>Ga0055448_10000383_pt1 | contig 11157 bp, 7 predicted proteins | sample China_Galinas_PW_4_FD_57744 | JGI IMG/M metagenome (GOLD analysis project Ga0055448, IMG submission 57744) | Wetland microbial communities from San Francisco Bay, California, USA, that impact long-term carbon sequestration - China_Galinas_PWA_D2 | ecosystem: Environmental > Aquatic > Marine >... | reverse complement strand
ACCGCCGAATCGGGCTTCGGCGGCATCCTCGCCGATTACCGTCACACGGGGGACTGAATCGGACAGCGGCAGAATGCCGTGCTCGTTCCGGAGCAACACCATGGAAGCACGGGCCGCCTCGCGCGCCAGGGCGAGGTGCTCGGTGGAACCGTTCGTGGCCGCGGCGGTGTGCGGGTCGAGGTACGGGTTCTCGAACAGGCCGAGGTCGAATTTGGCGCGGAGCACGCGTGAAACCGAGGCATCAATGATCGAGTCCGCGATCATGCCGCGTTCGAACGCCTGGAGGTACGGCGTGTGCTGTGGCCACGATGACTGGAACACTACATCGAGGCCGGCCTCGAACGCGTGTTTCGCCGCGGCCGGCGTGTTCGGCTCCGTCATGTGAAGCACGGTCGCGCCGCCGGTCGCAGCCGCGTCCGAGATGATGAAGCCGGTGAAACCCCAGTCGCCTTTCAACCTGCCGTTGAGCAGCGGTCCGCTCTGAGTGGCGGGCAGGCCATCGACCGAGTTGTACGCGGTCATGACGGACCGGGCACCGCCATCGAATATCGCGGCGCGGAACGGCGGGAAGTGGACCTCCTCGAGTCCGCGCTCGCTGAGGTCGATCGGGTAGCTGTCGCGGCCGCCCGAGCCGACGTTCGCGACGAAATGCTTCGGCGTGGCAATGACGCCCGCGCTCTCGAACGCGCGTACGAACGCGGCCGCCATCACACTCGCCAGGTAGGGATCCTCGCCGTACGTCTCTTCGACACGGCCCCAGCGCACGTCGGTCGCAATGTTGACCACGGGCGAGAGCACGTCGCGAATGCCGCGGCTGCGGGTCTCGGCCGCCGTTGCTGCGGCCACGCGTGACAGCATAGCGGTGTCCCACGTCGCGGCCAGCGCAATCGCCTGAGGGAAGACGGTCGCGCCGTCGCGGACCAGCCCGTGCAGCGCTTCGTCGAACGGGATAATGGGAATGCCGAGCCGGGTGTTCTCGACAAACCAGCGCTGGATCGAGTCGATTCGCGCGGCGTGAGCGCTTGCAATGGCCGCCGCGCGTTCGGCCGGCCGTGTCGCCTTCGTCAGCGAATCTGGGACAGTCGAGATCTGGAGGCCGAACGCGCCGTTCGAGTAGTCGTGCGCCGGGTCGTCCAGACTGCCCGGGCTCATGTACAGCTGCCAGAACTTCTCGCGGAGGGTCATGCGGCCGAGCAGGTCCTGCACGCGATCCGCGACCGGCAACGATGCATCATGGTACGGCGGCGTGGCCTGAAGAGCCATCGCGCCGGCCGGCCGCACGACCGGCAGGCACAGCGTGACGGCAACGAACAGGAGACCGGTGCGCCTCACAGTCCTGACCGCCGGTCGAATGAGACGGGACGAATCACGGGACCGCATCGTGGTGAATCGCGGAGAGCGCCGGCTCGCATGGCGCGACCGACGCTCCCCGTTCGGATATTGGCGGGTCGTGATTCCCGGGGCATGTCAGCGTCAGGCTCGACAGAGTCCCGCCCCGGAACCACCGACCTGTTCAGTTCGCGGGACAGCCGACGGGCTGCTGCCCACCCCGTCCGAACCCGGTGAAGCTGACCTGGCCGTTGCCCGGCTGCGCGAGCGGCTTGCGCGGCAGCATGTCATCCCGATTCGCCGTCAGGTAGACGAACGTGGCGACCGCGACCGCGTTGTGCTTCATGTCGACTTCCTGGATCCGCTCGTACACGTCCTGGCTCGAGTGGTGTGTCCGCGTGCCGTACTCGACCGGATCCTGGATGAACTGGAAGCCGGGAATGCCCACGGCATCGAACGAGAGATGGTCCGTTCCGCCCGTGTTGCCCGGATTGATGTAGCCGACGCTGATGCTGTCACTGTTCAGCACACGCATCCACTGCGAGAAGATCGAACCGACCGCGTCGTTGCCCTGGAGATAGATGCCGCGAATGGCGCCCGTGCCGTTGTCGACGTTGTAGTAGCCCGAGAGCTTCGACGCCGCCGGCTTCAGCTCCATGGTCGCGCGGTCACCGAAATGCTCGGCGACATACGCCCGCGAACCCAGCAGACCCTGTTCCTCACCCGTCCACAGACCGATGCGAACCGTGCGCCGCATGGGCAGCCCGAGCGTCTTCAGGATACGCATGGCTTCCATCATCACGGCCGAACCCGCGGCGTTGTCGGTCGCGCCCGTGCCCGCCTGCCACGAGTCGAAGTGCGCGCCGATCATGACGACTTCATCCGCCTTGTCCGTGCCCGGAATCTCGCCGACGATATTGAAGGAGTTCAGGTTGTCCGTAACGAACGTGTTCCTCACCTCGAGATCCATGGCGACGGGAACGCCCTTCTCGAGAATGCGGTAGATCCTGCCGTAGTGCTCGGGCGTGAGACTGACGAGCGGTGTCGCCTTCGGCGCGTCCGCATCACGGCTGCCGCCACCGCTGACGAACACGTTGCCACCCGTCGAATTGCCCGATCCCGGCCGCAAGACCGCCGCGACACCTTCCTGGATGAAGCACGCGTCCAGGTCGACCGGTGTGGCGCCCGCAGGCAACGGGTTGCCGCCTCGCCCGCGGCCTCGGCCGAAACCACCCCCGCGCCCACCACCCAGCGGGTACGGATTCGACATTGCGTTGAGCTGCTCTTCGGTGAGTCGGCGCCCCGGTGGATCGAACAATGGCGGCGTCGGCCGCGGCGGCTGGCTCAGCACGATCCGCCCCTTCAGCTTGCCGCGATAGGGTGCGAACTCGGATGCCGTGCGAATCGTGTCCGGTACGATCACCGCCTGCGAGTGCACCATCCCGTTCGTACCATCCGACCACGCCGCCGGATACGCGATCAGCGGGAACGCCACCGGCGCCGTCACCTGCGCGATCATGCGGTCGTTCACCCAGCCCCGCCCGAACGGGCCCCACCACTCGTAGGCCACGTTCGACAGACCCCACTTCTTGAACTGCTCGATCGCCCAGTCACCCGCCCGCTTCGCGATCGGTGAGCCGGTGAGACGCGGACCGTAGACGTCCGTCAGCCAGCTCATGATGTTCATTACCTGCGAGTTACCGAAGCCTTCCGCCTTGATCTTCTCGATCGCGGCCGTGTCGATCGGTTCCTGCTGGTCCGCCGGCGGGCCGCCGAACCGCTGCCCGGCCGCGGGCGAGGACACGATAACCGCCATCACAAGCGGCAGCGCCCGAATCAATACGTGCCGTACGCCAAGCGCCACCGACCTCCGGCCCTTGCCTGTCCGTCTCATCGAGGTCTCCCTCCCGTCTGTTGGATCGTGCCCCGGTTCCACCCGGCGGACCGCCACGGCCGCGCCCCCGAGCGGAAGCTGCGGCACGCCCCGAAAACCACGCCGGGGCAAGGCGGGTAACATAGGCCGGTGACCCCAATCAGGCGAGATTGGGCGCCTGCGAACATTCCAGCCGGGAGTCTCGCGTGCAGAGCGGTGATGGCAACAACCGGTTCATCGGCTTCGATGACGACGACGAGCCTGAAGGCACCGACCTCCAGACCGAAGCCGACATCAGCTGCCCATGGTGCGGCGAGTCCATCTCGATCACGCTCGACCCGTACGGCGGATCGCGACAGGAGTACACCGAAGACTGCGAGATCTGCTGCCAGCCCTGCCTGATCCGCGTCCACTACGACGACTCGGGCATGGCCGACGTGCAGATCGAACAGGACGCATAGCCGTCCCCGCGATCAGGGCCGTCCGGAGCGACCCCGTGACGCCCGGTCCGGGTAGCGCCGGGCGAGCGGCTTCCCGACCTTGCCTCCTGTAGCTGGACGCCGGACGCTCTGTAACGCGTTGCCGAGCCTCGCCTTCCGCGACTACCAGAATCAGGTTGTTCGATGCGCCGGCATCGCCGCTTGCCGGAGTGAGGCCAGCCTCTCCCGGCTCGGCTTTTCGACCGGCTGCACACGGTTGTCAGACGGCCGTCTCCACCATTCAGGTGCCCCGATGACCCGGCGAGTTTCCTCAGCATGGAGGTCCGCATGAGCGCCGCGTCACTGCCGGGTGGGTCGTACGTGGAATACGCCCGGCCACCGGACGATGGCAACCGATACGAGGTCGTGGACGGGGAGGTCCTGACGACACCATCACCGGGTTCGGGCCACCAGCGCGTGGCGAGAGAGTTGTTCCGGAAGCTGGACGCATACGTGACCGGCCATGCGATCGGCGAGGTGCTGTAGGAGACCGACGTGCTGTACATGCCGGGCCGGTGCCTGCGACGCGACCTCGTGCACGTGCCGAATGCGGAGCGCGGCAGCCACCCGGCAATGACGGCGGGCCGGGGTGACGGCGGCGACGACGATTGCCTGCGACGTGCGCGGATACCGCGCGGTGAGGGCGACGACGGTTTTGCGGCGACGTGCGCGGACGCCGTCGGCGGCCGTCAGTTTCCGCCCGGCCAGACCACGCCCTGGTGCTCACCGCGGCGGACGCGACCCATGCCCTTGTACACGAACTTCTGGACGCGCTTGCCCTCGTACGTCTCGGTGGTGTACAGGTTGCCCTTCGAGTCGGTGGTGATGCTGTGGACGGCGAAGAACTCACCCGGCTGGCGGCCGCCATCGCCGAAGCTGGTGAGGACCTCGAGTGACTGCCGGTCGAGCACGTAGATCTTCTCGTTCTTGCCGTCGGCCACGTACATGAAACGCTGCTCGGGGTCGCGCGAGAAGGCGATGTCCCAGATCGAGCCATCGCCGAGCGTGCGCGGCGCGATCTGCTTCTCCTTCACGAACGTGCCGTCCTTGTTGAAGACCTGGATGCGGTCGTTCGGCCGGTCGCAGACGTAGACCAGCCCGTCGTTCGTGGGCTGCGCGCAGTGGACCGGGTTGCGGAACTGCTGCGCGAGCGGCGCATCGGGATCGTAGCGGCCGAGGTTCGCATCATCGGGGCGGTTGCCGTACGCGCCCCAGTAGCGCTTGATCTCGCCGGTCGTCATGTCGATCACGGCGACGCGCTTGTTACCGTAGCCGTCGGCGAAGTACGCCTCGTTGCGCTCGATGTCGAACGAGATCTTGGCGACGCGGCCGAAGTGGTCCATCGCGTTGCTGTTCGGCTGCTGTCCCGGGATGCCGATCTGCACGAGGAACTTCCCCTCGCGCGTGAACTTCAGGACGTGCGAGTCGCCCTGACCATTGCCTCCGATCCAGACGTTGTCCATAGCATCGAGCGAGATGCCGTGGTTCGAGTTCGGCCATGTGTAGCCATCACCCGGTCCGCCCCACGCCTTGACGAGGTTGCCGTCCGGATCGAACTCGAGGATCGGCGGGGCGGGCGCGCAGCACTCGCCGGTCGGCGGATTGGTCGCCGAACCGGCTTCCGTCCGCTCATTGAGCGTGGACAGGCCGCGGTGGATGATGTAGACGTGGTCGCGCGAGTCGATGCCGACGCCGATCGTCGAGCCGAGCACCCAATGGTTCGGCAGAGGCTTCGGCCACAGCGGATCGACTTCGAATAGTGGTACCTCGATGGTCTGATCCTCGGCGGACGCCCGGACCGCGGACTGTGCGGCGGCCAGAACGATGATCGCCGTGATGAAGCTCACTCCGAGAATCAGGCTCCGCCGGTTCATCGTCGTCTCCGATCCGGATCCGGGAATCCCGTGCCGCGCACGGGCGCGGGGGATATCTTGAGGTCGGCCGGTCATTCTACGCGGCCGGCCCGCGGTCCGTCCAGTATCGAGCCCCTGCGAGACGGCGATCTGACCGACATTATGGGAATCCGCTTTCAGACACTGCGATTTGCCGGTTTGGTCGAATGGATCGCAAGGCGGTCCGGCCGGAATGTGACAGGTGCGTCCGGCGCTCTTCGCGCGGTCGCACTGAGCGTCGCGATGCTGTGGCTGCCGTGTCGCGTGTTCGCGCACGAGATCCCGGCCGATGTCACCGTTCTCGCGTTCGTGCACCCGCACGGCGGGCGGCTCCAGCTGCTGGTGCGCGTGCCGCTCGAGTCGCTCCGCGACATCGACTTTCCGCTCGCCGACTTCACCTATCTCGATCTGCGTGCTGCCGAACCCCTGCTGGCCGGCGCCGCGCGACTCTGGATCTCGGACTATGTCGAGATCCGTGAAGGCGACACGATGCTCGGAACTCCGCGCGTCGTCGCCACGCGCATCTCACTTCCGACCGACCCGTCGTTCACGGCATTCGAGAGCGCGTTGCGACACATGTCCGATGCGCCGCTGCCGACGACAATCGCGTTGCCGTGGCGCCAGGCGATGATGGACGTGCTGTTCGAGTACGACATTGCTTCCGATTCTTCGGACTTCGCGCTGCACCCGGCACTGGCGCACCTCGGGTTGCGGACGCGGACCGTGCTCCGGTTCGTGTTGCCCGACGGCCGCGAGCGCGTGTTCCGCTACGATGGCGATCCCGGGATGGTGCGGCTCGACCCGCGCTGGTTCCACGCCGCGTTCCGTTTCGTCCGCCTCGGGATCCGTCACATCCTCAGCGGAATCGACCACCTGCTGTTCATCTTCTGTCTCGTCATTCCGTTCCGGAAGCTGCGCGGTCTGCTGTCCGTGGTCACGGCGTTCACTGTCGCACACTCGATCACTCTGATCGCATCGGCGTTCGGCATGGCGCCGGACGCGCTCTGGTTCCCACCGCTGATCGAGATGCTGATCGCACTGTCGATCGTCTACATGGCGCTCGAGAACATCGTGGGCGCTCGCCTGGATCGGCGCTGGATGGTCGCATTCGGCTTCGGGCTGGTCCACGGATTCGGGTTCTCGTTCATTCTGCGCCGGTCATTGCAGTTCGCGGGGTCGCACCTGATCACGTCATTGCTCGCGTTCAACATCGGCGTCGAGATGGGTCAGCTCACCGTGCTGCTGGTTGCGGTTCCCGCACTGCGCTGGCTGTTCGGCCGCATCAACGAGCGGGCCGGCACGATCGTGCTGTCGGCGATCGTCGCGCACACCGCGTGGCACTGGATGGCCGACCGCTGGACCGTGCTGCGCCAGTTCCCATTCGCGTGGCCGGCGCTCGACGCAACGTTCGCGGCTGCACTCCTGCGCGCACTCATGCTGCTCGTGATCGCGATCGGCGTGGCCTGGCTGTTGTCCGGGCTTATGCGGCGGTTGACCGGGCAGGCTGTGCACTCCGGTCGGCGGGTGGCGCGATTGACCGCCCCACCCCCGGCCGAGGACCGGCTTGCGGGTTAGTGCGCCGGGCGCACGACGAAACATCTGATGGACTCGACATCGAGTTCATCACGCTGAACGCCGCACATCCTGTCACCCGCCAGGGCGGCCGGCATCAGACCGGCCGGCAGAGTCATCGGCCGGACAATCGACGAATCTTCGTGTTGGACGCTTTGCACGTGGTCGATCGAGCCCATCCTGTCATCCGTGCAGGTGCCGCGCTTCGACTCGCACAATCTGGCCCGGTGCTGGCTACACGGCCGAGCGAGAAGGGATCGTTCGTCGAGGTGTTTTGGCCTGTACCCGAAGCACTTCGACTGGTACAGGATCATTCACGAACCCGATGGAAGCGCCGACGGATAAGAGAAGAGCTGACGTGCAGCGTGTGTGGCGAAGGGGCCTGCTCGATCCTTCCCGGCCGTCCTGTTCAGGCTTCCCGGCGAAGGCTCAACTGTATCAGTCGGAGCCGCGGTTGCCCCGTAACCTCCAGTCCATCATACAGGACCAGTCGACCGCGATTGGTGGAGCCGGACTGAATGCGTCGAACACGACGGTGGACAGGATCTCTCCGGTTTCTCGATCGATGGCCAGTATCACACCATCGAATTCCCTGCCCACGGACGTGTGAGCGAGATCGCGATCCGCATGATCCGGATCGAACTGGCGCAGCACGACCCACAGGACTTCACTCGAGTCCCACGCGCCCACCCCCCTCGGAGCGCCTGTCAGGGATCTTCGAGAATCCGCGATGCGCAGCCGCGAAATGGGCCGACGTGCCGCCGCTACCTCGACTACCGCCTACGTCCAGCTCAGGTCGTGCTTCGACAGTGGCAGTGAGCGGATCCGCTTGCCGGTCGCCATGAAGATCGCGTTGCACAGGGCCGGCACGACCGGCGGCAGTGCCGGCTCGCCGAGACCGGTGGGCCGGTTGTCCGAGAGCAGGAAGTGCACGTCGATCGGCGCGGACTGTGCCATGCGCAGCAGCGGGAAGTCGGGATAGTTGCTCTGCACAGTGCGGCCTCGCCGGATCGTGATCTCCTGGCCGAGCGCCTGGGCGATGCCATCGAGAACGGCGCCCTGCACCTGGTTCTCGGCATTGCTCGGGTTGACGATCTGTTCGCCGATGTCGCCGACGACCCAGACCTGGTCGACCTTCACCTGGCCGGCCTTGCTGACCGTAGCCTGCACGACTTCCGCGAAATAGCCGCGGTGGCTGAAGTGGAACGCCACGCCCATGCCGGTCCCGCGCGGCAGCGTCTTCTTTCCCCAGCCGGACCGTTCGGCGACCATGCGGAGCACGGACGCCACGCGCGTTTCATCGACGCCGCGGCCGCGCTCGCCGGATGCGGACCCGAGCATGTCGAGCCGGAACTCGACCGGATCGCGGCCGGCAGCGTGCGCCAGCTCGTCAATGAACGACTGCATCACGAAGGCGATGCCGTTGCTGCCCGGCGCACGCAATGCGCCGGTGGGCACGCCGAGCGGGATCATGGACGCGTCGGTCGCGAAGTTCGGGACAAAGCGCTGCGGGAACTCCGTGCCGCTCAGTGATGCGCTGGACGCGAAGCGGCGGCCATCGCCGAACGAAACGAAGTGGTTCTTCCAGGCGGTGAGTTTCCCGTTCGCATCGACGCCACCCTTCAGGAAGTGGAAACCGGCGGGCCGGTAGAAGTCGTGTCGCATGTCATCTTCGCGAGTCCACACCAGCTTGACCGGTGCTGGCACCTGCTTCGCGATGGCCGCGGCTTCGGCCATGTAGTCGTTGGCGAGGCGCCGGCCGAACCCGCCACCGATACGGGTCATGTGGATGCGGATCGCGCTCTCGTCGATGCCGAGCGTCTGCGCCACGAGACGTCGCCCGCTCTGAGGCGTCTGCGACGGCGCCCAGATCTCCATCATCCCGTCGTGCCAGTGCGCGGTGCAGTTCTGCGGTTCGAGCGGCGCGTGTGCGATGAACGGATAGAAGTAGTCGGCCTCGACAACGTGCGCGGCACGCGACAGTGCGCTGTCGGGGTCGCCATCTGTCTGGAGGTTCTGCTGCGGCGGCTGCTTCGATAGCGCGGCGGCCTGTTCGGCAAAGCTCTCACTGCTCTGTCGCGCGGACTCGCCTTCATTCCACTGTACGCGCAGCACACGCTCGCGCGCCGTCTTCGCTGCCCACCATGTGTCGCCCACGACCGCGACGCCGTCGAGCAGACCGCTCAGCGAGTCGCCGCCGCGTACCACGAATGCATGGCGGACACCGGGCGAGTCCATGACTTCGTCGACATTGGCGCTCGCTACCTTGCCGCCGAAGACCGGACACTTCTCGTACACGGCGTACAGCATGCCCGGCACTACGGTGTCGATGCCGAACAACGGCTTGCCCGTCACGATCGACGGATTGTCGACGTTCGCGACGCGCGTGCCGATGATGCGGAAGTCCTCGGGTCGCTTCAGCGTCATGCTTGCCGGGTCGGGCGCGGGCATTGCCGCCGCCGCAGTCGCCAGCTCGCCGTACGTCGCACTGCGGCCGCTGCCCCGGTGATGCACTACGCCGGATACCGTCGTGCACTCGGACGGATTCACGCCCCACTGCTGCGCCGCCGTCAGCACGAGCATGAAGCGGCCGGCCGCACCGGCGCGCCGCATCGGCTCGTAGTGCGTCGGCGTCGCCGTACTGCCACCCGCCAGCTGGCGCGTGTAGTTGTCCGTGTCCAGACCGGCCTGTTCGACCCGCACGTTCTTCCAGTCGACATCCAGCTCCTCGGCGATCAGCATGGGCAGCATCGTCTTCACGCCCTGCCCGATCTCCGGGTTCTGCGCCATGATCGTGACGATGTTGTCCGGCGTGATGCGGATCCACGCGTTCAGACCCGGCTCCGCCGCCGCCGACTGCGCCGCGATACCGCCACCGCCGAGCAGATCCAGGTTCGTGCCGATCATCATGCCGCCGCCAGCGATGGCCGTCACGCGCAGGAACTGGCGCCGGCTGACACGCAAGGTGGTTTCCATGTTGCCTCCCTACGGGTTGATGTCGCCGGAACCGACGGGACGGCGGTAATCGACGGGACCACGCGTGGCGGGCGATCCGGTAGCACGCGATCCGGTGGCGCCACCCGACACGCCCGGACCACCGGGACCGCCGGAGCTACCTGTTGCGCCGATGCCGCCCGATCCTGGAGCGGCGTCCGTAGCCTGCTTCGCCGCCGCGTGAATCGCCTGGCGGATCCGCAGGTACGTGCCGCAACGGCAGAGGTTGCCCATCGCCGCGTCGATGTCCTCGTCGCTCGGGTTCGGCGTCCGCTCGAGCAGCGACACCGCCGTCATGATCTGACCCGACTGACAGTAGCCGCACTGCGGGACATCCAGCTCCTGCCATGCACGCTGCACCGGATGCGACCCGTCCTCCGACAGCCCCTCGATCGTGCGCACGTCCGCCCCCGCCGCCGCCGACACCGGCAGCACGCAGGTCCGCGTCGGCGAACCGTTCACGTGCACCGTGCACGCACCGCACTGCGCCACGCCGCACCCGAATTTCGTGCCCTTCAGGTCCAGGACATCGCGCAACACCCACAACAGCGGCATGTCCGGCTGGACATCCACCGTCCGGGGTTCTCCGTTGACCGTGAGGTTCACCATCATGGCGGTACCGCTCCGTCGAGAAGTCGGTGAGTCGGCGGAAGGCTGCGACGCCCCGCACAGGCGCAAGTCCCTGATTGTTGCCCTACCCCGACGCCGCGGTCAAGTCGCACCGCTGTCAGGCGACACAACGGGGTCAACGTCCTCGCCCGATGATCGACCGGTTCGGTCTTTCCCGCATCCCGTGTGTCGCGTTCCACAAGAACGTCGGCTCGAGGTAGCGGTTCCTCACAGATCGCTTGGCTCCAGACCGCCGGGCCCCAAAACCGCGGAGTCGCGGACCGCAGACCGCGGACCGCCGGGCCCCAGGACCACGGAGCCGCAGACCGCAGAGCCACGGACCGCGGACCGCCGGGCCCCAGGATCGCGGAGCCGCAGACCGCAGAGCCACGGACCGCGGACCGCCGGG
>Ga0055448_10000382_pt1 | contig 11163 bp, 10 predicted proteins | sample China_Galinas_PW_4_FD_57744 | JGI IMG/M metagenome (GOLD analysis project Ga0055448, IMG submission 57744) | Wetland microbial communities from San Francisco Bay, California, USA, that impact long-term carbon sequestration - China_Galinas_PWA_D2 | ecosystem: Environmental > Aquatic > Marine >... | reverse complement strand
AATCTTCCTCGCGCCTTTTTGCAGTCATCGACTCGGCCAGTTCGATCTCGCGCAGCAGTGCCACATCTAGATCCGGCAAGCAGGCGACATGAAGGTAGAGGCGACCCCCGACCTGTTTACCACGCGGTCTATCCACGGGCTGCTCTCTGTCCGAACTCATATGATGTCCCGTTAGGCGAGCTCTACGCCGAAACGACTGAGCAATTGAACATATCGCCTATTCACTAGCACTAGCGCACAATCCACCACCCATCCTGTTTCTTATACCGCTTTTTTACGGCACAGCAGGCGATCGGTGTGCATGGCTTACGCGTTGAGATTGGGACTGGAATTGATGCCAATTCAGGTCAAACGCATCCAAATAGATCCTTTGTGCATTTATAAGGAAGGTGTGCTGGATGCTCCCGGGCAAGTCCTGGGTTATTTGATAGGGCATGTTCTGTTGTCCACTCCAGAAAGTCATAACTTGTTGTTTTTATGATATAGACCATGTCAGATTTTTCATCAAAAAAAAGCCTTGCATTTCGCCAAAGCTGAATCGATAATGTTTGTCATTATTTTCACATACATCGACTTCATAAACACATACTGCGGTACGATAAAGCCCTGCGATGGACGCAAATTTCGAGTATATCTTCCCCGCGATTAGAGGAATTCAAGCGGGACGTGAATACTACGTCTCCATGTGCCCCCTCCGCTTAATCTCCAAAATCTTCATCTTTGACGAAGAAGAGCTGGTACCCGAATTGCGGGCCCAACGGACGCTCAATAAGTCCCGGCTCCCCGAAATCGCGAACTACATCGTTGACCACAAAGATGCCTATGTCTTTTCGGCCATCACAGCCTCGATCAACGGGGAAGTCCAGTTCAAGGCCTTGGGCCAAGATGGGGAAGCCAGCCGTGTCGGCGCGCTGCACGTCGATATGCAGTCTCAATTCATCATTAATGACGGTCAGCATCGCCGTGCCGCCATCGAAATGGCCCTAAAAGCGGAACCCCGCTTGGGTGACGAAACCATTGCCGTCGTATTTTTCCTAGACCGTGGTCTGCAACGTTGTCAACAGATGTTCGCAGACCTCAATCGCTACGCGATTCGTCCCAGCCGGTCACTGGGTCTGCTCTATGATCACCGCGATGATCGCGCCCAGCTTGCCAAACTGGTGGTATTGAAGTCCCAAGCATTTAAAGACCTTGTGGAAATGGAAAAATCGACGCTTTCCGCACGCTCTCGTAAGTTATTTACCTTGAGCGCCATCTACTCTGGTAACTCGGCGCTGCTGGACGGACAGGAACTCGATACCGTCGAAGATGCTGCTAGCCTGTGTGCCACTTTCTGGGACGAGGTCGACAAACATCTGCCAGAGTGGCGCTTCGTTCGCGAGTCAAAGATGACCGCCGGCGATGTGCGACGAGACTTCATCCACTCGCACGCTATTATTCTCCAGGCTCTCGGACATGTGGGACGTGGTCTCGTGAAAGACAAAACGACCACCTGGAAACGCAATCTCAAGAAACTCAAGACTATCAATTGGTCTCGTTCCGACACAAAAACTTGGGAAGGACGTGCTTTAATTGGTGGTCGTGTTTCAAAAGCGACCAACAACGTCACTCTCACTACCAATCTCATCAAACAACAGCTGAATCTGCCACTCACTCCCGAGGAGCAACGGGTGGAAGATGCATTCTTACGAGGTGACCATGGCTAAATCGCCGATTCGGACTAACCATAAATCCGCTTTCACCACCAATGGCATCGAAGCAGAAATTGACACCCTGGTCGACCGCACACAATCGCTTTACTTGGATGATGACATCCCCTGGGTTGTGGGCTATAGCGGCGGAAAAGACTCAACGGCGACGGCGCAGCTGATATGGACAGCGCTCTATAAGCTACCGCCTAAAAAGCGTCATAAGCCGGTACACATCATCAGCACGGATACCCTAGTCGAAAACCCCATTGTAGCGTTGTGGGTGGAGAAATCGCTACAGGCTATGCAAAACAGCATCGATGAGCAACAACTCCCGATCAAGCCGCATCGGCTAACCCCCTCTGTGGAAGATCGTTTCTGGGTGAATCTGGTCGGTCGTGGCTATCCCACGCCACGGCCAAAATTCCGCTGGTGCACCAGTCGCTTAAAAATTAGCCCTTCCAATCGCTTTATCACAGATATCGTCCAGAAAAATGGCGAAGCGATTCTCGTATTAGGTACGCGAAAAGCTGAGAGCAGCGTGCGCAAAGCCAATATGAACAAACATGAACACAGCACCCGTGAACACTTAAGTAAAAACGCTGATCCATCGCTAGACCGCACGTGGGTGTATACCCCCATCGACAACTGGACAAACGACGACGTGTGGGAATACCTGGTTACCTATCCGAATCCCTGGGGATATGACAATAGTAATCTCCTCGGGATGTATCGCGGTGCGACCCAAGATAACGAGTGCCCGCTCGTGGTAGATTCATCGACACCCAGCTGCGGTGACAGTCGTTTCGGATGTTACGTATGCACCATGGTCGAGCAAGATAAATCAATGGCAGCCATGATTCAAAATGACGATGAAAAACAATGGATGAAGCCGTTGCTCGATCTTCGTAACATTCATTTAAATACCAATGATCGCTCTGACCGGGATTTCCGTCGCATGAATGGCACATTGACAGTGTATAAAGAGCGACTCGTACATGGACCCTACAAGCAAGAGTTTCGCGAGACCCTCTTAAAGGCGATCTTAAAGGCGCAGAGTAAGGTCCGAGAACTCGGTCCCCCAGAAGTCCGCAACCTTGAACTCCTAACCATCGAAGACCTAGAAGCCATTCGCCGTATTTGGGTAATGGAAAAACATGAAATCGAAGACACCTTACCCAGGCTATATGAAGAAGCTTTGGGTGAACCGTACCCAGTTAAGAATCTCGACGAAAACCAAATCTTTAAACCCGATGATATGGCGCTCCTAAAAGAAATCTGCCTCAACATGGGAGATGAAGAAGGTATTCATTACCAACTTGCGCGCGAGTTGCTCCACCTCGAACAGCAACACCGTACCATGGCCCGCCGATCGGGCTTGTATGACACGATCGATAATGCTCTGGAACGTGGCGCTTTTGAGAACTCTACCGAGGCGGAGGAATTTGCGGTCAAGAGAGACAAGGCGCTCAAATCCGTTCGGGATAAAGATATCACCGAGGCTATTACCGTACCCCTCAATTTTATTCAAGAGGCAGACCACTGATGCTGTTTGAAGAACTGGTACTACACAATTTTGGCATCTACAAGGGGCGCCACAGTATAAACCTCGCCCCCAAGACTGCCAACAAACCCGTCATACTCTTCGGTGCATTAAATGGTGGTGGAAAGACTACTTTTCTCGATGCTCTTCAGCTTGCTCTCTATGGCAAGTTTGCGAACTGCTCTAATCGAGGCAACTTGAGCTACCCGGATTATCTTAAGGCGACGATCAATCACCATGCCAATCCTAGCGAAGGCGCCTGCATTGAGCTCCAATTCAGGCACCGGCATGAAGGTCTTGAAGACACCATTCGCGTTAAACGCGTATGGCGTTCCACAGGCAAAGGCGTCAAGGAAGTAGTCGAAGTCCTCCGTAATGGTCAATTTGACCCCGTCATTACTGACCGATGGTATGAGTTTGTTGAAGAGTTTATTCCCGCACAGATTTCGAGTCTCTTTTTCTTTGACGGCGAGAAAATTGAAACCCTCGCGACACCTGATAGGTCTTCGGAACTTATTCGCACCGGTCTGCATGCCCTTCTCGGGCTCGACCTCGTCGACCGTTTATCAAAGGACCTGATTGCCGTTGAAAATAAGCGTAAAGCTGAACTCAAGCCAACGAATGAGCAAGCTATGCTTGCGGACCTACAAGCCCACATTGAAGCCCTGAAAGACCGCCGGAAAGAACTGAGCCAAAATACTGCTCAGAAGCGATCAGAACTGGACAACGTTAACAACCGCATCTCCCGTTTGCGCGCCCAATTCCGTCGGGATGGAGGCGAACTCCTCGAGCAACGGGATGTCATCGACGCAGAGAGAAAGGCCACTCTCCAACGACTTAGGGATGCCGACGACAAGCTACGCGACTTGGCTGCTGGTAACGCGCCGTTACTGCTCGTACAAGGCCTGCTAAAAGATGCGCAGAAACAGTCTAGCCTTGAAGACCAGGCCAAATCCCATAGCCAGCTACGATCGATGCTGGCCAAACGTGATTCGGACGTTTTACAGTTTTTAAAACGTCAGAAAGTTAGTTCTGAATTTCTAAGCGTCTTAGGTGCGCACTTAAAGAACGATCTCCAAAAGCGGGATCAGGATACAGCTATAGACATGTATCTCGATATCGAACCTGACGCATTCTCCAGCGTCAGCGATAACATCCTGAATGATGTCCGCGCCACCATCGCTAAACAGGTGGATCTAACCAACCATATTGCAGAGCACCTCGCTGATATCGATCGCAAACTGGCTGCCATACCGGATCCGGAAGCGCTGGCCGGTATTAACGAGATAATTCAAAATGAAACAGCTGAACTCCATCATATACGCCTAAAGATTGAGGTTTTTGAACGGGAATGCGCTCAAATCGACAGACAAATTGAGGCCCGCGAAGACGAATATCTGCGCCATTTGGAGCGCACTACAGACCAGCAATTTGCTGATGAAACCACCAAACGGATCCTTCATCACTCAGCGCAACTGCGTGACACATTCGTCACATTTAGACAGCGCATCGCTGAAAAGCATATTGCTCAACTGGAAACGTTGATACTCGAAAGCTTCCAACAGCTCATCCGAAAAGCCGACCTGGTAAGTCGCGTATCAATAACGCCAGAGACTTATGAAATGGTACTTCACAATAAGACCGGCGAACGTCTACCGCCAGAACGATTATCAGCCGGTGAGCGCCAACTTTTAGCCGTCTCTATTCTGTGGGGACTCGCAAAAGCATCTGGACGACCTCTCCCTTCGGTTATAGATACACCTCTTGGCCGCCTTGATGGGACGCACCGCAGTCATCTCGTAAATAACTATTTCCCTTATGCGAGTCATCAGGTTCTATTGCTATCGACAGATGAAGAAATCGATGACAAGTATTACAAAGCTTTAAAAGGCTCCGTAGGACTGGAGTATCTTATTAAGTACGATGAAAGCGTTTCATCGTCTCGCATTAATCCTGGTTATTTTTGGTAGGACCCTGATATGGCAATAGAGACTATTCATTTATCTGAAAAAGCTAAATCCCAACTGCTTACCCTGAAAAGGAAAACTGGGATTCAGCATTGGAACGTTTTGTGTAGATGGGCGTTTTGCACCTCATTGGCGGAAGAGTCAATACCACCAGAAGAAGACATTCCCTCGGACAGCTCCGTCGAAATGAGCTGGAAGGTATTTTCTGGCCAATATGGCGATATTTACCTTGCACTCCTTCGACAACGTTCCATTAACGACAACCTAAAGCTAAGCGCCAAGGACGAGCTTGCTTACTTTCGCCTCCATCTACACCGCGGTATTTCATATCTAACAAACAACCGCAATTTGACATCTATAAGCACTTTGTACTCGAAGATATGAGCCATACATCTCAGCTACACAAAACGTATCTTATAGTGGTCTACTAAATCCGTACGCCGAGTTGAGCCTGCTTTATTTTAGGCTGCATTTGCATCGCGGAATTTCTTACTGGAAAGTAAGCGTCCGGTGACTACACCCTTGCGGCATCTAACCCTTAGGAGTCTCCCGGCTAAGCCGGGGGATTTCCTGTCTGATTAAAATGTAAAGACCATTATCTGTTTTACCAAATAAGCTGTTACTAGCATTCTTTGTATTTGATAGTGCTCTGCTCCTTAAGGCTTTAGATACAACAGCTACTGGGTCTTTTGCTGTAAACTCAAATAAATTGCGTGACATTATGCCGTCATATACCTCTTTTGGAGATAACGGTCTGCTTTCTTCTGAAAGTACTTGAATAGCTGCTTCATAGACTTTCATTTCATATTTCCTCAATTGAAATCACATGATATTTGAATAATAAATACGATACATCATAAAGGTCATGCCAAATAATGCGTAAGGTCGTACTCTCGTAATAGTGATGATATTTTGTTGAATACGTCACTGTAATTTGTACATAAGTTCGCGAATTCTGCTATACGAGAGAGCTCGTTTCGAAATATATCTCTCTCAAGCTTTGAATCGGCACACCCACTTGGTAGCATAATTAAGAAATCATTTATTTCTGCATATTCTTTCCCTGGACTTCTTCGCAGAATTCGTCCTCTGCGTTGTATAAATTGCTTTGGATTTCTTGAACTGGCCAGTATATAAGCACAACGGCAGTCTGGTATATCAATACCTTCATCGAGACACCGTATTGCTACTAATCCTTCGATAGTTCCGATACGAAAATTGTCCAATATTTCTAGTCGATCTTTCCGTGTTTCTCGAGCTGTGAAATGTGATACTTTCCAACCGTTTTCATAGAGTATTGAAGAGACTTGATCTACTTGCCTTCTGACAGAATCATCTTTTGCATCTTCCACTTTACCATCGCCACAATAAAACAAATGAAATGGTGATGGTTCCTTACCAACTAGTAACTTTCTAAATTTATCTAATTTGTTTTTAGCATTACCAAGTAACCTAGATCGTTTAAAAAGCAGTAGTTTTAGTTGGTCATCGCTACTGTCTTCTACGTCTACAGCTGACTGTCCTGCAGCAATACGGTTTATTTTATGACTCAGATCGATATACTCATCTGCTTCATCATCAGTCATTTCGACTAAATGTATATAATATCGATAAGGTGTTAAAACACCATCAGTTAGCGCATCCTCCAAACTATACTCATAGGCTACATCACCATAATAGGTGATTAATCGTTGTGTACGTTGATGATCAAAATAATGCTTAGGTGTGGCTGATAACCCTAACCTGAGCCTCGCTTGTTTTGGTAGCGACTTACTAAGCGCCTCTGACGCATGATTATGGCACTCATCACCCACAAACATAAGTCTATCGCCTGGGATTCTTGTTAATCTGCCCTGGAACTGTGTTGACTGTAATGTTCTATTCACAACGACGCATGCTGCAAACTTCAATGCACCAGACTGAAATATTGTAATAGTTCTAGATAATTTTTCGCCCCACCGTTCTGTACTTTCGTAACATGGAATTGCTCCGATATTAAATAACGCTAATTCGTTAACCCATTGATCCCCTAGTGATTGATACGGAACGGCAATAACAAGAAACAGCCGCTTATATTTTTCAAATAATCTTACAGCCCCATAAATTGCAGTAAGTGTTTTCCCAGATCCAGTAGCCATGGCAAGAATTCCTTGGAATTCTCTAGCTCTCCAAGCATTCAATGCGTCACGCTGATGGTCACGAATCTCAAATGCCTGACCATTAATTGTTACTGGGATCTCTGGGTTTTCTGCAGTATATGTTTCTAAATCTTCATCTTTCTTCGATTTAAGTCGATTCCAGGTATCTAGTTCAATTATTACTGTGGGCTGCTTTGATCGTTTTGCGATTTTAATCAAACGATCTTTCGCTGCCACAGGAAAATCAATAACGACAGTATTATTTGTTTTGTTATTCCATAGGCGCTCAAATCCATCGACATATGGTATGTAATGATCAGCTAATTCACTGCGCCAACTTGGGAACACATTCACTGATTCAAAATTAAAGTCGGGCAATAATGCATGTACAGTCTCGTTAGCTGAACCTTGAAACACAATCTTATCGCCAGTCGAATCTTTAAATATACCTATTTTTTCATGATACATCCCTCGACGTTTAAGGGCTATTTTAATATCAAGTCTTCCATTTGCGATAAGCCATGAAAGTGCCGTGAGTCTCTGGTTAGCAAGTACCTCTGCGATATTATCGATCTGGCCAATTATTTTATACCCTAACTTATCCGCATATTCCCTCACATCATACCCTTCATTGATTGCGGCTGCATCACGCTCTTCAAGCTCACCGCCAAATATCAAACGCATTTGACCATCATTTTCTAGCAATGCAGTTATGCCTTGCGCTGCGTAGGAAAGCATTGCAGCTGAGAAATATCCTACAGCTCGATCATATGCAGTAGACTCATAGAGTGCAGGCAAGTAAAAGTCTTCTAGGAGGTTATCATTTTCAGATCTATAGACACCCTTCCACTGGTGGTCTCTTAGCATAACTAAAATTCAACTGAATCTATTACTTCTTCAATACTAGTATCGTGCTTTTTAAGAAAACCATGGTTCCTTATAGCTGTTAAAATTGCTTGATCTCCATAAATATCATCCGGGCATTCTTTCATCCATTGCTCAAGCACTTTAAACCCCGAAGCTGCATATTCTTCAAAAATAGTAACCATCTCGTCTTCTCTATCAGGCTGAAGTATATTTGCATCTTTCTCCGAAGCTAATGCCAGTAGATATATCAAGTCACGTGATTGTTCGGAATTATCAAAAACACGCCCATCGAGTTCTATAGTCTTCCCCTCTAATGGGATTCGTTCAGATCCGTGATAACCCAACACGGCCAAAAAACATAGAAATTCTCTCAGTGTTGAGAATATAGGTTTTCCTGTACGAGAATGCGCCTGCTCTGTGAATCTCTTGAATATTTGTTCGTACTTTTCTGGGCGTCTTACATTTCTCATCGCATTTCTACCTTTCGAATCTCAGTCATACCTCTCTCTTGATTAAACAGCGTAGTCGTAATTATCTGACCTCCAATCTCAAGATTATCTTCTTTCTTTTCTCCTTGTGCTTCTCGGTTGTGTGCAATGAGCACATATTCAGCTCCAAGATTACCTTCAAGTGCTTTCATCACCTCATCCTTACCTTGTGAGCTCGAGACTAGCAAAATTACTTGTGGTGCCATTTCTGGCACAAATGAAGCAGTATCACTTCGATATGATTCATCTAACTGACCAAATGGCGAATCTAGAATAAGTGGGGCTACCGTGGCTGGAATAAACAGCCCTCCAGTCTTTTCTTCTTCACTGCGTTTCTCTGCAAATTGCACCAGCGCAGCAATGAAAGCTAGACTCATCAGCTGATTTTCGCCACTACTTTTTGGTGCTATTCGGCCATCTGGTAATAATAATCTAACTTCGAAATTATCATCCAATTCAAATTGATAGTGTCTCCTTGCCGTCTGATCTAGTATTGAATTAACTTTCTCTTGTATTTCCTCACGAGCTGTAGTCTCATTTATCTCCAGTATCTTCTTTAAGATTTCTCCCCCTCTTACCGCAATATCTCTACGTAATACTAATCGTTGTGCTGCCTGATTTTGTGATGCAAGTTCTGCTACTTCCTTATTCAATCGCGAGATTTTATCTTCATCATGCTCATTGTCACGCTGCTTACGAATTTTTTCTGCCTTAGCTGAATCGAGCTTCTTTTCCAGCTCTTTTCTTGCACGCTCTCGTTGTTGAATATCTGCAACTGGTAAATTTTCCAGCTTTTTACCAATTTCTTCTATCTCACGCTCAAGGGTATTCTGTCTTTCAAGCATACTCGCAATCGTTTTTTCTGCGTTTTCTAGTAATCTTGGTGCATCTTCTCTTTGTTCTTTAAGCACGCCGATCCTCGCACGAGCGCGTACCACTCTGGCCATAACTTCTGCATTAGCGGCACTTTTCAATAAGGTCTGCACAGCACGCCACTCGTCTGTACCTGGGGATAAGGGGCGCTCACAAACACACTTTTCTGCTGAGAGTAATCCTTTTACAAACTCTTCGTTATAGGGACTAGGAATACGACCTCGCAGGCTTTCTTCATCTATATAATCTAAAGATTCATTTGCTAGCTTACTGGATATAACTGATAAGCTTTTTGTACCCACCCATCTCAGCACTTCACTTTCGGCATCTCGTAGACGTGATTGAACTGATAAAAGTTCTTGTTGTTTCGCATCTCTTTGGCGTTGAAATCCTGAAGCTGCTTGCGCCTCACGAAGAACATCACCAATTTCTTTTAGCTGCACCTGATATGCATTTATATTTTTATCTAATTCGTTAATATCTGAATTTCTGCTATCTATACCGTTTTCTAATTTACTTATCTGTGATTCTAGTATTGTGATTTCTTCTTCACCCGGAATATCTCCTAATTCCTCATTGAATTTACGTGCAATATATTTCAGATCTCCAATTGCTGTCTCAATCAATGTTGATCCAAGAATATCGCGAATCGCTGCTGCTATTGCTTTGTAATTAGTTTCAGAGGAAAACGTTTCAGCTTGCTCACCATCAAAAAAGAAGTATGGTGCCATTGCGTTTGGTATAACTGTATTAATGAACGCCTCTGGATTGGGGAGGGGTGAACTTAGCACACCATTTTTCTCAATACGCATTACCTGAAACTTAATCCTATTTCTTCCACCCTCAGTAACTGAGTGTTTTCTTACTGCAAGATATTCATTATCTTCATGCTCAAAGGTAATTTCCACAGAAGCTGTTTTTCTATCTTCTTTCCATGCTTCGAAATTTACTACCATTTCTTTTTGTTCGAATTTCTTAGTAGTATTTCCAAAGAATGTCCATAAAACGGCATTTAACAACGTTGTTTTACCAACGCCATTTTCTGCGTGAATTAATGTCACATTATGCTCACCAGGCGGCGCCACTTCTATTACCTGGTCGCCATAAAATTGCCTAAAATTATTTAGTCGTATTTTCTTAAGATTCATAATTTTCTAACCTCTCAGCAACAATTTTATTCACTATTTTCTTTTGCTGATTGCGACGGTCATTTCTTGCACCTGTCTGCTCATGCGCATACTGCTTTTGAATCTTAAGTACTTCTATTAATAACTCCGTTACCACGTCCTTAGGTATGTCTGGTGGCATATAATTCTCCTGTTTTAATGCAATTTTCATACTGTGATTAACATGCATTATTTATTTATCACACATCCTTTCCGACTGGTTTCATTGTCAGTTTGGGTGTACTTGAACTAGAGTCGGCTTATCACTGCACCCTGTCTGCTGGATACTTATTCTCATTCTGGCCATCATGTGGTGCACAGCAGACAGCAGGTCAATACTCAGCTTGTCAGCCAGGCGAATAAGATAAATCTGGATATCTGCCAGTTCCAGTTCCACTTCCGCTAATTTATCTGGTTGAAGCCCGGCGCTCTC
>Ga0055448_10000381_pt1 | contig 11172 bp, 12 predicted proteins | sample China_Galinas_PW_4_FD_57744 | JGI IMG/M metagenome (GOLD analysis project Ga0055448, IMG submission 57744) | Wetland microbial communities from San Francisco Bay, California, USA, that impact long-term carbon sequestration - China_Galinas_PWA_D2 | ecosystem: Environmental > Aquatic > Marine >... | reverse complement strand
ATAGTTAAACAAAACTATGATACTGGGAAAAATTTATATGGATTAGTTGATTATTATAATCAATTAATTAAGGACCAGGACACGTTAATGCTTAAAGCTGCACTTAGCGTTCCTTTTGGCGTAGCAGCTTCTATAAAGTCGATTGACGTCAAACCAACGGTATCAGAAACCCAAATGATTAAGAGCTATGACAATTATATAAAAGGGCTTGATTCGACTGTAGCGGCAACAATTGATTATGAGACATATTATAATAACATAGATTTGTATGAGTTTAGAGAACAACAGATTGTGATTAATTCATCGGAAAGAATCAATCTTAATCCAGTGCTTGATAAAATAGTTGAACACATTAATCAATCGGAGTATTTTAAAAGGGAAAACGAAAAAGATATTAATCAATTAAATAATAGGGAAGCAGCTTTAAAACAAGTATTGACCAAGGGGGATTCGCTACAAAATATTTATAAGCACGTTTTGGAAATGCCTTTGGATCAAGCTTCGGGCTCCCAAACCAGTATTACCATAGAGGGATCAGATCAAATTGATAAAACCAAAGAATTTGAACTTTACAAAAGCGAAATTGAAATTAGAAGGGAATTGGTACAAATTGAAAGGGATAGGGAAGACAAAGAAAAGATTTTGGAAATTGTATCTAACAAGCAGGATATTGCTATCCTAAATAATAACGTTGTGGTTTTTAATCGTGAATTTAGTCAAAAACTATTTTATACCATGGCATTTGTCTTAATTACAATATTGGTTCTGCTTGGCCTTAATTTTATTAAATTTTTAGAACGTTTTAAAGACAAAATATAAAATGAACATTTTAGTAACTGGAGGGGCTGGTTTTATTGGTTCAAATTTTATTGTTTACCATTTAACCAAATATCCAGATATTAGTATCGTAAACTTAGATAAGCTCACGTATTCCGGTGAGCTTTCTAATTTAGAAGATGTTCAAAGTCATAATAAATACACTTTTATTAAAGGCGACATTTGTGATAGGGAGTTAGTAGAATCTCTTTTTGGGAAATATAGATTTGATGGTGTAATACATTTTGCGGCCGAATCTCACGTTGACAATTCAATACAAAGTCCAGATGTTTTTATAAAAACTAACATTTTTGGAACATTTACATTATTGGATGTTGCCAAAAGTATATGGATGGAATCTCCAAATAAACCTCGATCAGGGTATGAGAACAATAGATTTTTGCATATTTCCACGGATGAAGTTTATGGGTCTTTAGGAGATGAGGGGTTATTTACAGAGGAAGCACCCTATGCCCCAAATAGCCCCTACAGTGCCTCAAAGGCTTCTTCAGATTTTTTTGTGAGGAGCTATTTTCATACATACGGATTAAATGTTGTGACAACGAACTGTTCAAATAATTACGGCCCCAAACAACACGATGAAAAATTGATACCCACAATAATAAGAAAAGCTATAAAAGGCGAAAATATTCCTATTTATGGCACTGGCCAGAATATACGGGATTGGCTATATGTTATGGACCACTGCAAAGGGATAGACTTGGTATTTCAAAAGGGAAAGATGGGTGAGACCTATAATATTGGAGGGCATAATGAATATAATAATCTGTATATTGCCAATGCTGTTTGTGAAATCCTGGACGACATCAAACCAAAATCGGAATCATACAAAAAACAAATAACGTTTGTAACCGATAGGCCCGGGCATGATTTTAGGTATGCCATCGATGCTTCAAAGATTGAAAAAGAGTTAGGGTGGAAAGCTGAAGAAAATTTTGATACCGGCCTTAAAAAAACAGTAAATTGGTATATTCAAAAATATAGTTAAATGAAAGGTATTATTCTTGCTGGAGGCTCAGGAACAAGATTACATCCTTTGACAAAAGTGATGAGCAAACAGCTCATGCCCATTTATGACAAACCCATGATTTATTACCCGCTAACGACCTTAATGTCAGCGGGCATAAAGGAAATCTTAATTATTTGCACTTCAAAAGATATTCCAAGATTTGAAAATTTACTGGGGGATGGCAGTGATTATGGCTGCAAATTTGAATATGCCATACAGGAGCAACCAAATGGTTTGGCCGAAGCATTTATTATTGGGGAACAATTTATTGGGAATGACAAGGTGGCACTTATTTTAGGAGACAATATTTTTTATGGATCGGGACTTGAATGTATTTTACAGTCAACTAATGAGCCAGACGGAGGAGTGATTTTCGCATATCATGTTCAGGATCCACAACGTTATGGTGTGGTCGAATTTGATACTCATAATAAGGTCATTTCAATTGAAGAAAAGCCAAAGCAACCTAAATCTAACTTTGTGGTCCCAGGGATTTATTTTTATGATAATTCCGTTATTGATATTGCCAAGAATATTGAACCAAGCCAAAGAGGAGAACTTGAGATTACCGATGTCAACAAGGTTTATTTAAAACAACAAAAACTTCACGTACAAATATTGGATAAAGGTACGGCCTGGCTGGATACCGGAACGTTTCAATCATTAATGCAGGCCTCACAATTTGTTCAAGTTATTGAAGAAAGGCAAGGATTAAAAATTGGCTGTATTGAAGAAATAGCCTATAAAATGGGATTTATTGATAGAGCACAATTGAATAAATTAGCCGAGCCTCTTCTCAAAAGTGGATACGGAGAATACCTTCAACAAATTCAATAGCAATGATTATTGACACCACACCTTTGACTGACTGTTTTGTTATTACACCAGACGTTTTTAAAGATAAGAGAGGGTATTTTATTGAGAGTTTTAATAAAATGAATTTTGCAAAAACAACTGGGCTATCAATAGATTTTGTACAGGATAATCTGTCAAAATCCTCTAAAGGAGTTTTAAGAGGACTTCATTTTCAAACTGGACAATATGAACAAGCCAAATTGGTGAAGGTTATTAAAGGTAGTGTTTTGGATGTATGCGTGGATTTAAGAAAGGAATCAAAAACATTTGGGAAATATTTTTCAATTGTTTTAGACGACATTGAGCACAAGCAACTATTCATACCTAGAGGGTTTGCCCATGGTTTTTTGGTATTGAAAGACGAAACAATTTTCACCTACAAATGCGATAATTATTACCATAATCCTTCCGAAGGAGGCATCATTTTTAATGATAAAACATTGAATATTGATTGGAATTTTCCACAAGAACAAATAATACTCTCAGAAAAAGATGAAAAGTTACCAACATTTGAAAGTTTGTTCAAATGATATCAAAGGTTTTGGTTACAGGCGCAAATGGCCAATTAGGGCGGACGATCAGGGAATTATATGAACGTGACATCTCCCTTAATTTTGTCTTTGCCACAAAACAGGAATTAGACATAACCAAAAATGAAGAGTTAAAAACTTTTTTTGAAAAAACGAAATTCGACTATTGTATCAATTGTGCGGCTTATACCAATGTTGAACAAGCAGAACAGCATCCGGATTTGGCTTTTAATGTTAATGCCGAAGGAGCGAAAAATATTGCCCGAGAATGCAAAAAACATGAAGTCGTTCTGATCCATATTTCTACCGACTATGTTTTTGACGGTAAAAAACAAACGCCGTATGTGGAGGATGATGCCCCTAATCCGATTAATCAATATGGCAAATCAAAATTGGCAGGCGAAAAGTATATTCAAGGAATTTTGGAAAATTACTTTATAATTAGAACGTCTTGGCTGTATTCTAAATATGGGAATAATTTTCTAAAAACGATAATCCGAAAAATTAAAAATAAAGAACAATTGCAAATCACAACTTCTCAAAGAGGCATTCCAACCAGCTGTTCAGACCTTTCGGAATTTATTATTCATATAATCAAAAATAAAACCTCTAAATTTGGAATATGTCATTTTAGTGCCTTGGGCGAAACCACCTGGTATGGTTATGCCATGCGAATTTGTAAACATTTTAGAGCGTATGATTGCAAAAAAATTGTACCTGTAAAAACATTTAAATCTATGGTAAATAGGCCTTGTTATAGCATTTTGGATAACACAAAAGCCTTACAGATTTTTAAAAGAAAAATTCTATGGCATAAGAGTGTCGATAAAACGGTTAAGGCCTTAATTAGAGAACAATAAAAATTAAATCCTACTATTTTAGTAGGGTATTATAAAAAAACAATTATTTTTGCAATCTCATAAAAGAAAATATGGATAGAAACATTAATATCGCCATAGAAGCCGCTTTAAAGGCTGGTGAGGTAATAATGGAAGTTTACGGCTCTGTTATTGAAATAGAATATAAGGATGACAAATCTCCTTTAACCGAAGCCGACAAAAGAGCAAATGACATTATTAACTCATATTTGGTTCCAACGGAAATTCCAATTATTAGCGAAGAAAATAAACAAACCGATTTTTCGGTTAGGAAAAATTGGAACACGTGTTGGGTGGTGGACCCATTGGATGGGACCAAGGAGTTTATAAAGCGGAATGGTGAATTTACCGTAAACATAGCCTTGATAGAAAACGGGAAGCCTCAAATGGGGGTTATTTATGTTCCGGCCACAAAAGTGGTATACTTTGCCAATGTTTCCAAAGGGGCAGCATTCAAAACAGAATTGACATCACACGATACTGCTGTTGAAGAAGTTCTTGACGCCTCTACACCGTTACAACCAAAACAAGGGGCATCCAATCCGGTACAGGTTGTTGGAAGCCGTTCGCACATGAACCAGGAAACATTGGATTTTATTGAAGGATTAAAACAAACAGGAAAGGAAATTGAAATTGTTTCCAAGGGGAGTTCTTTAAAATTCTGCTTGGTAGCCGAAGGAAACGCCGATGTGTATCCGCGTTATGCCCCGACCATGGAATGGGATACCGCTGCCGGACAGGCCGTATGTAATGCCGTTGGAGTTGAGGTCATATCAAAAACGACAAACGCCCCGCTTTTGTATAACAAAGAAAATCTGTTAAACCCTTGGTTTTTAGTTTCTAAGCATGAAGGATAAATCGTATAAACGACATATAGCCAAAGCAGTTACATGGAGGTTTGTTGGGACCTTGGATACGATGTTGGTATCTTGGGTGATTTCAGGAAATCCATTAACCGGGTTAAAAATAGGTTTGGCCGAGGTCACTACCAAAATGCTATTGTATTATTTACACGAGAGAATTTGGTTTAAATCGGAGATGTTGGATGCCAATAAACGTCACCTTATGAAAACAATAACATGGCGGCTTTTAGGCACTTTGGATACGATGTTGTTGGCGTGGCTTATTTCGGGCGACCCAATGGTGGGTTTAAAAATTGGGATGGTTGAAGTTGCGACCAAAATGATATTGTATTATTTTCATGAATCAATATGGTATAAATCTGATTATGGCTTGGAAAAGCGGGAACATCATTCATCAGGTAATGAGCATAACAAAAGAATTAAAAACCAATTGAAGTAGTTGTTGGGCCGATTCCTTACTTTTAAAGAGCAAAGAAACATAAACAGATGAAAAATCAAGACGAAATCGAAGTCGAAGCCCGACAGAAAAAGTATTGAAGCATTTCGATTTCAAGTTTAACTTCATTTTCAATTTAACATGAAAGAAAATATTACTCCACATACATATCAGATATCGATTCATGATAGAAGAAAACAAAACAATCACAGTTCGTTTTTGATCTGGTTTACGGGGTTATCGGGATCGGGCAAATCAACCATCGCCAACGCTTTGGAACTGGAGTTACATAAACTTGGGATTAAAACATATACGCTTGATGGCGACAACATCAGAAACGGGATTAATAGTGACTTAACATTTTCTCCCGAAGACCGAACAGAGAACATTAGACGCATCGCCGAGGTGGCCAATTTAATGGTAGACGCTGGACTGGTGGTCTTGGCTGCGTTTGTGTCACCTTACAAAAAAGACAGGGAAAACATTAAAAGTATCGTCAAAGATGTTAATTTTGTCGAAGTTTTTATTAATACAAGTTTGGAAGAATGTGAACGCCGTGATGTTAAAGGGCTTTACAAAAAAGCCAGGGCTGGAGAAATTGAGAACATGACTGGTATTTCAGCGCCTTATGAGGCCTCTGAACATCCAGATATTGAAATTAAAACTGAAGAGGAGTCAATCGATAATTCTGTGAAAAAACTCATTGACTTTATAACACCAAAACTAAGGCTCAACCGATGAGTAAGTATTATTTAAATTATTTAGACGAACTTGAAAGCGAAGCCATTTTCGTACTGCGGGAGGTCTGGGCACAATTTCAAAATCCAGTTATTTTATTCTCTGGAGGCAAAGACTCTATTGTGGTTACCCATTTGGCCAAAAAGGCTTTTTATCCAAGTAAAATACCATTCTCTTTGATGCATGTCGATACGGGGCATAATTTCCCGGAAACCATCAAATTCCGCGACGATTTAATAAAAGAATTGGGGGTTGACCTTATAGTGGGTTCGGTTCAAGACTCTATAGACCAAGGCCGGGTTGCTGAGGAACGGGGAAAAAATGCCACACGGAACGCGCTTCAAACAACCACGCTTTTGGATGCCATTGAAGCTCATAAAGTAGATTGTGCTATTGGCGGTGGAAGACGTGACGAAGAAAAGGCAAGAGCCAAAGAACGCTTCTTTTCACATCGGGATGATTTTGGACAGTGGGACCCAAAGAACCAACGCCCTGAATTGTGGAACCTGTTTAACGGCAAGCATTTTGAAGGCGAACATTTTAGAGCCTTCCCCATTAGTAATTGGACAGAAATGGATGTTTGGAACTACATTAAAAAAGAAAACATACAAATACCTTCTTTATATTTTGCCCATGAACGCAAAGTGGTTTGGAGGCAAGGTTCCTGGATACCCTATTCAGAGTATTTGATAGTGGATGAACGAGAAGAAATAGTAAGCAAAAAGGTTCGTTTTAGAACTTTGGGAGATATTACCATCACGGGTGGCATTGAGTCCGATGCCGATACTTTGGAGAAAATTGTAATGGAAGTTTCGGCTATGCGCCAAACCGAACGAGGTAATAGAAGCGATGATAAACGATCAGAAACTTCAATGGAAGACAGGAAGCGCCAAGGCTATTTTTGATGCGGATTTCACGGATTTAATTGAATTACGCAGAAATGGAAAAATTGATTTATGAAAAAGAAACTTATAATATAATCGGCTCGTGTATGGAAGTTCACAGGGGATTAGGAGCAGGTTTTTTAGAATCGGTTTACCATGAAGCAATAGAACGCGAATTCATTAAAAACGAAATTCCATTTAAATCAAAAGAAAAATTACAGGTTTATTATAATGATAAGCCACTTAAAAAATATTTTGTAGCTGATTTTATTTGTTTTGATAAAATTGTTGTGGAAATAAAAGCTGCTTCGTTTTTGCATAAAGATTATGAAGCGCAAACCATCAATTATATTAAATCGACTAATTATCCGTTGGGGCTTTTGATAAATTTCGGTGAATCGAGCCTTGTATGGAAACGATTTATCAATACCCAAAAGTAATATTGCGGCATAAATCCGTGTAATCAGATGTAATCCGCATAATAAATAAAACAAAATGTTAGACAATAATCAATTATTACGATTTACAACGGCGGGAAGTGTGGATGACGGCAAGAGCACCCTAATCGGACGCTTATTGTACGATTCAAAATCAATTTTCGAAGATCAGTTGGAAGCGATTGAGAATACCAGTAAAAGAAAAGGTCATGATGGTGTAGATTTGGCATTGTTTACAGATGGATTGCGTGACGAAAGGGAGCAGGGCATTACCATTGATGTTGCTTATAGGTATTTTACAACGCCTAAGCGTAAATTTATTATTGCCGATACGCCAGGCCATATTCAATATACCAGAAACATGGTAACGGGAGCTTCAACTGCCAACGCTGCCATTATTTTGGTGGATGCCAGACATGGTGTTATTGAGCAAACCAAAAGACATTCATTTATTGCCTCTTTATTGCAAATTCCACACGTGATTGTGTGTATCAATAAAATGGATCTGGTTGATTTTTCAGAAGATGTTTATAATGACATAATCAGTCAATTTGAAGAGTTTTCTTCCAAGATGGTAATAAAGGACGTTCGGTTTATTCCCATAAGTGCCCTGTTGGGTGATAATGTAGTAAAACGTTCTACAAACATGGACTGGTATCTAGGCGCGACCTTATTGTACACATTAGAGACTATTCATGTTAGTAGTGATATGAATAGGGTAGACGCTCGTTTTCCAGTGCAAACTGTGTTGAGGCCGCAACGCGAGGGGTTCATTGATTATCGGGGCTATGCAGGGCGCGTGGCCAGCGGGATGCTTAGGGTCGGTGATGACGTTGTTGTAATGCCTTCTGGGTTTACATCAAAAATTAAAACCATAGATACGCTTGATGCGTCTTTAGAGGAGGCTTTTGCGCCAATGTCGGTATCTATAACTTTAGAGGATGATATTGATATTAGTCGCGGGGACATGATTGTAAAATCGAACAACACACCGCAAGCCTCACAAGATATTGAAGTCCTGCTCTGTTGGTTGGGAAATGACCAGGCCAACCCAAGGGCGAAATACACGATTAAGCACACCTCCAATGAACAAACGGCCATGATTAAAGAAGTGGTTTATAAGTTCGATATCAATACTCTGGAGCGAAAAATGGAGGATAAAGCGTTGAACATGAACGACATCTCCAAAGTAAGAATAAGAACCACGAAACCTTTAATGATTGACCCTTATAGGGAAAACCGAACCACGGGAAGTATTATTCTTGTTGATGATGCCACCAATGAAACTGTGGCGGCGGGGATGGTGGTTTAGATTAATTAGATTAAAGGTTAACAAAGCAAGAAAAACTTTTTGTTAGAAAATGTGTTTTTAGTGAAGAACAAGACTTTAATTTATATTATTGGAGCTGGAAGAAGTGGAACTACGATTTTAGATATACTTTTAGGCAATAATGATGATACAATTAGCTTGGGAGAGATTAATAGATACTTCAAACGAAATGGAGTTCCCCCAAAAAGAGATAAGAAAGATGAGGTTTACATTTTTTGGGCGAAAATAAAAGAGAGACTTAAAAAACAACTTCCAGATTTTGATTATTTGAATGGTTTATTTAAAAGAAATGAATTCCACACAAGAATTTTTAAGAGTTTGTTTAAATTAAATGACACTGAGTACAAAAAAAGCTTAAGATTGCAGTATATTGCTGTAAAGAATCAAGTAAGGCAATCAAATTTGATAGAATCTTCAAAATATCCTGTTAGGGCACTGAACATTTCTAATTACCTCTCTACTAAAGATCTAGAAATCAAATACATTTATCTTAAGAAAGATCCGATAAGCGTTGTGAGCTCATTTCAAAAGAAAGGTTTGGAGCAACCTGCAAAGAATTTTTTTTTTGCAAATGTTTATTACCTATGTGTTAATCTTTTATGTGTATTTGTGGTTTTTATATTGAAAAGAAAAAAACATAAAATCAGTACGTTAAGATATGAAGATCTCATATTAAGAACAGAAGATACGTTTCGAAAATTATCGATTGATTTAGAAGTAGATTTGAGATCATTAGAAAATAAACTTGTAAAGAAAGAAGCTTTAAATACAGGGTTTTTGTTTGACGGAAATAGAATAAGGTTGAGAAAAACCCTGATTTTGCAACCATTGGATAAAAAAAATAAAAAAAATAGTAAAGATTATTTTACAAGAATGTTTAATTATATTATTTATAAATAGTGAAAATTAGTGTATTTGGATTAGGGTATGTTGGTGTGGTTAGTTGTGCTTGTTTTTCAAGAGACGGGCATGAAGTAATTGGAGTAGATGTTGAAAATACTAAAGTAGATTTGGTTAATAGCGGAAAGTCTACAATAATAGAAAATGGTTTAGAAGAACAGATTAAAGAATCTGTTAAATTGGATATGCTAACAGCAACTCAAGATTATAAATTAGCCGTAAAGAATACTGATGTTTCTTTTATTTGTGTTGGAACACCAAGTCTAGCTAATGGTTCGATAAATCTTGCTTATATATACCAAGTTGTAAAGCAAATAGCCGAAGTAATAAAAGAGAAAAACTCTTTTCATACTATTGTTATTCGAAGTACCGTTAAAGTTGGAACGCACAAAACTTGCTTAGAAATAATTGAGGATATTTCAGGAAAAACACATGGAAATGATTTTGGTGTTGTCTCTAATCCGGAATTTTTGAGAGAAGGTACAGCAATGTACGATTTTGTCAATCCTCCATATACAATAATAGGAACCAATAGTGAAGAAAGTAAACAAATAGTTACTAAATTATACGGAACTATAAACGCCCCCATACACTACATAAAACCGAAGGAAGCCGAAATGATTAAGTATGCAAATAATAATTTTCATGCCATGAAAATTACTTTTGCTAATGAGATTGGTAATATTTGTAAAGAAAACAATGTTGATGGGCATGTGGTTATGGATATTGTTTCTAAAGACACCAAGCTTAATCTTTCTCCATATTATCTTAAACCGGGTTTTGCTTTCGGAGGATCTTGCTTACCAAAAGACGTTAGAGGTTTATTAAAAATTGCGAAGGATGTGGATTTAAAAACACCGCTACTTTCAAGTTTACTAAAAAGTAATTATTATCAAATAGAACGAGGCTTAGATCTAATTTATAATACCGGAAAGAAAAAAATAGGAATTCTAGGATTTGCTTTTAAATCAGGGACAGATGATTTAAGAGAAAGCCCGATAGTAAATGTTATAGAAACCCTAATAGGGAAAGGGTATGAACTTAGGGTATATGACAGTAATGTGCACCTATCTGCTTTATTAGGAAAAAATAAAGATTACATAAATAGCCATATACCCCATATTTATAAACTTCTTGTAAAAAATATCAAAGAGGTAATTGAAAATTCTGATGTTATCGTAATAGGTAATAATGCAAAAGAGTTTTCTAAAATAGTTCCAAATATTTCTAAAGAAAAAATTATTATTGATTTAGTTAGAGCGAATAAGGAAAAAACATCAAAGGATAATTATATTGGAATTTGCTGGTAAACATATATTAATCATAATCGAAAATTTACCAGCTCCTTTTGATAGAAGGGTTTGGCAAGAAGCAGGAACATTAAGGGATAATGGTGCAAAAGTATCTATTATTTGCCCTAAAATGAAAGGATATGATAAAAGTTACGAAATAATTGAAAATATAGAGATTTATAG
>Ga0055448_10000375_pt1 | contig 11378 bp, 10 predicted proteins | sample China_Galinas_PW_4_FD_57744 | JGI IMG/M metagenome (GOLD analysis project Ga0055448, IMG submission 57744) | Wetland microbial communities from San Francisco Bay, California, USA, that impact long-term carbon sequestration - China_Galinas_PWA_D2 | ecosystem: Environmental > Aquatic > Marine >... | reverse complement strand
CGGCGACCACTACAGCGCCATCATTGGGCGCCAAGACCGGCGACGCTTGCCTGGAGCCCAAACCATCCGGGTGAGGCCGGTATGGCCTAGCTCGACTTGTGCTGGATTCGTCAGGCCATCGATAGCAGGCAAACAATGACATTTCAAAAGATCATCCACCAAACCATTGCCACTTCCGAGGCGGACCTGTCAGTCACCCGAAGCGGAATGGACGGCCCCACCATCTGTTTGTTGCACGGCGGCTCCTTTTCGTCCGGGATCTTCCACAAGCAGTTCGAGGGAGGGCTTGCCGCCGACCATGTCCTCATAACCATCGATCTTCCTGGGCATGGGAGGTCCAGGCGTCCCAAGAATCCCGAAAAGGCCTATACCCTTGCGGGATACGCCCAGGCGGTTGCCGAAGCGATCAACGCCAGTGCCGATGGACCGGTCGTCCTGGTTGGGCACAGCATGGGCGGGCATGTCTTGATCAACGCCCTGCGGCATATCCCCCAGGCAGCCGGATTGATGCTGGTGGGCACCCCGCCGTTGGAAGGCCTTCATTCCATGCCCGAAGCCTTCCTGAATCCGCCCGAGCAGGCCTGCCTCTTCTCTCCCGAGATTACCGAGCAGCAACGAACGGCCATCGCCCAGCTGTTTTCGGCAACCCCGTCGCCATCGCTGACCGAGCGGATCTGCAAGGCCATAGAAGCATCCGACCCCAAGGCCCGGCAGGTGATTGGAGAATGGATCACCGCTGGAAAGGAGATCGAGAACGAAGTGGCGCTGCTCGAGGACTGGGGAGGTCCGGTGGCGCTGATCCATGGAGCGCTCGATCCGTTCATCAACGCGCTATACATCCGCCGGCTCGATCTGCCCAACATCTGGCGAGGGGAGGTTCAATGGTTTCGGGATGCGGGACATAGCCTATTCCTGGAAAGGCCGGCGGCTTTCGAGCGGCTGGTTCGGCAATTTGTCGAGGATGTAATGCCCTGATTCGGTCGGCATCTCGGGGCTACAGGGTCAGGTGACCTGATGGGGTGCCGACGGCTTGCGAAGGGAGGAGGTGGGGCGGCCGGGGACGACCCCGGCCGCCATCTCGGGCCCGCGCGCGCGCCGGGCCTCGGGGGCTAGTTGTGGATCCAGCCGTCCCTTATGTCTTGTAGTTCTATGCAGCGCTGGCCGTAGACCGGGTGCTGGATACAGGCCGGCGGATTCGGACTCACGGTATTGACATGGTATGGATCGAGCTCGAATTCCTTGCTGGCGATCAGGGGCACGCGGTCGCCGAACAGCTCGATCTCGATGCGGTAGTGCCCGTCGTACAGCGGCAGCCGCGTGCCGTTCTCGTAGTCCGCACCCTGGTAGTAGCTGTAGGCGCCGAGGGCCTCGTGGTAGATGACCTTGTCCGCGATTCGCTTGAATGTAATGCGGGAAAAGGGGCTGCCCTTGGCGGTCCTGATGGTCAAGAACCGGTTGTGCACGTAGTCGTTCAGGTCGTGGCACTCCCAGGTGGCATTGCTCGAGCACTTGTTGCTGGTGTCGGGCTGGCCGCTCCATTCCAGGCCCGCGCCGCTGCTGGTCTCCAGCACCCGGAAGTAGGTGTTCGCGGTGGGTATGACGTTTTCGTCAACCGTGTTGACATAGATGACAGTCTGGTAGGCGCGGTCAAACGAGTAGGAGCCCGACGGGCCGATGTCGTACTCGATCTTGTAGTAGTAAGACTGGTCGTAGTCTCTGAGCAAGAGGCTCTCGAGGGTCATCGGGACAACCGGCGGGACCACCGACACCGAGGTCTGGGTGCTGTTGTTCTCGGGCCGGTCGTCGGCCGGGTCCGCGCCCTCTGCCAGGACCTCGATCTGCGCCGTCCCCGCCTCGGGGAAGCTGTGCTGGAAGGCGCAGCCGGCGTCGTCGTGGGCATCCACCCAGATCGCCGGGATGCGCGCGACCTCGGCGCCGTTGACGCGCAGCACGCAGTCTACCCTGGCACCCAGGTCGCCGTTGACCTCCTCGATCTCGCCCAGGATCTCGACCGGCTCGCCGACATAGACCTCGGCGGGGACCTGTATGCCCGTCGCCTGGATGTCGGGCCGCAGGTAGACGCGGCTGGTGGTCTTGCTGGCGAAGGTGCGCGGTGTGGTGTCGGAGCCGACCAGCGCGTGGATGTCATACTCCTGGAAGCGGCCCATGCCGGGGCGGGAGATGGACCAGTAGCCTTCGTTCTCCAGCTGGTTATGGGCCTCGCTATAGACGGTCTCGCCGTTGCTGGTGAGCATCTTGAACAGCACTTTCACCACATGGGTGCCGGACTCCGGCGGCGCGCCGTCGTAGAGATCGCCCGTGCTCACCTCGACTGTCGTGTTGCCGTCCGCGCCCAGCAGCGAGCGCGTGCTGATGGTGTGGCCGCCGTCGTGGCCGGTCTCCGGCTTGGCGCCCTGCTCACGGTAGCGGATCTGGTTGGGGGCCAGCCCCGAGGCCTCGGTCCCGGTAGCTGGCAAAGGGGCGAAGGCGCTGGTAAGCAGGAAGGCGGCGACGCTGACCGTCCATAGTCCACGGAGCGAGGCGCCCAAAAGACGCGGGTTTCGCGAATACGGGGGTGGGCAAGTGCCTGGTTGGGCAATCTGTAGGCGGCTCATGATCCTGCTCTCCTGTATCGGGCAACACCCGGTTGCCCCTAATACAAGCCTGGACCTCGCGTGGCCGGAACTCTTCACTCATATGGGTGATGAAAAGAAAGTTCGGTTTGTGCTAGCGCGGTGCACCGAGCGAGCGGTGTGAGGCTGTGTACCGGCCGGGGTGTAAGCAAACGGAGCTTCCCGTATGCCCCGGCGTGCGAGCGTCGCACTTCTCTCCGAGAGGATGTTGAGCCGGACAGATAGCCCGTACCGGAGGCCCAGGCACTCCGAGCAGCGACGGGTTCGCACTCGTCGGATAGCAATCTTCTGCGTCGAGCGTCTTGACCCTTTAGCCGGTGGGCCCCCGACGACCGGGGTGGCACCACGAGAGCTTTCGTTCAAACATGCCCAAGGGACTTTTGCGCGCTCTGCACCGTGAGGTAGGCTTTATTGCGAAACCGCTGGGGGGAGATACAGATGGCAGCAGGATTTTTCGAAGGCGACGAGCGACTGGCCGTGTTCGATGGTCTGGGGCACATAACGCGCAAGGGGGACCCCCGATCCCTCCAGGTGTCGGACCGCCAGCGCCTGTACCAGGCGATCGAGCAGGGCGATGGGCCAGGTGCCCAGGCATATCTCGACGCCCTGCTCCCCCGCCACCTGGAGATGCTGGCGCTGCTGCTGGAATGGGCCCTGCAGTTACCAAGCTCCGCCCGCGCCTTGACGACGGCAGCCGAAGAGCGAGCCCAGACCCACCGGGCCCTGGAAAGATGGTCCAGCGAGGCCTCATCTATCGCAACCGACACGACCACGGCGGCGTTGGTGGCCCAGGTACAAACCCTGCTCGCCCAGGCGACCCCGGACGATGCGCCACGGCTGAGGGAGCACATCGCTGGCGATGGGACTCACCCGGCTCTGGCCCTCCTGGAGCCAGTCCGAAGCTACGCGGATGCGTTGAGGACCAGCCTCAGCGCCGGAGACCGGGACCAGGCCAGGGCCCATCTGGAGGCGTATTTCAACACCTGTGTCACCCTACACGACGCATTCATCAACTTCACCTCCGCCTATCCGACGGTGGTGCTCGCCACCCGGGGTCCCGAACTGGCCCTGGAGCTGGTGCGCCACAGCTTCTCCCGTCTCGGTGCCTACGAGGGTCTTTGGGCGTTGCCGAGGCTGCTGGACACCGAGGCCCTGGCCGCCTTCTTGGCCGAACATCTGCGCGCTCACTTCTCGGGGCCCGATCGGGGCGGCTCCGTGCGGATCGAGGAGTACGAGGACTGCTACCGCCTCGTCTTCGATCCCTGCGGCAGCGGCGGCGCGCTGAGACGGAGGCTCGCGGGGCGATGGGAGGGCGCGCTGCTGCCGGAAGCCAACCCAATGACTTGGGGACGCTCGGGCGAGGTGCCGACCTACTGCTCACACTGCGCCTTCAACGAGCTGGTCTCCATCGAGCGCTTCGGGTATCCGGTCCTGGTAACCGAGTTCCACCCCGACCCACATAGGCCCTGCGGCTGGACCCTCTACAAACGACCCGAGGCAGTGCCGGAGCAGTGTTATCGCCGTCTGGGCCTCGAGCCGCCTTCGGCCAGGCCATGAGCCATGTCAGCGGCCACCTGGCACGACAGGTCCCTCACCCTGCGCGACGGTCCCAGACTCGCTTGGAGGGTCCGCGCAGAGGAATCCGAGGACACCCTTCTCTATTGCCACGGATTCCCCGGCTCGCGCTTCGAGGCACATGCCCTGCTTGCCGGGGCTTTGGGCGGAGGGGTGCGGGTGCTAGCCCCCGAGCGTCCGGCCTACGGGGGGTCCGACCCGAGGCCCGGCAGAAGGGTTCTCGACTGGGCCGAGGATATCGGCGAGTTGCTCGCCCATCTGGGCGTGGAGCGACTACGAGTGCTCGGATTCTCCGGCGGAGGGCCCTATGCCCTGGCTTGTGCCGCTGTCCTCGGACCCCGGGTGGAGCGGGTCGGGCTGGTGGCTGCCATGGGGCCGGTCACGGACCCGCGCTTTGCCGAGTGCGTGCCCGAGGCGACACGCTCTCTGCTGGATCTGGCCAGGCAGGCGCCGGAGGCGTTTCGTGCCCAGATCGAGTGGCTCGCCCCTGACGCGCGGGCACTTTTTCGGCTCATGCTGGACGGCCTGGCGCGGGTCGATATCGAGGTCATGTCCAGGCCCGAAAGACAGCGGGACTACGAACAATCCCTGGCGGCTGCCCTGACTCAGGGCGTGCAAGGCATCAGCGAGGACGCGCAGGCCCTCGGAGCGCCCTGGGGCTTCGACCTGCACGAGGTGCGCTGCCCCGTGGATATCTGGCACGGTCAGCAAGATCGCAAGGTGTTCCCGCTCACCGCAACTCGGCTCGCCCCGGCGCTTCCCTCGGGACGCCATACCCTGCTGGCCGAGGCGGGCCACTTCCCGAGCGCTGACCGGTGGGCGAGCGTAGTTGAGCGGCTAATGAGCCCGCTGCTCCCCTGAGACCGGCAGGCCGTATCCACCCGGGACGAAGAACGGCCCGGCGAGCAGGCGCGATACCAGCTCAGGCTGGCTGGAGGTGCCGGTCTTGCGGAACACAGAGCGAAGCTGTGAGCGTGCAGTATTGCAGGAAAGGTTGAAGCGGGCACAGATCCGATGCAAATTCGCCCCCTTGGCCAGGTCTGCGGCGATCCGACTCTCCGCGCGGGTAAGGCCGTACAGGCTTTTCAGGATGCGATGGTCCAGAGTCCGGACCTGGGTCGCCTCGCCGACCAAGACCACGATCGCCCCGTAAGGAATATACAGCCCGAAGAAGGGCAGGGCCGGCACCAGGGTGCTCGCCAGCAAAAACAGCTCACCCTCGCCGTAGCCCTCGCCGAGCATGATCGACTCCACCTGCGGCGTCTCCGGGACCACGCGGGCGGCCGCGGAGATCTCCGCGATGAGCCTTTGCAGCCTGGATCCGTCGCTTGGGCTGTTTGCGAACAGCCGATCGTTCAGGATACGAACGCCATGCCCTTTGGTCTCGAATTCCCTCATCCGTCGGTTCGCGTAGAGCACCCGGCCCATGCCGTCGAGCAGGGCGACCCCGATGGCGAGATTCTCCAGGACCCGGGCCGAGCCCAGCTCTCGCAGCTGATGCTGGACGACCAGCCTGTGCAAATCCACCGAACGCCGCAGATGGGGGACCAGAAGCTGCAGGGTCTCGATCTCCGAGTCGCCGAACTGGCCTTGGCGGCGAGAGCGCTGGACGCCGAAATAGATGGTACGGCGGGCCTCCTTCGCTACGAATCCACCTGCCAGGTAGTAGCTGTCCTGGGGGGCCAGGTAGTCGGAGAAGTACTCGGTGCGTGTGAAATCGCGCTCGGTTATCACGTCATGGGCCCGGTACATCCGGTCCGGGGGCAGCCGTTTCAGACCGGCCAGGCAGGGGTCGACGTGGACAAAATGCTCCGCGTAGAGACCCCGGAGCGCCGGATCCAGGTTGTAGTCGGCGTGGAAGGCAATCTTTTCTTCGCCCAGATCCACGACCCGGATCATCGCCGACTTGGCTCGCAGCGCCTCGACCAGCGACCGAAGAAAGCCCTGCCACTCGCTCGGCTCCATGGCAGCACCATAGAGCGCATGCACCAACTGCGAGAAGTCCCCCACCCCTAGCGAAGCCATGGCCCCATCCTTACCGCAACCCTGAGATTCTTGTTGGCGGGGCTCTCTGTCCCCTCAGCTCAAGCTCGAATACAACCTACGGCTAATATAGCCTCAGTCTGGTCTGCGGGTTCTTGATCTGCGTCAACAGGATCGCGCCGGGAAAACCGGCTTTCGCTGACGCCCGAGCCGAGGGGGAGGCGGCCTCGCGACGCGAGGCCGGGGGATATCGGGAGCAAGCCGACGGGTAAGGGCCGAGGGCTGTTCTGCGTCCATGCGTAGACATGCGGGAAACGCAGATCCGAATCCTCTGCCGGATGGGGTGATCGACGTCTGTGGCCCGCGTCGTCCAGGGCCCTACCAGGCCCGACTGAGCGCCTCCATGGTCTCGAAGGCCAGCTGCGCCCCAACCTGGTGGGGCGTTGCCGACGCGTGGGTCGTACGCTTTTCGAACCCGGCGGCCGTGGCGGCCCAGCGCGTGCTGGGGGGCGGCAGGTCGGCGGGGGTTGCGGCGGTGCGGAACATGGCGACCACTCGGCCGCTCTTCACCTGCTTCACGGTGACGAGAAACTCAACTCCCAGCTGGCTCCCCGGATTGGCCGAGTACACGATCTCAACGACATAATCCGCGTGACCGACGAGTGCATCCGTCTCCACTTCGACCGCGTCCGAGACGACCTCCACACCGGAGCGACGGGCACTGTCGCGCTGGGTGATGCGCATGATCGCGGCTCGGTCCAGCATCTTGGCCGAGGCCCCGAGAAACGGGCCCATGAAACCGGAGCCGAATTCGAACTCTTTGGCGCGCCCGCCCATACCGTCTCCGGCAGGCATGGGCCGTTGGAGGATCTGGTAGCACAGCTCGGGGGTGTACTCGCGCAAGCGGCTTCCGTCTGCACCCCGTAAGCTCAACGCTGCCTTGCAATCCGCGAAGTATTGGGCCTCGGTCGTATGATTCGCTACACTCGTGTCGCGCTGGTACCCCGGCGCTGCCGTCGCGCCGGCGGGCTGGAGGCGGTCCTTTCCCTGACCGGCCTGCTCGCCGGTGTGGATCACCCGTTTGTCCGCATACCACTGCGACAGCTGATCCGTGAGCTCCCGGTTCCAGAAGACGGCGATGCGGGGAGATCCGGCACGCTTGTAGGCCGCCTTGAACCCAGCCAACACCTGTCTTCTCCATGCCGCTGCCTTCTCGCCGCTGGAATCACTGGCTACGAGGCCGGTCCCGGTCATCATCCCGGTCGAGGGCTCGTCGTAGGCACCGCTGCCATCGGGTGAGTGGGGCGCACGGGGAACCTGGCCCGGAGGCGTATACCGCTCGATATACTTGACTCCGTCCGAGTTTCGGTTCCCGTCGAAGCCGTCGAAGGTGCTCGCCCGGGCGCACAGTGTAACGCCGAGCGCCGCGAGGATCGCAGTGCGCAGCCGATGTGGTCTCATCTCAGCGCCCCTCCCTCAATTCGACCATGTAATATTGGATCTCGTACACCAGTGTCGACTGGGCCCGGTAGGTCTCTATGCCCAGCGGTGGCAGATACAGCCGCTTCCAGGCGGTGGCGAGATCCACAGGTGCACGGGAGGCATCGAAGAAGTTGGTCCGCCCTTCGATCTGCAGCGGATGATTGGTCCGATTCCGGATCAGGGCCCAGACCTCGAGGGTGCCGGAGGGCGCACGCTTGGCTCCGCTGGACTCCACCGTGATCTTTCCCGGGCCATTGATACGCTGTAAGGACGGGTCCAGGATGACCACGGTGTTCATCATCGGGTTGGCGAATGGGGCCTGGGGATCGTCCACGCGGACTGCGGGCGCAGCCCCCTCGCCGATGATCATCGGGTCGCTCTCACACCCCTGTAAGAGCATTACACAGGCGGCCATAACGGCCGCTCCAACCAGTTGCCGAAACATCATCTTTGTCCTTTCTTAATATCGAGGGCCGAGCGGGAGCGGACCCAGCCGAAGCTGCTGTCTGCACGGACCGGCCTAAGAGTGACGGACGAGGGCAAGCCCACTACCTCGTTGCCCTGCGCATCGAAAAACCGCACCGAGCGCTTCTCGACGACCGCCTGGGCTACATGGGTGGTGAGCACATGGACCTTGTCGGGTAGGTTGCTCCAGTATCGGGTATCCGCCTTTGTACGAGCCCTGGCGGAAACAGCCATGCTCACGACTCCGACGAGCCCCAGAGCAAGCCCCGCGTTCTGCAGCCCGCTCTGCCCGCCCCGCAGTGATCCGACCATCAGACCTACCTCACCCGTCTGAGCCAGAGCGGCGCCGGTTTCCCGGGTGGAGTCCTTGAACGCCACCTTGCCTGCAATAATGCTGTCGACCGGACGCCCTCCGCGTGTGGACGCCTGCCAGTAGATGCTTTCGGTCAAAACCGGCTGAGCGTCTTCCACGGAGACGGTTTGCTCACGGAACCGCTTGCCCCGCCGGTACACCAGCTCGTAATGCCCGACGCCGTCGGACAGCTTTCGAGGTGATCTACCGGACTCGACGATAATGAGCGCGTTGTGGCCGGGGGCAGGAGGGCGAAAGCCTGGGCGGAGTCGCGCAACCTCGTCGTAGTACTCGGTGGACTTGGAGAGATCCCCCATCTGCTGATAAGACCAGCCCTTGAGAAACGCCAGCAAGGCAAAATCGCTGGAGTACTGCTCTTCCTCGGCGAAGGCATCCTGTTGCAGCCCGGTTTCGAAGGCCGCCTGGGCGTTCTCATAGTCGCCCTTCGAGATATCCAGGAGCCCCCGGTAATAGAAGGCCATGGATCGCTCGTAGGGCTCGCCCTTGAAGTCCTTCGCACCCTCCTCGTACCAGAGAGACCTGGCCTTGGCGGCGTTCTCGTTGCTCGCGTAGACGGTCTCTATCTCGGCCAGACCGGCGTCGAACGCCCGCTCCGAGAGAGGAATGTCGCCTTCCTCGAACGCCGCCACCCCGACCTCGTCCAGGTTGAGCACCAGATTACGCCGGCCTTCGTTATGCAAACGCTCGACCAGAGGGCGCAGACCGTACGGGACTTGCTCCGGGAGGATCACTTCGCCCCCCAGGGCGATGCCTGACGCCAAGAGCGCCATTGCCCCGAGCGCCGACCGGACCATCTGGTCAGCGGTACAGGACGTCTTCTTGAGATGCCTTCTTGAGCTCATACATGCCGCTCCAGACGATCGTGCCGTACTCCAGATCGACCATCTCGAAGGTGATCTGGTGATAGCGCGACTTAAGCCCGTTCGACCGATCGATGGCGTCCAGGGACGCAATACGACCACCGAGCCGGAAGTCTCCTCCGGCCTGACCGGGGGTGCTGCGGATGGTGCCGGCATCCACCGTTCCCGAGCGCTTGAGCTCCCGTTCGTGCCCAACCATATCCGCGTAGTGGCGCCCGACGAATACCATGCGCCCGTGGGCGGCACGGTTGAGGCCGACGCGCAGCCTGTCGGAGATCAGGTTCTTGTTGATGCGTGAGGAGCTTTCGTTGCGGAAATACTCCGCATCGATGATCACCCGTGGTGGCCGGTCGCGACCCGCGAGGATGGGACTGGCGAGCATGTCGCGCATCATCTCGTCGGTCATGCTGGTGATGTCCTGGGACTCTATGCCTATACCTTGCACGGGCCCCGGAGTCTGCGGCGCGACATACACGGTGGGACGTCCCGCCGTGTTGTTCAGCTTTCTCGACGTCGTTTCACAGCCGGCAGCCAGGATGGCCGTGGCTGCGATTCCGGCAATGAGGGCGGATTTCATCTTCATCTCAGACATTCTCTCGATACGGGGCGATCAGCGGGATGCCTCGACGACAGCGGCCATGTAGCGCTGCCTGAGATCCGGATAGATCTCCATGGTGGCCTCGAGGGCCTCCTGGTAGTGGTTGTCCTTGGAGTGTCGCCCGTAGAGGTAGACGGCCAGGTCATCGACCGTATTGAACGAGGAGTCCGAGCTCTCCTTGATGTAATCCCAGCCGCCCGCCGACTGGATGGCGATTTCGCGGCCCATCTTCTCCCCCATCGTCTGCCCCAAGATGCCGCCGACGAATGGAACGTGCTCCATCGCCTTCTGGCCGGCATAAGCACCGATCACGCCGCCGGCAGAAGCGCCCATCTTCGCGTTGATGGCCTTGTCTACCCATTGTGCGAGGACGCCGTCCTCGGTATAGGGGTTCATGTATGCCCCGGAGTTGTCCTGGATCGGCTCAGGCACGGCAATCTGCTCGGGGGGAGCCATCTTGAGGCTGTTGGCCGCACACGCCGCGAGAAGGAAAGCCAGGACGGCCGTGGTCAAGTTACGGATCATTTTCGTGCGCTCCTGTCAGGGTGAATCGGCAAGTCATCGGCATGCCGCACTTCGCATCAGGATGGGGTCGAGCCAGCGCAACAGCTGCGTGAGTCTTCCTCGACTTAAAGGTTCCCACTCAGGCCGGAGAAATTCGCCCCCCAAATGAGGGATGAAAATTCTCGGAAAATGTGCGCGAGGCCCCTTGCGCTCTCCGGACTTCGAAAGCCAAAGCGTTGGGGTTTTTAAGTGTGGTTCGGTTTACCCATCCATGGCGCAGCTTTGTGCGATCTACCACTCCCGGCCCGCACGTCGTGCTCGGCCTATGGCGATGGTCGTCCGTAAGCAGAGGAGATTGCGATGTCTTTAGCTGGTTGCTAATAGCTGACAGCTGATCGCTGCTAAGCTACAGGCCCGAGATGAAGGGGACCGTTAGAAGTGTGAAGTAGGAAGTTTGAAGTGTGAAAAAGGAAGGCCGAAAGACAGGGCGGACCAAGGGAGGCGAATGGATGCGACGCTGGTAGCTGGTAGCTGGTAGCTGGTAGCTGGTGGCTGGTGGCTGGTGGCTGGTGGCTGGCCGCTGGCCGCTGGTAGCTGGTGGCTGATAGCTGGCCGCTGGTAGCTGGCCGCTGGTCGCTGGTCGCTGGTCGCTGGTCGCTGGTCGCTGGTCGCTGGCCGCTGGCCGCTGGCCGCTGGCCGCTGGTAGCTGGTAGCTAGTAGCTGGTAGCTGGCTGCTGGTAGCTGGCCGCTGGTAGGATGTGCCCCGCCGGCGCGGCAGTGAGAGCCGGGGCGTGCTAGAGTCACTGCGGTTTGCCAGACCCCTACTCGTCCAACCGTTTTAGGAGCCCAAACGATGAACGCGATTTCCTGGTTCGCCATCCCCGTGACCGATCTCGAACGCGCGC
>Ga0055448_10000374_pt1 | contig 11400 bp, 8 predicted proteins | sample China_Galinas_PW_4_FD_57744 | JGI IMG/M metagenome (GOLD analysis project Ga0055448, IMG submission 57744) | Wetland microbial communities from San Francisco Bay, California, USA, that impact long-term carbon sequestration - China_Galinas_PWA_D2 | ecosystem: Environmental > Aquatic > Marine >... | reverse complement strand
CCGCCGCACCGGATTGTCACCGTATGGTGACCCGGCCGCGACGATTCCGCAATCGTCCCGGGCCGAACGGCATGGACTCCGGGAAGAGCCGCCGCCATTATCTTCCGGGCGACATCATGGAATCGGACCTCGGCTCGACTGGAATGACCCGGACCCGGAACCGACCCGGAACCTCGCCTTCGAACCGGCGCCGCGGCAGGCCCGCCCGCCTGTGTGCGGGCGTCGCGATCCCGGCGCTGGCGGCGCTGGCCGCCTGTGGCGGCGACTCGATCACCCGCGAGCCACCGCCCGGCGATGAACCCGGCATCACCATCCTGCGCGTCCTCGATCTCGGCGAGAACGAGAACGGTGGCGGCGGCGACGCACTTCTGGTGACCGACTCGACCGCGACCGGCATGCGGCACGTCCTGATCGATGCGGGACCGGCGGGCGCCGGTGGTGCCGACATCGGCCTGGTCGCCCGGCGTCTCGTGGCGCTCGGCGTCGAGACGCTGGACGCACTCATCCTCACGCACGCGCACACGGACCACTTCGATGGCATGAGCGATGTCCTCGACGATGTCCACGTGCGGGCGTTCTACTACAACGGCCAGGTTCGCAACTTCTCGCGCTACACCAGTCTGATCGTGAAGGCCGGCACCGACGCCGGATCACGAGTCACCGTCACGCAGCCCATCGATTTCGACCTCGGCACGAGCGCAGCCACTCACATGCGTGTACTGCCGCCGCTCGCCACCTGGCTGACCGACCCGAACGCGACCAGCTCCGAGATCAACGACGGTTCGCTCGGCACGCGGGTATCGCGCGGTGGATTCTCACTCTTCGTCGCCGGTGACGGCGAGGTCGAAGCCAACCTGAACTGGCGTACGAACTGGGCCGCCGAGACGAGGGCCGTTACCGCGCTCAAGGCCGGCCACCACGGTGCCAACGACGCCGTCTTCGACAATGGCTCGTTCGGCCGGTCCACCTGGCTCGAGCACACCGATCCCGCACTCATCCTGATCTCCGCAAACGGTACCAGCCACCCGCGGATCCGTGCGCTGGCCTCACTGATCGCGCAGACACCGCAGACTTACTGCACTCCGGTCCATGGCGACATCGAGGTCCGAATCAACGATGCCGGCTCGAACTGGACGGTCAGCGTCCAGCGCAACGCGACCGCGGACTGCGTGGCCGGCGGCGACGCCACCAGCTGAGCGTCAATTCGACCGGAGCGCTGCCAGCACTGCGTCCGGCAACTTCCCGGCGAGCGCGTCGACCGTAAGGAGTCGGGCGCCATGGGTTGGCGACCCGGAAGGAGATCGCCTGCCCGAGAATGACAACGCTCAGGAGGTCAGTTCGAGAGGCTGCGCAGCAGGCGATGAGGAAGCCGGCCGGGTTTGCGGCGGTCTGACGCGTGGATCGGGCGCCGTCGCGCGCGCAGCCACCGTCTGTGGCTCGTTTCCGAAGTCTGTTGGCTAGAGCAGGGGCCCGAGCAGGCGGCAGGTGTTCTCCGCGAACCGGCGCCAGGCCGGGCGTTGGCGCCATGCGTCGAGATCGAGCCGGTCCGCGTCGTCGAGGTACCTGTCCTGGAGAGAACGGAGCCGACGCGTGAAATCGCGGTCATACACGAGCAGCGAGATCTCGAAGTTGAGCCAGAGGCTGCGCATGTCCAGGTTGACGGAGCCGAACACGCTCATGTCCCCATCTATGGTCAGGCTCTTGGTGTGCAGAAGGCCGCCCTTGAAAAGGGCGATCCGGGCACCGGCGGACATGAGGTCATCGAACGTGGCCTCGCTGGCGTGGCGGACGAGCACGGAGTCGTTCCGTGCCGGAACGATCAGTGTCACGTTCACGCCACGCAATGCGGCGGTCAGCAGGGCGGTGAGCATTGATTCGTCGGGCACGAAATAGGGCGTAGTCATGACGAGTTCCTGCCGCGAGGCGTAGATCGCCGTCAGCAGCAGCTGGTGGATCGCTTCCGGTCGAAGGTCGGGACCGGACGGCACGATCTGGATCACCGGTCCTGCGGGAGCAGCCGGCTTTCCCGCGAAGACCGGTGGCGCTTCGAACGTGGCTCCGGTCTCGACCGACCAGTCGAGCCGGAACACTCCGTCGAGCGACGCGGCCGCCGGGCCGGTGATGCGAGCCATCGCGTCCACCCATGCGCCGACACCCGCCCCCTGTTTGAAGTACCGGGGGTCAACCAGGTTCTGGCTGCCGGCCCAGGCGATGCGGTCATCGATGACGACGATCTTGCGGTGATTGCGCAGATCGGCCCGGGCGACCAGCGTCCTCAGGGCTCCGGTTGGCAGTGCGGCCGCGACCTCGACGCCCGCTTCGCGCAACCGGACTGCGAGGCCACTGCCGAGGAAGCGCTCACTTCCCATCGCGTCCGCCAGCGCCCGGCACTGCACGCCGCGTTGCGCCGCGCGGATCAGCGCTTCCACGACGTCGTTCGCACGGCCACCGGCGTGCCAGATGTAGAAGCAGAGATGGACGGTGCTCCGTGCCTCGTCGATGTCGGCCACGAGGCGATCGAAGATCGCGTGAAAGTCGCTGAGCAACGCGATGTCGTTGTCCGGCAGTGCCGGGAACCCGAGCACTCGCTCGGCATGGCGCATCAGCGGGCCCGCCGAAGGCTCGACCCGTGAGGCTGCCGGGTCGTAGCGATCCGTAAGCGATTTCTGCCAACGGGCGACCTCGGCGAGACTCGCGTTGATCCGGGCCGCACGTCGCCTGCCCAGGCGTTTCTCGCCGAACAGCAGATAGACGCCAGCACCAACGAACGGAATGCTGAAGATCACCGCCAGCCAGGCCATGGACACGCCTACTGGCGGCCGCCGTTTGATCACGCGAATCGACAGGCTGATGATGATGAACCAATGCGCGATCAGGATGAATGTGGAGTCGAGGTGGATGCTCATGACTGCGCGATTGAGCGCTCGCGATCCGCCGTCGGGACGAATTCCGCAATGGCTCTCCCGCCCATCCTCGACACGACCACCATGACGATTCTGGTCACGTTGAGGATGCCGCTGCCCGTGATATCGTCGGCGTACAATGCTCGCGAGACGAGCGCTCCGATCCGGCTGACCTGCTTGCCGGCATTGCCGAGGCTCTCCTCGAGGACGAGCGTGGGCACGAGCGCACAGAACCCGAGCAGGAAGCCGCGGAACCTCGCGCGATCCAGCAGTCCATGAATGGCCTGGGGCATGTGCATTGTCGTAATGTGGCTCGCGGTTACCCTGCCGGCCAGCCCGATTTTCGCCCCGCGCCCGGCCCGGGAGCGGGCCGGTGCATCGCTTCTCTGCTGCCTATGTCCGGGCCTCGCGTGAGGTTCATGGATGGAGTTCTGCAGGAGCATGATGAGGATCGGGAGGTCGCAGGCTGATCATCCCGATCCATGACATTTGACTTGACAGTGGTTCCTTCTTCAGCGTGTGCCCGATCTTGAGACGGGCCGCATCCAGAATGGCGGCAGGCAGACCCGGCCGAGCGCAATGTGCGCGACGTGAACGACCCTGCCGCGTCGCCTTGTACATGAATGGCGATGCGTTGGAGCTCACTTCGTTGCACTCCTGGATCGGCGGCCGCTGCGGCGACTCGCTCCGAACTCCATCCATTGGTCGATTGGCCCGCTCCGGCCATTATGGTAGTGTTCATCAGCAGTTGGTCACACCCCTCCGGCAATCGCGCGGGCAGACGACCGGATCTGCGGGCGTTGTCGGATCAATGCGGAGAAACCTGTATGCTGATGACCCTGGCCATCATCCTGATCGTACTCTGGCTGCTCGGCATGGTCACCGCCCATACCATGGGTGGGATCGTCCACGTACTTCTCGTCATCGCCGTGGTGGTCCTGGTGGTGAGGGTGATTCAGGGGCGACGAGTCGTTTGAGCGGACCAGCCCATGGTTCGCAGCCGGATGCGGTCCCTGTTTCGACGCGCGCAGCACTCACGTGCTGACACGTTCTGCACATTCTGAGGAGGTTTCCATGTACGCGAAGAATGGGTCAACCGGTTTCCGGTTCCCACGCGCCGCGCTTGCAGTTCTTACCATGCTTGCTCTTGGACTGACGGCCTGCGGACTCAACAAGAAGGAGAAAGGCGCGATCATCGGCGGCGCCGCGGGCGGCGTCGTTGGCGGCGTGATCGGGAACCAGACCGGCTCCACGACCCGGGGCGCCATCATCGGTGCTGTTGTGGGCGGTGTAGCGGGCGCCGTGATCGGCCATCAGATGGACCAGCAGGCCAAGGAACTGCAGCAGGACATTCCAGGGGCCACGGTTACTCGCGTCGGCGAAGGAATCGCCGTGACATTCGCGTCCGGGCTTCTGTACGATTTCGATTCGGACATCGTCCGCTCCGAGGCGGCGCAGAACCTGCGCAACCTCGCAGCGAGCCTCGAGAAGTACCCGAACACGGATCTGCTTATCGTCGGACACACGGACGCGGTGGGATCGAGCGAGTACAATCAGGCGCTCTCGCAGCGGCGCTCCACGGCGGCAGCGAATTATCTCATTGGCCAGTCAGTGGATCCGACGCGGCTCCGGGCAGTTGGACGGGGCGAGACCGAACCCATCGCTTCCAACGACACCGAAGGAGGCCGTCAGACGAACCGACGCGTCGAGATCGCGATCTACGCCAATGCGAGCACGCGCAAGGGTGGCTGAGGCAGATCGCACGAGGGGCCGAATGCAGACTGCGGCGGCCGCGGGCCGTCGCGCCATCGTTCGTCAGACAGGAGTACGTGGCAACCTCACGGCCAGATGAAGATCGTCGATGGCGCTGCGCCTGCACGCCCGCTCGCCACGTCGCCCGGCTCCCGCCAGAAGGTCCGCGTCCACACGCCAGTGAGCCGAAGCTCCCAGCCTGCGTGCCGGTCCGGGCTCACCGGGGCGGCGAGATCCAGTCGCCAGAGCCGCTGTGATTGGGGGGGGAACGCCACGAGCAGTCCCGTTCCGAGTCCGACTTTCGCTCGGCTGTCCACTCCGAAAGGCGCATCGCCCGCCCAGACCCGGCCGGCCTCGGCAAAAGTCGCGATTCCGACCGCGACGTGCTCCGTGAGCCCACCAATCAGCCAGCGTTCCTCGATGCGGGCGATGCTCCGCACGGCGCCCGCAGTTCGCGAGGCCGCATATCCGCGCACCCCGCCCTGCCTGTAGCCGAGCCTGAGCTGGAACGGGAGTCGCTGCCGCCACCCACCGGCGAATTCGAAACTGGTGATCAAGACGTGCGACGCAGTGGGCTTGACGTACCAGGCCAGTCGTCCGCTGCCCACCATGGAGTCCCAGCGGTCCGTCCGTCGGTTCTGGCGCGCTTCGCCTTTGATCCGCAACGCGGCGAAGGATGTCGCGGAGCCGAGCCCGGCGTAGAGGTCGGCGGAGATGAAGACATCGGCGTCGTTGGCGCCGAATCGAGGTGTGCCCCACCCCACCAGCGCGCCGAGCTGCACACCGATGGCCACGTCCTGTACCGCGGTGAGCGCATCGAATCCGCGCACTGCCATGAAGGACAGGGTGCGCACGCCGATGACGGCGTTCAATCGGACGTTGCGGTAGGTGGAGATGGGACTGCCGAGCGCCGCGCTCGTATCTGCCACGAGTCCCGAGTCGGAGACGACGGCAGCGTGCGCCGCAAGCGTCACGGATTCCTCCGTGAGCAGGACACCGAGATAGGCGCTCCGCCGCCCACGTCCGAGTCGGCGTACACCTCCCAGGTCCCGGAACCGGCGCCGCACACCGAGCGAGACGGCCTCGTCCACCGGGCGAACAAAGGGCACGTAGCGATTCGCGTCGCTGCCGCCTGCGTGCCACGCGACGCGCTGCAGATCGGTGAGGAATGGGTGACCGAGGGCGAGCGCCAGCGTGCCGCCGAGCGGCGCTCGCGCCGCCGCGAAGGTGAGCGTCCAGGGGCGGCCGAACGCCCGGTACGCCGCACCGGACACTCCGATGCCCGTGCGATACGCGAAGCCCTCCTTCACGCTCGCGGCGAGGTACACTCCCCGGCCGTCGACATTGCCGCTGCCGAAACGAAGAGCCGAGGGTCGCACTCCGTGAAAGCGCATGCCAAACACCGTGGGAATCTCGTCGATCGTCTCGACTTCGATGCGTACGCCATTCGAACCATCCGCCACGGCGCGCACCGTCGCATCGGCGAGGAACGGCTGCAGGCGGAGAATGCGCTCCGACTCCGCGCGCTGCCGCTCGGTGCACCGCTCTCCTGTCTCGAGAAGCAGGAAGCGCCCGATCACTTCCGCCTTCGTGGTTGCGTGGAGGACATCCGCTCCGCGCACGAGAGTGTGCAGAATGCGGGGCCGCGCGGGGAACACCGGATCGCGTGGATCGATCGCGATCACAGAGATGGTCCTGCCTTCACACGAGACCGGCGAGCCCGGCGCGTCCTGCGCGGCCACTTTCCCGCCCGCGACGGCGATAGCGAGCGGCACGAGCAACTGCCGCGCGCAACGCAGCGCCTCCGACCGCGCGGTGAGCCGCATCAGGCGGTCGCCCACGAAGACTCCGACGAGGGCGCGCACCCCGGACATCGCCGCGTGTGCACGCCCTTCAATCCTGTCGCTGCTTCGTCGCGAAATGGCGGAGGAGCACCGGCCGCCCGAAGACGGCAGCCAGACCGAGGAGAGCGAGGCACGGATCGTGTCGCCGGGATCCCTTCCTGAAGCAGGTCGGCGAGACCGGCCGTAGATCCAGCGCCGGCCCTTCGTGCCATGCCCGCCGCTGTCAGACCGGGGTGCAGCGGGTACCCGCGGCGCGAGTCGAGCCGGTGATGGACATTGATGAGGTCCTGCACGGCGGAGACCCGCACTCGCGGTTCACGCCGCGCGGCGCGGTCGAGTCAGGATCATCTCCGGCTGCCGTCCGCTGTCACCGGTGAGCCAAGAACCCGCTTCACCAACTGCCCGGACCGGAGCGCGTCGGTCGGGCCAATTCCGTTGATGAGGGCGATCTCATCGAGCGATACACTGGAAGGGAACTGGCTGTAGAACTGGCCGAGTGTCATGGCGCGTGGGGCGGTGGTGAGGCTGAGCCGCATCGGTTGCACCGCGAGGACTGCGCGATCGGTCAGTCGATCGAAGCTCGTGACGCTCGCCTGCATGGCGGAACTGTAGGTGTTGAACGTGGCGCTCGTGGAGTAGGCCGTGACCTGATAGGTGGTGCCGCCGAACTCGATGAAGGTCGCGGACCCCTGTATGACCGTACCCTGGCTGGTCTGGGCGCTGAATTCTCCGGCTATCGCCGGGAAGCCGTGAATGCTGTTCTGTGAGGTGCGACCGACCACGACTCCCTGCTGAGCGAAGAACGCCTGCGCTGCCTGGGCCGCTGTGCCCTGCGCACCTCGCAGCTCGACGATGGCGTCCTGAGCCGAACTCATGCCGATCACCGCATCGCTTGCGTTCCGGGTCTGCCAGCCGTTCGGGAACTGAAACTGGAATTTCAGATCCGGGTGCAGGAAAAGCGGACCTCGGAAGAAGCCCTGGCGCGGATTCTCGCCGTACACCATTCCGTCGATCACCTTGAGGAACTCATCCCGGCCGACCTTCATGTTGGCGAGGTTGTCCTGCACGGTGGCCAGCCGCTGTCTGGTGGCCTTGATCCGATTGCCGGGGTCGGGGTGGGTCGATTCCCATTCGGGCAAGCGCCCGCCACCGCTCATTCTTGCCTGCTGGTTGAGCATCGTGAAAACACTGACCATCTCGCGGACGTCATAGCCATCGGCCAGGGCATAGCGGAATCCGAGTTGATCCGCCTGCGTCTCATCATCACGGCTGAACTTCAGGAACAGCAAGCCGAGACCGGCGCCGGCCGCGGTACTGTATTTCCGGATGTCCGAGGACAGGATGGACCCGACACCCAACCCAACCTGGGCCAGTTCGGCCCGGCTGATCTGCCGGACGCTGTGACGCGCGGTCACGTGACCACTCTCGTGGCCCAGAACGGTCATCAGCTCGGCCTCGTTGGTGATGTGCGTCAGGAGTCCGCGTGTAACGAAGATGAACCCGCCGGGAAGTGCGAAGGCGTTGACGGAGGGATCATCCACCACCTGATAGGACCACGGCAGACTGGGGCGCTCCGTCAGGGCGGCAAGGGTCAACCCCAGACGGCTCACATAGGCCTGCAAGGCGGCATCCTGGTAGAGCCCGATGGTCTGCGCGACATCGGCCGCGCCCTGCCTGCCCATCTCGATTTCCTGCGACTCCGAAACAAGGGCCAGTTCGTTTCTCCCGGTGACGGGATTGGTGGCACAGGAGGCCACAAGGGTGGCCGCGAGCAGGGCGCTGCCTGGCAGGCTCCGACGTACCGTCGCCGTGATGCCTGCGTCTCTGTGAGGCGTTTCGACCCCGCTCCCGACGTTCGACCCATCAAGCGCCCTTTGCGCCACACTCATGGCTTCAAGCGTGTGGATGCTGCGGCACGAGTTCATCATCAGTACTCCTTGCTGGTTTCCGTCGTCCATCACGATCGCCACGAAAGTGGCGAATCGGAATCCGACCTGATCCTCTTTGTGCGCCACTCCGACCGACGCCACTCAGTCGGTCGTCTTCACACGCTTCCAGCGATGTGCGTCGCGAGCTGCCTTGATCCTGTCGAAGGTCTGCCGCGCTACTTTGCGGGTTTGCTCTTCCGCGGAATTCGCGGCTTCGCCAGGGTCTTCGACGACTTTTCGCGTCGCGGCTTCGTCCCGCTTCGCGAGGCGGTCGATCTTGTCTCTTACGTCGGTCATGGTGATGCAGTCCTTCGCTGAACAGTGTACGGGGTCGTCAGGCGCGCTTCCGCGCGCCGACCACGATCAGTCCGAGCCCCACCAGCAAGACGACACCACTGGCCCACGGCGCGACCGATTGCCGCCCGTTCGCCATGACCGTCGTGTCACCCCTTTGTGACGCATATTGCTCCGGGACGTGAAGCCCGCACTACGTACCTGCCGGCCATGCCGAACATATGCGTTCTGTCACGGCTGCTGACTTCGAGGTCCGCAGCCCAGCGCCCGGATTCGTGAAGGAGATAGGGTCGCGCCGCGATGTTGAAGCATCTGTAATCGCTGTTGGTCACGGCCCGCATCCTCGCCGTGCATCTGCCTTTGCGTCCGCTCCAATGTGTTCCGTTCGAGACTCGCCCCATTCGCACGTCATGCCCCCGAAATCAGGTTAGTCGGATTTCCGAAGAAATCCCATCGATCCATAGAGTGGATCGAGAGCTAGCTCGGAGGATCATGTCGCAACTACGCGAGGAAGTTGGCGTCATGGAATGATGCCTGGTCACGGAGTGATTGTCGCGGTCGGGGCGCTCACGGCATGAAGTCGAAAGGCGGGAGCTGGCGCAGCGTGGCGCCCGCTCACCTCGGCGGCCCCCGACCCGCGGCAGCCGGGTGCTCCAGCTTCTTCTGTCGTTCCTGTTCGAGCATGTCATCATGGCCGTAGACGTCGTGCATGAAGCGAACGGTGCCGTCCTCGTCGACCCAGGCCGTCAAATAGAGCATGTAGATCGGCACGCCTTCGTCGAAGCGGATCGTTTTTTCCTTGCCGGCGGCGAGGAACGAGTCCAGCTGCTCCGGCGGCGTTCGGGTGAAGCGCTGCATCAGCGCGCGAGCGAGATCTTTCGGCCGCTCGACCCGGATACAACCGTGGCTGAACGCGCGATCGCTGCGCGAGAAGAGTTGCCCCGCAGGCGTATCGTGCAGGTAGATGTTGTCGCTGTTCGGGAGCATGAACTTCAGCCGGCCGAGCGCGTTGTCGGGGCCCGGCTGTTGACGGAACCGGTACGCATCCGCCTTCGAAAGGTCCACGGAACCCGGGTCCACGACGCGATCACCCATCAGCACATCGAAATGGTGGATGGCCAGGTAGCGGGGGTCGCGGTGCATGGCGGGCAGGATCTCTTCCATTGCGATCGATGCCGGCACGTTCCAGGATGGGTTCACGATCAGGGATTCAACGGTATCGGAGAAAATGGGCGTGTTCCAGCCCTCCTTTCCGACGACGACATCCATCATCACCACCGGCCTGCCGTCCTCGATCATCTCCAGTTCGAAGCCGGCCACGTTCACGATGATGTAGCGCTCACCCAGTTCGCGCGGCAGCCAGCGCCAGCGGTCCAGGTTCAGGCGGAGGTCGGCGATCCGGTCCTCGACAGTATGGTTCAGCTCACGCAGCGTTTTCGCGCCCAGCACGCCATCCTCGTCGATGGCGTTGCGGCCCTGGAAGTGCGCCAGAGCGGCGAGCAGGCTGTCGTCGAAGATTTCCGGATTCGCGTCGCCGTAGCGAACGAGCCGGGACTCGCTGGTGTCATCCGCCAGCCGCAGCCGCTCGCGCAGCGCGATCGGCGTCGCTCCGCCGGCGCGTCTCAGTCGAATCGGGTGCTCCGGCGCCGGCACGTGCGGCCAGCCGCCGCGCGCCTCGATTTCGCGATAGCTCGCCAGCGCCTTCATGAGCCGACCGTAGTACGGCACCGCGGGCCGCAGGCGAGCAATGACCTGATCGATGGGCTCGGTGCGAGCGGCCTTGATTACGTCTTCCTCGAGGGTCGTATCGCGAGGGATGCGCCAGTCCAGCCCGCCCTGCGTCGGATCGACCGTGCCCTGGACCAGGTCACGGGCGTAGCGGCTCAAGCCTTCGCTGAGGACGAGGTCCAGTCCTCCCAGCAGGTCCGCCCGCTGCGCGTCGCTGAGCGTCGCCGTGTCGAGACGCTCGACCATCGTGCTGGCCATGTCCCAGCCGTACGAGCCGGGGTCCAGGCCGTCGTCCCGTGCGCGGCCGATCGCAGCGAAGAGCTGCTCACCCTGCGGCAGGAGCCGCTGCCCGTCCGTCCATGCGCTGCGGTACACGCGCTTGCGGTAGAACGCCTTCGTCGCTGCGCTCACATGCAGCGTGTCGGCGTCCGAGAGGCGTACGATCGAATCACGCGGTACGTCCGCCAGCAGCGCCGTGACCCGCTGCAGTATGCCGGGTTCACGGTCAGGCTCCCCCTGGCCCTGGTCAGTGCCGCACGCCGCGAAACCCAGACCGAAGACGAGGAGGAGGGCCCCGCGCATCGTGAACCATCTGGTTCGGCTCGTACGGCGGCATCCCGCCCGCCGACTCCACCCCACGTTGGATCTCCTCTCGCGCGACTCCACGCCGCAGCCGTCACGATCGGTGCCGGCTACGCCGCGTGTCCGCCTCAGTTGCCCCTCAGCGACTCCACGCCCGCGAACAGATTGAGCCCGGCATGGTTGTTGTCGTTTCGGTCACGACGGGTGTGGGCGATGTTCAGCCCGGCTCCCCTGTACAACCAATCGACTGATTCGGTGGCGATGCGGTACTCGAGGACGGATTGAACTCCAGTTGGTGCGCCATCGGCACTCTCAACCGGGCGCCGATCCCGGACTCCTCGAGGTCGAGCTGGCAGAACGCCCGGGGAC
>Ga0055448_10000373_pt1 | contig 11401 bp, 8 predicted proteins | sample China_Galinas_PW_4_FD_57744 | JGI IMG/M metagenome (GOLD analysis project Ga0055448, IMG submission 57744) | Wetland microbial communities from San Francisco Bay, California, USA, that impact long-term carbon sequestration - China_Galinas_PWA_D2 | ecosystem: Environmental > Aquatic > Marine >... | reverse complement strand
ACATGACTAAATCAGAGCTATTTGTGGTTATGACGAGCGGTATGGCAACCATTAGTGGGGCAATATTAGTGGTGTTTGCTGCAATGGGTGTACCGGCGCAACATTTATTAGCATGTAGTGTGATGTCTATTCCGACGTCAATTATGATTGCAAAAATTATTATACCAACCGAAAAAGAAAAAAGTGATACGGTATTGGAAGTTGAAAATATGGAGCCAAGTTCTGCAAATATGTTTGATGCAATTGCAAAAGGAACTTCTGATGGATTATGGCTTTCATTAAACGTAGGGGCTATGTTGATTACGTTTGTTGGCTTGCTGTATATGGTTAATACGTTTATTGCCTATAGCTGCTATATGTTTAATTATATTCCTGCTTATTTTGAGGCGGCATGGCGACTACCTGAATTGTCTTTACGTGATATTTTTGGTCAAGTATTAAAAGTATTTGGATATCTTCTTGGGTTTACCGGAGAAGAAGCGGTACAAGCTGGCAGTTTATTGGGAACTAAAATAGTTGCTAATGAATTTCTTGCATATAAAGATTTGATCAATATGGGTTTATCAGAACGAGCAACAAATATTATGACCTATGTGTTATGTGGCTTTTCAAACTTTTCCTGTATTGGTATTCAAATTGGCGGTATCGGCGTATTAGTGCCAGAGCGGCGTCGTTGGTTAACTGAATTGGGCATATATGCCGTCATTGGTGGGACACTTTCTAATTTATGTTCAGCAATGGTAGCAAGTTTGTTACTGTAACTGTATTGAGTCTGACTCTTTTTTTATTGCTGAGATAGAGGTAAGATACCTTATTGTGGTAATCGATAACATTCAAGCTTGTGCTGAGGTTCATGGATAATGAAAACACGTTTTATTGTTGTGGTAGGAGGCGTTATTTCTGCTGTTGGAAAAGGGGTTACCACAGCATCTCTCGGTAAAATTTTTAAAGCGTATGGGTATAAAACTACATTGATTAAAATTGATCCGTACATTAATTATGATGCCGGCACGTTACGGCCTACTGAACATGGTGAGGTGTGGGTAACTGATGATGGTGGTGAGATTGATCAAGATCTTGGTACCTATGAACGGTTTTTACAAGAAGATTTGCCCAAAAAAAATAATATTACTACCGGCCAAATATACCATGAAGTTATCCAAAAAGAACGAAAAGGATGTTATCTTGGTGAAACTGTTCGCTTTATTCCCCATGTAATTAATGAAATACGTGATCGTATTAAAGCAGCAGCCGATGGCTATGAGATGGCAATTATCGAACTGGGCGGCACCATTGGCGAGCATGAACATCAGCAATATCTATTGGCTTTAAAATCATTAGAACAAGAATATGGTGCCTCATATGTTACCTATCTACTAGTGACCTATTTACCGATTCCACATCATATTCATGAAATGAAAACTAAGCCAACCGAAGTTGCGATAAAATTATTACGCCAAAGTGGTATTATTCCTCATTTTATTATTTGTCGGGCACCACAAGAAGTTGATGCAATTCGGAAAACAAAAATACAAACGTATGCAAATATTGCAAAAGAGCATGTTATTTCATTACCCGATGTCGAAACTATTTATGAAGTGCCGTTAGTGCTTGAACGCCGAAAACTTGCACACTATATTTTCAGACATTTTGATATTCCACCTAAGCGATTAGGTAATTGGAGTAACTGGGAACAGCTCGTTACCAATATTAAAGAACCAGAACAAGAAATTAATATTGCTATTGTTGGTAAATACGTTGATATTGGCGATTATCAATTAGCCGATAGTTATGTCAGTGTATACGAAGCATTATGCCATGCGGGCGCCCAGCAACATTGTAAAATTAATATTACGTGGGTGCAATCAACCTTATTGCATAAAGATGTGCAGGCAGTAGAACAACTTAACAAGTTTGATGGTATTTTGGTGCCAGGAGGATTTGGCGATACCGGTGTTGAAGGAAAAATAAAAGCAATTGAATATGCTCGATTACATAATATTCCATATTTAGGATTGTGTTATGGTATGCAGTTAGCAGTTGTTGAATTTGCACGCCATGTATGTTTGCTTGAAGGTGCACATACCACTGAAATTAATCCAGACACCGCCTATCCCGTTATTGATATTTTGCCGTGGCAAAAAGAATTACTTGCAGGGCATAAGTATGGGGGCACCATGCGGTTAGGCGCATATAGCGCTCAACTGAAAGAAGATTCATTAGTCGCTCGCTTATATCAGAAAAATTGGGTGAACGAACGGCATCGTCATCGGTATGAAGTAAATCCGGTATTTATAGACGTTATTGAACAAAAAGGACTGTGTTTTTCTGGTTATCATGAGCGTCAGGATAGTACTAAATTGATGGAATTTATTGAATTACCAGACCATCGATTCTTTGTAGCTACTCAAGCACATCCAGAATTTACGAGTAAATTAGGTGCACCAAATCCGTTGTTCCATGGATTTGTCACTGCTGCTCGGGAGTTTGCACAGCAAGCGTGCAATATGCAACCGTATCATTATGAATCACCCCAAGATCAACGGCATGATACTCAAGCAATTTAGTAGGGCGTGAAACCCAATTGATAATATCTGGTTCACGAAATAAAATACCGTTATCAGCAGCAGCAAGATAGCGGTATATTTCTTTATGCGTTATACACATAATTTTATAAGCATGCTTTGGCAGGCGATACTGTTGAACAAGGTCCTCAAAGATTGGGATATCTTGTGTGAGAATTAATAAAAAGCTTTTTGATTGTTGGTGATATTGCTGTGCAAAAAATTTGATTATTTCTTGTGGGCATTGCCATGTTTTTGCCGATCCAGCATAACAATATACTTCGGTATCAGGCTTAACATTCAATTGAGTGCGCACGGCTGCACGCCACGCTAACTTTTTTTCTTTAGCAACATGATGCGGTATATCATCAGTCGCAATCGTAATGGCATTTTCTTTGGCATTAAAGGTTTGTATTACATATTTTTTAAGAGCAGGGCTTACGCATTCAATGGCATAAGAAACCAAGTTCTTTTTTCTCTGTAATGCATGATTAAACCAATGTGATTGTTGATATGCTTGTTTTTCATACCAGTGAATGATCCATGTTTTACCTCGATACCAAATTTTTTTATACCATATGGCATCGCGATGGGTATACCGAAATTCTTGCGCTAATAATCCCCGTGCTTGAATAGTAAAATGAGTACATTGTTGTGAGTTGAGGGCATACCAGCATAATAATGCAGCAAGTGGGCCGCGTGCTATTAATCTATAATGCCCGAATGATGATAATTTCTGTGTGAGTAATTGAGCAAATTTTAATTTAAAACAACCTGTTCGTTTAATAATTGAGATGGTGAGTGATGAAGGAAACTTTAAGCGCTCTAATACGTGTTGATATGAATCATCACGTTCAAATGAAATGATATAAACGGGGCATTTTTTGACAAGAAGGGGAGTAAGAACCTGGCTTTCAAAAACTGAGTTCGTAATACTATCATAGAGTACATAAATAATGGGATCCATGATATTCCTTAGGCATAAAAAAAGCGGTCACCAAAGTGACCGCTCATTTTTTATATTATATTTTATTTAAGTACTGTAGGTGTTATATTTTTAGATACTGCAGCTTTCAATTTTTCTGCATCAATACTTGCAATTGCTTCTTCAAACGCTTGCGCAACAACAGTATGATGTTTAACCAACAAGTATGCAATATATGCACCGATTGTATATTTACCCATATTGAAACATGCATCAGCTGTTTTCTGAGTTGGTACTAAGTATAAATCAGTCCAACCTATGATTCCTTGCGGATATGATTTTTCTTTCCAGTATATTTTTTTGGTTACCGGATCAACTTTAGCCGATTCGGTGCCATTGCCAGGAATACCAATAAACCATTCATCCCAAATGTAGTAGAGATTTTCAAGCGTCAAATTATCAAATTCAAGTAAGTCTAAGTTGTAATGAGTTGGGTTGTCTTTCTTTGGTTTCTTGTGTGCTTTGTAATGAAATATTGAAACTAATAAAAATGCGCCTAATGCGCCAAGAGCAGTCTTTTTAGGATTATTTTTCATAAATGAACAGGTAGGGCCAATTCCTAAATTTGGCACCCATGAGGTGCAATCAGCTTGTACTGATACGCTTGAAAGTAGACAGCCAATAATAATTGGTACAACTAACGCAGTTGAATATTTTTTCATAGAATCAAATCCTTTCATTTGAGGTTTACTTCCCTTGTTAAAATATGTTGATATCGTATGCTTTTACGATCCTTTGTCAACAATAATTTTATAAAATCGCAATATACTTTTTTATTGCAGGAGTTTTTTATGAAGAAATATATTATGAGTTTTTTATTGTTTGCTTCATGTATAACTTTTGCAGAAAATATTCTGGTAAAAAAGGCTAACGAGCATTTTCAATATGGTGAGTATCAAGATGCTCATGATCTATATGATATATTTATTAAAGGTTGTATGGAACCGTTGGAAAAACTGATTGTAGTTCGTACCAATGATGCACAATGTTTAATTGCTTGTGGCATTGATACGAATGATTCAAAACAATTTGTTCAAGGGTGGCAAGACTTTGATTTTCGCTTATACATAGAAGATAAAACTAGTAAAAAACCAGTGCAAGATCTTATCAATAGATGGGAAGGACAAAATGTTGATGGAAAAACTATTGTAGTCCATCATGAATGTGGCATTGGCGATAGTGCTGGATTTGGCCGTTATCTTGCAGTACTAAAAAAAGCAGGTGCTCGGGTAATTTTTAGAGTTCCTGGATTTTTGAAAGATCTCTTTAGCCGGCTTGATGGGATAGATGAAGTAGTAAGTTCAAGAGATCCAATGCCAGATGGTGATTATGATACCTATCTTTTAAGTTTGCCGCGTTATGTATCGAGCACAGGATTAAAACCTACTACATTGGATACGATACCATCAGTAGGAGAAGCGTATTTGCATCCGAATGAAGAGGTAGTTGCTTCATGGAAAAAACGATTATCTTCCGAACGATTAGCAATTGGTATTTGGTGGCGCTGTTCAATTAATCCGGTAGCGGGTGGAACACGCATAATTGATCGTAATGTACCATTAGCGATATTAGTAAAAGCATTAATGGATATAGATGGCATAGAACTCTACGATCTCAGTGGCCCAGGACATGAAGCTATTCACAAATCAGATTTTGAACGGCTAAAAGCTGAAGGTAAGTTTGAAAAAGTGGATAGACCGGAATTAAATGTCATACCAGATGATGCACCTGAGATAACTAAAGTATATGATAAATCAGGATCATTTAGCGATACAACAGCATTTCTTTCTGTTGCAAATTTAAATGTCGGGGTAGATACCTCTATCGCAAATATATCTGGGGCACTTAATGCACCAACACGTATATTAATGAAAACAAAAAAAGATAGTGATATGCGCTGGGGGACTGAAGGTGAATCCAGCGTATGGTTTGGTGATAATTTCAAGATGTATCGCCAAGAAGAAGCTGGGGATACCGAAGAAGCTTGGGCACCAGTGATGGAAAAAGTGCGCAAAGATATTCTTGAATTGCGTGAACAGAAACTCGGTTATTAATTAAACTTTAAATGTTTTTGAACTGGTTTTGGCCCTCTTTTAGAGGGCCATTTTTTCTAGAACCAAATATATAATATAAGTGAGCCAATAAAGGTAAGTGCAACTGGTATTCGTACTGGTTTAAAGCCAAACAGTTTATAGGCAATGTTGCATACAGTAAGGGCAATAATTATTGGGTAACCAACAAAAGTAATAGCACCACCAGTTAACTTGAGTACATAGCCAAGCCCAACGGTTGAAAGAGGTATACACAAAATAAGTAAACCAATCAATGCCGTTATATAATCAACTTTTTCACGACAAATATCATGTTGAATATATTCAGCAAGCACGGCGCTCAATCCAATAGCAGTAGAAAGACAGGCCATCAATACAGCAATTGCAATGATAATTGCACCATATGGACCGAGTACCACAAATGAGATTTCTCTAAATATTTCACCAGCATTAATACTTGCGGGTAATGCAGCGCCATGAAATACGCCTAAATAACTCATGCCAATATATACTAAGCTCAATAATGCAAGGCCAATACTACCTGCTTTAATACCCATTACTGCTCGTTCATGAAGCGTTGTTTCGGTATCTACCAAGTTACGTTTTAAAATGGTGAGAATGATAGAAGCAAAAAATATCGCACCAAGTAGATCAAGTGTTTCATAACCCCGCATGATATTAGTACCTAAAATACTCCATGTAGAACGAGCTGGTTCAAATACAGCGTTTCCCATGAGACATCCCTTGATGATAATAATCACCAGAGAAATAAGTAGTAGAGGACTAATTACATAGCCAAGTAAGTCAACAATTTTACTTTCACGATAGGTAGCGATAAATGTTATTGTTAAAAAAATGAGAGCAAATACGAATGATGATTGCCAAGAAATTTCTTGTAAAAATGAAAGCGGTAAAAATGGAGCAATCATGGTATGTGAAAGCGTAATAATTCGCGGCATTGCAATGAGTGGCCCAATTATTACCATGCAGGCCAAAATTAATGCGTTGCCTGTTTTATATCCTAATCGTTGGAAAAACGTATCATAATCACCATCAAATAAAATCATGGCAATTAAACCAAGCAAGGGAAGGCAAACGGCTGTACTTAAAAATCCCATAATACCCCACACATTATAGGTACCAGATTCGATACCAGTTACGATAGGGTACATTAAGTTACCTGCTCCAAAAAACATAGAAAATATAGCAAGTCCAGTAGTTATTGTGTGAGATTGGAAAAAGCGTTTCATGCCGTATCCTTTATAAAACAATGAAATGATGGTGTGCTTTTGTGCACACGAAAAATGATAAGAAAAACCAGCCGTTGCTTTTAGCTATGATGACTAAATCAACCGTTGCTTAAGCTATGGTGGTATTGAGAAATATTATAAGCAACGCATGGCGACTGAGCGCCCAGTTGTTGTCATGATAACAACTAAGGAAGGGACTAAAAAAGAAGCAGCATAAACTGAATGAGTATGATATTTATACGGATTAGGTGGACTTAGCAAAGCATCTTCCACAAGAATTCCTTCGAGAAAAAAAATTAACAATACAACATATGAGTATATAAATATTGTCAAGAAAAGGCAAAAGTGAGCCTGACTAACATAATTTACTCCTTGATAATTATTTTTTTTGTGATAATTCTGTCAGTAATATTATCCATATCCTAGAAAGAAGAGTGAGTTATGAGATATGCTTCTCTTGTCCTTTTATCGATAGTTACCATTCAACTCAACGCAGGCGATAGAGCAAATATGAAATTTATTCGATGGTTTGAACAGATTAGTATGAGAGATGTTCCCGAAGTTGGGGGCAAAAATGCATCACTCGGGGAAATGATTAGTACGTTATCGCATGAAGGTATTACGGTACCGCAAGGATTTGCAGTTACCGCAGATGCTTATTGGCATTTTATTGATCATAATAAGTTGAGAGAGCCAATTAAAAAAGCATTTGAACAGCTAAGCGATATTACTAATTTAGAGGCACTCAAAAAAACTGGAAATGCCGTACGTAAGCTTATTGTGCAGGGGGAGATGCCTAAAGATTTATGTGATGAAATTATCGCTGCCTATCATGAGTTGAGTAAGCGCTATCAGCAAGAAAATGCCGACGTTGCCGTTCGCTCGTCAGCAACTGCGGAAGATTTACCGACCGCATCATTTGCCGGGCAACAAGAAACATTTCTTAATGTGTGCGGTGATGATGCATTGCTTCAGGCGTATAAAAAAGATCTTGCTTCATTATTTACCGATCGTTCAATTGCCTATCGAACAGAAAAGGGATTTGATCATTTTGAAGTTGCCCTCTCAGTAGGGGTGCAAAAAATGGTTCGCTCTGATAAAGCCTGTGCCGGCGTTGCATTTTCATTAGATACCGAAAGCGGTTTTAAAGACGTAGTGATGATCGATGCGTCATATGGGCTCGGAGAAGCAATTGTACAAGGGATTGTAATACCGGATGAATTCTTGGTATTTAAACCAACATTAAAAGAGGGATATTCGGCAATTATTAAAAAGCAATTAGGGGATAAAAAAATAAAAATTGTGTACAACGAAGGCGATCCGGATGAATTAGTTCATGAGGTACCGGTTCCTACTGAAGATCAATTGAAGTTTTGTCTCACTGATGAAGAAGTATGCGAACTTGCACAAATGGTCATGACAATTGAGGCGCATTATTCAGAAAAAAAGGGTGCGTGGTGTCCTATGGACGTTGAATGGGGCAAAGATGGCGATGATGGTAAATTATATATTCTGCAAGCGCGCCCTGAAACGATTCATGGACAGGAACAAAATACGCATTTTATGACGCACTATAAGTTGCTTGCAACCCCCAAAAAAGTATTGCTGACCGGAGAAAGCATCGGAAAACAAATTGTCTCGGGGGTAGTTCGCGTTATAGAATCAGCTGCACAAATAGATCAAGTTGCACACGGCGATATTTTGGTAACTGATATGACCGATCCTGATTGGGTACCTATTATGAAACGTGCTGGTGGTATTATCACGAATCGAGGAGGGCGTACGTGTCATGCTGCGATTGTAAGCCGTGAACTTGGTATTCCCGCAATTGTTGGTGCTGAAGATGCAACATCCATGCTTAAAGATGGTGCAATCGTTACTATCGATTGTTCGCAAGGGAATAAAGGATTTGTGTATGAAGGGGAAGTTCCTTTTGAAGAAGAAGTAATTGAATTGAAAAAACTTCCGGAAATTCCAGTAAAACTTATGGTAAATATTGCAGATCCTGACCGTGCTTTGCATCTTTCATCATTGCCAGTTTCTGGCGTTGGATTAGCACGTATTGAATTTATTATTACTAACGCTATAAAAATACATCCAATGGCATTATTGCATCCCGAGAAAATAACTGATAAAAAAATTAAACAGGAAATTGAACGGATTACGGCAGCATATGATGATAAAAAACAGTTTTTTATCGATCAACTTGCCTTAGGAATTGGCCGTATTGCAGCGGCCTTTTATCCACGTGAAGTAATTGTTCGGCTTTCAGATTTTAAATCAAATGAATATCGCAATTTGATTGGTGGTAAATATTTTGAGCCAGTTGAAGAAAATCCAATGATTGGGTTTCGTGGGGCCAGTAGGTATTATAATGAACGATATCGCGAAGCATTTGCGTTCGAATGTGCTGCCGTAAAAAAAGTACGCGATGAGATGGGGCTTACGAATGTTACCGTTATGATTCCATTTGTACGTACCTTAGAAGAAGGTAAATTAGTACTAGAAGAAATGGCGCGTAATGGGCTTAAAAAGGGCGAAAATGGTTTGCGTGTTATTATGATGTGCGAAATTCCTTCGAATGCCGTACTTGTTGATGAATTCAGTAAATTTTTTGATGGATTTTCTATTGGATCAAATGATTTAACGCAATTAACTTTAGGAGTTGATCGCGATTCTGAAATATTAGCATCAGAATTTGATGAACGTGATCCAGCTGTTAAGAAACTGATTGCGCAAGCAATTGCTGGTGCACGTCGTCATCATAAATATAGTGGTATTTGCGGCCAAGCGCCTTCAGATTATCCAGAATTTGCGCAGTTTTTAATAGATCAGGGTATTGAATCGATCTCATTAAATCCCGATTCAGTTATTCCGTTTTTACAAGCGCGTGCCAAATAATTTTTTAAGTTCAGTTCCTTTTGGATGAACAGGGCCTTTAAACAGCTTAAGATATACTAAAATATGCGTAGGAATATGGGCAAAGGCGCGTGAATTGAGATATCTGAAATTCACGGCATGGCCGCAGTTTTCGCAAAATATCCCATGTTTATAAAATAAATTATAACCAACGGGCGAATATTTACTATAACTGGTGCATGGGCAGGCGCAGCTAACATAATGATACTCTTTATTATCAAACGGCTTTGTCAGGTGCCAACTATTGGTCATGCAGCCATGACTAGCAAAAAGTATTGAAGTTGAAAACAAGGCAACAATGATCCCTATAATTTTATATTTCACGATTGAGCTCCTTTTTGAGAAGCACGATTCTTTTTAATTAATTGTTGTGCCTGATGTGCATTGCGTCGCTTTGTCTGTTTTTGCCTGATAAGATGCTCAATTGCAGAACCTTTTCGTTGTTGTTTACGCCATTCATAGAGTTCATTTCTAAAAAATGGTGGCGCATCTTTTTGTGTACGGCCAATGCATGTTGGGCAGGCAATGAGTGTGGAAGTAAATCCAAGCGAAGCAATAATGCTCAAAATAAACGTGATATACTTCATATAACATCCCCCTTACGATTCGTTTTCCTTTGTCTCTATCGTATCACAAAAAATTTTCAAATAGCAATACTTTTAAAAAGGGGGATAATGTTAAAAAAGGAAGCTTAATGCTTAAGTACGTTGGATAAGAAGAGGATTTTCAAGATTATTGAGCTGTTCGAGAAATTTTCTCACTTCAGGAGCGTATTCTGGATCTCTAAGTGCAATACCTAAGACTGCTTTCAACCAACCAATAGGCGTACCGATATCAAAGCGGGTTCCTTGGACTTTATAGGCGTATACTTTTTCATTTTGTTTCATCATGTGACTAATACCATCAGTAAGCTGTAATTCACCGGTAGAATAATCACTAATTTCTTCAAGTGATTGGAATATTTTATGAGAAAGTACATAACGGCCAATAATTGCCAAATTTGAAGGGGCATCTTTAGTGCTTGGTTTTTCAACCATACGTGATACCTGAAACAAATTAGGGGTAATCTGTTTTTTTACTTCAATTACCCCATAGGCCGATATCCGATCAAGGGGCACTTCTTGCACAGCTATAACGCTGGCTTTTTCTTGCCGGGCAACTCGTATTAATTGGCCCATGCCAGGATTTTTACTCACAATAATATCGTCCGGAAGAAATATCCCAAAATATTCTTTACTAATACTATGACGAGCTGTCCAAATAGCGTGGCCTAAGCCTAATGCTTCTGATTGACGAATATAGGTAAAGTTTGCTTGACGAATTACTTTTTCAATACTGGCAATACGATTTAATTTATTATGTTCTTGGAGAAACATTTCAAGTTCAGGATCACTATCAAAATGATTTGCAATTGCCTGTTTTTGTCTGCTGGTGACTATTAAAAAGTTTGAAATGGATGAAGCCAATCCTTCTTCAATAATGCGTTGAATTGCTGGTTGTTTAATAAGAGGAAGCATTTCTTTGGGTACAGCTTTTGTATAGGGCAAAAAGCGGGTCCCAAAACCAGCAGCCGGAATTATGGCTTTGGTTATGTCCATTTCCTTTCTCCTTTTAATGATTAAAATTGCTTGA
>Ga0055448_10000372_pt1 | contig 11407 bp, 6 predicted proteins | sample China_Galinas_PW_4_FD_57744 | JGI IMG/M metagenome (GOLD analysis project Ga0055448, IMG submission 57744) | Wetland microbial communities from San Francisco Bay, California, USA, that impact long-term carbon sequestration - China_Galinas_PWA_D2 | ecosystem: Environmental > Aquatic > Marine >... | reverse complement strand
GGCATCATCTGCGTCTTCAAAGATGACAAGGAGAAGCAGACGGTCAAATTCTGGTACCCGCATATGGCAATGTAATCGATCGACTTGTCCGGCAGCCGGTCACGACCGCAGGGGCGGATGACCGGCTGCCGGACACCCCGCATATCATCCCAGATTATTGGTACAATGTCTGTTTTACGCAAAGAGGAGATACCCTTGACACCCTTCATCAGACATCTCAATACGGTTTTCTTTGTTCGATTTATCCTTTGTCAGATCATTTGTCTATTCGGGCTGCAAGCGGTCTTCATCGTGACAGCACAGTCAGCCGACAACCCCGTTCTCACTCTCCAAATGGCGGCCAGAGCCGCTCAGCAAAACGACCCCTGGCTGGCCGGCAATCGTCACACGCAGGATGCAATCGAAGCAAAGAGCGTCGCGGCGGGAACGCTTCCCGATCCGCAGGTCTCGTTGGGATTCGCCAACATACCGGTAGATACCTTTGAATTCGACCAGGAGCCGGTGACCCAGTTGAAAGCAGGGGTGACACAGATGTTTCCCCGCGGAAAGAGTCTGTCGATAAAACAAAAACAACTGGCAACCATTGGCAGCCAGTATCCTTTTTTGCGCCGGGACCGGAGAGGAAAGATCGTCGTTATGGTCAGTAAACTTTGGCTCGATGCCTATAACGCCAGGGAGAGTATTGCTCTTATCGAAAAAGATCGGCCACTATTTGAACAACTTGCCGATATTGCCGAGGCCAGCTATTCTGCGGCGTTAGGCATGACCAGACAACAGGATATCATCCGGGCACAATTGGAACTGACTCGGCTGGACGATCGACTCACCGTTCTCAAGCAAAAACAGGAAATGTTCATGGAGAAGCTCACCAAATGGGTCAGCGAGTACTTTGTGAAGGAATATAGCGAAGAGCCGGAAACCATCTCCCAGACGCCCTGGTCGCACCTGGATTTAGCCAGAAACCGTCCCGATATAAAAATGTTGCAGGAATCGCTTTATCTCACCACGGAAAAGACGAGCCCGCAAACGCTTTATGAATATTTCTCCGCTCATCCGTCGGTTCTCGCCCTTGACCGGGAGATCGAGGCCAGCAAATTCGGGATTGAACTGGCCAGGCAAAGCTACAAACCGGCCTGGGGACTGAATGCCAGTTACGGCTATCGGGCTGCCGATCAGACCGGAAAGGACCGTGCCGATTTCCTCTCCGTCGGCGTAAGCTTCGACCTGCCATTTTTCACGGCGAACCGACAGGACAAGGAACTGCAGTCCTCGGTCTCCCAAGCCGAAGCGATAAAGACCAAAAAATGGACCTTGGTTCGGGAGATGATCGCCGGTTTCGAAAAGACCCGGACGCAACTGATTCGGCTCAATGAGCGCCAGCAGCTGTTCCAATTGCATTTATTGCCGCAAACAAGCGAACAGGCCGAGGCTTCCCTTACCGCATATACCAACGACGACAGTGATTTTGCCGAGGTCGTCCGGTCCCGAATCGCCGAGTTAAACGCACAAATTGATGCACTGACGATAGACGTGGAACGACAGAAGACCATAATCGAGTTGAACTATTATTTTATGGAAGAAACAGATGATATCATTGCCGTCAATAGCCCGGCGGGAGAGATGAAATGAAGAAATTTTTAAGTATTATGACCCTGCTGGTTGTCGGGGCGGCGATCGGCGCCTTCATCACCCTCAAGGGATTTCACATCCCAGGCGGACAACCTGCACCACCCGACTCGGGTGAGAGCAGTGCAGAGGCCGCCATCGAAAAGAAGCCGTTATACTGGGTTGCCCCGATGGACCCCAACTACCGGAGGGATAAACCGGGAAAATCGCCGATGGGCATGGATCTCATCCCTTTTTATGGCGATGATACCGGTAGTTCGGATGCCGGCCCCGGGGCGGTTAAGATTTCCCCCGATGTGGTGAATAATCTGGGGGTGAGGACTGCCCCGGTACAACTCGGCACTCTGGAGTCCGAAATTCAGACCGTCGGCTATGTCAAGTACGACGAGGATCAGCTGGTCCATATCCACCCCAGAGTAAATGGCTGGGTAGAAGAACTTTATGTTAAAGCCGCAGGGGACCCCGTCAAAAAGGGAGAACCATTATACAATCTCTATTCTCCGGAATTGGTCAATGCCCAGGAAGAGCTGTTACTGGCCCTCGACCGGCAGAAACCCCGCCTCATCGCCGCTGCGGAAAATCGGCTGGCCTCCCTGCGCGTGCCGGCTTCGGCAATCAGGCAAGTGAAAGCGTCACGGGCCGTGAAGCAGACTATCGTTTTTTATGCCCCCCAGAGCGGTGTGGTCGATAATCTGAAAATTCGCCAGGGTTTTTACGTCAAACCGGATTCCACTATCATGTCGATCGGCTCTCTTGAACAGGTTTGGGTAGAAGCCGAGGTGTTTGAGCGGCAGGTTGCCGAAGTCGCCACAGGACTGCCGGTGACGATGACCCTTGATTATCTGCCGGGAAAAAAATGGAATGGCGTAGTGGATTATGTCTATCCAACCCTTGATGCCAAAACAAGGACTCTGGGAGTACGCTTGCGTTTTGAAAATAAAGAGAAACTGCTGAAACCCGGGATGTTCGCCCAGGTGGTCATCCACCTGAATTCCCCGAAAAAATATTTGCTCGTGCCTAGAGAGGCGGTCATTCGGTCCGGCCGCTCCAGCCGGGTAGTTCTAGCCCTTGAAGACGGTCGGTTCAAGTCGGTTAATGTCAAGGTCGGACAATTCACTGAGCAGTCGGCTGAAATACTTTCCGGCCTGAGCGAAGGTGAGAAAGTAGTTACTTCCGCCCAGTTCCTGATCGATTCCGAATCAAGCAAGACCTCCGACTTCAAAAGGATGAATCACAGTGAAGAGGCCGTTCCGACCAGTGTCTGGGTCGAAGCCACCATCAACAGCCTGATGGCCGATCACCGGATGGTCAATGTGACGCATAAGGCCATCAGCGCCTGGAAATGGCCGGAGATGACCATGGATTTCACCGTGGCGGATGATGTCGACTTCGCTTCGCTGAAAGCCGGGATGACCTTGCATGTGGAGATACAAAAAGTCCAGAAAGATCAATACCGGATTACCAGGATCCATATTCCCGGTGCCGAGGCCGACAAAAGTCTCGATGACTTGAATATCGATGACATGAGTCTTGACGACATGAGCCTGGATACCGAAAGCCATGATGATCGTAAGCAATAGGCAATAGGGGATAAACGACATGATTGGATCTATTATACGATGGTCGGTGGGAAATCGGTTCTTTGTTTTGCTGGCTACCGTCATGCTGGTTGGTATCGGTCTGTATTCAATGAAAAATACCCCGGTCGACGCATTGCCTGACCTGTCAGATGTGCAGGTGATCATAAAAACATCCTTCCCGGGCCAGGCACCGCAGGTGGTTGAGGATCAGGTGACCTATCCTCTGACCACCGCCATGCTGTCAGTGCCCGGAGCGGTAACCGTTCGCGGCTACTCGTTCTTCGGTGACTCCTACGTCTATGTCATTTTCGATGAAAAGACCGATCTGTATTGGGCCAGAAGCCGGGTGCTGGAATATCTCAGCCAGGTCGCACCCTCGTTGCCGGCCAACGCCAGGCCCCAATTGGGTCCTGATGCCACCGGGGTGGGCTGGGTGTATCTCTACTCCCTGGTGGATCGTACCGGAAAACACGATATCAGCCAACTGCGGTCGCTGCAGGACTGGTTCTTGAAGTATGAGCTACAGACCGTACCGGGGGTCTCGGAGGTTGCCGCAGTGGGCGGGATGGTCAAGCAATATCAGGTGAAGGTCAACCCGGATAAATTGCGGGCCTTCGGCATTCCCCTGTCAAAAATTATGATGGCTATCAGGGCGGGCAACCAGGAAATCGGCGCCTCGGTGGTGGAGATGGCCGAGGCCGAGTACATGGTCAGAGCCACCGGCTATCTGCAGAATCAGAAAAATCTCGGCAACATCCCTATCGGTTTTGCTGAAAACGGCATCCCCCTGCTGTTAAAAGATGTTGCCGAAATAAGCCTCGGTCCCCAGATGCGCCGCGGAGTTGCGGACTTGAACGGTGAAGGTGAAACCGTCGGTGGGATTATCATCATGCGTTTCGGCGAAAACGCCCAAAGGACCATTGACGGGGTGAAGGCAAAATTAGAGAAACTGAAGGCGGGGCTTCCCGAGGGAGTCGAGATCATCCCCGTCTATGACCGGAGTGGGCTGATCGAACGGGCAGTCAATAACCTCTGGCATAAACTGCTGGAGGAGTTTGGCGTGGTTGCTCTGGTCTGCGTGCTGTTCCTCTTTCACATCCGTTCTTCTTTAGTGGCAATCGTCAGTTTGCCGGTGGGGATACTCACTGCTTTTATCGTCATGCACCTGCAGGGTCTCAACGCCAACATCATGTCACTTGGCGGCATAGCCATTGCCATCGGGGCAATGATTGACGGCGCGATCGTCATGATAGAAAATATGCATAAACATATGGAACGGACCCACGTCACCAGTGAAAACCGTTGGCCGATAATCGTCGAATCAGCCTGTGAAGTCGGCCCGGCCCTGTTTTTCAGCCTGCTGATCATTACCGTCAGCTTCGTCCCCGTATTTACCCTGGAAGCCCAGGAGGGCCGAATGTTTTCACCCTTGGCGTTCACCAAAACCTACGCCATGGCCGCATCAGCTGCACTGTCCATCACCCTGGTTCCGGTTCTGATGGGCTATTTTATCCGGGGCAAGGTTCTGCCGGAACATAAAAATCCCCTCAACCGTTTGTTGACTGCCATCTACCTGCCAATCTTGAAAACCGTTCTGCGCTTTCCCAAGACCGTTCTCCTCGGAGCCCTGCTGGTGCTGGCCGTTGGCATCTGGCCACTCGACAAGATCGGCAGTGAATTCATCCCACCGCTTGATGAAGGGGATCTCATGTACATGCCGACAACCTATCCGGGTATTTCCGTTGGCCTGGCCAGGGAACTGCTGCAGCAGACCGACAAACTGATCAGGACTGTCCCGGAGGTCGAAACGGTTTTCGGCAAGGTCGGCAGAGCAGAAACTGCCACCGACCCCGCCCCGCTTACCATGATTGAGACCTTTATTCAATTGAAACCGCGGGATGAATGGCGTGCAGGAGTGACGACGGAGAGCCTGAAAAAAGAGTTAAACAATCTGGTCAAACTGCCCGGACTGACCAATGCCTGGGTAATGCCTATCAAAACACGGATTGATATGCTGGCCACCGGCATTAAGACACCGGTGGGTATCAAGGTTGCCGGCCCCGATTTAAAGGTCATCCAGGAGATCGGCCAGCAGATTGAGACCATTCTAAAAGACGTACCGGGAACCGCTTCGGTGTACTCGGAGCGAGTTGCCGGAGGCCGCTACATCAAGGTTGATATTCAACGGGAGAAAGCTGCCAGGTACGGTCTGAATATTGCCGACGTGCAGCAGGTCGTCGCCTCAGCGATCGGGGGTATGAATGTGACCCAGACGGTCGAAGGTCTGGAACGATATCCTGTGAACGTCCGCTATCCCCAGGATTACCGGAACTCCCCGGAACAGCTGGCCTTGTTGCCGATTGTCACCATGGCCGGACAACGCATCGCTCTGGCCGACGTTGCCGATATCTACGTGGAAGATGGACCACCGGCCATAAAAAGTGAAAACGCCAGGTTGAATGGCTGGTCTTTTGTCGACATTGAAGGTGTCGATATAGGCAGTTATGTGGTTGAAGCCCAGAAGGTCGTTGCCGAGAAGCTCAACTTACCGGTGGGGTATTCCCTGAACTGGTCGGGGCAGTATGAGTACATGTTGCGAGCAAAAGAAAAACTGACCTACGTGGTTCCTTTGACACTCACCATTATTATCATCCTGCTCTATATGAATTTTCGCAATTTAATTGAGGTTGCCATCATTATGGGCACCCTGCCGCTGGCGATGGTCGGCAGTATCTGGTTGATGTACCTTGAAGGGTACAATTTCAGCGTGGCGGTCGGTGTTGGCTTTATAGCCCTTGCCGGAGTTACGGTTGAAATTGGGGTAATCATGCTCGTTTATCTTAATCAGGCATATCACAAAATGCTTGTAAACACAAAAAACGAAGGCATTCCAGCCGAAGTAGAGGAACTAACCCAGTCTGTTATATTGGGAGCGGGGATGCGTGTGCGCCCGATCATGATGACTGCGTCGGCAATAATTGCCGGCCTGCTACCCATACTATTAGGTACCGGCACCGGCTCGGAAGTAATGAGCCGAATTGCCGCACCGATGGTTGGCGGGATGGTAAGTGCCGTCCTGCTTACCCTGCTCGTTGTCCCTGTAGTGTTCTTTCTATGGCGTAAACGCTCGCTGTAGTAATATTCCCAGGGGCTTGAACAAAAGGACAGCATTCTGCCCAACAGCAGCATGGTGTTTCATCCGGGCTTTCCTGGGGAATGTTCGTTTTGAAAATCAGACCGACGGTAATTCTGAGCTGGTAAACAAGATCCTCTCCGAAGACAGATGGTCTGAATCAAATGACACCCGATAGGTGTGAACCTCAGCAATGCCAGATAACAACAGGAAATTCAGAGGGATGAAAATACAGCCAAGAAGCTTGCAGCAGCGGACCTTCTTTTTCATTCTGGTGCCGATATTTATACTATTGGTCTGCCTGTCCCTTGCCGGATATCTCTTTGTCCGGACGGTATTGCTTAATCAATGGGGTGAAACGGCAATTGCCAAGCTGCAGCGTACAGCGCATCAGATTGACATGCGGCTGCGTAAACCCAAAGACCTGTTGCTTCTTTTACATAGCAGAAAAAGCAATGATGTGAATCGCGAGATCTTGCCCTATATCCTTCAGGAAATAAAACAACTTGAAGGAGTTATCAGTGCCAAGATCGAATGGAATATCAATTCCTTTGCCAGGAATTCTTTCATCAATGAATCCACAGATTTAAGGAAACATTCAATGATGGGCAGAATGCGTTATTATCAACTGGAACAACTCACAGTGAGTTCGCCCAAGTACAATAGCCAGGAAAACAGCCGAACCATCTCGTTAGACTCGGTACTGAAAGGCAAAGACGGTTACACAATAGGCAGGATGGAAGTGGTAATATCCTTTGATAACCTGATCAGTGAGATAATCAAAGCATCCTGGTGGAAGACCAACAAAGCCTATCTTATTGACGATTCTGGAAATATTCTCGCCGATACGTCACTTGACTCAAGTCTGGGTAAAAATTTATCTACGAAAACTTTTGGTTCTGCCAATTCACTTGAGTCGGACACCTTACAAGCAATGGAAAATGCTCTCTTCGGTACGGTCTTTGGCCCCGGTTCACCTCCAAAAGAGGTCAGTGGCTTTTATCGCCTCACAGAAGCTCCATGGACCCTGGTGGTGATTGCCCCGGGCAAGAAGATATTAAAGTCTGTCATAAGGTTTGAATTCTTCTATATCCTGTCGCTTACCCTTGGCATAATAATAATTCTTCTGATAATTCGTAGCTCAACAAGCGGACTTACAAAACGAATCAGAGAGCTTTCAAGGGCGGCAAACAGCTTGGCAAGAGGCTCCTTCGGGCCACCTCTCAAAATTACATCACACGACGAAATCGGTGAACTCAGGAAAAATTTCAATGAAATGACCGAACAACTCAAGCATAGGCTTTTGCTGCAAGAGGCAATAAGTGTGGCAAGAGAGGTTCAACAGAACCTCTTGCCAACCGAATCGGTCTCTTTAGAGAAAATCAAAGTCTGCGGCGCGACCCTTTATTGCGACGAGACAGGCGGAGACTACTTTGATATCCTCAGATTTTCCGGAAACGATAACAAGGTTGGGGTAGTTGTCGGCGATGTCGTCGGACATGGGGTAGGGGCCGCCCTCTTGATGACCACGGTTCGGGCACTTTTGCGTGGTCGAGTAGTCCTGCCGGGCGATCTCGGAGAGATAATGAGCCATGTTAACAGCCTCCTCTGTCAGGACACTATAAAATCAGGTAATTTTGTTACCCTTTTTTACCTGGAGGTGGATCAGGAAAAGAAGTCTCTTGGCTGGGTGCGCGCCGGTCATGACCCGGCCATTGTATATTGTCCGGCAACCGATAATTTTACAGAACTCAGAGGCAGGGGAATAGCTTTGGGAGTCGATGAGACCTGTAGATACGAAGCAAATGAGCTCATATTCGGACGGAATATACAGCTTATTCTCATTGGCAGCGATGGCGCCTGGGAACTAGAAAATGAAACCGGAGAGCATTTCAGCAAGGAACGCATGAAAAGAATACTAGCCGATAACTCCGCCCTGCCTCCTGTTGAGATTCTTCAAATTATTATCCAGGCCCTTACTTCGTTCCGCGGTACGGTGCCGCAATTTGACGACATTACTTTAGCCCTGGTGAAGATTGGGTAACTGCCTCAAAGCTTCACGTAAATCCGATACCTCCGTAAATCACCGTTATAAAATATTTGTCCTTTTTTACTTGCTGTTCCGTCTACATTTTTTTCCGGCTCGCCGCAACGACTCTTCGTTGCAGCTGCATGAGCAACCAGGTCAAACTCGTCTCGAATCCTTCGAGTTCGGTTAACAACATAAATTTACGGCACTATTACTAAACAACCACAATGACCCTAACCATATTATCAGTTGTTATTCTATGGGAGGTAGGGTAAAAGTAGATCCGGCTAGCCAGTAAAATACCTTAGCGACATCACTTCGATTGTGTCTGTCCAGGAATGAGCAGTTTTGTTCTAAATAGAGGCGCTCGATTAATTTAACCGCAGGCATATAATTGATATCTCGAACTTGTTCCTCGCGGGCGGAGGATTAAATTTCAATAGCAACGACGAATTAGGGGAAAAGTACCATTTATGGCCAGACACGAGATTGGATACACGCACGTCATCAATATATCCCGCGGGATAGAGGAATAACGGCCTGAATAAACGATTCTGAGCTATCTTTTTAATAAACCACGGTTCAGTGAAAACGGAGAGTGCTGTATGAAGCCTATTTTTTTACGAGTCATAGCCGTTGTGGTCGGAGTATCATTATTTACCGGGTGTGCACCCTGGCATAGTTATTCTCACAAGGTAGAACCTGTAGACCTGACACACCTGAAATCATTCTATGTGGTGCACAACCCTGACGATTCTGGCGATTTAGATACCACAATTCAGGATACCTTTGTATCGATGGGTTTCCAAGCCTCCACGGGCAGCAGTAAAGACATGCCTCAGGATGTCGATGCCCTGGTAAGCTACGAATTTCATTGGTTTTGGGATATCACTAATTATTTGCTGATGTTGAAAATTCTTGTGCGGGATCCCGATACCGATTGGCCCCTTGCCATGGGCGAATCGGTTCGTCCCTCACTGGCCCGGAAATCGCCCGGTGAAATGTCCAAAGAAATTCTTGAACCTTTGTTTAAGTCCGTTGCCAAACATTAGACTTTTATTCTGGCGACAACGAATCGTATAGAAGTTATTTGTTGCTGCTAAATAATATAAAAAAAGGGGGCTAATGCATTATGCTCAAAAAAATAAGAGTCGATAGTGTTCTCACACTTTGTTGTGCTTTTATTTGCGGGACGTTACTCATAGCTGGCTGCGGTCCGGCTCAAGTGCAGACCCAGCGGTTGATTCCGGAAAATATCAACGTAGCGAAGAGTCAGGCCGGCAGCGTACAAATCAAAGTCACCGGCGGACACACCGGTCATGCCATGCAAATGCCGGAGATATCGGATGAAATGTTTGTGAAGGCTCTGGAAACGGCAGTTGCCCAATCCAAGTTGTTTCAGGAAGTGGCCAAAGGCAATACCGGCGATTATCAGATCAGCGCCAATATCTTCAACCTTTCTGCTCCATTTTGGGGGAGAGCCCCGGTCAGCCTTGAAATTGCATGGCAATTATTCAGAAAAAAGGATGCGACCCTGCTCTGGAGAGAGGCCATTGTCACCTCAGATGAAGGCTTTGGCGACTCGGGAGATAAAAGCTACAGCAAAGTTGGCGCCATTGAAAGTGCTGCGCGTAAAAATATCAGTCTAGCTCTGGAACGAATGTCCGCGCTCGACATCGCATTGCCTTTAAAATAAGCAGCCTCCAATCCTAAACCAGGAGTCCCGCACTCTACGTTGTGTTCAAAAACTCCTGTATCGGCTTGCCCCCCCTCCCTCACCGAGAGAAGGGGGCGGTTTCTTCAAAAATGTTATTTTTTGCCACCCGCTGTTTCCCTGATTTTCAAACGCTCTATTTATCCTTTTCAAGAAAAATAATATCAAAAACAATATGCTCTGAAATAACTCAACGACGCTGGCGGCGCTACACGGCCAGGAAATCCGGGACGGGGAGGAGCCGACATGAGGACCGCACCATCAGCGTCTCGGATATCTGAGTCATAACCCATTACTTGAAGAAACTTGAGACAGTTACCGGAAACCATTACCAGGATGTACTTCTATTGAGCTGCAATAAGAGAGAAAGGTAAAACATCATAGAAAGAGTCGATTGTCTTTCGCCTGCAGCTGCCGACAATGTGCTTAATTCTTATAAGGTGATTTAAGGGAGGGGAGAATATGCTTACGCCATTATGGGAACCTTCGGAACAGCGAATCAGGGATTCCAATCTATACAGGTTCATGCAGGGCGTGAACAAGAGGCACGGAACATCTTTTTCTAATTATGAAGGGCTGTACCAGTGGTCGGTTGACAATATTGAAACATTCTGGGCTGAGATATGGCATTTTGCCGCAATTAAAGCCTCAAAAGATTACCAGAGAATACTCGATGATCCTCCCGTAATGCCTGGAACCCACTGGTTTGCCGGCAGTTGCTTGAATTTTGCTGAAAACCTGCTTCGTTTTCGGGATGATAAAACAGCGCTGGTGTTCAGGGGTGAGGACAAAGTACGCAGAAGCCTGACCTTTCGGCAACTTTATTTTGAAACAGCAAAAGTCGCTGCATCGCTTCGATGTGCCGGAGTCATCGCCGGAGACCGGGTTGTCGGTTTTATGCCCAATATGCCTGAGTCGATCATCGCCATGCTTGCAGCCACCAGCCTTGGGGCAACGTGGTCTTCCTGCTCCCCAGATTTCGGACTTAAAGGTGTACTGGATAGATTTGGCCAGACCAGGCCAAAAATACTCTTTGCCGCCGACGGCTATTTCTTCAGAGGAAAAGCCATCGACTGCCTTGAAAGAATTACCGAATTCATCAAAGAAATACCATCGATAGAAAAAATTATCGTTGTACCCTATACAATGGAGAGAGCCGATCTTTCCAGTATGCCGAAAGCGGTTCACTACAGCGAATTCAGCAATAATGATTCCGACGAAATCGAATTTGTCCAGCTGCCCTTCGAACATCCCCTCTATATCATGTATTCCTCAGGAACTACGGGCCTGCCTAAATGTATGGTCCAGAGTGCAGGCGGTGTTCT
>Ga0055448_10000371_pt1 | contig 11414 bp, 12 predicted proteins | sample China_Galinas_PW_4_FD_57744 | JGI IMG/M metagenome (GOLD analysis project Ga0055448, IMG submission 57744) | Wetland microbial communities from San Francisco Bay, California, USA, that impact long-term carbon sequestration - China_Galinas_PWA_D2 | ecosystem: Environmental > Aquatic > Marine >... | reverse complement strand
GGCCTGGAATGTCCGCACTGCGGCGGTCACATCGACGTATTCGGCGAGGGCGGCGGCAGGCGGCTGGCCGAACGGTTGAACGTGCCGTTCATCGGTTCGATCCCGCTCGATCCGGCCGTTCGCGAGTCCGGTGATGAGGGGCGGCCCACGGCGATCATCGCGCCCGACTCGGCGGCGGGCCGGGCGCTTGCCGCCATTGCCGATGCGGTTGTCGAGGCCGTGAGCCCTGCCGCGGCGGAGGCCGGTGGCGCGTGATGACGATGGCGGTCTGCCCGGCCGCCTGACGCTGCTCACGGACTTCGGATCCGCGGACGGCTACGTGGCCGCGATGCGCGGCGTCATTGCGAGTCGTGCGCCCGCCTGCATGATCGACGATGCCAGCCACGATGTGCCCGCCGGCGATGTCCGTGCCGCCGCATTCGCACTCGCGAAATACTGGAAACGATATCCGCCGGGGACCGTCCACGTCGTTGTCATCGATCCCGGTGTCGGCACGGACCGCCGCCCGATCGTGGTCGCCGCGGCCGGCCGCTACGGCGTCGGCCCCGACAATGGCGTGCTGACGCCCATGCTCGAAGAAGTGGAATCGATCCACGAGATCCGTGCCGCCGGACTGATGACAGCGGAGCCTTCGGCGACGTTCCACGGCCGTGACATCTTCGCCCCCGCAGCCGCATTCATCGCGGCGGGCGGGGTGCCGGAGGCGGTCGGTCCGCCGGTCACCGATCCGGTCGTTCTCGCCGAGGATCCGCCGGTGCGGATGCCGGATGCCGTGTACGGCCGCATCGTGCACGTCGACCGGTTCGGAACCCTCGTGACGAACGTGACGGCGGACCTGGCCACTGGTGCGAAAGTCGAGGTCGGCGGCATTCGCGTCGGGCCCGTGCGTCGGACGTATGGGGATGTCGCCGCGGGCGAACCGGTTGCCCTCATCGGATCCGATGGCCGCCTCGAAATCGCGGTCCGCGACGGAAACGCCGCCAGCCTGCTGGGGCTCGGCCGTGGCGCCGAGGTCCGTGTGCTTGCCGACTGATGGTGACCGCGGCCGGTAAGGTCATGCACGACAAAGGGGCCGGACACCATCAGGTGGCCGGCCCCCTGTTCACCGCTGACTTCGGCGAAATCTCAGCTGTCGAGCCATTTCCGGTCCGCGTCACTGATCTGGCGGCGATGCTTCGGTCCGAAATAGCGGACGGCGACGTATCCGATCAGCACGAGCGGCACGATCTTGATCAGCAGTCCGACGGCGGAAAGGGCCAGGCCGAGCACGACTATGACCAGGAATCCGACCACTAGATAGGTAAGGAGTGAAGAGATCATCGGCGCCTCCGCCGGCGAATTGCGTTCAGTTGCGTTCCGGGTCGACCCAGACCACACGAATCGAGCCAAGCGCGGCCTCGACATTGATCGTCAGCAGGTGCTCGGCACGGTCCCAGTCTTCCGATTCATACACGTTACCGTGCTTGGTGAGCCCTTCGCTGTCGAATCCGACGAGGAGCCCGTCCTTGCGGATCCGGACGCCGACGCCGCGGGGCACGCGGAGCGTGAGCGAGCCGAGGCCCATTCTGAGCTCAGCGGTCAGGTTGCGGGTCCAGTCACCGGTGAAGTCGAGCGTGACGTCACCGACGCCGCCGGAAAAGGCGAGGCGCTCCGCGTTCAGGTTGGCGAGCGCGAAGGCCTGGAACTTCGCTGCACCCACATCCATGTCGACGTGCTTGCAGACATCGCGATTCGGTGACGAGACGCGCAGCACGGTTTCACTGGCGCCGGTCCCGATGTGGAGACGCCGGATGCGGAGCCCGCCGAGGTCGAGATTGGCGCGGGCGGCGCCGAATTCGAGCTGGAGATCGAGCGGGACTCGCGGGCCGAGCCGGATGTCGAGCTCGCCGGCTCGGATATTCCGGCCGCGCACCCGGACATCGCTCAGGCCGAGCTGGAGTCGGCCGGGACTGTAGTCGAGCTGCGGTTCGAACGCGTCCGCGTCATAGCGCAGAGTGGCGCGATACAGCAGGTCCGCTTCTCCGGCACTGACCTCGAGATTGCCGGCCGCGTACTCGAGCGCGACCTGGAGCAGCTCATCGGACGCGGTGGCCTGACGCATCTGCGTTATCTTGCGCCAGTCCTGCGCGTGCGCCCTCGCGGCCGGAACGGCCAGGAGCGCCACGAGCGGCAGCGCGGCGGGCAGGCCCGCGATCCTACGCACCTGTCGGCTCCGCGTAGATCCCGGGCTCGGGTACCGGACGTGCGCCCGGTCCGGGTCGCGTTCCGCCGCGTGTCAGCAGGACGGCGCCAAGTCCGATGCTGAGCGCGGCCCACGTCATGATCGCGCCGACGACGAAGAAGATGCCGCCAATGAAGCCGAGCCACGGTCCTGCCATGCGGAACACGTTGACAATGACGAACGGTGCGACGAGCACCCCGAGTCCGGTCATCAGGAAGTAGTAGGAATTGCCGCGCTGAAACCAGTCGGTGGCGTAGAAGCGGCGCTCGGCCAGGGCCTCACCGGTTGCGTGTGCGACGGCGATGTAGCCGAGCAGCACGGCCAGTCCGACGGCGACCGGGAACAGCGGCACCCACGCGATCAGCGCGGGGATCCCGACGATCGAGATGGCCAGTGCGAGCATGCCGAGGATCCACGCCGGAATGATCAGGAACGAGGCGGCCAGCCCGATCAGCAGTGATCGCGTCGTGGCGGACCGGGCCGTGTCGGCCACGGTCTCGATGTAGCGGCGCCCGCCGAAGTAGATCGTGGCGAATGCGATCGCGAACACCACGCCGTAGACGAGTGCCCAGCGCAGGATTCCGCTGATGCCGCGGAACACGTGACGGAACGGTCCGTGCTCGATCCAGCCGCCGCGATCGGCGAGCGACCGCCTGGTGATCTCGATGCCGAGCGGTATGCGGTCCGCGGATTCGAGTTCGTTCAGGCGCTGCTGGAGCTCGCGCAGCCGGACGGTCATGCGCCTGACGCTGTCAATGTCGACGTTGATCTCTGTCGCGGTCGAGCCGGCGTCCGCGGCCTGGTCAATGGCGCGACCGGCCGACTGCCGGACCGCCGATTCCAGGGCCGCATCGAGGGCTGCACCACCCGGCGCCTCCCAGTCGATCAGCAGCGCGGCCAGCGCAGGGCCATCGGCTTCAATGGCCTCGTTGAGCAGATTCCGCCACGACCGATCCAGGTCGCTGCCACGGGCGGCGTCTCCGACCGCGTTGCCATCCACCCATGCGCGACCATCGTGAATCGCGAACTCGGAGCGCCGGCCATCGGTGAACTCGAGGCCGAGCCGCGCTTCGTTGCGCGAGATCGACACCTGGCTCGAGACAATTTTTCCGGTGTTTCCGGCGGTGGCATCCTGCGCCGCCGCACGGCCGGTCGCGAACGGGCCGGCAGCCAGCGCGAGCATTACCGCGGCGAGCACGGGTTCAGAACGTGAACGAAACATAGGTCGATCCCCGGTTGGGAGTCCGGAACAGATTGCGGTACAGGACCCAGATCGAGACGACGATCAGACAGGCCAGTCCGCCGGCGAGCGCACTCATGCCGCGCAGTCCCGCGGATTCGAGGAACGAAGTCACGGAGGTCACGACCCAGACGGCGATATCGGTGCTCATGAGTCGGGACAGGATCGAGGAGGCGACTTCGTTGGTGCCGGTGGCGAACTGATCGGTCGCGAAGACCCAGAGCCTGTACCCGGTCAGATAGGAGCGTGAGAGTAGCCAGGCAATGAAAGTGCCGGCTACAATGGCCGGTATGCCGAGCAGCGCGACGGCAACGACCCAGCCGCCGGTCGTGCGCGGCACGCACCGGCCGAGCCATCCGGCGGTACGGGCCTGCCAGGCGGCGCGGACGGAGACATGCGCCATGACGCGATTGGCGAAGCCGGGCGCCGGTGCCAAAACCGGCAGGGCGGCGAGCGCCGAGAAGAGCGAGTGCCAGTCCTCGACCTCGACCCGGCACCGGCTGCACTGCCGTACATGCGACTCGACACTGGCCCGTTCCTCACCGGCCAGCGAGCCGTCACTGTAGGCTTCGAGCCTCTCGTCCTTCGGATGCAATGCGTCCAGTCTCACAGGTCCTCCGGTTTCCGCGACTCTCTACGCGGTCGTACGGGCGGCGGTTTCAGCATCAGCATCGGAGGTGGCCCAGCTGTTTCTTCAGCTCGTTCCGGGCCCGATGGATGTAGGTCTTGACGGTCCCGAGCGGCACGTCCATGATGCGGGCGACTTCCTCGTAGGGACGCCCTTCGACGTGGCACAGCAGGATGGCGGTGCGGTACTCGACACGCAGAGTGGCGATCGCCCGCTCGATGTGGCTGCCGATCTCCCTGCTCGACGTGAACTCCTCCGGCGTCTCCTCGCCTGATACCGGCGTCAGCGAAGTCGCCTCGATCTGGTCGTCCGTCGTGGCGTGCGGCGAGCCGTGGATCGAAAGCGTGTCCGGGTGCTTGCGACGGAGGTCGTCCAGTGCCGTGTTGTGCGCGATCTTGAAGATCCACGAGCTGAACTTGTAGGACGGATCGTAGCGATCGAGCGCGTTGAGAACCTTGATGAACGTGTCCTGTGCCAGGTCCTCCGCGCGCTCGCGGTCTCGGACCAGCCGATAAATGAGCGAGAACACCGGACGCTCGTAGCGCCGGATCAGCTCTCGAAACGCGGGTTCCCGGCCCTGCCGGGCGCGTTCGACGACATCCTGGTCCGTCAGTCCGCTGTAGTCCACTTCCCTGCACGAGAGGGACGGCCCGGTCCGTGGCACCGGCCTGGCCCAACGATACGGACCTGGCCGGCACCGGGTTTCATTTCCGGGTTGCCGCCGCAGTGTCGTCGCGGGTACGTTGAACGTGTCTGCCCGAAGGGCCAATCTACTTCAATTCGAGGGACTTGCGCGATGCCGACGGGTGCGTCAGGCGTGCCGGACGGTGGCCGGGCCGGAAGCAATGTGAAGCCGCGGGCGGAACGCCCCGCCACAGGCGATGGCGGGACCGCCAAGGCGGCGTCCGTACGCCGCATGTTCTCCGCCGTAGCACCGCGATACGACCTGCTGAACCATCTGCTCAGCGCCAACATCGATCGCCGCTGGCGACGCCGCGCGATCGACCGGCTGATCGAGCACGCACGGCGGGACGGCACCATTCTGGACGCGTGCGCCGGAACGCTGGACCTGGCACACGAGCTGGCGAACCGAACGGATTTCACTGGCCGCGTCGTCGCCTTCGACTTCGCTGTCCCAATGCTGGGCCACGGACTCGGCAAGGTGTCCGGTCTGCGGGTCGGAGTCGGCGCGGCGGATACGCTCGAGCTGCCCCTTGCCACGGCGTCCATGGATGGCGCGACCGTCGGGTTCGGCGTGCGCAACCTGGCGCGGCTCGATGCCGGTCTTGCCGAGTTGGCCCGCGTGCTGCGGGACGGCGCGCCGCTCGTGATCCTCGAGTTCACGACGCCGCCGCACCAGCCACTGCGTGCCGCCTACCTGCTGTATTTTCGCAGGATACTGCCGCTGATCGGCCGTCTGGTGTCGGGGCACGATGCGGCCTACGAATACCTGCCGGAATCCGTGCTGGCGTTTCCCGAGCCGCCGGTGCTCGCGGATCGCATGCGGACGGCCGGATTCAGTCCCGTGAGCTGGGAACTCGTGACCGGCGGGATCGCGGCGATCCACGTCGGGATCCGCCGGACGTCCGCGTAGCCGGCGCTTCCTCGTGGTCCGGTCGGCCCGTCCGGGCCGCAGCGGCGGCGGGCGGCCGGGCCTCGAACACGAGCGCACCCAGTGGCGGCAGAGTCACGGCGATCGAGTCCGGCCGGCCATGCCATGCGTCGCCGAGCGTTTCGACCGCGCCCATGTTGCCGACACCGCTGCCGCCATAGCACGGTGCGTCACTGTTGAGGCGCTCCACCCACGTACCGGCGAACGGAACGCCTACCCGATACCCCTCGCGCACGACCGGGGTGAAGTTCAGCACGATCACGAGGTTGGTGTCACCGGGCCAGCCGCGCAGGTAGCTGATCACGCTGTTCGAGCTGTCGCCCGCATCGATCCACTCGAACCCGCCCGAGTCGAAGTCGGTGGCGTACAGTGCGGGTGAGTCGCGGTAGAGCCCGTTCAGGTCGGTGATCCAGCGCTGAAGCCCCGAGTGCGCGGGCTGCTCGAGCAGGAACCAGTCGAGCTCGTCATCGTGATTCCACTCGCGGACCTGGCCGAATTCGCATCCCATGAACAGCAGCTTCTTGCCCGGCTGTGTGAACATGTAGCCGAACAGCAGCCGCAGGTTCGCGCATTTCCGCCATTCGTCACCGGGCATTCGGCCGAACAGCGAGCCCTTGCCATGCACCACTTCGTCGTGCGACAGAGGCAGCACGAAGTTCTCCGTGAACGCGTACAGCTGGCGGAACGTGAGCCGGTTGTGATGGTAGGCGCGATGGATCGGGTCCCGGTGCATGTACTCGAGAGTGTCGTGCATCCAGCCCATGTCCCACTTCATGCCGAAGCCGAGTCCGCCCAGGTACGTGGGACGCGAGACCATTGGCCACGCAGTCGATTCCTCGGCGATCGTCTGGACGTCAGGCAGGACGCGATAGACCTCGGAATTCATCTGACGCAGGAAATCGATCGCCTCGATGTTCTCGCGGCCGCCATACTGGTTCGGGATCCACTCGCCCACCGCTCTCGAGTAGTCGCGGTACAGCATCGAAGCGACGCCGTCCACGCGAAGGCCGTCAGCGTGGTACTCGCGCAACCAGAACAGCGCACTGCTCAGCAGGAAGCTGCGTACCTCGTTGCGGCCGTAGTTGAAGATGCAGCTGTTCCAGTCGGGGTGGAACCCGAGTCGCGGGTCCGCGTGCTCGTAGAGGTGGGTGCCATCGAAGAAGGCCAGGCCGTGGCTGTCGGTCGGGAAGTGCGACGGCACCCAGTCGAGGATCACGCCGATGCCGGCCCGATGCAGTGTGTCGATCAGGAACTTCAGATCCTGCGGTGAGCCGTACCGACTCGACGGCGCGAAGTAGCCCGTCACCTGATAGCCCCAGGAACCGAAGAATGGATGCTCCATGACCGGCAGCAGCTCGACGTGCGTGAAGCCTGTGCTCAGAACGTACGCGGTCAGGCGCTCCGCGAGTTCGCGGTACGACAGCGAACGATTGCCGTCATCCCGCATCCTCGCCCACGAGCCCGCGTGCACCTCGTAGATCGACATCGGCGCAGTCGCGGAATTGCGGGCAGCGCGGGCCGCCATCCACTCATCGTCGCCCCACGCGTAATCCAGGTTCCACACTACCGATGCGGTCGCGGGCGCGATCTGGCACATGATGCCGCACGGATCCGCCTTGTCCGCCACATGTCCGTGATGGCCCTCGACCCTGTACTTGTACAGGCTGCCCAGGCCAATGCCCGCAACGTGGCCTTCCCAGATGCCGGATGTGCCGCGCGCTCGCAATGCGTGCGTGCCGGGATCCCAGTCATTGAAATCGCCGATCACCGATACTGAACGCGCGTTCGGCGCCCAGACGGCGAAATCGACTGCCTCCCCTTCGGCATCGTTCCCGATGTGAGCGCCCAGACAGCTCGCGATCGAGTTGTGCGTGCCTTCGTTGAAGTAGAAGAGGTCGTCTTCGGTAAGCAGTGATTCCTGCTTCATCGTACCCATCTGCTGGAGGCGAACGCGAACCGTCGTGAAGTCGGCGGTGCGGGACGGGACTTCCTCCGATAAATTGACCGCCGTTGGCAATGATGCAAATCACGGTCGGAACGGAGAGGCGGAATCGTTGAACATCCAGGGCATGATTCGAACGGAGCCGGCGACGGAGCGCTCCCGCATCCCGCGCTGCGCGTCAGCACGCGTGGCGCGACCGTGCACTTCCGCGTTCCGGACCACCCTTCCGCTGCTGCTGCTCGCCACTGTCATCGCCTGCGGTGACCGGAGCCGCCGGCGAACCACCGACGGCGGCGAGTCCGCAGACAGCACGCAACCGGTCACACCGATGCCGCCTCCGCCTCCGCTGCCGCGCCGTCCGCCCGGCGACACCGTCGCACTCACCGCCACATTGAAGGAGTACTCGATCGACGTTTCGCCTGACACCATCGTGGGCGGCGACATCTCCTTCGGCATCCGCAATGACGGCAAACGACCTCACCGGATCGAGATCCGCGGCGATAATGGAATGCGCTGGACATCGCTGCCGGTCCGGCCCGGCGGCGGCGTCACCCTGTCGATCTCGATTGAGGCGGGCCGCTACGTGGTCCGAAGCATGGACTCCGCATACGTCGATCGCGGCATGCTCACCGAATTCCACGTGCGGTGAGCGTGTGAACGGCGCAACAGGTGATGTTCAGGAACGACTGGCGTTTGCGGCGGATGCCGCGCGCGAGGCGGGGCGGCGGATACTGCGATACTACGGCGATGTCGATCATGAGACGAAGGCCGGTGGATCGCCGGTCACGCAGGCGGACCTGGATGCGAACGAGTACCTGGTCGAGGTGATCGGACGGAGGTACCAGGGCGAGCCGGTGCTGGCGGAGGAATCGGCCGATCCGGTGGCACGGCGCAACGCCGACCGGCTGTGGATCGTGGATCCGCTGGACGGAACGAAGGAGTTTCTGGCCGGGAACGGCGAATTCGCGGTCATGATCGGATACGTGGCGGATGGCGAGCCACGGGCCGGGGTGGTGTACCTGCCGGCCCGGGGGTTGCTGTATGGGGCGGCTTCCGGTGCGGGCGCGTGGGTCGAGTCGGCGGGTTCACAACGGACGCTGCGGTGCGTGCCGGCCCGGTCCGATGCACTGAGGCTGGTGGGCTCGCGCTCACATCCGGACGCATTGATCGAGGAGATGCGGGCGGCGCTGGGCATCACGGATGTGCGGCCGTCGGGATCGGTCGGGATCAAGTGCGCGCTGATCGCGGAAGGCGAGCGCGACCTCTACATCCATCCGGTGCCGTATCTGAAGGAATGGGATACATGCGCACCGGAGCTGATCGTGAGGGAGGCCGGCGGTGTGGTGACGGATTGTCGCGGCGAACGGTTGCGCTACAACAAGGATTCGCCGTCGCAGCCGGACGGCATTGTGGCGTGTGGCGCGGACGTTCACGCGCGGGTCATGCGGGTGATCGGTCCGCTGTACGAGGCGGCGACGGAGCGGGTTTGAAGGAACGAGCCGGCCGGCGCAGGAGAACCAGGGAAACGGGATCGAGATGAAGCCGAAGAGCAGGAACATATTCTGGGAGCACGGCAACGTGTCGCGCGATGATCGTGAGGCGATGAACCGGCACAGAGGCGCGACGATCTGGTTCACGGGGTTGTCGGGTTCGGGCAAGAGCACACTGGCCAGGCTGCTCGAGTCGGCGCTGTTCGCGCGGCGCTGCCAGACCTACGTGCTGGATGGCGACAACGTGCGGCACGGTCTGAACCGGGACCTGGGCTTCAGTCCGGCCGACCGGACGGAGAACATCAGGCGGATCGGCGAAGTCGCGAAGCTGTTCACGGAGAACGGGTCGATCGTGCTGACGGCGTTCATCTCGCCGTACCGGGCGGATCGCGACATGGTCCGGGGTCTGATGCGGGAGACGGATTTCATCGAGGTACACGTCGACTGTGCGCTCGATGTGTGTGAGGAGCGCGATCCGAAGGGGCTGTACCGGAAGGCACGGGCGGGAGAGATCCCCGAGTTCACGGGGATCTCGGCGCCATACGAGGCACCGGAGTCGCCGGAACTGACCTTGCGGACAGATGCGAAGACGCCAGAGGAGTGCATTGACGAGCTGATCGACTACCTCGAGGCGCAGGGCTATCTGTCGACACGGGAAGCCGCCCGCATCTGAGCGGCCGATCACGGACAGGATACGAAGGGACGAGCGGAACGATGCCGATAGAGCCGTATGGTGGGACACTGATCGACAGGACACTGCACGACGCCGAGGCGGCGGCGTTGCGGCAGCGGGCGACGAACCTGCCGCGCGTCGCCATCACGAGCCACACGCTTTCCGACCTCTTCCTCATCGCGGTCGGCGGCTACAGTCCGCTCGATGGATTCATGGACCGCGTCGACTACGACAGCGTGCTCGAGTCGATGAAGCTGGCGAGCGGCCTGCCCTGGAGCGTACCGGTCACACTGCCGGTATCGGATGAGGAGGCGGCCGCGATCGAAGATGGTGGGGAGATCGTGCTGATCGCGCCCGACGGTGACATGGCCGCAGTAATGACGGTAACTGGCCGGTACGGCTGGGACCGGGATCGCGAGGCGCAACAGGTATACGGCACGACCGACCGCGAACATCCGGGTGTCGCCAAGCTGGACACGATGGGTGACACGATTCTGGCCGGTCCGATCACCTGGGTCTACGAGCACGACATCAGCGGGTTCCCCGAGCGGAACCTGACACCGGCCCGGACGCGCGCCGAGTTCCGCCGCAGAGGCTGGAAGACGGTCGTCGCGTTCCAGACCCGGAATCCGGTGCACCGGGCGCACGAGTACCTCCAGAAATGCGCGCTCGAGATCGTCGACGGGCTGCTGCTGCATCCGCTCGTCGGCGACACGAAGTCCGATGACATCCCGGCGGATGTCCGGATGCAGTGCTACGAGACGATTCTCGAGCACTACTATCCGGCCGATCGTGTGCTTCTGTCCGTACTGCCGGCCGCCATGCGGTACGCGGGTCCACGGGAGGCGATCTTCCACTCGATCATGCGACGCAACTACGGCTGCACGCATTTCATTGTCGGCCGCGATCATGCCGGCGTGGGCAACTACTACGGCACGTACGCGGCGCAGGAGATCTTCGACACGATCGATCTCGATCAGCTCGGCATTGAGCCGCTCATGTTCGAGCACGCGTTCTTCTGCACGCGTTGCCAGCAGATGGTGTCACGCAAGACGTGTCCGCACGACAAGACGAATCACATCTTCCTGTCCGGCACGAAGGTGCGTGAGCTGCTGTCGCGCGGCGAGCGGCCGCCCGCCGAGTTCTCGAGGCCGGAAGTGGCCGATGTGCTGATGGCGGCGTACGCGGAGACGACGGCCTGATCCGCAGGCTTCAGGACGAGGGTGGCCGGCCGCTGCCCCGCCGGTCGAGGCGATTGAGCTCGGCATTGCGGAGGGACTCGAGGCCGTAGCCGCCGGCAACGCCCGCGACGACCATGAGCAGGCCGGTCCAGCCGGCGAAGGACAGGGTCTGGCCGAACAGGACGAGGGCGAGCAGTGTTCCGACCACGGGCTCGATGCTCGCGGCAACCGATGTGGGCGCGGCATCGATGCGGCGGGCCGCCGCGAAGAAGAAGAAGTTGGCGGCAAGCACCGCACCCGCACCCAGCGCCATGACGTAGATCCAGCCGGCCGCGGTGCCAGGCGGCCGGGGCACGTGGCCGGTGATTGGCAGGAGCACGGCAAGAATGAGCGTGCCTCCGGCGATCTCGAGGAAGAGCACCCGTCG
>Ga0055448_10000369_pt1 | contig 11443 bp, 7 predicted proteins | sample China_Galinas_PW_4_FD_57744 | JGI IMG/M metagenome (GOLD analysis project Ga0055448, IMG submission 57744) | Wetland microbial communities from San Francisco Bay, California, USA, that impact long-term carbon sequestration - China_Galinas_PWA_D2 | ecosystem: Environmental > Aquatic > Marine >... | reverse complement strand
GACCGAGATCCAGAGCACGCTCGATGTCGAGGCGTACCCGAAGGCGGGCACGAAGAACCCGATCGTCGACGTCTTCGTCTACGACACGGAAACGGGCCGGACGACGAGGTTCAACGTTCGTGACGGCCGGTCCTTCACCGACGACGTCGTCGGCCATTACGTGTACGGCATCGAGTGGTCGCCGGACGGCTCCGAGCTGCTCATGCACCGCACCAACCGGCGGCAGAACGTGATGGAGCTGATCGCGTGCAGTCCTGCCACCGGCGACTGTCGCGTGATCGTGCGCGAAGAGTGGCCGACCGGCTGGACCGACAACTCGCCGACCATGGTCTTCCTCGAGGACGGCAAGCGGTTCATCTGGGAGTCGGAGCGGACGGGTTTCCGCAACTACTATCTCTACGACCTGACCGGCAAGCTGCTGGCGACACTGACGAATCATCCCTTCGAAGTGGCTGGCATCGAGCGCGTCGATGAGAAGGCCGGCGTTCTGTGGTACATGGCGAGGGATGGCGACAACCATATGAAGCTTCAGCTGCGCCGTGTCGGGCTGGACGGCCGCAATCAGGTCCGGTTGACGGACCCCGCGTTCAACCACACGGTCACGATCGCGCCCGACGGCAGACATTTCATTGATGTCGCGCAGACGCACGACCAGCCGCCGGTCACGCGGCTGATGGATGCGCGTGGGCGTGAAGTCACGGTCGTCGCGGAAAGCGACCTGAGCCGGTTCGACGAGCTGGGCCTTCGCAGGACCGAGTTCTTCACGTACAAGGCGGCGGACGGGCAGACCACACTGTACGGCTCGATCGAGTTTCCGTCGAACTTCGATCCATCGCACGAGTATCCGGTGCTGGTTCCGGTCTACGGCGGTCCGGCATCAGGTTCGAACGTGCCGCGCGAGTCGTTCACGACGCCCAGCACATTCACCGAGTTCGGCTTCCTGGTCGTTCATCTCAGCTCGCGCGCCGCGCCCGGCATGGGCAAGCATACGCTGGATGCGATCTACGAGAAGCTCGGCGTGACCGAGATGGATGACATGGCGGAGGGCATCAAGGCGCTTCGGGACAGGCCGTACGTCGATGGCTCGCGCGTCGGCATCTACGGCACGTCGTACGGCGGCTACAGCTCGGTGATGTCGATCCTGCGGCATCCGGACGTCTATGCGGCGGCGGCTTCGTCTTCACCGGTTACCGACTGGCGCCACTATGACACGATCTACACCGAGCGATACATGTACACGCCTCAGGACAACACCGCCGGATACGACGCCGGTTCGGCAATGACGTACGTCAATGACCTGAAGGGTCGGCTGATGCTGTATTACGGTACGGCCGACAACAACGTGCATCCGTCCAACATGATGCAGCTGATCGCGGCATTGCAGCGCGCGAGCAAGAGCTTCGATGTCCAGGTCGGGCCGGACCGCGGCCACTCCTCGATGAATGGGGACCGCATGATGGAGTTCTTCATCGAGAACCTCGTCATGGAGCCGGCGATGAGTGCAGTCAGCTCGCACTGAGTCGCGCGCGACTGTCGTGGAAGAGAGACCGGCCCGCGTGCATTGCCGTGCACACGGGCCGGTTCACATCAGGTTCTGCAGGCGACGACGTTCATCGATCCTTCCGTCGCCATTCCACGCTGTGACCGCATTGCCCGATCGAGGGATGCGATCACGACCTTCGTCGTCGGACCGGAGCGTCAGTTGCCCGGCTCGCCTCCATCGCGGGACGCGGCCGGCACGGCCCGACCGGCGTTCAGGTCGTTCCAGTTGAGGATCGCGTTGAAACCCAGGAAGTACGTGCCCTGCGTCTGCCAGCGCCAGAACGGCCGGATCGCGAACATCACGACGTGACCATCGCCGAGCGGCGCGTCCACGACCTGCGCCCGTCCTGACAGTGCTGCGCCGCCGGCGAGCGTGCCGGAGAGCAGCATGTCCGTCGTGTCGGTCGGGAACCGCATCACGACTCGAGGCCCGTTGCCGTTGCCGCCGCCGAATCCGCCACGGCCACCGAATCCACCGCGGCCGCCACGGCCACCACCCTGTCGACCGCCGGCCCGACCGGTCTGCGCATCGGGCTCCCATGGCGAGAGCTGGAGCCGGCTGGCCATCGGTGTCGTGTTCTGGCCGACGCCGCCACCGCCGCGGCCGCCCCGACCGAAACCGCCGCCGGTGCCGCCCGCATTGATGACGGGACCCGAGCTGAAGTAGACCGGCACCTGGTCGTCATAGCCGTACGCGATCGGGCTTGCCGCATCCGACACCTCGCCCCGCAGGATCGAGCCGCGCACGAAGAGGTCGCCGGGATCCTCGATCGAGATGCCCGACGTCAGGTTGTATCCGGGGAAGATCGTCGACGTCGATCCCTCGACGATCAGTGTGCCACCGGCCTTCACGAAGTTGTACAGCTCGAGCAGCCCATCGAAACCCATGCCGCCGCGTATGTCATCACTTTCGTCGATGGCGCCCAGGTTGGGCGTCTTGTCGGTGCGCTTGTACGGCAGCGGCATCGTCCCGTTCATCGCGATCCCCTCGACCTGCGACTGTGCACTGCCGCCGACATCGGGATAGATGATCACGTCGTACTTCGATCGCAGGTTGCCGGCGCGCAGCTTCTGATCCGCGAAGTACTCGTACGGGATGCCGTAGGTGTCGAGCGCGGCACGGACCCAGCCCTCATCCTGAGTTCGCTGCCACGAGTGGATGTAGCCGATACGCGGGATGTCGAGGTCGTGAACCGCGACGTTCGGCGGGGAAGCGGCTGCCCAGCCCGACAGGCCCAGCTCCTTCAGTGCCGGTTCGATCTGCGACCGGTTCGCATTCGAGATCACGATCGAGCCCGCCCGGAACTGGTGGCCGGCCAGCTCGAACGGTCGCTCCGCGGCCTGCATGCGGACGCGCGGGAACCGGAACCGGAACGTCGCCAGATTGTTGTCCGTCGTGTGGTCGACCACGATCACGTTGCCCGTGCCCATCACGCCGCCCGGCGCCGTCACCGGTGCCATGATCCGCGTCATGCGCTGGCCGAGTATGCTGCTGTCCGTCACTTCCGTGATCGTCAGATTACGCATGAGCGGGAACGTCCAGCCGGTATCGTCGTACGGCCGCGGATTGTCCGGCGAGAAATTCTGGAGCGCGAAGTACATGTCCGCCATCGTGCGGTACGGCTGATCGCCGCGAATGATGTAGTCGCCCGCCTCGACCTGGAGATTGCCCGCGCGGAACGATGCATCGGCGCGATGTACCTCGAGACCCTGCGTCATCAGGTCGTTCACCGCCTGCGCCGCATCCGACTTGCGCTTCTGCCCCGCCGGAATCAGCCATGCGAAGGTCGGTCCCGTATGTCCCTTCGCGACCGCGCGCTTGTTCTTCATCCAGTAGTTCTCGAGGTAGAGCTCGCGGTTCTTCGCGACGTGGCTCAGCGCGAACAGTGCCGCCGACTCCTGGATGTTCGTGTTGTTGCGAGGCCCCCACTGAATCGTCGGCAGCGGCGGGTTCGGCCGGAACCACTCGCGGCTCGTCGTCGTACCGCCCGCGTTCATTGTGCGGTTCTGCGGACCGTAGCTCGCGACTTCGTAGAACCGGCCGATCGCATTGTGCGTGTGCGCAATGAAGAACATGTAGTTCGGCGTCCAGCCATCATAGAAGCCGTACGTCCACACGCCCGGCACGCCGCGCTTCGTCATCTCCATCACGTCGTTCTCGGCCAGCATCCACCACTCATTGATGGTGATCGGATCGAGCCACTCGTTGTACGGACCGGTGCCCGTCGACGCGTACAGATACGTCTGCGCCTCGTGCAGGTCGTGCATGATCGTCGGCTTCCACTCGTTCTGCACCTTCGTCACGTTCTGCGTCAGCATCAGGAACTGGCCCATGCCGTCACGATTGTTGTCGTGCGCCACATACTTGCCCCAGTACATCAGCGGCAGCCTTGACTCGCCCTGCGGTCGCTCCCGGTTGAAGTAGTACGTGTCGACTTCCTTCTCCCGGCCGTCCACCTCGATCACCGGCGTGATGAACGTGATCATGTTGTCGCGTATGTTCCGGATGAAAGGCGCCTCCTCGACCGCCAGCCGGTACGCCATCTCCATCAGCATCTCGGGACCGCCGGTCTCCGTCGAATGCATGCCGCTGGTGAACCAGTAGATCGGCTTCGCGGTGTGAATCAGCTCCTGCGCGCGCGCCTCGCTCGTGACCCGCGGATCCGTCAGCTCCGCGAGCATGCCCCTGTAGCGCTCGAGGTTCGCGATCGTCGCCTCATCCGCGATCGCCAGCAGCACCATGTCCCGGCCTTCTTCCGTCTTGCCGATGTTCCAGATCATGGCGCGCGGCGATGCGTCCGCGACTGCCCGCAGATAGCGGTGAATGTCCTTCGCGTACGTCAACTCATCCGGCGTGCCGACGATACGGCCGAGGAACTTCAATGGCGTCGGCACTGTCTGCGATGCCGGCAGGTGATCGACGAGTTCCGTGATGATCCGCGGGTCCTGAGTGTACTCCCGGATCAATCGCGTGTACTCCTGGTCCATCGGCTGGCCCGCGACGACCTGGGCCAGAACCGTCGAGGCCTGCGGCAGCGCAATGGCCGCGACGAGCAACGACCAGCCGAGCCGGCGCAGCGACCGGATCCGACGTGACATGGGACCTCCTCCATGAATTGCGAACGGAGATTTCGTACGGCAGCGCGTGCAGAGTACCGCCCCGTTCGACGGACGCGCAACCGCGAGCACGGGGTTTCGCGCGGGGGACGGGAGGGGTTGGTGAGCAGGGACGAATTGTTCGCACTTCTCGACCGACACGGCCGGCGCACCGGCGTGGGCGTGTTGCGCGTGGTGCTGGCGGCGGAGGGCAGGCCGGCGCTCACGCGATCGGAGGCAGAGGCGAAGTCCCTCCCCCTTGTCCGCAAGGCCGGGATCTCCTTGCCCGGGGCACCAAGGTCGTCCGGCTGTCCCCTGGGCGTGCTCAGCCGGCCGGCGGCGCGACCTTCTCCTGGAGGCCGAACACGAGCGCGGCGAGGATGCCGCCGGTGCACGGACCCACGACATACAGCCATGCGTTGCCGAATCCGCCGTCGCCGAGAATCGCGTGTACGACCATGGGACCGAGGCCGACAGCGGGATTGAACGCGCCACCGGAGACAGGACCGCCGGCGAACGCGCCGGCCATCAGCGTGAAGCCTATGGCCAGCCCGTAGAACGAGTTTCCGGTCGTCTTCGGCGAGACCGCGACGTTCATGATCACGAGCACGAGCGCGAACGTGAACAGGATCTCGACGAGCAGTGGCGGCGCGATACCGATGCCGTCCGCGGGCGCGGCCACGAAGGTCTGGCTGAGCGTGGCGCGAACAGCGAGCCCGGCCAGGATCGCGCCGATCAGCTGGGCGGCGACGTAGCTGCCGAACTGGCGGCCGTCCAGCTGTCTCCGGATCAGCATGGCCAGTGAGACGGCCGGGTTGTAATGCGCGCCGGAGACGTGCCCGCCCATGTAGACCATGACCATGAGCGCCGTTCCGATCGCGAGCGGCGCGAACGGCGTACCCTGGAGTACGGTCAGACCGATGGTCAGGACCAGGAAGAACGTCCCGATCGCTTCGGTCACGAGCTTTGCCATGATTTGCCTCGACGGTTTCGGTCAGGAACCCTTCGGTCGCGAACGCTCGGATCGCGAACCATGTGAATCGGGCTCGGCGGGCTTCACGGTCGGATAGTGGATGCCGAGTTGCTCGAGATACGTGTCATACCGGGTGTCGTCGAAGTAGTACTTCTCGAGCAGCGGCCGGTATCGCTCCATGATGTCGGCGTTCAGGTGCGTCGCCGGCGGGTTGTCCGGGCCAATGAACGGCGTGTAGTGGTGCTGCTTCGACTGCTCGTCATTGAAGTACGTCCATGCGGCCTCGACCAGAGTCGGCCGCGCGAACAGCTCGAGCGCAGTCATCGCCATGACCTTGGCGGCCGCGGTCGCGCCCTTGTGCGCGATCGGCGTGGCCATGGCGATCGCGTTGGACCAGTTGTGGCCCGGCAGACCCGGAATGTTCGACGGGAACCGGAGTGTCACGGTGGGCACGGTCCACGAGACGTCGCCTATGTCATCGGAGCCGCCGCTCTGCGCTTCCTGCGGCGGACCGCTCACACCGCTCACCTTCGTGGCCAGACCGCGTGGGTTGGCGTCGACCTCGCGCTGCACGGCGTGGGCGAGCGTCTGGTCCGCTTCGCTCCACTGAGGCAGCCCGACCCGCTCGATGTGCCGGCCCATCGCCTCGGCGACCGGTCTGCTGAAATGTCGCGGATACGCGGTGCCGAGAATGCGGTAGCTCATCTCGGTGTCCGTCATCAGCGCGGCGCCTTCCGCCATCTTCACGCCAATACCGAAATTGCGCTTGATGTTCTCCTGGTCCATCTCGCGGAAGTAGTACCAGACGGACGCACGCGATGGCACGACGTTCGGCTGGTCGCCGCCGTCCGTGATCACGTAATGCGAGCGCTGGAGTGGACGCAGGTGCTCGCGGCGGTAGTTCCAGCCGGCGTTCATCAGCTCGACCGCATCCAGTGCACTCCGGCCCCGCCAGGGCGAGCCCGCCGCGTGCGCCGACTCGCCCGCGAACGTGAACTCGACCGACACCAGCCCGGTCCCGCTGGGCGCGCCCCACGTCACGCTCATGTTGCTGCTCACGTGCGTGAACAGAACGATGTCGACATCCCTGAACCGGCCGTCGCGGACGAACCACGCCTTCGAGCCGACCAGCTCTTCGGCCACACCCGGCCACAGAATCAGTGTGCCGGTAATGTGTTCGCGTTCCATGATCTTCTTCAGTGCGAGCGCCGCCGTGACGTTCACCGCCTGACCCGAGTTGTGGCCCTCACCGTGGCCGGGCGCACCCTCGACCAGAGCTTCGTGCCATGCGACGCCCGGCTTCTGGTTCGCCTTCGGAATCCCGTCAATGTCGCTGCCGAACGCGATCACCGGCTCGCCCGAGCCCCACTTCGCCCACCACGCCGTCGGAATGCCGGAGATGCCTTCCTCGACCTCGAAGCCGTTGTCCCTCAGGGTGCCGATGAGGTACTTCGACGTCTCGTACTCCTGGAACCCCAGCTCCGAAAAACTGAAGATCCTGTCCACCATCACCTGCGTGAGCTTGCTCATCGATGCGACTTCCGCCATCACCTCGTCCGTCAGCAACCCGAGTCGGCGGTCGTCGATCCGCTGCGCCATCGCCGGAGTGATCCCTGCAACGGCCATGAGAACAGCGGCGATTGGAAGAGCCCGTCGCGTCATCGCAGAAACCTCTGTCGTTCGTGAAGCCACTCGTCCGGGGCCTGCGCAAACTCCGGACGAGTGGCCAGGTTCTCAGCAGAGATGCATTGCCCGAGCGACGAATCGCCAGTGGGCCCCCGGTCCTGCCCTGTACACCTCGGCGCCGATCCCCCTTGCCGCCCCCGGTCAGGACCGATCGCCTACGCCACCACGCCGCGACACCATCTCGAGGGGCCGCGGGTTCCTGAAGTGCGCCATCCGTCAGGGCCGCTCGCCCCCGCCACCACGCCGCGACGGCGTGATCATGATGTGAGCACCCGGAGTCCCCGGAAACATGATCCATGGATCCGTCTCCGATGCCCCCGTCGATAGCCCCGTCGACTCCGGTGTCGCATACGGTACGTAGATCGTCGACCGACGGTACTCGTTCGCCACTGTCGCCGTCGCCGGGTCGAACGATGCGCCCGTCAGCACGTACAGGATCGCCGGCCGCTCCGGCATCTTCAACGTGCCCGCTTCCGCCTCCCGGTACCGCGTCTGCACCCGCTCCTGCCCCGTCACCCCGGCCGCCGTCAGCTCGCGACCCCGAGCCATGAACGGCTCCAGCGACTCGTGGTAGCACGCCGTCTCGAATCCCTCGCGCCCCGGATCGTCCGCCAGACAGATCAGATCGTTCGTCCCGCGCCGCAGCATCACCAGCTTGCCCGTCGCGTCGTAGCCCAGAACCGTCACCCCCTCGCGCCGGTCCGCCGGTGCCGCCAGCGACGCAGCCGCAATCTGCGCTTCCGCCGGTACCGCCTGGCCGGCCGACCACGCCGGCAACCCTGTCATCGCCAGTGCAGACAACGGAACCAGTGCGGCTTTCTTCATACGGGACCTCCATTGGGGTTCGGTCGGATCGCGACAGAGAATATCGAACGGCGACCGTAATGGCACCAGCCGCCCGGATTCCGACGCCATTGCCACACGGGCGGCACTTGCTGCCGGCTTGCGGCCGGCCGCCGTGGACGACTCTGCGCTGTTGACCCAACAAAGCTGAGTTACTACTACGTTTGCTGCCGGGATCAGATCACGAACCGGAGGCAGTGACATGACCAGATCGACGCTCGGCGAGATCGAGCACCTCATACTTCTGGCCGTCCTGCGACTCGGCCACGAAGCGTACGGCGCGGCGATCATCGGCGAGATCGAGGAGCGCACGGGTCGCGACGTGTCGCATGCCGCCGTGTACATCGCGCTCCAGCGGCTCGAGGCCAAGAAATACGTCGTCTCGCGCGATGCACGCGGGCTGACGGATCGGGGTGGCCGCGCGAAGAGCATCTTCACGGTCACATCGGTCGGGAAGGCGCGGCTGCGTGACTCGGCGGCGGCGCTGTTTACGATGTGGGACGGGCTGGACCCGGCGCTCAGGGGGGAGTCCGGCCAATGACGTCTTCCGGCGTGCCGCCTCGCCTGGCGGAATGGCTGATCGGGCGCGCGTTCGCGGTGCGACATGCCCCCGCAATCGGGGGTGCCGGGAGCAGAGCGGACCGCGTTCAGCCCGTGGTGGGCGAGCCCGTAGCGGTCGTGGCGCGCCGCTCCGCCGAATCCGCCTTCCGCGTCCGCTTCAGCCACCACACCACGACGCCGGTCGGGAGCAGCACAAAACCCATGATGCACGAGAGCATGTAGAGGACCTTCAGGACCGGCCCGCCGATCTTCGCCTGGTGGAGCTGTTCGTTGGTATGGCGGTCGAACCGGAAGCCGGCCGGCTCACGGCGGGTGGCCAGCGGCTCTCCTGTGTACCGGTCGAGCCCGACGCGCACGGTGGCGCCATCCGACGCCTCGAGTTCCGCCCGGATCACGCCGTCGGCCGCTTTCGGCACGGTGATGCTCACGGGTTCCGCATGGGGCGCGGCGTCCCGCAGCGTCGTCATGAGCGTAGCGAGTCCGGGCGCCGGCCGGCGGTCATTGTCCGCACTGTCCGCCGGCACTGTCGAGTGCAGGTCGCCCCAGCCGGTCTCGGGTCGCGGACCGAATGCGACACGCTCGATCCGGTCCACTGCGCCGGCATACGTCATCAGCACGCCGGTCGCCGCTCCGAACGCGAGCAGCGGCAGTGACAGGATGCCGAGCACCTGGTGCAGGTCGAAGTTGAGGATGTACGTGCCCCGGCTCAGCCGGATGCGGAACCCGCTCCAGAACTTCCGCAGACCGGGCCACCACAGGTAGATGCCCAGTGCGAGCGCGATCAGCGCGGCCGCTGACGCCCACGTCACCAGGTGCCAGCCGATTCGACCCATGAACATGTCGACGTGCAGCCGCCGGATTCCCAGCAGCACGCGCAGCTGCGGCCTCGGCTCGAGCAACCGGCCGGACCCGTTGTCCACCCAGACGTTCGAGGTACGGCCGTTCTCGTCGATGGTCACGCGGACCACGTTCTCGTCGACCGCCCGCCACAGCACGCCCGTGATCGCGGCTTCGGGATGCTCGGTACGGACCGCCGCCTCGATCGCCGCTGGCGACAGCTCGCCGTCGGTCGCGCCGAAGCGCGGACCGCCGAACAGCACGTCGAGTTGCGGCTGGTAGACCAGAACCGCGCCCGTCGCGGCCGCAAGACCGAAGATGATGCCGGCCGTGAGGCCCAGCCACCGATGTATCCACAGCAACTTGTCACGCATGATCGTCCACTCCGACAACCTGATTCCGGCGACATCGCCGGGCGCCGGGTTGATCGCGGCGGCGCTCCGCGCCAACGTTCACACTCGCCAACGTTCACACTCGCCCTTGCGAACACCGGACCACGGTCCCCGATTTCGTGCCTGCGACACAGTACTCGTGCCGGGTCCAGGCGACGAACACGTCCGATCGTGTCATTCGCGCCGAACGGATCCGGTCCGCGTCATGGAAAGGAGCCCGATGAATTCGCGCGTCGCCCGTTGCACGCTCGCCGCGGCTGTCGCCGCACCCCTGTTCGCCACCTTGCCGGCGGCCGCTCGACAGGATACCGGCTGGTCCTTCACCGGCAAGGTCACAGCCGTCTTCACGGGCGGCAACTCGGAAGCGAGTACGTTCGGCCTGGCCAGCAAGGTGGGGTACGGCCACGAGAACTACGAGTTCCTGTTCGAGGCCGGCGCGGTCCGCACGGATTCCGCCATCAAGCAACGTCGCGCGGTCGGAACCGAATCGGACTTCACGATCCGTGAGGAGAACGTCTGGCAGAAGACCGCCGAGGCATACTACGCTCGCGCTCGCTACGACCGTGACCTGAGTGCGGCGTTCCTCGTCTTCGTCGGCACCGACTGGCTGCGCAACACGTTCGCCGGCATCGACAGCCGGTTCCTCATGGCCGTCGGCGCGGGCAACACGTGGGCCGACACGGACGATTTCGCGTTCAAGACGGACATCGGTCTGACGTGGACGTTTCAGCAGGACGTCGTCAGCAATCCGTTCGTGAAGACGACGTTTCCCGGTGTGCGTGCCTCGTGGAATCTGCGCCGTCGCTTCACGCAGTCGACGAAGTTCGACAGCAACCTCACCGCCGACCTCAACCTCGACGAGACCGACGACCTGCGCGTGAACTTCAAGAACGCACTGTCGATCGCGATCAACAGCTCGCTCGCGTTCGAGCCCAGCCTCGAGCTGGGCTGGCGCAACCTGCCGGCGCTCAAGCAGGTCGAGCTGTTCAACCCGGACGGCTCGCCCGCCGGCACCACGGTCCGCACTCCGCTCCGGAAGCTCGACACCTTCTTCAACGTCGCGCTCGTCGTAACGCTGTAGGGGGCCGCCCGGCCGGTCTCGGGACCCCGTTCGGCTGGCCGGTCGAGCCGCGTTGGACGGAGCTGGATCTCCGGCTTCACCGGATCGGACGCCGGACCGGCGGATCACGTGCGCGGCGACACTCCGCGGAAACCCGGATCACGGGACGGTCGTACTTCCCGGGGTAGCCGATTCAACGCGTCACCGCCGACCGGGGTTCGGGAAATGTCGGGATCCGCTCGTTCTTCAGCGCCATGGATCTTCTGGCCCGTGGCAGCAGTCTGGGACCTTCTGGCGTTCGTGCTCAGGCTGACAGGCCGGCTGCTCGGATTCACCTCCGGCATGCTCCTGCTCGTGATCGGCGGCGTGCTCACGCTGACCGTGATCCTCGTGCCGGTCGGCGTACCGCTGATCATCGTCGGATTCCTGCTGATCGTGCGCAGCCTTTTCGCC
>Ga0055448_10000368_pt1 | contig 11451 bp, 12 predicted proteins | sample China_Galinas_PW_4_FD_57744 | JGI IMG/M metagenome (GOLD analysis project Ga0055448, IMG submission 57744) | Wetland microbial communities from San Francisco Bay, California, USA, that impact long-term carbon sequestration - China_Galinas_PWA_D2 | ecosystem: Environmental > Aquatic > Marine >... | reverse complement strand
GGTCCTGGAGGAGAAGCTCGCGGTCATCGCCAAGGAGTTCGGCGTGGACAAGGCCGCGGATGTGATGGACTCGGTGGAGGCAGAGCCCTGGTTCGACGAGCTGTTCGTCAAAGGGATCACGGACCCGGAATCCGTCGACCAGCAGTGCGATGCGGTGGTGACGCAGATCCGGGAGAAAGTGGCGGAATCGCGCCAAGGCAGCGATCTGATCACCGAGGGGACGTCAGAAGGGCAACGGTTCTCCGCGGAGGAGACCCGGCAGTGGCGGGATCATCCGGCGCAGTTCTGGCTGGAGCGCACGATTACCACCGGTCTCCCCGCGCGCGGCGGCGAGGCTGTCCACGATGGGGATCACTGGCGCATCCGCTGGCTGGACGGCAGCGAGTCGGCGCGGGCCTGCTTCGATGCCCGGACTGCCGAAGCCCGGCCGGAGCTGGCATGGATCACCCTGGAAGACGCGCGCGCCCGCGCACTGATTGCCGAGCTGCCGCGCTGTGTCGCGGGACAGCCGATGCCACGGGTACGGATCTCTGGGCTGCCGGAGACGGTCACCGGCGTCTGGTCCCTGTGGGAGATCTCGCTGTCCGCGGACACCTTCAGCCGCAAGCGCTTCCTGCCCATTTTCGTCAACGATGACGGGCGGGCCTTCCTGCCCACTGCCCGCCGCATCTGGGATCTCCTGCTCACGGGGGGAGCCTGGGCCGACGAAGGCACTGGTGCTTCATCTCAGATCCTCGGAGCCGGGCGACCTGCCGTGGGACTACCTGCGCCAGGCGCGCCTGGTCCGCCTGAGCTTGGCGAATCTGTTTCCGCGTCTGAGCTATGGCGTGGTCGACCGACTCGGCGTCGAGTACAAGGAGGCGCTGTTCGAGGCGCATGCCAAGCATGCCTCCCAGTCCCTCGGTGAGACGGCGACCAAGGAGTTCATCCTGACCCACATCTTCCAGCTCGGACCGCATCTCATCTCAAGCAACGTGGACCTGTGGCGGGAGCTGCTTCGCCTGCATTACCGCAACACGCCGTTGCCGACGCTGCTGGCAGATCATGTCCAGGGCATCCTGGAGAGCAAACCAGCGTTCGAGGGGCTTCCGATCAGCGAGCTGTCCGCGTCGCAGGCGACATTTTTGCGGGTCGTACAGGCGGCATGGGAACGCTTCCTGAAAGGTAAAGGGATCAAAGGAGCGAGGGTCGCCGAGCCGCCGTCGCCCGAGTACGTCGGGCACCCTGAAGGCAAGATCGAGATCCCGTTCGAGCATCCGGACATTCGGGCGTTGATCGAATCCATGTTCCTCGACGGCACCCTGCATCCGCTTTTGGTGCAAAAGGTGCCTACCGACGTACCGGACTGGCTTGCGATCGGGATCGTTCGGGACCCGGCGGCACGGCGCAATCTGGTCCGTGACGGACTGAAGCGTCTGCTCGACACCATGCCATTGATTGAGGCGAGCTACCGGGATTGGCTGACCTTCGCCAAGAGCCAAGGAGAGATCCTCTCTCGCTTTCATGCCCTGGATCAGGCTCACGCCCAGGGGCTTGATGACGTGCTCCAGAAGGTCCAGCAGCACTCGGACGAGCTGCTCGCGTCCTGGATAAGAATACACTACTCGGATCTGCCATCCCTCCCCGTCGCAGCGGCGCCGGTGATGCTGCACCAGGTTCCGCGTTTTCTGGCCATGCGGCGCGGTGCCTTCGATGCGAAGGTGGCGTTGCTGGTGTTCGACGGGCTGGCGATGGATCAGTGGGTGCAGATCCGCGAGCATGTCACCGGGCGCGCGCCCAAACTGGTCTTTGACGAAGGCGCTTGTTTCGCGTGGCTGCCGACGCTCACGGCCGTGTCACGGCAAGCGTTGTTCTCCGGGTTGAAGCCCCGTGAGTTTGCGGACTCGATCGCGGGAACGAGCGCCGAGCCATCCCTTTGGTCGCGCTTTTGGCAAGACCATGGCCTTCGCACCAGCGAGATCCTGTATCGGAAGGGAACCCGCCGCGTCGATCAGCTCGATGAGCTGGCAGAAGCGCTGTCCAAGCCGTCGCTCAAGGTCGCGGGCCTTGTGGTCGATACCATCGACGAGATCGTGCACGGTGCCGTGCTGGGCAAGCGTGGAATCGCAAGCCAGATCGACAGCTGGTGCACGTCCGGCTTCGTGGAGCAGTTGTTCGCGCTGCTGCTGGATCAAGGCTTCCATGTCTACCTGACAGCGGATCACGGTAACGTGGAGGCAATCGGCGCCGGCCGACCGAATCAAGGAGTGATCGCCGAATCCCGCGGGGAGCGAGTCCGCATCTATCCAACCGACCTGCTGCGCAAGCAGTCGGCGGAACAGATACCGGGGACCATCGAACTGCCCTCACCGGCATTGCCGCCGGACTTTCTGCCATTGTTCGCCGGTGGGCGAACGGCCTTCGTCAACAAAGGCGAGCCGTTAGTCGCCCATGGAGGCATCTCGGTCGAGGAACTGATCGTACCCTTCGTAGAAGTGAAGCAACCAAATTGACGAGTACCAAGAGCAGCGCCCCGCACATCGGCTTCGACCGTTTCATCCCGCTCGACTGGGCGGTCTGTGCATTGCGCGTTCGTGCGGGCCAGGAGACGTCCGAGACGCTCGAAGCGTTGATCAGCGAGAAAGGACCCAGCGAGGCTTCGCGGAAGAAGACTCGCAGCGTCCTGAAAGGTCTGTGCCTCGCGCCCCGCGCCGATCTGACGCCGTTCGCCGATCGCGGCGCAGAGTTTCTGGCGGAAGTCGACGGGACGGCAGTGCCCGCCCTGTGTTGGGGCATGGCGATCTCGGCCTACCCGTTTTTCGGCAAGGTCGCCGAGCTGACCGGGCGCCTCACGGCCGTCCAGGGGGACTGCGCATCAAAGGAGATTCACCGCCGTATGGCCGAGACCTATGGAGAGCGAGAAACCGCCTATCGCGCCGCCAACCGCGTCATCCAGACGCAAGCCGACTGGGGTTCCCTGGAGCGCGTTGACAAAAGCCGCCGCATCATCCGACGGACTCCCATGACCATCTCCCATGACGGCCTTACGGCCTGGCTCATAGAAGCCGCAATCCGTTACACGGGCAGGGCCATGCCCGTGATCACGCTCCAATCATCGGCCGTACTCTACCCCTTCAGCCTGGACCAGCCGCTGGCCTTCATCGTCTCCAGGAGTCCCACTCTCCAGCTGCGAGCCGACGGATCGCAATCGCGGATTGTAGCTATCGAGTAACGGCGGACCTACGAAGATAAGGTATGGACTGCACATTTCTGCGCCCGTTTCCAATGCGCAGGCGAGCCCATCGTCACCTCCGGGCTCTGCTCGCGACAAGCGACGCGAGCGTCTGCAAGTTTGAGGGGAGTTGCCTACAGGACGGAAACGGTGATGCGAATGCGACTTATCCCGTAGATAAAAGATAGACATTTTGCTGGGTGGAAGGCTTATGCCGCAACGGTGCTAGGGGTCTCCTTCCGCCTTCCCCGGTCAACACGCACCACCGGAAGCTCGGAACCTCCGCACCATCCAGCCAGGGCTGCAAGTAGACGACGCCACAGCGTGCAGAAGGCAAACCCGGTCCAAGTAGTCCGGGCAGATACCGTTCTCCAACTGCTGGGCCTCTAGCGGCGCCAAAGCGAAGGTTTCCGGGGAGCCAGGACGGTCGTGGAGCAGAACGCTCACCTGGCCGAGCTGGAGCGCGAGCGATCATCGGTGAAGCAATCGCCCTCATTGGTGCCTCAGAGCAGGGAGTAGCAAGACCCATGGGTGACTTTCGAGGTGACTTCCCGGGCGGTTTCAGGGCCGCCACCAAGTGAGCGCTCCCGTAACCAGTTGATAGAGTTACCTTTGCAGGCCTTCCCTCGGCTCAAACGACCTGACTCAGGATCAGGTAGTCGCTCGTTCGGGGCCCACATGATGGGCCTTGCCCGTCAAAAAGCGACCGCTATCCGTCGCGAACATTAGCAGCCGCTTAATGACCGCTCTCAACCCAAAGCGGACATTCCCCGCGACGCAGAAGGACTTGGCCGACGCCTACCTGATCTACAGAGCCGCCTGCAGCGACTTCGACGTCCACCTGGACCTGATCCGGCAACAGAACGCCCGCTTCCGTGCCGGCATCCGCCGCCCTGGCACCGCGATCGCGGCACCGGCCTAAGCCCGCAGCCAAGCAACGTTTGCGGCAGCTTGACCAGGGGAGTCGGCCCTTGATGGTTGCGCCTCTGCGCTTTGCCTCCGCTTCACCGCCGCCCCAAGGACATCCGCACGTCTGGACCAGACCCCCGACGGGCCGACATGAAACCCAGGGCGGCGATGTGTTTGAATGAACCATCGGCGCACGACCTCAACGGGGACGTCGCGGAGAGCGCCGCCCGTGCGCCCCGGTAGCGCTACCTCCATACACGCCCTCCAGGGTCAGCCCCGGTAGGAGTTCGCCATGTGGTTACTTACCCGCTGCACTCTCGACTTCGAGATTGAGCAACCCGTGCCCTTTGTGCTGATGCTACGCCCCCGGAGCGGTGCGCAGCAGTGGATCGCCCGCGAGGAATACCGGCTCACACCGAGCGTCCCTGTCTCCGAGTACACTGATGGCTATGGCAACCTGTGCCAGCGTCTGATCGCGCCAGCCGGTCCGTTTCAGGTCCACACCAGCGCCGAGGTGATGACCGCCGATCAGGTGGACCAGGCCCCCGGCGCACCCTTCATCGAGGTTCAGAACCTGCCCGACCTGGTGCTGAATTACCTGTTGCCGAGCCGCTACTGCGAGTCGGAAAAGTTCCACGATTTGGCCAGCGAGATCACAGCCGGCGCCTGGCTCGGCTACGACCAGGTGGCGGCCATCGTCACCTGGCTGCGCAACAACGTGACATACCTGACAGGCAGCAGCGACCGGCCCTTGTCCGCGGTGGAGGTGAACAGCCAGCAGGTCGGCGTATGCCGTGATCTGGCCCATCTGGGCATCGCCCTTTGCCGCAGCCTCAGTATCCCCGCGCGCATGGTGGTCGGTTTCCTGCACGGACTGGAACCGATGGACCTGCACGCCTGGTTCGAGGCCTATGTCGGCGGACGCTGGTACACCTTCGACGCTACCCAACCGACCTTGCGAGGCAGCTACGTAGCCGTCGGTTATGGCCGCGATGCCGCCGACGTGGCGGTGTTCAGCCAGTTCGGTCCGGCCGTCTATCCGACGCGCCAGACCGTGACCGTGGAGCGAATCGAGAACTGATCCACCTGGGCCACGCGGACCCGGAAGGAGCAACCCACATGCTGTTCACCATTCGTCATCATACCCGCTACTGCTACTCCAAGCCGGTGCGCCTGGGTGCCCAGGACTTGCGCTTCCGTCCGCGCGACGACGGCGCCCAGCGGGTGATCGAATACCGGCTCGATGTCGGCCCCGAACCGCACGGCGTCAACGAGCACATCGACCTGGAAGGCAACCGGGTGACCCAGGTCTGGTTCGCGGACAAAACGGACCACCTGGAGATCACGCTGACCACCCGGGTCGAGACCCTGCGCGAAAACGCCTTCGACTTCATCCTGGCGCCGGAGGCCACGCGCCTGCCCATCGCGCATGCCCCGGACGAGGCTTGCGCCCACCCCTACCTGAACCGGATAGCGGCGGACGATTCCATCGCCGCCTTCGCAGCTGAGCTGAGTCTCAGTGTCGACCGCGATACCGTAGCCTTTCTGGACCGGTTGAATCGCCACCTTTTCGACCAGTTCGATCACGTTCACCGCCATATCGGTGCGCCCCATCCACCGGCATACACCCTGGAGTCCCGCCGCGGCGCTTGTCGAGACCTGGCTGTATTGTTCGTTGACTGCTGTCGCGCGGAGGGCATCGCGGCCCGCTTCGCCAGCGGCTACCAGCGGGGCAATCTGAGCAGCGAGCGGCGTGATCTGCACGCCTGGCCCGAGGTCTACCTGCCCGGCGCCGGCTGGCGCGGCTACGACCCAACCCACGGCGAGGCGATCGCCAACACCCACGTGACCATCGCCGCCGCGGCCCACGCCCGCGACACCATGCCGCTGACCGGCAGCTTCACCGGGCCAGGGGCGACCAGCCATCTGGACTTCACGGTGGAGATCGATGTGCAGGAAGAGTGACCAGCGCAGCCGAAGATGGACTTGATGCGGTCGTTGAGCTGGGCGCGGGTCTCGCCGGGGTCTACATGCTTCTCCTCGCGCCGGAGGATCTGGGTCAGGTTGGCCTCGGCCGCGAAGCGCAGCGATACGTTTTATGGTCTCTCGGGCAACCGATTCTGGCATCGGAAATAACGTTGTAAGGTAGGCGCCCGGCCCAGACTGTCCGGATGGGCGTTAGAACACAGGGGACGGAGGGTGTTGAAAATCACCCGGCGTAGAGCTCGAACAGGTCCAGAACCCTCCGTTCCGGATATTCCTATGTTTTGCGGGGCTCTGCGGGCTACCCCCTGGCGAGAGTCCGAGGGGCGCGGTGATCCCGAAGATCGCGGAGAGACGTCCGGCCACGTCGCTGGAACGTGGCGCCGGTATCGCCCCAGAGGTTGATGACCTGATCGAGAATGTACATACTGCGGGACATCCGGCTGGGTCTGTTGTCCTTTTGTGCCAGGGGAATATCCTCGTTCGCTCGTGCGCCGAGTTGTAGAAGAATAGGCAAGATGCCCTCCCTCCGCTTCCGATCCCTGCTGCTGTTGCTCACGGTCCTTTCCGTGCCCGTCCTGGCGGCCGAATCCGCCAGCTATGACGTCTCCTATCTCTGGAGCCGCGATCTCGCAGTCATCAGGGTGTATCGCGAAAAGGTGGCCCAGGTCCTGGGCTCCGCGATGGGCGACCGCCTGATGGTGGTGACCGACAACGGTTTTTTTGGGCTGATCTACCATCGAAACGGCGACAGCGCCGGGGCGGGCCGGATCTCCAAAGTCCACAGCCGACTGTTGCGCCGCGAGGGGCTGGAAGCCTCGGCGCCGATACGTGCCAGGGACTGGGTCGTGGTCGGCGACGAGATTCCGCCAGAGATCCAGGAGCACGCCCAAACGGCAGACGTTCGCGGAGCGGCCCCCGCGCAGCCGGCCGCTGCAAGCGCCGAGACGCGGCACCAGGGGCCGGAAAAGCAGGAGTTGGCGAAGCAAGAGCTGGAGAAGGAGGAGGTGACGAAGGAGGAGGTGACGAAGGAGGAGCCGCCAGATCCGGAGCCGGCGCCCGTCCAGACTTCTGCCCCCCGGCCCAGCGACCTGGAAAAGGCGGTTGAAAACTACATCAAGAGACTGCGTCGCCACCGGCGCATCGCCCCCGACGAGCGTACCGGCTGGTCGGTGTACGATTTTACCACCGGGCAGAAGCTGGTCACCATCAACGAGGATGTACCGTTTCAGGCCGCCAGCCTGATCAAACCCTTTATCGCGGCCGCTTTTTTCCACCGCGTCAACAAAGGCGAGCTGATCTACGGCCCGCGCAGTCGCCACCGCATGAGGGCGATGATCCAGCATTCCAGCAACGCGTCCGCCGACTGGGTTATGCGCCGCGTGGGTGGCCCCAGCGCGGTTCAACGGATATTGCAGCGGAACTACGGAAGCATCTTCCGGCAAACCTCCATCGTCGAGTACATCCCCCTCAACGGTCGCACCTACCGCAACAAGGCTTCGGTCCACGACTACAGCCGCTTCCTGTATGCCCTGTGGAAGGGCAGCATTCCCGGTGCGGAGGAGATCAAGCGGCTCATGGCGCTGCCCGGCCCGGACCGCATCGTCACGGGTGTGGAGGAGATCCCCCTTGGCACCCACGTGTACGACAAGACCGGCAGCACCGGGCGCCTATGCGGCGACATGGGTATCCTCAGCGTCGTCGGTGCGGACGGAAAGCGCTACCCCTACACCCTGATCGGCGTCATCGAGAAACCCGACGGGGCAGGCAACTACACGGCCTGGATCCGCTCACGCTCCGAGGTGATCCGGGACGTGTCCGGCATCGTCTACCGGGGGATTCTCGACTACCACGGGCAGGGATAGGTGTCGCAGTGAGCAACCGGCGCGCTAGGGCCTTGTCCTTCATGGCCAAGTCGGCCTCGACGTAGCGGTGTATGGTGGTTGTATTTTCATGGCCCAACCAAAGTGCGATGACGCTGAAGGCCACGCCGGACTGCCGCATATGCATGGCCGTGGAGTGCCTGATCCAGTGAGGTGAGATGCGCCGCTCGGCGAGGCCGGGATGTACTTCGGCTGCACGGCCGGCAGCAATGCCCGAGCGCTTGTTCACGTTGGACCGTGTCATCGCTGTGCCGTCCTTGTTGGGCAGCAGGGGCGCGTCCGCGCCCAGCGTTGGGTTTCGCCGCGGCCAGATCCGGATCTCCTGAACCGTGGATTTCCACAACAGCACCGCCCGCTGCTTGCGGCCCTTGCCGCGCAGATGCACGTAAGGCGAAGTCTCCAAGACGGCACCGGCGACACCTACGGCGATCAATTCCGAGACCCGCAGCCGAGCATCGACCCGCGGCCAGTGAACAAGAGGCAAGTGGGGCAATGGGGGATCGCCGAAAACCTGCTGCCGCCGACAAGCGCCTCATCGAGCACGGCTCCCCCTGCCGTCAGGTGGGGGCGGAGACCGTGCGGGAACGGGACACCGGCAAGGCTCCCCCCGTCAACCGGCTCCACGTCTGGTGGGCCCACCGGCCCCTGACGCCGAGCCGCAATCGCGGCTTGTGTGGAGCCCGGAGCCTCGCGCCGGACACGGACACAGCGGTTTATTTGGCCATGCCTCCAACCGAGATGATCTGCTTCGGAAACCTCTCGTCGGGTTGCTCGGCTTGTGCCGGTGCGCCAAGACACCCGGCTTCCCGGAAAAGGGCTTGGCGCCCGATCCATCGCGACAAAGTGGCTGTTTGGTTCCGCTACCCTTAGACTGCCGGGGGCCTTTCCGGCCTCCGTTGCGAGACCGAGCATGACAGCAGAGCTTCCCCACAAAGCGCCTCCCAGGGGCCGTCTCCAACGCAATACCCGCCGCCGCTGGCTGGGTGGGGTGTGCGCTGGGCTTGCAGACTACCTGGGCATAGAGGCAGGTTGGCTGCGCTTCGCCCTGCTCCTGTCAGTATTCTTCTCATTCAGCCTGACCTTCTGGATCTACGTCATCCTCTGGGTGCTGCTACCGGCGAAGCCCGAGGTCCCGATACCCGATGTGTCCTGGCAACGACGACGCGAGCTGCGGCGCATCGACGGGTTGGTGCGTCGAGCCCATCGGCGCCTACCTGCCACGGTGGCCAACCAGGCCCAGGGCGTGCTCGACGCCATGAAGATCATGGCGGGTGAGCTGGAATCCGCCAGCGGCAGCACTCGTGAAGCGCAATCGGCCTGGAGCCAGGTGAGCACCCAGCTACCACCGTTGCTCGGACGCATGCTGGCAGATTCCCGAGAAGACGAGCAGGGTTACGAGGAGATGCGCGCCATGGAAAAGAAGCTGCGCACCACCTCCCGCGCCGCCTTCGCCGAGCAACTGGCCGGCCAGAACCTGGACGAATCTGCGCCGAGCGGCCGTTTCGCGGCATGGCGGGAGAAGATCGCCCCTCTGCAAACCGCTCTCGCACCACGAATCGGGCCCCAGACGCTGGCGGTGCTCGAGGCCATTGAGCACAAGCTGGCCTTCCTGCTGAGCCGCGCGGACACAGGAGACGGCCTGTTCGACCTGGCGCGCTTCGACCTCGAGCGTATCGCCTTCGAATATCTCCCCCAGGCGCTCGAGAACTATCTCAAGCTGCCCGCGGACATGGCACGCAGCCACAGGATCAGCGGCGGAGTCACCGCCGAGGAGGCACTGACCGAGCAGCTGATCCGGCTCGACCAAGCGCTGGAGGACCTCGCCAGCAGCCTGTTCGAGCGTGACGCACAGGGGCTGCTGATTCACGGGCGGTTTCTGCGCGAGCGCTTCGGCGAGCAGCCTCTGGAGTCGGCCGATCGAGATTGAGGAAGGGGTGTCCCGGGGCACGCACGGAAACGACCGGGCATCTGAGGATGATGCAATTTGCGAGGCTCATTGCATCCTACGACAACCTGTAGCTTCGGCGATATGGTCTTGGTCGCCTTCCCGTTCACCCATCAGGCCGGCACCAAGAAGCATCCGGCTGTGGTCGTCAGTTCGCAGGCCTATCACCCGCAGCGCCTGGATGTGATCCTGATGGCAGTCACCAGCCAGATGCGCCAACCGTCCGGCTTCGGATGGTGCGCCCCGTATTATCCGTTTCTTTCGTCCTTCGTTTCTAAGATAAATCCGTCACCTTTTCTCGGAAAATAAATCTGTCCCCATTTCCCCACAAAAATCACAACGCCTGAACCACTTCATTGCCAGCACCATTCACGATCTTCGAACGGCGGTCTCTTGGAATCCCCCGGATGAAACTATCGCTTCACTGAATGAAATCTACGACGAGTGCTCTGAGCCCGATTGGAATGGCTATGGGGCGTTGCCAGTATCTCCAGCTGCTTATGAAGAATCTGTCACGTTTTTAAATGCTTTGCCGACATCGGCACCACTCCCGGAAGTAATTCCAGAACCCGACGGAAGCGTAGGTTTCGAATGGTCAACCGGCCGGCATCTGATTTTCACGGTCTTGGTAAGCGGAAACGGATCTCTAGAGCATTCGGTCTATCGCACATCCGGCTTAGACGACAGTGCCATCTGGGAGATAGGCCGTTCCTATGTCGCCAAGCCTAGGCGAAAAACCTTGAGAGGCCGCGGAGACTTGCAAGCGAACGTCATTCTTGGAGCCGGCCTAACGCTCGAGTCAGATCCAACACCGCACCCGCTTCATGCCAATATCATCGGGTGGCCACTGATAAGGACGAGCAACTGCAGCTAGCCCTTGAGCTTGCGGCAGCGGCTTTTTTGGTGGTCGCGCCTGCGGAATCCCCGTCCCACTAAGCCGCCCCGCAATCCAGGCGAGCAGTCCCGCGCGCGGCGGGGCTTGGTGGCGATCTGGTCATGCGCAGCGAGGCGTGCCCTGAACTTCAGACACCCAGCCACGCATCCGCCTTGGCTCGCAGGTCCGCGGCCAAGTCCAGGTCCGGGCTCGGGGACATCTCGATGCGGTTGATCTCGCGCCATAGGGCCTTGGCACCCTTGTCCAGCTGGGCCTTGGCATTGAATCCACTTACCCCGGCTTGCCGGAGCGCATGGAGCACCTCGCCGACGGCTACCGGATCGGGTCCGGACTTCTTCAACCGCTTGAGGGCCTCGACCGCGAGCACCAGGGACAAGGGGACCCGTACCTGCTTCGAAGGCTCGCCGCTCTTGCGCCCGGCTCCTGGGCGCTTGCCACCGTGGTTGCTCATCTCGCCCCCAGTGATTTCTGTTGACACATTTCAAGTCTGGCCGATTCTGGAAAAATGTCAACGCCAATCATTGGCGCAGATCCCAACGCAAGAGCCCCGCGCTTGGCGGTTCTTGTTTGCTGGCGGAGAGGGTGGGATTACCGGGCCCATCCAGGGCCCGGCCCTTCGGGCTCG
>Ga0055448_10000366_pt1 | contig 11506 bp, 12 predicted proteins | sample China_Galinas_PW_4_FD_57744 | JGI IMG/M metagenome (GOLD analysis project Ga0055448, IMG submission 57744) | Wetland microbial communities from San Francisco Bay, California, USA, that impact long-term carbon sequestration - China_Galinas_PWA_D2 | ecosystem: Environmental > Aquatic > Marine >... | reverse complement strand
TTTCCCTTGTGTCAGGGGCTTTTTCCCTTGTGTCAGGGGCTTTTTCCCTTGTGTCAGGGGGGGCTAGGAGTCTTCCAGCAGGTGTATAATAAGTGTTCGAACCACTCCCTTTCTGTTCCAGCAACCCCAGATCCCGAAGACGCCTGAGGCTATTGCTAGCGGTCAGGGTATCTACAGCATTAATTGTTCGGAAATCAGCGTTAGTAAAAGCCCCCATTTCCCTAATGACTATAAGCGCGCGCGCTTCTTCATCACTTAAATTACAGTCTTTAAAACGTCCAAGCCATTCTATATCTTTCTGGTCAAAGAGATGGTGTGTTAAAAGAGTAAGGATAAATTGATTTGAGGCTCGATTCGACTCTATTAATGGAACGGTCAAATTAGCCTCTCTCATCGAATCACGCATAGCTCTGATACCAGTACCCTTTGTTTCAGCAAGATTGACTTCATGGAGTATGGTTGCAATCTTTGTATTACGCGTAATTGATCCAGGTAATCCTAATTGATCCTCAGGCTTTAATGAATAACCGGCGTTCTCAAATTCAATCCGGTTAGAATATCTTCGGATTTGAACAGGACTATCAACTGTATAATCCCTATGCATGAGAGCATTACATAAGGCTTCGCGAATCGCGTTCCGAGGAACTACTGGATTATCTATCCTAAAGATTTGATTCTCATCTAGAGCAAAGGCTTGTGGAATATCTGTCATGATTTGTTGTAGCATGCGTGAAATGCCTGTAAGAAGTCCTTCTCGGATCTCGATTGAATGATGATAACGCTTATCAGGATTAGGAACCCATTCACGCCCTTCGATCATGATGTAATCAACTCTTGTTGACATCGGAAAAACTCGGCGTAGAGACATGGCTTCTCCAAAAAGAACTAAGCCGGCAACAGTTAAACATTTACCACCTTTTGAAGGGGTCAGAACAGAAAGTGATTGAAGTAGATCTTCATCGTTATATTTGAGTTCTTTTGCATTCTTGTTTACCTCTTCTCTCATTCGCCGATAAGCATTTAACGCTGCAGGATCAACATCTCCAAAAGAAGTTTCTTCAAGGATTGTTTCATCATATTTTTTCTTAGATCGGCGTTGGTAGAGATAGTCAAGATCTTCTTGTGTGCAGTGTTGATCAGTTGGGCCAATGCGTCGAAATGCTCCTCTTTCAATTCCTTTGCTTCTGATATAGACAGGTTTTTCATGAGATTCAGCTTCAGGAATATAGATAAGAAGAATGTTTTTTCCTTCATGTGGAATAACACTGAGATCCGGACGAATTCTATTATTAAAGCTCTGACGACAATGTATCGCTATCTCGCTCTGAACTTTATCGGTGTCTGACACTCCAGTAATATCATAATGTGGAGAACCATTTCCCTTGTTCTTAGTCAGACCCAAAACAAGGTAACCCCCACCTAAACCTGGCTCATTGCTAAATGCTGAAATTGTTTCAAGCACACTTTTCCCTGCGCTGTTTTTAGCCTTCTTCGCTTCAATTCGCTCGTTTTCTCCGCTATTTTGTAAAATGTTCATCAGCTCTTTGAACTCTAATTCATTCATGTAAGTGTCCCCTGAGTTTAGAAGATGGTTTTGGGATTATTGATTCATTTTTCCTCAAACAGGGTACACTCTTTTTAATAAGTTTCATATCCCTCCTCCAGCAGCAGCTGCACGAACAGCATCTAAACAGCATTGTCTTTTGTTCCAGACAAGGTATACAAAATCTTCACCACCACCGGGATAACTCTTACCCATCCCCCATATAGTGTCACTTTTTCCAAGAGGATGACATTGCCCTTTAGTTTGGGGTATTGGATATACAAGCTGGGTTTTGTAGAGACTCTTTTTGATAAGGAGCATGGGCTTTGCTTGGCAAAACTCATTCTTCTCAAACCCTCTCATTAAGGCTGAACGATGAAGCTTGGCTATCATCCTGTGAACAAGAAGAGAGCTTGCCTGGGTAGCACCTACATGATGAGCTACAGTCCCGGTAAAAGGGTAAAGGGACCCCTGGCACCCTGCACACCAAAAAAGTGCGTCTTGAGGCTTTCCAAGCGTTGAAGCAGCACAATCGGAGACACAACTAGCCTGGGCAAGGGGATTAGCAAAAATACCTGCCTCTGCATTCAAAATAAGCGACAGTTGGTCATCATTCCATAAGGGATCTAGCTCACTCATATACCCCATGTCTAACTCCCCTTTTTGGGAGCACACAAAGTCTGTGAAAAGGCCAAGAAGAGTAAAAATGGGATATGTATAGAAGTGGACATGATAGAAGCTGGATTGATGCAAGCTATTGGCTTCTGAATGAACTGTACCGCGATTTTTAATAGATTCCTTCCCTACTGAAATACCACCCAGCCCCATCAATTTGTAGGCATGGCGCGTAACATCTACTAGATAGAGAGGCTCCCAAAAAGTGAGGGGTATACCTACCTTTGGAGGAGTGCCTGGGCAGATACAAAAGCGAGTGTCATATTTGACTTGATCTTTGTTTTTTGGGGTTACATTTACACCTGAAACTGTAATAGGGAAAAGGCACTCCCAACAGACATCTGTGATTGGATTGATGAATTTGCCTTCTTTGGCTTCCAGGATATTTGAAAGGCAAAAGATGAAAAGAAGAATAAGGATTATCAATCCTATAGTTCTGCCCTCGCTAAAAAAATGCTGTATTTTGTCCCACAAGCTGTGGGACAAAACTCCACTCCTACAACACTTATTAATAAGCGCTAACGACATCTCTATTGCCCTTCCTCTTTAGAAGCGCGCGCGTCGCGAGCAAAACCTATCGAAATCGCGCCGGTAAACTTATCTACCTCCTCCTTCTCACTGAATACGAAGGAAGGAACTCGTTCCACAGAGTATTGTTTGAAAAGCTTGGGGTGGATCTGAATAGAAGCTTCCATCCCCTTCTCTTTTAAATCTGCGATCTTTTGAGCTAACAATTTAAAACTATGACTCGGAAGTCCTCTTAAAACAAAAACTGCTGGATGGCCTGACATCTGTTTTGAGAGGGAAAGCCAGATGTTATCAGGTACTGAAAAGGACATAAAAACGTAGAGTGTTGGATCACCGATCTCAAAGATATCTCCTTTAAAGCAGTTCTTGCATTGATCCCCTAAAAGCAATGAGAAGTCTTCCTTCTGGGATCCACTTTTTTCGTTCTGCAACCTCTCTTGCAACCAAGCAATGGCCTCCTCATCGGTTCGGTTTTCTACTTGTTCCAACCAGCTTGAGTGCTCCCAACCAAAAAGGGAGGTGGTTATTAAGAGTAGAATCATGATGCGCATGCTATCTCCTCAAACGGAATAAGCTCGATTTTAAGGCGTGTTCCTTCTTGGGTTATCCGTGCCGGAATAGCTTTGATGGAGAGTTTATTGGATAAAACACCAAATTGATCAAAAAAGACGGGACGATCCTCTCTTTGTTCGAGCTCAAGCGGTCTCCCATTGATGAGTATCCACTTGGTTTGATTCCCAAAGCTCTTGGCCCACTCAACGTGCTCTTCTTGATCCCCATCAAAAAAGAGTAGATCCTGGGTAAGGGAAACATGTTCTAGGGGGTTGTAGCTAGTACCTTTTGGGATGATGGTCTTGCCGTTATTGTCTTTGATATCTTCTTTGGTGATAATCGTAGGATCGAAGTAATGGATTTCATATTTAGTTGCCTGCATAAGCCCTTGAACTGAGTTAGGTCTTTGAAAGCTCTCCCCGTATTGCTCTCTTGCTTTGCCTTGAATAGAACTAAGAGTCTGGTCATCGAGAGATAGAATCCGATTTTGGATATAATCAATTAAATCTTCTTCTTCGATTGGGTATGTTCTCCCGTGAATGCCAAAATCCTGAGCTCCTATGGGAATCGCCAAGCTGGTTAGAAGCAGGGTAAATTTTAATAAATCGGCCATAAGGTCTCCTTCAAGTTTGTGACTGGTATTAATCCGAATTCTTGGTATCGAGAATCAAAGCTCTCTCGATGGAATGCATGAACAAAGACATATCCTTCAGGGACAACTCGTTCTGATAGGGGCGTCAGTCGTAATCCAGAAGCAGATTTCGGTAGGATTTCTCCATAGTTTTGGTCATTGAGGAAGATGTAGCTATTTCGATAGGAGATAGTATCTCCGGGAATTCCAACAATTCTCTTTGCAAGTGGAAGTTGTGATTTAGGGTGAGTAAAACTCACGTATTGGTCTCTTTGAATTTCTCTGAAAGGCCTGCTGAAAAAATAGGTGTACGGGAGGCTATCAGAGATGTTTCGACGCACCCCAAAGGGGGGAGTTACAAGAAAGAAGGAACAAGCAATATAGATTACTAGGCCCAACAGTGCTGTCATAATTATGTGTTTTTTACTCTTTCTCATTTGTAATTAGGTGGTTAATCGCTTGGGAGATGCTCATTCCCCCTTCTTGCAACTCTTTAATTTGTGCGTACTCTTGAGCTTTTGTGGTGTAGAGTAACTGCGAAAAAGGATCTAAGATGAGTCTTTGGATGGAGTAATTCCCATCTGCATCACAGATCATTACTTCACTATATTCGCCATGTCGGGTCGAAACGCTTTCAAGAGCATGTTTTTTTGCATCATCCATCTCGATTTTGCCGCTTTCAGCAAAACGGGTGATCGAACTCTTCTTTTGAGATAAAAAACACATCCAGTCGCTGTTCTCAAATGCTGCAAGAGCTCCAGGAGTTGTGAAAAAATCATCGACACTTTGGGTACCGATTACCAAGGAGCCGTAGTACTTCCGCAGCCTACGAGCTAGGGTTTCGATAAACGCTCCTGTTTGCTTCCCCCTAAGAAGATCCCAGGCTTCATCGATGCAGATGTAAAAAGGTGTTTTTCGATCACCGAGAAAGGCCTGGTTTGTGATGCTCATGATGAAAAGTTGTATGACAACGGATTGAAGATCTTTTTTTTCTTTAAGTTCTTCGAGTTCTATGAGAACCATTGGGCTCATAAAATCGACATTATTGGCACCTTCGAAGTATTTGGCATAGATTCCATCCTTGGTGTAGGGATGAAGCATAACTCCTAAAACTTTTGCTTTTTCATCCTTTTGCTTCTGAAGCCAAAGGGAAACATCTGTAATCGAGGCTCGATTTTGCTTTGCCTCCCAGGCATGGCGGATCGCTTTCTCGAGGAGAGCGTTCTCATAGTCTGATGTTCCTTCCGCAGGTGCTGCCATTGTGGAAATGATCGACTTGATAAAGCTAATAGAGGTGTCTTGTTCTTCCGGATCATCTGGTGAAATATGGGTGAAAGGATTTAAACAGATATCAGACTCTTTGGAAAACTCAATATGCTGCCCATCCAAAAGCTCACAGAGCTTCTCAAAGCTCCTTCCAACCTCTAACACATAAACTTTTGAACCGGTACTGAGGCCGCTTAGAAGAAGGTCTTGCATGAAGACTGATTTTCCAGATCCACTTCGACCAACAACTACCGTGTTGTAGTTTCCTGATTTGTTATCGAAAGGATTCCAATTCACAAGCTGTCCCCTTCTTCCTAGTAGAAGCATGCCCGCTGTTCTTGTACCCATCCACTCCCCTTGAAAAGGAACAAGAGCACTGCACTCTGGTGTGATGGTTGTTCTGAGTAGGTTGAGCTCTTTGAGGTCTTGAACATATTCTCCCCATGTCATCGGCAAGGCAGAAAGATAGAGAGGTAGGTGAAGGTAGCGATTTTCAGCTAAAGTAAAATGGTTGATTCGAAAAAGGCTCTTAAGGGATTGCTCTGCTCCAGATAAGTTCTTTTGGTCTGCCCATATGCCGGCAGAGAATTGAGTCCAAACGAATTTTTCAGCTTGTGAAAGCTCCTTTCGAATTGCATCAGCTTCTTGGAGCTCATCTTGAAGGCTAGGGATAAATCGCATAAGGAGGCTTGAGCGCCCCTGCTTATCAAGCAACAGCGAACGCTTCTTAAACTTCCCCTCCTCCTTAGACTGTTTTGGGCAATGCACTCCGTAATGGAGATAGAAGGGGACTTCGATTCTAAAGGCGTCTCGAAAAACATCGCCGATCAATCTTTGCATCTCGTGAAGAGACCAGTAATTTGGGTAGTCAACCGCTCTATAGGTTTTTAGAAAAGTAGGCTCATCGGTTAGCCATTTAAGATAGTTCTCCTCTATATGTAGGGCTCCTCCAGTAGGGAGCTGAGAAGATAATGTTTGATAGGGGTTCCAGTTTCTCTTTTTGACTTCCCTTGAGTTTGTAAAGTTGATCAGAGCACTGGTTGTTTCCAAAAAATCGTCTACATCCCAACTAAAAGCATAGGTAAGGCCTTTTAGGGTTTTAAGGATCTTCTCTTTTTTCTCATTCAACTTTTCTAGAATTATAGGGTCGTATTTTCCCTGAACGCTATAGGAGAAAATAAAACGAAAAAGCCTGGGAGTGATCTTGTTGGATTGATGGAAGAAATCAGATCTTCTCCGTGAGATCTCACGATAGATTTCCCCCGACTTGTCTCTGGCCTCCTCCCATCGTGTTAAAAAAGGTGAAATCCGATGGTCGCCCCATAGGAAACATTGAATCGACTCCCCCTCCTCAATGATTTCCTGAAAAATGCTTGAAACTTCTTTTTGGACTGCATGAGAAGAACCAACTAGTGGAATGGCTTCGATTGTAAATCCAAAACTGTTTTCCCCTATGAAAATACCGTACTGCGTATCGAAAGCTACCCATGGGAGAATATTAGCAATTGGGTCGCCAGAGAAGTGGTCTTGACTCTCGGACGATGTTTCTCTGGGCTCTCCTAATAGAGCGGTCAGTTTTTGTCCTAGCTTACTGAGTGTTTCTAACATCTAGTCTATCTCTATGTAATGTCCTGGAATCCAACAGCCATCACAGGTTTTATAACCTGCTATCCAGACTTTGTTCTTTCTACAAATTTGAGCCCCTCTACATCCTTGAGAAGAATTGCTCACAAAAATATCTGGCCCTGAATCAGTCTCTATGATCATTTGTTCTAGATCGGTTACAGAAGTACAGGGAACCCCAGGATCCGGAGGGCAATCAAACTTCTGCCGATAAATCGCACAAGAAGAAAGAAGAAGAGGCAGGCAGATAATTAAATACTTGATCTTCATAGCTTCTCCTTTACTGCAAAAAGCGCTCTTTCAATAAACTCGATATCGGGGATTTCTCCAGGCAAGAAGACACCGTTAATCTCTACAGCAGGTACTGCTTCTACCTTTTCCTCTTGCTTTAAGAAGTTGAAGGCATCGAAAAATGTGGCCGTTTCGGATAAGTACTCTTTTTCTAAAAGCTGAGGAATGGGTTTGCCAATTACCTCCATCCCCTTTTGCATCATGAGAGCAGAAACTGTGGGACGATCGATCAACACCTCTTCCAAGATGGCTTCTAGGAAGATCTTTTTTTCCTGCTCAGAGAGACTTTGTAAGCATTCCATCCCCTGAACAGTTAACAGGTCCATTGGTACAGGGTGAAAAACCCAAGAGACTTTGCCCGTATTGATATAGCGATCTTTGATCTGCTGGAACTGCTTACGAAAAAGAGCGATGCAATGAGGACATGTAAAGGAATAGTATTGGACAATGTGTACTAGAGCACCCTTGTTTCCATAGTATACAGTGTATACATCTGATAATTTCTCAAATGCAAATGTCTGAATAGAAAAGAGAAGAAGGAAAATGGTTAGAATTTTTCTCAAGGGCATCTCCTATATTTTTCTCGCACTTCTTTGACTTTTTCCTTGGCATGCAACTCCCCTATCTCAACTCCGTGTGTAAAAGTTATATCGACGATTCTCCCTGCGCTGACTTGAATAACAGGCTCTACTTGCTCAGCACGTTGAATGTAGTAATCGGCTAGCATGTCAAAGGCGTTGGAAGTGCCGCCTCCCATCCCTGGCACAAAGGGGTCATTTACAGCTTGATTCGTGCTGAGATAGTTATCGATTCGCCAACGGCCTACTGCAGATTGAAGAATCTCGCTAGCTTCTCCAAACAAACCGCTTACTGCAGCGTTTGCGATGATCTTTTCGGACTTGTCGACAACTGTGCCACGCACACCGTATTTCCCATCTTCCCCTGTGATGTACCCTGCTACTTCAGTTTCAATAAAATCCCCGCTCGAATTGACCTGTGTTAATCTTTCGAGTCTCATGTAAACTCTTTCGCTTGAAAGGTTTCCATATGCGCTTCCAATAATAATGCCCCCTTTTAGATTGACATCGATGTCTTTGGGGAGATGACCATCATCGAGGATTCGAAGCTTTACAGGGATTGGGTCGCTAATTGAATAAACGCCACAATTGGCATCGACGCTCGAGACAAGAAGCGCTTTGACAGAGGTCCCAGATGGGATAGCACTCTGGACGTTTTTGACAGTTGAGGAAGAGTCTTCCATCGAAAACTCAACGAGTGGAACACATGTTGGTTCTAGTGCAGGAGCTGCGCCAAATAGTGGGTCTTCTTGATAGATAACCTCAGCCTGATAGGGCTTTTCCGCTGCCGCATTAATCTTTTGTTTGAGAAGAGTAATCTCACGCTTCAGATCTCTTTTGTCTTTCTCCGCAGTCTCTTCTTGTTTTTTCCCTTCTAAGACGATCTCTTCTAGATATTTAATCTTCTGATCGATGAGCTTGTTTTGGGATTCTACGCGGTTCATCCAGATATCTTGAGGATTCATCTTGTCTGGAGGCAGATCCACTGTCTTTTTAGCAAGAGGCTGGCGGGCATAACTGGAATCGCCCAAGAAAAGATACCCAAGGCCAATGGCGAGAAAGAAGACTCCCCCTATCATTGCTCCAACTACTCTCTTTTGGCCCTTGAGTATCTTTTTGGACTTATTATTCATTTCTTACCGAGATGATTCCTAAAACAGTTTCTTTGGATTTGAGACAGCTTTTTTCGAGATAAGCCCAATTCACTCCGCAGCGAGCTATCTCTTTCTCTGAGATCTTTTTTTTCCACCAAGTTGTATTTGAGACCTCATAGAGAAGAAGTTCATCTGAATAGCCTTGTAGGCGTGCAACCAACTTAACTGAGATGCCAAACTTGGGTTTCCAGAGGCATCTTTTAAAAGGGACTGATTGGTAGCCACACGGAACCTCTCCTTTGAGAAGGGTTTCGATCTGACAGTTGAGAGAATTGTATGGATCACAAGAAGGAACTTCAGCGAGCTGGTAGATAATCTCAGGCTCCAAACATGGATCTTTGAGGACGATCACTTGAGAGGAACGGTCAGAAAATGTGATCTCAAGATCTTGGATTTGTCCATCTTGTGTCACAACAGAGATAAGTGTAGATTCAATCAGTAGACTCTTTGCCTGAACGAAAACCTGTCCACTAACTTCTTCCATCCGCACAAATAGCTTTTCTTCCGGAAAGATGATCTTTTTAACCCTGCCCTGATCGACTAAGATTCGATTGTGATGTTGTGAAGAGAAGCCGCAGCATAAAGGCTTGGTTGTATCGATCTCATGAAAGATCGCTGCGGTGAGAGGGGTTGTAAAGAGCAAGAGTGATAGAATCAATTTGCGCATATATCCCTCCTATTTTCTAAAGAGGTGACACCCGAGAGTAATAGCCTGGAACCTGTCAGATTAAAGCTAAGAACATACCCCTCCCTTTCAGAAGAGACTTGCTTGCCTGAGACAAAGAAGACCCTATCTCCTTCTAGCAATACTTCTTGTTTTTCTGGATTGACCCGAATTGAGACCGGGAAAAATGTATATGATGCATTTTGTTTTTTGAGAATCTCTTCTTCTTCTACTAGCTTTTGTCGTAATGCGGTTGAAAACCCAGGATCAGTATGTCTTAAAAGCAGTGTTCTTTGTGAAGACGCTGAGTAAGATGACTTGCCCAAAAGGAGCTGACCTAAAAAGTAACCAAACTGCTCAAGATAGGTAGGGGAAACATTTCGACCATCTACCCAAAACTCTTTTTCAACTGTTGGAGGGGTGATGACAATCCTCTCTCTTTTTAAAAAGAGGAAGCTCGTAGTTAGGATAAGACTTATTCCTAATAGGCAGGAGAGTGCTGCAAATATGTTCCTTTGAAACCGAAGATAATGAGAACTCTTTTCTAAAAACTCTCGGTTCATAGGAGTAGCTCCCTCACATGCGATGGGGGCAGATGTTTAGTTTTCCCCGTTCTTTCTAAAAAATTGTGTGGTAGCGACCAGTAGAGTTTATGTTTGAATAATCCATTCGGAAATTTCCTCTTGATTTTTGAGTAGCAAGGCTTTAGGATTATTCCTCCAAAAAGCAAAAAGACATTTCCTAAGCACAAACTTAGGAAAAGTGGAGTAATTAAAATTAAAAACTCATCGACAGTCCAGAAAAGGACTCTGATAGGATTATCAAGGGTTTTGTAGAAGTACTGGTGATCCTGCATGGTGCCACTCTGTGTTAGGGAATCATCATTCCAGTAACGTTAAAGACGCCGTCGATAAATTTAGGAATCAGGTTTACTGCAAGGCCGATTCCTCCATATACAATAAGTGGTTTCAGGGAAGAGCTAAGGATTGCCTGCATTAATCCGTAGGCGCCTCCAAGCACACCAGCTATTCGCATTGCGGGTCCAAATAAGAAGCTTTGGATTCGGCTTGACTGATCCAAAAAATCTTGGCTCGCAAATTCCGATGCTGTTTGTGCAAGTGCATCGATTGGAAGAAGAGTGATAGTTGCACCTATCGCTAAACACGTGAGCAGGGTTTTTTTCTGCATGAAAACCTCCGTTGTTTACGAAAGTTTTTCTATCAAACAACGATCACTTTTGTCAAACATTTGTTGTCGATATCGACGTTTTTATGTTGTTTAGGCGTGTTTTTGTTGGCTTTTGTGATTTGGAAAAGAGGTCGTTTTTTCTGCTCTCGTTAAGCTAAATGACTGGGGGCTTGTATGGTTGAGAAAAAAAGGATTGTAGAAACATAAAATTGATTGCTATATCAACATATATTTCGATACCGATTGCAAAACGACGTTCAAATAGGCAGCGAATCTATGGACAATGACAATGATTTACCTAATCCTCCAAAAGAGACAGTCTATTCTGTTAAAATTGACGACTTCTTACACAAGCGACTAGAAAAACATCTACGTATTCTCAAACATCTTGATGAAGGTGGTAAAACCAAACAGCAATGGATAAAAGAAGCTCTTAAAGAAAAACTCGAGCAAAGTAATGAATCTGAGCTATTAGCTCCTAAAGAAAGCCGTATAGCTGTGCGTCTTAATGAAGCTATGAATAGAAAAGTGGAAAAGAAAGTTGAGCTTCGCAAAAAGCTGAGAGATAGTTATTCGAAAAAGCAATTGATCGTGGAAGCAATTAATGAAAAACTTGAAAAAGAAGAAGTCAAAACTAAGCAGTTTCTAGAGGAGTTCCAAAGCAAATCATAAAACTTGATCTCCCCACTATCAAGTGGGGAGAAATGATATTACACCTCCACTCTTTTGTTCGATTGTTGCTGTTGTATTTTCAAGCTCTGTACTGGACAAAAAATGATTTCAAATGATTTCACAGGACACAACCTCCTGGTT
>Ga0055448_10000365_pt1 | contig 11541 bp, 9 predicted proteins | sample China_Galinas_PW_4_FD_57744 | JGI IMG/M metagenome (GOLD analysis project Ga0055448, IMG submission 57744) | Wetland microbial communities from San Francisco Bay, California, USA, that impact long-term carbon sequestration - China_Galinas_PWA_D2 | ecosystem: Environmental > Aquatic > Marine >... | reverse complement strand
CGGATGGCGTAAAAGGCCCTTTGGAGTAAATATAACAAGAGGAATACGGACCGTTCTTTTAACCTGTCGCCTGAGTAAATGAAAATATTGAGCCGGCGTTGTGGGGTTTACAACTTGGAGATTCATCTCTCCTGCAAGCTGCAAAAAACGTTCAATGCGGCCCGAGGAGTGCTCAGCCCCCTGCCCTTCATAGCCGTGTGGAAGCAAGAGCACAAGCCCTGAATATCTCTGCCATTTTTGTGCAGAAGCTGCAAGATATTGATCGAATATTATCTGCGCTCCATTGGCAAAATCTCCAAACTGCGCTTCCCACATCACAAGAGATGACGGATAGGCAAAGCTATAACCCAGTTCAAATCCAAGAACAGCAAATTCTGATAAGGGAGAGTTATAAACAGTGTACTTCCCTTGGTTTTTTTTAAGCTGATTAAGAGAAAAATAATGCTCACCTGTATTTTGATCCACCCAGACAGAGTGTCTTTGCGTGAAAGTACCTCTTTGGCAATCTTGCCCTGATAAGCGAACAGGCACACCCTCCCAAAGAAGTGTTGCAAAAGCAAAATGCTCTCCCATCGCCCAATCTAGAGGGAGCTCTCCGGCAACCATCTTTTGCCTTTGTTCAATTAACTTCTGTAATTTTTTATGCACGGCTAATGCATCTGGAATCTGACAAAATAGAGCTCCAATTTCCTTTAAAAGAGAGAGGTCGACAGAGGTAAGAGCTGGCTCAAACAGCTCTTGTTTACTCGCTTTTTTATAATCCTGCCACACACCCCCAAAAGCCTCCTGTGAAAAAATTTCTTTTGAGATCTTAAGCTCTTCTAATTCGTAATGCAGCGCTTTTTTAAAATCTTCTTCTAAACTCAGCGCCATTTGCTTTTCTAAAATACCCTGTTCGATCAGAGAATCTCGGTAAATTTCACGGATTGATTTCTTGTTACGAATGATCTGATATTCTTTAGGTTGTGTAAAAGCGGGTTCATCGCTCTCATTATGCCCGTACTTGCGGTAGCAGTTAAGCTCTATAAATACATCGCACTGAAAAAGATGCCGCACATGCAAAGCGAGCTGTGTTGCAAAAATACACCCCTCAGGATCTTCGGCATTTACATGAAAAACCGGAAATCCAAACGCGTGTGCGATATCCGTGCTATATCTAGACGAGCGGTATTCATTGGGAAGGGTGGTGAATCCAATTTGATTGTTCACCACAATATGCACGGTTCCACCTGTGCTATATCCATCGATGTTATAGAGTTGAAGCGTTTCATAAACAACTCCTTGCCCGGCAATCGAGGCATCTCCATGAATTAAAATAGGAACTACTTTTTTTTGCGCAACATCCGCTCGCTGCATCTGCTTGGCACGCACTTTACCCTCTACAACCGCTCCCACTGATTCTAGATGACTTGGATTGGCAGTCAAGCCGATATGAACGGGGATACCATGAGAGGTTGTGATATTAGATGAAAAACCTTTGTGATACTTTACATCTCCCGTCCCTTCGGTAAGATCTGGATCATAAAAATCCTCAAACTCACTAAAGATCATGGAATACGATTTATTCAAAATATTAGATAAAACATTGAGGCGCCCTCTATGTGCCATTCCAATGACAAATTCATCCACCCCAAACTCTGACCCCTTCTCGATGATCTCTTCTAAAATGGGAATCAAAGTCTCTCCCCCCTCCAAAGAAAATCTTTTCTGCCCCGTGTACTTGGTATGCAAAAACGTTTCAAACAACTCTGACTTATTTAAGTGATGCAAAATCATTCTCTTCTGCTCAATAGACAATTGAGACCTAAACAAGGTGGGTTCTATTTGCGCCTGAAGCCACTTTTCCATTTCAGGAGAGTGGCAACCCATGTATTCTATGCCGATTGTTCCGCAGTAGATTTTTTGTAACCGATCGATAATTTTAGAAAGTGGAGCTATAGATTCCTCTAAAATACCCCCTGTTGGAAAAGATTGCTCCAACTCTTTGGAATCAAAATTTAATGAAGAGAGCTGTAATTCATGAGCCACCTCAGGCTCCTGTAAAGCTATGGGATTAAAACGGGCTTGTAAATGACCAAACTTTCTATACGCCTCTATCAGATTAAAAATCCTCAAATCCCCAGCTTGTTCTATAGGGGGCTGAATCTTGGATTTGTGATATTCTGCAAACTCCACACCGTCAAAAAAATACCGCCATGAAGGTTCTACACTCATAGGGTCTTGGAGAAAATTGGCGTGCAATTTTTCAATCATTTCAATATTTGCAAGATGCATATAAGTAAAGGTGCGTGAGCTAGACATAGGCTAAAAGTTTCATATTTGATACCGTAGATCTATTTGTTAGCAGGAACCATACCAATGAAAAAAATATTTCTCTTACTTCTGCTCTTTACAAGCTGTAGTAAATGTCCAAATAAAGTCCCTCCCTTTGCAATTCAGGAGTTTAATGGCAGAGAAGAACTTGTCACCTATGGACAAACTGTAAGGCGCCCTGTCTATAGAGCCAAGGTGCCGTTAAATTGGACGCAAATCAATCCAAAAGACGAAGAGGCACTCCATGATACTAAAAAGCCGATCGTTTCTTTTGTGCTGGATGAAGCTCTATTTGTTACAGTCCACACTTTTCCCTCAAGCTCGCTTGAAGAGCGCATCGCTCCAGAAGCTCAAATTGAGCGTTGGAAAGAACAAATTGGGAGTCAAGATTGCACAGTTCAAAGGGTGAGCTATGGAGGTTTTTCCGGCCTTTTTTTAGAGGCAACAAAAGATCAAAAAGCGGTCTTGGCTTGGAGTTTGCAACTCGATCTTGACCACTACCAAACACTTCATTTTTTAGCCCAGACACTTGAGGAAGAAGAACATTACAAGCAAATGGCTGCCGATTATACAATTAAGGTCACAGGCCCCATAGACGAAATAAACAAACGTCAAATTGAGCTTTTTTTATTTGCCGAAAGCTTTGAACTCATTCAACCCATCCCTCAAAGAACGTGATTTTTAAATTTTTAGGTAGTCTTTATTTTGCAATCTTATTGATTGTATTTACACTACTGTTTGTGATTGCCGGCACCGTTTTAGAATCTCTGCAAGATTCACATCTTTATGCAGCCAGATTCACTTATCATAACCCTGTTTTTCAACTGCTTTTATGGCTCTATTTTATCAACATTCTTTTTTCTGCTGTCAGCCGGTTTCCATTTAAGAAAAAACACATCCCTTTTCTTTTAACTCATTTGGGACTTTTGCTTTTGTTGATGGGGGTATTTATTAAAAACCACTTTGGCACTCAAGGGACGCTCCTGTTACCGGAAGGAAGCGCCTCTTCGCAGATTTTACTCCCCAATAGTTTTGCCCTTCAGATAGAATCTCCCGAAACAAAAACATGGATTGGGATAAAAAAAAATCAATTAGGACCACTGTCGAACTCTTTAGTACAACTGACTATTCTTGAATGGACACCTCACGTAGAAGAGCACTACGAGGGATTTATCAAGGACGGGTGGGGACATGTCATCGGACTGCCTCCATTTGAATTAGAAAAACCGCTCTTAACAACGCACTATACGCTTTATGCGACTCAAACAGATAATCTCGACACTTTGGTTTTTCCGGGTCATGCGGCGCTCTATTTAATAAAAGACCCCGATAATCAAGAACATATCGTAGCCTACACCGAACAAGCCGAAAGATTTAGTACTCCTATTCACTCTGATACTTTTTTAATCTACAATAAAGGATATGGAGGATACGCCCTGTTTGCAGAGCTTCCTCCCCATTTTCCTCAGCTCGAATTGATCACTCCTTTAACCCGAAAATTCATCTCTAAGCCGCTTCCTCAAAAAAGGGAAGAACTCACCCCAAAAATTCGCCTTCTTGTAGAGGAGGGCGATCAAAAAGAAGTGATCACCTTAAGCTATGATCGCTATAGCCAAAAATTTAAATGGCCTATTCTCGGAGGTAAATATCTGATTCGATTTCAATCTAACACCAAAAATATCCCTGTGCACCTACGTCTAAAATCTGCTAAGCAAATCAATTACCCCGAGTCTAACCAACCCTATAGCTATGAAGCCAAAGTACTCATCGACGAGAAAGAGGCGACATTAAATATGAATCACGTATATGAAAAACAGGGATACAGATTTTATCTATCTAATTTAAGTTCTTCTGAATTAGGAGCTAATCACGTACAAATTGTGGTCAATCACGACCCCGCAAAGTACATCCTCACCTACCCAGGATCAATACTGCTTGCACTTGGAATTCTTCTTCTTTATTTTCAAAAGCGCTATGTTTAATTTTTTCCTTTTTATGCTCCTTTTAAGCTCTCCTGTTTTATATGAGGGGAGATACCGCCCTCTAGAAACCATTCCTGAGGGAGCTCACTATTCTTCGATAGATACCGAAGATTATCACTCTCTTGCAGGAACAGTGTATTTGCAAGCTGAGGGGAAACAATTGCGTTACCCCACACAGGGTCAGTTACAAGCCGAGCGCATCTTGTATAGGCTCCCTCTTAAATGGATACTCATTAGCTGCTATCTTCTCAGTTTTAGTTTTGTTTTTTACAAACAGTGGCTCGGATGGGGATGTTTAGCTTTTGGCTTTATATTTCACACTTTTGTGTTAGCGATGCGCAGCTATATTCTATTAAGACCCCCTGTATCAAATATGAGTGAAACAATTCTCTATGTTCCCTGGATTGCTGCACTCATTGGACTCTGTTTCATCAGAAAAAAAATGGTTCTATCAGCCTCTGCTCTAGTAGCTGCCGGCTTACTGCTTTTTTTGCCAGCACAGCCCTCATTAGATCCGGTACAAGCTGTTCTTGATTCGCAATACTGGCTGATCATTCATGTCCTAATGGTTGTGGGAAGTTATGGCATTTTTTTTGTCGCTGGAATCTATGCTCACATACTTTTGTTCAAGCCCTCTCAAGCGCATGAAAAAACTCTTATGCAAATCCTCTACATCGGCACAGCTCTTTTAATCGGAGGGACCATTTTAGGAGGTGTGTGGGCAGCTCAAAGTTGGGGACGTTTTTGGGATTGGGATCCAAAAGAAGCGTGGGCCTTTATTTCAAGTGGCATCTACCTCATCTTTATTCACGCTTATCGTTTCAAAAAAATTGGCGTACCAGGGCTTGCAACAGGTGCAATTCTAGGCTTGCTATCGATCACCTTTACATGGTATGGAGTCAACTTTATTTTAGGAACAGGATTGCATAGCTATGGATTTGGAAATGGAGGGGAACTCTTTTATTATCTGTATCTTATAGCAGAAATCATGTTTCTGACAGCTGCCTATACAAAAAATAAATTTTATAAGAAAAGGGATGATTGAAAAAAAAGATCAAAATAGGTAAACCTTCTCCCGTCATACGAGTGAGTACAAATATACATGAAAAATGAACGCATAAAAAAACTGGAGGCCGAATTAAATGACCTCGAGCAGTGGATGAAATTGGGTCTTGTTCCAAAAAAAGAATTAGAAAGACACCAACAAGAGATTGAGAATCTAAAAGCACGCATCGCAGAGGAAAAGGACCGTCTCCAATTTCTCAAAGAAAACGGTGATATGGAAGAATATGCTGCCCCTAGACGCTCTCCTGCAAAAACGGTCTACCCTGATACCCCCAGTATTTCTGATGTAGAGTATAGTGGACAATCGATGGAGACAGGTCTTGAGATGGAAACAGAAACAGCAGGATTTGAAACAACAGAAGAAGATAAAAGCGAAACAGCAGCCGCTACCATCGAAGAAATCGTGGAAGAAGAAGACGAAGAAGATCCGTTCAGCGATCGTAATCGCTGGAAGCGGGGAGGAATCGTCGACCCAGATGCAACCGAGTGGTGAGTTTTCGCTCTATATCCATGTCCCTTTTTGCACAAAAAAGTGTGACTATTGCCACTTTTATGTCATTCCTGACAAAAATATATTTAAAGAAATTTATATACGCTCTTTAAAAAAAGAGTGGGAGCTAAGACGTCCTATGCTCCTCCACAAAAAGCTTGTTTCACTCTATTTTGGAGGAGGCACCCCCTCTCTACTTGGACCTCAAGCGATTGAAGAGATCATCTCTTGGATCAATCCCTCTCCTCAAATAGAAATTACACTTGAAGTCAACCCAGAAAATGTCACCTTATCTACCATGCAAGCTTTTAAAAAAGCTGGGATTAATCGCGTGAGCTTGGGAGTGCAATCTCTTGAAGAGTCACACTTGCAAATACTCTCTCGCACGCACACCTCTTCTCAATCGGTAAGAGCCATTGAAGCGACTTACGCTGCCGGCATTGAGAATATTTCAATAGATCTCATGTATGATCTACCCAACCAAACACTTTCAAGCTTTCAAAATACACTGCAGAAAGCGACACAGCTTCCGATCTCTCACCTAGCACTTTATAATCTTTCAATAGAGCCGCACACCGTTTTTTATAAAAAAAGAGATTCCTTACAACTTCCCGACGCCTCAACGAGTCTCGAGATGCACAATACAGCGATCCAAACTTTAAGCGGCGCTGGATTTACAAGATATGAAATCGCAGCTTTTGCCAAACAAGAGCTCACCTCGAAGCACAACATTGGCTATTGGACAGAGCGCCCCTTCTTAGGATTAGGCCCTTCTGCGTTTAGTTACTGGAACTGCACGCGCTTCCAAAATATAGCCAACCTTCAACGGTACGCCAAAATGCTTGAAAAAGAAGAATTACCCACACATTTTTCAGAAAAGCTCTCTTCGCACGAACGTCTAAAAGAGAGCTTAGCTGTAGGCTTGCGCATGATTAAAGGAGTGCCTTTAGCTCCCTATACACACTTAATTCCACACTTGGTACATCTTCAAGAGCTGAATTTAATCAAGTTTGAAAAGGAGAGAGTGCTGCTTACTGAAAAAGGATTATTATTTCATGATACTGTCGCAGAGGGCATCATGAATGTGCCGAAACTTCCTTCTGAACATCTTTGTTGATCTGTTTGAGCATGCTTGAAAATATCCAAAAATGGACTGGATATAGGCTATACCAATACAAAATTCCCCATAGCCCCCTGGGCAAAAAACGTGCAATCACTGTAAGTTCGGTCCGCCCTTTATGTTTTTTGTGCAAATGAAATTCAAGAGCAGCCTTTCCCGGCAGCTTCATTTCAGCAACAAGCACTAATCGCTTATGTGCATCGATATGATAGACCCTCCAAAAATCAACCGCATCTCCCAATTGCAATGAATCGCAATTTTTTCTACCACGCATCAATCCTACACCTCCTACCAACTTGTCAATCCAACCTCTAATTTTCCACATCCAATTCGGGGAGTACCAACCGGTCTTCCCTCCCACCTTAAGAATAGATCGCCAAACTTTTTCTGGAGAATGATCGATAATAAGCTGGCTTTTCTCTTCATAGAGAGTTCCACCTGACCATTTTGGGTCTGCCGTTTGATCGACCCACTCCGCAGGTGGAATACTCCCCGCATCCACCCAAGAGGTTTCAATGCGATTGTGGTGCAATCGATCGACTGCAGTGTGAATAGCTTCTCTACAGCTTATTAACCTTTGTGGAATTAAATCTTGAATACGCGATTCTTCACAAATCACTTTATTAGATAAACCTTCAACAAGCGCTTTTCCTAAAGTCGCAGGTAGAGGGGTAACGATAGAAATCCACTTCGAACTTAACCAAGGAGAAAGGACACTTACCGGATAGATATGCCTTTTTTTAAGCCCCGCTTCTTCAGCATATAGATCCATTAAATCTTGATATGTGAGTCGATCCATACCTCCAATATCATAAGTTTGACCTATAGTCTGCTCTTGTTCTAAAACCTCTATTAAGTAGGTTAAAACATTGGCAATTGCGATCGGTTGTACCTCGGTGCGGACCCATTTAGGGGTGATCATATAAGGCAATCGATCTACTAAATATCTCAAAATTTCAAAAGAGGCACTCCCGGCTCCAATGATCATTGCAGCACGTAAAATCGTAACCGGCACACTACTTGTATAAAAAATCTCACCCACTTCCTTTCGAGACTGCAAATGACGAGACAACTTATCTAACTCATTTCCAAGTCCTCCTAGATAAATCAATCGTTTAAGCTTTACACTTTCAGCTGCTGCAACAAAATTCAAGGCTGCCTCTCGATCTGTTGTCTCAAATTTTTTATGTTCGCGCACCATTGAGTGAACAAGATAATAGGCCACATCACACCCTTCTAAAGCCTTAACTAGAGCGTTGTAATCCAATACATCTGCAGCAATTAATTCCAAATTTTCATGAGAAGCCCAATACCTTCCCTCAAGCTTCAATAAATTACGTGCAACAGCACGCACTTGATATCCCTTTTTTAATAGCCGCGGCACTAATCTGCCTCCGATGTAACCCGTTGCACCTGTAACCAATATTTTCATTGCATTCTACCTTTGGCTGTTCCATATCTAATAAAATGTTACGCTTTGGATTGTGTTGTCAAATTCTCAATGCCCCCATTAGATTTCGTACAACAACTGTCACCAACCTTAAGAAAATTGGCGATTCAAAGAAAGAATTTCTATTTACCCTTATTCAACACAATATTGCGGCTCTAAAACAAGCCATTGAATATTGCTCCGAGCACAAAATTGGATGTTTTCGAATTAATAGCCAATTCTTGCCCTGTTACACTCATAGTGAAGTTGGATACACTCTTGATGAAATAGCGCCTTCGCTCAAACCCCTGTTTTCAGAAATAAAAAATCTTAAAAAAAACCTAAATATAAGATTGTCTATGCATCCAGATCAGTTTGTAGTTTTAAGCACGCCTCATATAAATGTTCTTAAAAACTCCATTGCTGAGATCGAATACCAAAATATGTTAGGCGATCTTGTAGGTGTAGATGTAATTAATATTCATGGAGGTGGAGTTTATGGAGATAAAAAAACAGCTCTTAAAAGATTTGAGAAAGCTTTTTTTACACTCTCCTCTTCAGCACAAAAAAAACTCACTCTTGAAAATGATGATAAAAGCTACACTCCCAAAGATCTTATTCCCTTATGCCACTATCTAGACATTCCCCTGGTTTATGATGTGCATCATCATAGATGCTTACCTGATGGAAACACAATTGAATATACAACAGAAAAAGTGTTAGAAACCTGGAAGCGAGAACCTCTATTTCATTTATCTAGTCCAGCCTATGGATGGAAAGGAGGAAAAATTTTTAAACATCACGACTACATCAATCCGAATGACTTTCCAAAAAACTGGCTAACCATCGATCCATTAACAATAGAAATTGAAGCCAAGGCAAAAGACTTAGCCATTCTAAGACTCATGAAAGATCTTAAGCGCTCTCTCTGATCGACTTCCCTTTTCTATACAGCGGGGTCTGAACTAACCGTGCACTATCCTAGACGTCCCCTCATTCGTAAACAACTGATGTTAAAACATATTTGTGTTTTTAGTTAGTTTTTTATTGTTTTATTTTGATTAAAAAAATATTTTTTATTAAAATTAATATTAATGAAATTTGTTTAATTAAATTAAAAAAAAACCGATTACTTTAAAGGTAAGGCATGAAAAAAATTTTAGGATTAATCCTTTTAACAGGAACAGCTTCTATGCTACAGGCTGGTAATTATGATGGCAATCAGAGTGAATGTGTTTATTCACAAAACCAGTTGGCTCAAAGAAATCAAGATCAATATCAGCAAAATACAAATAAGTCTTCTGAGCAGGATCAAAAATTATCAAGAGACATTCAAGACTCTTTACAAAGTTATTTTCAAAAAAAATACAACAATGTTGCTATCTACGTATATGAAAACTACATGACTTTACAAAGTTATTTTTCAAATAAGTATAATAATATAACTGTGCAGGTAAGTAATGGTGATGTGACTTTGCAAGGAAGTGTTGCAACGCAAGAAGATAAAGACGCCTTAGAACAACAAGTGCGTAAAATAAATGGTGTCCGAAATGTTATCAACAATGTGACTGTTGAAAATATTTCATAAATTCGAATGCTTTTTTTACATTAAGTTTTTGATTATCAAAGAGGATATTTTTTCGCTTACCCTTATCGTTCCTGGCGTCTGAGAAAAAATACCCTCTTTAAGTCGAAGCTAAGAGTTTTTATCCCCTACGTATTAGCAGAATTAGGCCAATTAATACCGTTAATAAAAACACCCATAAACCGATGGCAATAAAAGTGGCTTTTTTGGCACGCCCCTTCTCCCACCATGTCGCTGGGAGAATGCCTTGTACTAGAAACGTTATTATTCCAGCAAGATTCACGCAAATCATATTCATGAAAAAGAAAGACAATGCTCCCAAGGACAACGCCAGTTGCCCGCTGCCAAGCAACATCCCAAACGCTACCAATGGTGGCAATAGAGCCACTGCTACCATCACTCCAATCAAAGTGGCAGAAACGCCCGTGGTAAATGCCAACGCACCGGCGCAGCCAGCTGCTAACGCCACCGTGATATCTCCAAGTCCAACGCTTGTGCGCGAAGCCACTTCTGTCAATGTTGGATCCACATGTACTATTGAACCAATAATCACTGATAATACCATCGACGTTCCAACCCCGGCCAATCCGGTCAAAAATGCACGCCATAAAAGTGATAAGTCACCCAATGTTGTTGCAAGTGACAATGCCATGCTCGGCCCGATCGATGGAGCAATCACCATTGCCCCGATGATGATGGCCACACTGTTGTTGTAAAAACCGACAACTGCCACGATAGTTGATAATACCGTCATCGCTAGATAAACCCACGAACACCGTGCAGCATCTTTGATGTCTTCATACAACTCTTCTCGACTAATCCGGCTTTTCTTTTTCTCTGGTTGCTGTTGTTCGGGTGAATCAACTAGCTCGATTTTGTCACGTGGCAATGTTGCTTCAACAGGTAAAATCACTACTCGAGCTTCTTCCATGTTTGCGCATTGTTGCTCAAGCAAATCTAAAATCGGCTCGCTCTGTTCCGCCTCCAGTAAAATTCGTACTAGTATCTCTCCATCTGATAATCGGACCTGCCTGTTTTCAAGCACCTTATGTTCTTTGAGAAGTTCTTGAATTTTCTCACTATTCTTCTCTTGCAACACCATCTCAATCAATCTTAACGCCATCGTAGTCTCATCCTTTCTATTTCCACTTCCGATGTTCTACAATTCCAACGCCTTCATTAGCACAAAAGCGCTACTTAATCAATTTTTTTTAAGTAGATATAATTGAGGATACTGCACGCTATTTTAAAAAAATAATACCGAATGGAAGATTAAGACGAGAGTGTGTTTAGGTTATTGTGACAAAGAGAAGAAAAGCGTCTCTTCAATGAAAAAGGGCGCAGAGTCTATGGAAGCCTAGAGCTTGCTAAAAAGCTTGAAACTCGAGTTACAAGTAGTCATACATATAATATACAGATTTCAAATGCGCTACCGCTGTTTTCACAAGTAAGTTATAAATTGTACAAATCAAAATGAGGCAAAAAAATGCTCGGACCAGACCCCAAATCCATCTACCCAATACCGGAATATGATAAGGTGATTTTTCTGAAACATTT
>Ga0055448_10000364_pt1 | contig 11548 bp, 8 predicted proteins | sample China_Galinas_PW_4_FD_57744 | JGI IMG/M metagenome (GOLD analysis project Ga0055448, IMG submission 57744) | Wetland microbial communities from San Francisco Bay, California, USA, that impact long-term carbon sequestration - China_Galinas_PWA_D2 | ecosystem: Environmental > Aquatic > Marine >... | reverse complement strand
CGACGTACGAGCCGGTCAACCCCAGCAGCGCCGCCGGGATCGAGGAGTTGTCGTCACCAAGACGCGGAAGCGGCGCACCGCCGGAAAGTGTCGGGGGGTGGCGGCGCAGAATGTCGATCACCGCACTGTGCGGCAATCCCGCACACGTCCGCACCGACTCGGCGGCCTCGGCCGCGACCGTTTCAATGACCTGCTCCATAGCATCGGTGCGCATCGGGAAGCCGGGCGTCAGCGCCATCGGGAGGTGGTGGAACGGCCCCGCATCGGGCTGCAACTCCTCGATCAGTACCTGGACCGGCAAACCGGCTGCCGCGTCGACGGTTTCGATCACCGTCGCCCTGCCTGCCGCACGGCGATCCGGGTGGGCGTCGTCGAGGCCGCACGGGGCGGGCCTGTCGTAGAGGACGCACACATCGCGGTCGAGCACGCCGCCGCACAAACTGCCCGTCAGCCGGACGTGCCGGCGCGGCTTTCGCTTGCGGGGCGGCTGATACCAGTCAGCCTCAACGACAGCGTGCTCCACGCGAAAGACCCCGCTCGTGTCCGCCCATTCCTCGACCGGCCCGGTCAGCCGGTCGAAGTGGCTCCACCAGTAGGGTTTTCGTTCGCGGCGGAAGTACCCGCGGGCCGCATTGATGAGCGCAGCCGCGGTCTGGTCGGGGGAGCGGCGATCACGTGTCGTGGAATCTCCAGCGAAACTCGTGAGCGTGCGGGCGATCTCGTCGTCGGTGGGCACGGTCTCGCCGGGCGGGACGGGTCGGGTCAGGTGGGTCACGCCGTGCTCGAAAGCGCGCAGCATCAACCAGTCGCGCAGCCTGCGCGTCGACGTGCAGTCGTAGTGGTTGTAATCCTCGATCTCTTTGAGCACGCCCGCGGCCTCATCGTCGCGGCCCGCGTCATTCAGCGCGCAGAACCGAGCGTACTGCGTGATCGAGTCGGTGGCCGTGGTGACGTCACCGACGCGCAGCAGCTCACCCATGTACAGCGGTTCCAGTGCCTTGAGCCCGTAGGACTCGGTGCCGACGAGAATTGCCTTGCGCACAATTGGATACAGGTTGACCAGCACCTCGGCACGCAGCAGACCGTCGACCTCGTCCTCGCCGACCCCGTGGCGCGCGGCGAGCCGCAGCAGTGCCGTCTTCTCATATGCGGCGTAGTGATAGATGTGCATGTTCGGGTAGCGCTTGCGGCGCTTGCGCACCATCGCCAGAAACTCGACCAGCGCGGCGCGCTCGCCGGCCCGGTCGTGTGCCCAGAGCGGATGAAAGGTGCCGTCCCGCTGGAGCACCCCGAACAGGTACTCCAATCCCCAGTCGACGCCATTGTCCGTCCACAGCGGGTCGCCCTCGAAATCGAAAAACAGGTCGCCGTCGTCGGTCGCGGGCAGCGCGCCGAGCGGGTCGGCGTCGATCACCTCGAATCCGGCGACGTCGGACTGGCGCTGCCGCACCTGGATCCGAGCCTGCGTGGTGAGCGTCGCCAACGTGCTCGGCGCCATGTCGGCCACCGGGCCGTCGTGTCGGGCGAGCTGCGTCACGGTGGTGATACCGGCGTCCATCAGTCTTGCGCGCTGACTCACCCGCATACCGGCGACCAGGAGCACATCGTCCGAAGCGCGAACGTGCGGTTCGCACACCGGACACCGCATGCACGCGCGCACGTGCTCGTCATTCCAACTCACCTGCTGCCCGAACGCGAGGTGGCTGTCGAGCAGTTCTTCGAGCGCGGCGCGCTGACGTCGATACACCTCGACGATCTCGTTGACGGGGTACTCCATCACCGACCGGTCGCCGAGAATCAACACGGCAGCCGGCGTCACGCAGATCCTCATGGTCCGCAGCGCCTCAGCGTAACCGGCGATCTGCAGCAGCGCCTCGATCTTGGCGTGCCGGGCAAGCTTGGTGTCCCGCACCTGGTAGGCGCCGGAGTCGCCGTCACGGACGAGAAAATCCGCGAAACCGACGAACCGGTCGTCGACAAGGGCGGCCTGATACACCACCGCAGGATTGCGGGCCAACGCTTTGACGGTGGCCCGTGCGGCGGCGGTGAAAGACGCCTCGGTGTAGGCGGGCCGGCCGATCCGGACCACCCCGTCGCCGTAGCGGGCGACGAACTCCTCGAGGATGCGACGCTCGTGCACGTCGCCCAACTCGGCCGTGCGCCTCAGCAGTTCATCGTTGTCGAGTTCGGGCGCCGGTCCGCGGCCCAGCTTGTAGTCGAACTCGCAAAGCAGCGCATACGGGCACCGCGCCGCGGCCGCCAGGTCCGAGGCGCTGTAGAGGACACGGCCGTTGTCGACGAACACGCTGTCACTGTATGGCAGCGCACCGACACCCCCTCTCCGCGAAGGTGCGTGTTTGTACACCGGCACGCCGAGAGAATGCGTACAACAATGCACGCTCGCGCTGGGCCCAGCGTGCGGCTACTGCGCCGTATTCGCAACCAGCTCGACGGTGTCGCCGTTCCACCGGTATCGGACGACGGTGTCCAGTCCGGGCAGGCCGTGGGAGAACTTCAGCGCCACGGTGTCGCCGGTGCTGGCCGAGGATTCGACGCCGTTGAACCCGAATGCGTCGGGCACGCCGGTGGGAATGAACTTGCCCTGATGGAACATCAGCGCGCGGGTGTTCGGATTGCCGGCGTTCGTGTTGGCCTTCACGATCACCACCGACAGCTGCGCGCACTCGTTGTAGTTCCCGGCGACCGGTTCGGAATTCCAGCCCTGACCACTGCGGGGATCGGGCGGCAGGGTGGCGACGGCCCGGGCGATCTCCGGCGCGGCGAGGTTGGTCGCGCACGGGTCATAGGCGGCGGGGGGCGCGGCCGCAGCCGGTCCGGTGCTGGGCGGTGGCGGCTGGGCCGACGGCGTCGGCGCGACGGTGAGGGACCGTTCCGGTGTCTTCGCCACGGTCGAGTCACCGGCGCCGCATCCCGCCAGCGCCGAGGCGGTGACGGCGCCCGCAACAAGGATCCCAAGCCCCCTCACAGTTGCGCACCGTACCGTCGGCGGACGCGATTTCCCTGCAGGCGGGGCCGTCACCCACCCAGATCTGCGCCGCGGTCGCGCCATTGTCGTGCCGCTGACGCAATCACAACCCCGAGGCAGAACTCGGTGACGGATCGGCGCCACTAGACTCGACACCCGATGACCCCCCCGGATAAGGGCGATTCGCGCCCTGCCACTTCATTCGCCGACCTGCACATTCACCCCCAGGTGTTGCGGGCTGTCGACGACGTCGGCTACGAGTCGCCGTCCGCCGTCCAGGCGGCGACGATCCCACCGATGATGGCGGGCGCCGACGTCGTCGGCCTGGCTCAGACGGGCACCGGCAAGACCGCAGCGTTCGCGATGCCGATCCTGTCGAAGATCGACACCGCGAGCACCAACACGCAGGCCCTTGTGCTGGCGCCGACTCGTGAACTGGCGTTGCAGGTCGCCGAGGCGTTTCGCCGTTACGGCGCTCACCTTCCCCGGATCAATGTGCTGCCGATCTACGGCGGCCAGTCCTATGGCGTGCAACTCGCCGGGCTCAAGCGCGGCGCACACGTGGTGGTGGGCACGCCCGGGCGGGTGATCGACCACCTCGAGCGCGGCACGCTCGACCTGTCGCACCTCGATTACCTCGTGCTCGACGAGGCCGACGAGATGCTGACAATGGGGTTCGCCGAAGACGTCGAACGCATCCTCGCAGACACCCCCGAGTACAAACAGGTGGCGCTGTTCTCGGCCACCATTCCGCCGGCCATCCGCAGACTCAGCTCGAAATACCTGCACGACCCAATCGAAATCACCGTCGAGGCGAAAACGACCACCGCGGAAAACATTTCGCAGCGTTACATCCAGGTGGCCGGCCCCCGCAAGATGGATGCGCTGACGCGGGTGCTGGAGGTGGAGCCGTTCGAGGCGATGATCGTGTTCGTCCGCACCAAGCAAGCCACCGAGGAGGTGGCGGAAAGGCTGATCGCGCGGGGGTTTTCGGCGGCGGCCATCAACGGCGACGTGCCGCAGGCCCAGCGGGAGCGGATCATCGCGGCGTTGAAGGAGGGCAGCGTCGACATCCTGGTCGCCACTGACGTAGCGGCCCGCGGGCTTGACGTAGACCGCATCAGCCACGTTCTCAATTACGACATTCCGCAGGACACCGAGTCCTACGTGCACCGCATCGGCCGCACCGGCCGGGCCGGCCGCAGCGGAAACGCGCTGCTGTTCGTGTCTCCGCGGGAACGCCACCTGCTCAAGGCGATTGAGAAGGCGACCCGGCAAAAGCTCACCGAGGCGCAGCTGCCCACGGTCGAAGACGTGAACGCGCAGCGGGTCGCCAAGTTCCGGGATTCGATCACCGACGCGCTGAGCGCGCCCGGCATCGAATTGTTCCGCGCTCTGGTCGAGGAGTACGAGCGCGAACACGACGTTCCGATGGCCGACGTCGCAGCGGCGCTGGCAGTGCAGTCACGCGACGGCGAGGAATTCCTGATGGCACCCGAGGCGCCCCGGGACGAACGCCGTCGCGAGCGCGCTGACAAGCCGGACCGGCCTGCGAAGCGGCGTACCGGCCAACGAATGGCGACCTATCGCATCGACGTCGGCCAGCGGAACAAGATCGGCCCAGGCGCGATCGTCGGCGCCATCGCCAACGAAGGCGGCTTGCACCGAAGCGATTTCGGCCATATCGCCATCCATTCGGACTTCTCGCTCGTCGAACTGCCCGCGAAGCTGTCCCGAGAGACACTGAAAGCTCTGGAGCGGACCCGGATTTCGGGCGTGCTGATCAAGCTGCAGCCCGATCGAAAGCCCCAGACCAAACGACCATGACGCTGTCCCGCGACGACGTTGGAGGCGCATGGCCGGCCGCGCAAGGCGGTCTGGAGTCCGTCTCGCGAGCCGAGCACGTTTCGTCGCTAACCGGCATCCGCGCCGTGGCCGCGCTGCTGGTGATGGGCACCCACGCTGCCTACACCACCGGCAAGTACCCGCAAGGTTATTGGGGCTCGTTCTACTCGCGGATGGAAATCGGTGTGCCGATCTTCTTCGTGCTGTCCGGGTTCTTGTTGTTCGGGCCTTGGGTGCGCGCGCTCGTCGAGAACCGTCCGCCGCCCTCGGTTGCCCGCTACGCGTGGCACCGGGTGCGCCGCATCATGCCCGCGTACGTGATCACGGTGCTCGTCGCATTCGTGGTGTACGAGTTCCGCACCCCAGGCCCGAATCCCGGGCACTCGTGGGCCGGCCTGATCCGCAACCTGACGCTGACCCAGGTCTACACCGACAACTACCTGTATTCCTATCTGCACCAGGGGCTTACGCAGATGTGGAGCCTGGCCGTGGAAGTTGCCTTCTATGTGGTGCTGCCGCTGATGGTCTTTCTGCTGCTGGTGGTGCTGTGCCGGCGGCGGTGGCAGCCGCGTTTGCTGCTGGCGGGTCTGATCGGGCTGAGCGCGATCACACCACTGTGGCTGGTGTTGGTGCACACCACCGACTGGTTGCCCGACGGTGCGCGACTCTGGCTGCCCAGTTATCTCGCCTGGTTTACGGGCGGCATGATCCTGGCGGTGCTGGCGGCGATAGGCCGGCGGTGGTACGCCGCAATTTGCTTGCCTCTCGCGCTGGCGTGCTATCTCGTCGTGTCGACCCCGCTCGGCGGTGAACCCACCACCTCGCCGCGCGAACTGTCAGAAGCGTTGGCCAAGGCGCTGTTCTACGCGGTGATCGCGGTGCTGATGGTGGCACCTCTGGCGCTCGGCAATCGCGGATGGTACGCGCGGGCACTGGCGAGTCGGCCGATGGTGTGGCTAGGCGAGATCTCCTACGAGATCTTCCTGATCCACCTCATCGTGATGGAAATCGCGATGGTCGAAGTGCTGCACTGGCGGGTTTACACCGGCAACATGGTCACGTTGTTCGCCGTCACCTTCGCGATGACGATCCCGCTGGCGTGGGTCCTGCACCGGTTCACCCGCGTACGGCGTTAGCGCGCCGTTCGGCCGCGAACCAGAAAAGATCCGCCGGCCAGCAATAAGCCCACGACGGCCAGCGGAATCGACCATGCCCGCCGGGTCGACAGCGCGGAATTGCAGGCCTCGACGTAACGGGTCTGCGGAATCTGCGACGCCACCCCGGGCAATCCGAAGTTCGACGCAGTGTCCGCGGCGGCATTGCCGAGGTTGTTGTCCTTTTCCCGGGCTGCGGACAGGTCGCTGGCGACGGCGTTGCCACAGCCGACGCTGCCGCTGTTGCCGGACGCCGAAACCGGCACGAGTAGCGCGATGATGCCCGCCACCAGCATCACCGCACCTCCGATCAGGAGCAACCTCCGCGCAGTCATCGTCGCCTCCTCGGGTAGCGCATGTGTCGCAGCGTCGGTACCCCGCACGAGCGGACCCGAAACTAGACGCGGCCGGCGCTGTGCACCACGGTCGGCACCACGAAGTCCTGCAGCATCTGCTTCTCGTCGGCCTCGTCGCGACCCGGGAAGATCAACAGCGACGTGATCACCCGAACCAGCCACCGGGCGCGGCGTTCGACGACGGCGGCATCGTCGGGCCCCAGCGAGTTCACGAACGTGGCCGTCAGAACGGTGATCACCTCGGAGTGCTCGGCCATCTCGCCGCCGATCGGTGGCTCGCTTGCCGCGAACCACGACGCCAGCGCGGGGCTGCTACGAACCGCCCTCAACGCGGCGGTGATGCCAGCGACGAGCCGCTCGGCCGGGTCTTGCACGTCCTTGATGCGGGCGCTGAGTTCCCCGAACAGCCGGTAGGCCTCGCGGTTGACGAACGCGGTGTGCAATGCTTCGCGGCTGTCGAAGTAGCGGTACAGCGTCGCCCGTGAACACCCCGCCGCGCTAGCGATCTCGTGCATCCCGACGCCGGCTGCGTCACGCTCGGCGAACAGCGACGCCGCAGCGTCGAGGATCCGGTCGACGGCGACCTCGTTGCGGCTCGTGGCCAGCCAGTCGCCGGCCATCAGCAGATCACCTTGAACGGAACGGACAGCGGACGTCGCACGTAGCTGCCCCCGGCCCAGACGATGGCATCCTCGTCCACCTCGAAATCCGAGCAGCGGGAAAGCAATTCGCCCAATGCGACACGTGCCTGCATCCGCGCCGCGGCGGCGCCGACGCAGTGATGGGCGCCGTGGCTGAACGTCAGGATCTTGGCGGGGCGGCGCATGACGTCGAGTTCGCCTGCGTCCGGGCCGTATTGGCGTTCATCGCGGTTGGCGGACCCGTAGAGCAGCAGCACCTTGCGACCCGCCGGAATGGTCGTGTTGGCGATCGTGACGTCGCGGGTGGTGGTGCGGGCGAGCCCCTGTACCGGCGAGGTCAGCCGCAGCAGCTCGTCGACAGCGTCGGGGACCAGCTGTGGCCACCGTGCCAACAGCGTGCGCTGGTCGGGCCGTTGGTGCAGCAGTTGTACCGAGCCGCCGAGCATCCCGGTCGTGGTGTCGTTGCCGCCGGTGACCATCGTGAACGTGAAGGCCAGCACCGAAAGCGTGCCCGCGATATCGCCGTCTGCGCCGACGCCGGCGGCAACCAGATGCGACACGGTGTCGTCCCCGGGCTCGCGACGCCTGCGCTCGATCAGGTCGGTGAAGTACGCCATCATCGAGCCCACCGCGTCGCCGACCGACGCCAGCGCGTTGCCGACACCGCCGTCGACGGTGTTGGCCGCGACGATCGCCTCCGTCCAGCCGTCGAAGTGCTTGCGGTCTTCTTCGGGCACGCCGAGGTAGTGCGCGACGACCATCGACGGCAGTGGCTTGAACAGCTCGGCCACGATGTCCCCGCCGCCGTTGGCCAGCAGCCGTTCCAGGCGCTCGACGACGAACGCGCGCACGGCCGGCTCGACGGCCTCCACCTGGCGTGGGGTGAAGCCGCGCGCCACCAACTTGCGAAACTCGGTGTGCACCGGCGGATCCTGCATGACCATCGGTGGATTATCCTGCAGTCCAATCATTTCCAGTTCGCCGTAGTTGACGGTGAGGCCCTGCGCCGAGGAGAACGTCTCGTGGTCGCGCGCCGCGGACCAGACGTCGGCGTGGCGCGACAGCACCCAGTAGTCGTGTTCGGGGTTCTGAGCCGGGACGACGTGATGCACCGGATCGCGGTCACGTAGGGCCGCATACATCGGCCACGGATCGGGCCAGGTGTTGGCGGTGGCCAACCGAAATGCGGCGGGATGAGACAAAGTCGATGTCATGTCTTATGACTACGACAGGAGCCAGAGGTCTGTCAACCATCGAATCGCCGAAATTGCATTCCGGCAGGTCTCTACTCGCGCATCTTCTGCCGATCTGCAATCTCGGCGTGCGCCTAGATCGCGGCGCCGGGGTTCAAAATGCCCAATGGGTCCAACGCGTCCTTGATGCGGCGGTTCAACGCCATCGCGCCCGGCCCGATCTGCCCGGCCAGCCAGGACCGCTTCAGCCGGCCGACACCGTGCTCGCCGGTGATCGTGCCACCGAGGTCGATCGCCAAATCCATGATCTCGCCGAACGCCACCTCGGCGCGCTCCTTCATCGCCGGGTCGCTCGGGTCGTAGACGATCAGCGGATGGGTGTTGCCGTCACCGGCATGCGCTATCACCGAAATCATCACATCCCGGTCGGCGGCGATGCCCGCGATCCCGGTGACCAGGTCGCCGAGCCGGGGCAGCGGCACACCGACGTCCTCGAGCAGCAGCGTGCCCTTGGCCTCGACCGCCGGAATGGCGAACCGGCGAGCGGCGACGAACGCCTCACCCTCGTCAGGGTCGTCGGTTGAGAAGACTTCCGTCGCACCGCTTTCCGCGAAAGCCGCGGCGATCACCTCGGCGTCCTCACCGGCAGAGACGCCGCGTTCGTCGGACCCGGCGATCACCAGCGCCGCGGCATTGCGATCCAACCCCATCTTCAGCTTGTCCTCGACCGCGTTCACCGCGGCCGAGTCCATGAACTCCAGCATCGACGGGCGCATCCGGCTCGACACGGCCAGGATCCCGTCGATCGCTGCCTCCAGCGACGCGAACGTCGCAACCACGGTGCTCGACCGGTGTGGTGCCGGCAGCAGCCGCAGCGTGATCTCCGTGACCACCCCCAGCGTGCCCTCGCTGCCGACGAACAACTTCGTCAGGCTCAGCCCGGCAACGTCTTTGAGCCTCGGGCCGCCGAGCCGGACCGCGGTGCCGTCGGCCAGCACCACCTGCAGGCCCAGCACGTAGTCGGTGGTGACCCCGTACTTGACGCAGCACAGTCCGCCGGCGTTGGTCGCGATGTTGCCGCCGATGCTGCAGATCTCATACGACGACGGATCCGGTGGATACCACAGCCCGTGTTCGGCGACGGCGCGTTTCACCTCGGCGTTGAAGAGCCCCGGCTGCACCACCGCGGTGCGGGTCACCGGCTCGACGGTGATGTCGCGCATCCGCTCGGTTGACAGCACGATGCCGTTGTCCAATGCCGTTGCGCCGCCGGATAATCCGCTGCCGGCGCCGCGGGGCACCACCGGGACCCGGTGCCGGCTCGCCCAAGCCAGCACCGCCTGGACGTCCTCGGTGCGGCGTGGACGCACCACGGCCATCGGCTTTCCCGCCGACGGGTCCAGCGCGCGGTCCTGCCGGTAGGACTCGGTGATCGCCGGGTCGGTGACGACCACGCCGTCCGGCAGTTCGGCGATCAGCTCGGCGAGGACGTCCGCGGTCACGTCCCGATCCTAGTGGCGGTCCTACTTGACTCCGGGTAGGCGGCGCAGCGCCCGCAGGCCGGCCGTCATCACCCGCGCGTACCTGTCGGCGCGCAGCCAGGGCGGCGGCCCGACCGGCACCAGCTTCTCGATCGCGATGGTCTGCGGCTCGGTGTACTTCAGGATGCCGTACTCGCCGTGCCGACGGCCCAGGCCGGAGTCCTTCATCCCGCCCATCGGCGCGTCGATCGACCCCCACGCGGCCGCGTAGCCCTCGTTGACATTCACGGTGCCGGCCTGCAACCGGGCTGCGACCCTGCGCCCGTGCTCCGGATCCGACGTCCACACGCTGAAGTTCAGCCCGTAGGAGCTGTCGTTGGCCCTGGCGATCGCTTCGTCCTCGGTTTCGACGCGGTACAGCGACACGACGGGGCCGAACGTCTCGTCGGCGAACGCGACCATGCCTTCCCGCACGCCGCTCAGGATCGTCGGCTCGTAGAAGTACGGACCGATGTCGGGCCGCGCCCGCCCTCCGGCGAGCACGGTGGCGCCCTTGCTCACCGCGTCGTCGACGTGGTGCGTGACGGTCTCGAGCTGCTTCTCGCTGATCAGCGTGCCCATGTCGGCCGAATAGTCCAGTGCAGCGGACAGTTTCATCGCCTTGGTGGCCACCACGAACCGGTCGACGAAGTCGTCCCACAGCGGGCTGGGGACATAGATGCGCTCAATCGAAATGCACAGCTGTCCCGCGTTGGAGAACGCCGCACGGACGGCGCCGGTTGCGGCCTTGCCGACGTCGGCATCGTCGAGGACCAGCAGCGCGTTCTTGCCGCCGAGTTCCATCGAGCAGTCGATGAGCCGCTCGCCGGCCTGGGCGGCGACCGTCCGCCCGGTGCTGGTCGAACCGGTGAACATCAGATAGTCGCTCTGCTCGATGATCGGGGTGCCCAGTTCGGCTCCCGGCCCGGTGACCTGCTGCACCAGCCCGGCAGGCATGCCCGCCCGCTCCAGCATCTGCACCGCCCACAGCGCCGAGAACGGCGTGCGGTCGTCGGGCTTGGCGAGCACGGCGTTGCCCGCCATGAGCGCCGGCAGAGCGTCGCTGATGCCGAGCGTGAGCGGGTAGTTCCACGGCGAGATGATGCCCACCAGGCCCTTGGGGTGGTGATGTTCCCAGACTTCGGTGAGCATCAGCTGCACGCCTTGCCGGCGCTTGGGTGTCAGGTAGTCCTCGGCGGTGTTCGCGTAGTAGCGCGCGGTCAGCGCGACGTCAGCGACCTCTTCGAACGCGTGCCGGCGCGCCTTGCCGTTCTCCAGCTGGATGACGTCGAGCACCTCGTCCTGATGGCGCAGCACCAAGTCGTGGAACCGCAACACGACCTCGGCGCGCTCGCGTATCGGCCGCGCCGCCCACTGCGTCTGCAGCTCACGGGCCCGGCGCGCCGCGGCGACGACGTCGTCGCTGGTGCAATGCGGCACCCGCCCCAGCGGCTCGCCGGTCATCGCGTTGGTGACCTCGCGATGCGAGCCGGCGTTCTCGCTGCTGACTCGGCCTGCGAGCGCTTCCAGCAGGGCGACGGTTTCCGCGTCGGCGGCGTGGCTGGTGTGGCGAAGCGTGGGCATCCGGGTCTCCTCGGCTTGAGCGGGTCGGCAAGGATGGCTACATCCATGCTTCTCCGGCTGTGTAGCCGAGGGAAGACCGTCGGAAACGAAACTGACCGCTACGGAACCGGCGGCGGGGGCTCCGCAGGTCCCGGTGCCTGGGGGCCGGCCGGAACGCCGGGTGGAGGCGCCGCGCCCGCATTCATCGGACGCTGCGCCAGCATCAGGAGCCCGTCCTTCCAGGTCAGGTCCTGATCCTGGACGGCGTGCCAGATCCCGCGAAGGTACGA
>Ga0055448_10000363_pt1 | contig 11553 bp, 11 predicted proteins | sample China_Galinas_PW_4_FD_57744 | JGI IMG/M metagenome (GOLD analysis project Ga0055448, IMG submission 57744) | Wetland microbial communities from San Francisco Bay, California, USA, that impact long-term carbon sequestration - China_Galinas_PWA_D2 | ecosystem: Environmental > Aquatic > Marine >... | reverse complement strand
CTGTCGCGGCAGCCAAGTTCACCGAGCACCAACAGGGAGCCTAAAATGAGGGCGCGCGCTTTCGCAAGGGCAGGCACCATCGCAGCCGTCGCTGTGTCTTTCTTGCCAGGTTTCCTGCAGGCGCAGGCGCAGTCGCCGGCTCCGCCGCCCACAGGGCCGGCGGTGTCGTTTCTCGATCCGCCTGCCGGCGGGCGGGGGGGCGGGGGCTATGGTAGCTTTCCCGGCGGCAGCGATGATCCTGGAGATACGCCGCCGTGCTGGGGCGCTCCCTTTTGCGGCAACCGGATTACAGGCATCTCGAGCGGCCAGAAGGGGGTCGTAACCTGGACGCAGAATTTGCCATATACGCCCAGCATCCCGTTCGCGAACGTGCCTGATCCACGTGGCGGAGGGCTCCCGGTCGGGAGCCGTGGCGGCGTGGTTTCGGTCGCGATCGATTCCCAGGACAACCTGTGGGCGCTCCAGCGCGCTCCGGTGGGGACGCCGCAGCTGCGCAAGTTCGGACCTGATCATGAGCTTCTCTTCGCCCTCGGCGACGACGTCATATCGCATCATGTCAAGGCGCACGGCATGAAGGTGGACGCTCAAGACAACGTCTATATCATCGATGAAGCTCAGGCCGTCATCCGGAAGATCAGCCCCGATGGGGAACTGCTGGCGACGATCGGTGAGCCAGGGCGCCGCGGGGACTGGGACGAGGAAAAGGGGCAGCGGCTGCTTTGGGAGCCCGTGATGATCGACTTCACGCCCAGTGGCGACATCTTCATCTTCGAAGGTCACCACAACGAGAGCCCCAATGACGCGGACGGGCCGGACCCGTGGAATCAGATCGGCGCGGCGCGCGTGATTCACCTCGATTCGGACCTGAACTTCATCAATCAGTGGTACGGCAACAGCGGCGGTCCCGGGAAATTCACGGGAGCCCATGGGGGCGCGGTCGATCCTGTGACCGGACTCGTCTGGATCGGCGACCGCGAGCAATACCGGATTGTCGTATACCAGCAAGACGGAACCTTCGTCAGAACGATTCAGACGAAGAACCTGGTGTGCGCCATCTACTTTGACCGTTTCGGCGGTGTGTGGCAGGGTGCAGGCCTCGATGGACAGCTCCTGAAGCTGGACAGGGACGCCAACGTCCTCGGCGCAATGGGATTCAAGGGCAACGAGGCGGGCGGTTGGTGCGAGTCGAGCTATCTGACCATGGATTCGAAGGGCAACATCTACTCCGGCGACACGTGCAAGGCGCGGATCACGAAGTGGACGCCGAACAACCAATAGCAGACAACGCCTAAAGAACTGAGGACTATCGACATGCGAACACGATCGAGCACGGTCACTGGTTTGGCCCTGGCCGCTGTCGCCGGGCTGACTTTCATTTCCATCCCCTCCCCCGTGTATGGCCAAGGCAGGGGAGGTGGCAGGGGAGGCGACCCCAACGTCAACCCGTCTCGGACCGTCGACAATGTGAAGTACGTCGACGGCGAAAACGCGGCACCGAATTCCCAACCCAACCCCTACACAGAGGTGAGCTGGCCGCAGTTGCCGGATGGTCGAGAGCTCGGTGGGATCAGCGCGATTATCACAGGGCCCAACGGGAACATCTGGGTGGCCGATCGTTGTGGGCCGGGGAATTGCACCGATTCCGAGCTCAACCCTATTTGGGAATTCGATCCCGACGGCAATGTGATCCAGAACTTTGGCGCCGGCCTCTTCGTGTACCCGCACGGTATATGGGTGGACAACGACGGATTCGTGTGGGTGACGGACGCCCGCAATGCCGATGGTAAGGGCGAGCAGGTCATCAAGTTCAGCCCGGACGGTGAGGAGGTGATGCGGCTCGGAACGGCCGGCGTCCGGGGTCTGGGGAATGACACGTTCAACGGCGCGTGCGACGTGATCACGGCGCCCAACGGCGACATCTTCGTGGCGGACGGGCACGAGAACGACGTTTCCCGCATCATGAAGTTCGATAGCGAGGGGAACTACTTGATGGAGTGGGGGAGGAAGGGAACCGGGCCGGGCGAATTCGGCACGCCGCACGCGTTGGCCATGGATTCACAGGGACGCCTGTTCGTCGCCGATCGCGAGAACAACCGGATTCAGATCTTCACCCAGGACGGGACTCTGCTCGAAGTCTGGTATCAATTCGGTCGCAACAGCGGCGTGTACATCGATGCCAACGACATCCTGTACGCCGCCGACTCTGAATCCAACACACCTCGTAATCCGGGCTTCAGGCGCGGGATTCGCATCGGTAGCGTGACCGACGGCATGGTTGATTCCTTCATTCCCTACACGGATCAGGAACGATTGAATGCAGGCGGAACGGCCGGATACGAAGGTGTCACGGCCGATGCCGACGGGAATGTTTACGCGGGATTTGTGCTCGAAAGAGATCTGACGAAGTTCGTGAGGGACGGGCAGTAACCGACGGCGAATCAGTCAGCATGATTGCCGAAGACACAATCGATCGAGATTAGAGAACCACTGGAGGAGCATTTGGTGAACGAGGATACGGGCGTGGCGCAGAAGGGTGTCGTTGAATTGGAAGGCGCCACGCACGACAAACAGACATACGTCAACGCGATTGGACCACGAGGCGTGATCGGCATCATGACGCCCGGCCCAAACGTGAACGTCGAGAACGAAATGATGGACATGCGGCCGGAAGGCGTGGTCAACGCCATCGACCGCTACTACGTACCGAACCAGAAGATCAAGGCGAACGAGGATTGGGAAATCATCATGAGGCACGTGGTGGCGAACCTGGAGGACTCGGTACGCCGCCTGAACGAGTGCCTGATCGATCACCTGATCCTCGGAATGAGTTCTCAGAGCTACATGGGCGGGGAGAAAGGGAGCTTCGCATTGCTGGAGAAGCTGCAGAAGCTTTCGGGTGTTGAGGTCACGATGGGCGCGCAGTCGGCCGAGCAGGCATTCAAGCTCTGCGGCGCGAAGCGCATTGCGCTGCTCACACCGTATTACCCGGTGATCGAACACAACGCCACCAGCTATTTCACCGCGCGGGGCTTCGAAGTGGTCCACGTGGAGGGACTGAAGTGCAAGAGCATCATTCACGTGGCCTCCCAGACCTATGAGGACCTGCAGGCTGCGGTGATGCGGTGCACTGAATCGAAGCCGGACGCAATCCTGCAACTGGGGACCAACTTGCACTTCTGCCATGTCGCGGCGGATGCTGAACGTTGGCTCAAGCTCCCCGTGTTCGCGTCCGGCACGGTGATCTACTGGTCGGCCCTGCGCAAGATGGGGATTCAGGACAAGATTCGCGGGTTTGGCTCTCTACTGGAACACCACTAGACCTTTTCACTGCTCTTCCCGCCGTCGCCGCGCTCCGGACCCTGCCCTCGTACCGGCGACAACGCAAAGCGGGACCAAAGCGTCACCTGCCTCGTTCACCCGCGACAGCGCTGGCGGGTGAACGAGGCAGGCAAATGAGGATTGTGCAGCGCGAACGGCGACCACGCCCTGCCCTGCCGCGTGATCTCGTGCAGTCCCCTCCTGCGGGCCCGGACCGGCGATGGCGAGGAGCTTCTCGTCCGCGCCGGAAGGCGCCGTTCTTGGCCACGCGTCCACGCGTCGCGGTCGCGCGAAGCCTTGGCCAGGATGCCGCAGCTCAGGTCGGTGCGGAAGTCGCGCTCTACCAAGGCGGAGACCCCGAAGCCTCGGTGGCGTCAGCCCCCATCAAATCGTTATGAAACTGACCGCTCCCAAACCTTCTATCTGTGCACGAACGATGTCATGTTGATGCAAAGGAACCATGGGCCCCAGTGCTCCACTTAGAATAATATCACCCATCTTCAAAGGCTCGTTGAGTTCCATCATAGTATTGGCCAACCACAGCGCCGCTTTTAGAGGGGAACCCATGCAGTCTGCACCCACTCCCATAGACTGGTCGGTATTGTTTACCCCAAGTTCCATCTTACATCCGATCAGATCCAGTTCTCCCAGAGTCACCTTTGTCTCGCCCAAGACGAAATGGCTTGCGGAGGCATTGTCTGCTATGGTATCGGTGATGCGAATGTCCCAGTCTCTCACTCTGCTGCCTACGATTTCTATGGCTGCGGATGCGTACGCCATGGACTTTGCAAGCACTGCTTCATCTACTTTGTCATTGATGTCTTTGTCCAACACGAAGGCTACTTCTGCTTCCACTCTGGGTTGAACCAATTCGGAGAAATGCAATTCTCCGTTGTTCGGGACTTGCATGTCGTCGAACAACAGGCCGTAGTCCGGTTGATCCACTCCCAGTTGTTTCTGAACGGCAGAGGATGTCAGACCTATCTTGCAACCGACCCGGGCTCTGCCCAGCAGTGTTCTTTGAGCATTTACCAGGCGCTGCACTTCATACGCCTTATCGATATCCGTAGCGCCTATCAGCTCCCGAACAGGTGCAATGGTGCTCTTAGACCGCATGGCCTCCCAGATGTTCTTAGCTGCGACTTCGACTGTGTTCATGAAGGGTCCAGATGTAGCACGGATTCAAGGTCAACGAGAATTCTATCCATACATTAGGGATAGGCCAGCCAGAGGCCCACCCACACCGAAGGGCAAGGTAGGAGGGCGGTTTGGGGGAAGCAACAGGAACGGTTGAGCTGGGTGAGGCGGGGGAGCGTGGGGTTGGAGGTTGGTTGGCGAGGAGGCAAAGGGGCGGGCATGAGAGAGGAGAGGACCCCCCGGCCCACTCCTCTTCGGTCCGGCCGTGGTCACCGACGATCCTTTCATGGACGATTTCCATGATCCCGCGATCTCGAGATGCCCCTCCCCCCATCATTGGCACGGCGCGGGAAGTACGGATAGGTTCCCACGCGCTCGACGCGCGCCGGCATGAAGATCGCACGGTGCGGGCCGCCGGGCCTGGCATTCCATGGTTCTCCCGAGGAAGGCGGTCCACCACCCATGATCACCGAGAGTGTCCTAGTCGCGCTGGCTGGCCTCCTGGCCGTTGTCTCCCTCCTCTTCCTGCTTATCACGCGGTACAAGTGGCATGTCTTCCTCTCGCTCCTCGTGCCGATCCTGGTCTTTGCCGCCGTGCCGGGCGTGGATAAGGAGGCCTTCATCGAGGCCTTCGAGGTGGGCTTCGGGAACACGATCCAGGGGATCGCGGTGGTCATCGTCCTGGGATCGATTCTCGCCGAGGCGCTCAAGCACACGGGTGGAGTGGAGCGCATCACGGGGTCGATGATCCGATGGGTGGGCGAGCGTCGCATGCCCTTGGCGCTCACGCTCAGCGGCTTCGTGATCGGAATCGCGATCTTCTCCGATGTGGGCTACGTGATCCTGAACCCGCTGGTACACTCCGCTGCGCTCAAGACCGGGGTGAGCATGAGCGTGATGTCCACGGGCCTGGTCGGCGCCATGCAGCTCACGCACGCGATGGTCCCACCCACGCCCGGGCCACTCGCGGCAGTGGCACTGGTCGAAGCCGACATCGGAAAGGTGATCCTCTTCGGCGGCGTGGCGACGCTCGCTGGCTCCATCGGTGGCTGGCTCTTCGCCATGGTCGTGGGACCCCACATCGAGTCGCCTCCCTCCGAGGAGTTCGCGGGGGAGTTCTTGGTCGATCAAGGCAGGGAAGACGAGCTGCCCACCACGGCCAAGGCGTTCGCGCCGATCCTGATCCCCCTCGCGTTGATCGCCGGGCAAAGCGTGACCGGCTTGCTCCTCCCCGAGGACCACATCGTCAACGCGGCCATGCTCTACCTGGGGTGGCCGGTCGTGGCGCTGTCGATCGGCGTGCTGCTCGCCTACCGGAACACGAAGGCGCATCAGGCCGAAGAGCGCACCGGGGAATGGGTAGAGGCTGGGCTCCGTACCTCCGCCATGATCATCATGGTCACCGGGCTGGGCGGGTCCCTGAGCCAGATCCTCCGTGAAACACCCGCCGTGGATGCGATCGCCGAGGCGATGGCATCCACCGGGCTCCCGGCGATCTTTCTTCCGTTCGTGCTGGGGATCGTGGGCAACATGATCACCGGATCCACCACGGTGGGGGTGATCACCGCGGCGGCCATCGCGGCGCCGATGATGGGCACGCTCGGCCTCAGCCCGGAGGCCACGATGCTCGCGGGGGCGGCCGGCTCGATCATCGTGAAATACGTGAACTCGAGCTATTTCTGGGTCTGCACGTCGCTCTCGGGCATGCCTCTGCGCTCCGCGCTCATCTCGTACGGAGGCGTGTCGCTCGTGAACGGCGTCGTGTCGATGGCCGCGGTCTGGGCGATGTGGGCGGTGGGCTGGCTGTAGGATGATGGGCTCCGCGCGTGTCTGCCCAGGGTGCCTCTCTGCAGGGCATCGTAGCCGATGACGAAACGGGCTTGCCTCTCGAGTCGGCGGTGGTCCTGCTTCGGGGGGTCGGAGGCGGCTACAGCTCCCGCACGGACCGGAGCGGCTACCACCCGTTCGACGGCATCGAGCCGAGCTCGCTTACGCTCCGCATCAAACATCTCGGGTACTCGACCCAGGCGGGATCGTAGTTCGAGATCATGCTCACGATCTCCCGGTTCCCGGTCTCCGGATAGAAGACCTCCATCCATTTGGCGCGAAGCAGGTAGTGCCCCTGGGCCATGAAGATGCCGATGGCTCACGGGGTCGTCCCAGGTTGAAGCTTAACGATCTTTTCGGCTACTCCGAGGTGAAGCCACCACGAATCCCACCCGGACTTGACACCTGCGTCAGCGCCCCGGCAAGATGGCCGTGCTACCGGAGAGTCGTCCCGTTGGGGCGTCCCTCGCCCACCCCGATCCCTCGTCCAGCCAGGGCACGCGAGATGCGTCCATTGCAGTGGATCTCCCCCTCCCTCTTCGCGTTGACGGCTTTCTCCGCGGTGCCGGAGCCCGGCACGGCCCAGGTCGTCCAGGGGCATGAGTACGAAGTCGAGGCCGTGGAGACGGGCTCTCAGATCTATGCCAGCCGATGCGCGGTCTGCCACGGCTCGAACGGCGATCAGATCGCCGGAGTGGATCTCCGTCACGGACAGGTGACCCAAGCGGCCTCGGAGACGAAGCTCCGACAAGCCATCCGTGGGGGAAATCTCGACGCCGGGATGCCTCAGTTCAATCTGCCGCCCGACCAGCTCGATGCCCTCGTAGCCTTCATCCAGGCCGGCATGGACGTGGGTGGCACGGCGGTGGGGATCGGGAGTCCCGCACAGGGGATGACGCTCTTCGAGGGCGAGGCGGGCTGTACCCGATGCCACTCCGCCAACGGCAGGCGGGCGGGCCTCGCTCCGGACCTCAGCGACATCGGCGATCGGCGGGACGCCGAGTATCTCCAGCGGACCCTCCTGGATCCGTCGGGCGCGATGCTCCCCATTAACCGTCCCGTCACGGCCGTGACCGATGATGGCCGAACCATCCGCGGACGCCGACTCAACGAGGACACGTACACGGTCCAGATCGTCGACGACGAAGGCCGACTCCGCTCGCTGATCAAGGCGGACCTTCACGAATTCGAGGTGTCCACCGAGTCTCCCATGCCATCGGTGGAGGGCCGGCTCAACCCCAGACAGGTTGCGGACCTGATTGCGTACCTTCTCTCCCTCCAGGGGGCCCGATGAAGACCTGGGCGCGGCTCGCGCTCAGCCTGTTGGCGCTCCTTCACGTGGGAGACCTGGGCGCTCAGGTGACGTTCGAGCGGATCCTGGATTCCGATGCGGAACCCGAGAACTGGCTGACCTTCGGGGGCAGCTACACGGGCCAGCGCTACAGCCTCCTCAATGGGATCTCCCTGGACAACGTGGAGGATCTCGAGCTCAAGTGGATCTACCAGAACCGTGTCGCCGGCCTGTGGGAGGCGACACCGCTTGTCGTGGACGGCATCATGTACCTCACGCAGCGGCCCAACGACGTGTTGGCCCTCGATGCCGCGACCGGACGGGTCTTCTGGAACTACAGGCACAGACCCTCCTCCGACACGCGGGTCTGCTGTGGCTCAAACAACCGCGGGGTCGCCATCCACGGCCAGACGCTGTTCATGGGAACCCTGGACGCACGGCTCATCGCTCTCGACGCCACGACCGGGAAGGAGGTCTGGAACATCGATGTAGCCGATGCGAGACTCGGCTACTCCATCACGATGGCCCCACTCGTGGTCAAGGACATGGTCGTGATCGGCACCGGCGGCGGCGAGTACGGAATCCGCGGGTTCATCGCCGCCTACGACGTCGACACGGGGGAAGAGATCTGGCGTTTCAAGACGATCCCCGAGCCGGGTGAACCGGGGAACGAGACGTGGGAAGGGGACGATTGGATCTACGGCGGCGCCTCGGTCTGGCTCACGGGGTCCTACGATCCGGAGCTGAATCTCATGTACTGGGGAATCGGAAACCCCGGGCCGGACTGGAACCCGGATCAGCGTCCCGGCGACAACCTCTACTCCGAGTCGGTGGTGGCGCTGGACGCGGACACCGGGGAGCTCGAGTGGTACTTCCAGTTCACGCCCAATGACGGCTACGACTACGACGCGGTCCAGGTCCCTGTTCTCGTCGATGGCGAGTGGGGGGGCGAGCCACGGAGCATGATGATCTCGGCCAATCGGAACGGCTATTTCTACGTCCTCGACCGGGCCACCGGAGAATTTCTCCTTGGGCGGCCGTTCGTGAAGGTCAACTGGGCCAGCGGCCTCGACGAGAATGGGCGTCCGGTCCAGACGCCGCAGCCACCCGGCGAGCCCACGTGGCCCGGCAACCAGGGAGCCACCAACTGGTTTCCTCCCGCCTTCAGCCCGCGCACCGGTCTCTTCTACGTATCCGTGTGGGACAGCTACGCTGTCATCTATCGCAGAGAGGCGGACGAGTACGTGGCCGGCGAGCTCTTCACCGGAGGCCGTTTCCGTACCCTCGCTCCCGTCCCCGATGCGCCTGGCATCAACGTCGGCCGACCCGGTCCCATCAACAACTGGACGGACGCCGTGGGGCACGGCGTCACGATGGCCATCGATCCACAGACCGGCGAGGCCGCGTGGAGGTTCGAGCAGTTCGACGTCACGGACAGCGGCATGCTCACCACCGCGTCGGACCTGCTCTTCACCGGGGGGCGAGAAGGCTACTTCTACGCGTTGGACGCGGCCACGGGCGAGGAGCTCTGGAGGGCGAACCTCGGCGGGTCCATCGTGATGGCACCGATCACGTACGCGGTGGACGGCAAGCAATACGTGACCGTGATCTCGGGCAACATGATGGCGACGTTCGGCCTGAGGGAGTGATCCCCCCCACCCACGACGGAGGGAATAATGAGACGGGCACTCCGAGACGTTCTTCAGCCCACACTGGTCGGCTTGGTTTTCCTCGTCACGATGCCGCCAGGGTTGGTTGCGGCCCAGGAGACGCTGGCCGACCGTATCGCGCCGACCGATCCTTCCTCGTACCGTCTGGCGGAGAGCGTGCACGCCGGAGCCGGCCCGATGTCCCTCACCAGCCTGCTCGGGCGCGGCGCCGTCGGGCCCCACTTCCACTTCATGCATCGGGGCGAGATCCCTCCCGGCGGCGGAATCGGGCACCACTTCCACAATACGGTGGAGGAGATGTTTCTCATCCTCGACGGCGAAGCACAATTCACGATCAACGGCCGCACGGCCGTGCTGAGAGGTCCCGCTGGGGCTCTCAACCGTCTGGGGAACTCTCACGCGATCTATAATTCGAGCTCCGAGACCGTCCAGTGGATGAACCTCCAGGTAGGTAGCATCGAGGGCGTGTCGGACGCGTTCGACCTGATCGACGGCCGAGCGGACGCGGTCCTCGATCCCGTGCCCGCGTTCATCCACATCTCTCTCGATCCCGCCCTCATCGGCTCCGGGGACGAACGGGGACGAACGGGCCGTGACGTAGACGCCACGGTAGCCGAAGGCGTCCGGGCCCGCCGGGTTCTCAGCCCCACCGCGTTCGCGTCCGCTTGGTCCTACATCGACCACATCCTCGTTGCGCCCGGGGCCTCCACTCCGCTCCGCACACACGCCGAAATCGGGGAGGCCTACTACGTCCTGAACGGCTCGGGTACCGCGACGGTTGGGACGGAGACCGCACCCGTGACCAAGGGAGACGCCGTCCCGGTCCGCTTGGACGAAACCAGCTCGTTCAGGAATACGGGGAGCGAGCCGCTGGAGATGTTCGTCCTCGGAGTCGCCCGCGACATGGAGACGAAGCGCCGGTTCATGATGGAAGGAAATCGGGTCCGCTAGCTCCGACAGCTTTCCGAAGAAAACCGTACGATGGTGGCAGAGAGGCCCCGGGCTCCGATCTTCGGAGCCTGGGGAACCTGCTCGAGCCCGATGAAAGCATCTCCACCCATCCGGGCAGCCTCACCCTTCATGAATTCGAGCACGGCGTCTCCGTGGACATCCATCGTCTCACGCACGACGATCAAGGCGAACTCCTCGAACGGGCACTGAGGAACGTCGACGCTCGTCACCCTGATCTCGGAAGGAACGGCACGTACCGGCCGGTCGGGCGCAAGCCGTACGCTGCGGATATTCGGCCCGCATCCCATCAAGCAAGCCGGCGGCACGCAGCCAAGGCTCGCAATCGCCAGAAGGAGCAGCGGACGGTGAAGTGACACGGGTCGCTCCTTTGCACGCAGGGTCGTCATCCCGGGGGAAATGCAGGGGCCATGCCACGAACGGGGTGCCGCCTGCGGGGGTGGAACGCGCGCCGTGGGGGCCGGCTGACCGGAGAGTGAGACGGCGTCTGCCATCCCCATGGGACAGGGGACGTGCCCGGCCCCGCCAGGATCCCTATCTTGGGCGTCAATCAACCCGATAGGCAGCCCCGCACGGCACCGAGGACGATCATGACCCCGAGAGCGTTTCTCTCCGCAGTCGCCGCCACTGGACTCCTCCTCGCGGCGGCCCGCCCCGGGCTCGCACAGGTTCAGACCCAGGTTCCTCCGGTAGTGGAGGGGGCCCAGCCGGTAGGCATCGAGCGGATCCAGATCCACGGCATCTTCTTGGAGGGGAACCTCGAGGGCAACGCGGTGGACCGCGACGTCATCGTCTATCTGCCGCCCAGCTACCCGAACGAGCCCCAGCGCCGCTATCCCGTCGTGTACGCGCTGCACGGGTACTCCATCGGCGCCGCGCAGTGGAGCCAGGAGATCCACGTGCCGCAGACGATCGAGGGCGCGTTCGGTCTGGGGGCCCAGGAGATGATCGTGGTGCTGCCCGACTCCAAGACCATGCACAACGGCTCGATGTACTCGAGCTCCCCGACGACGGGCGACTTCGAGCGGTTCGTCGCACACGATGTCATCGAGTACATCGACGCGAACTACCGGACGATCCCAGAGCGCAGGAGCCGCGGGCTCGTCGGCCACTCCATGGGCGGCTACGGTGCCACGCGCATCGGCATGAAGCACGCCGACGTGTTCGGCAGCCTCTACATCATGAGCCCGTGCTGCCTCTCGGCGCGGGCGGGACGTCCCCTCAGCGCCGAAGATGAGGACGCGCTCGATGCCGTGACATCACCCGCGGAGTCTCCGGATCTGCCCGGCAGGCTTCGCTCACAGCTCGCCGCCGCCTCGGCCTGGTCGCCCAACCCCGAGA
>Ga0055448_10000361_pt1 | contig 11591 bp, 8 predicted proteins | sample China_Galinas_PW_4_FD_57744 | JGI IMG/M metagenome (GOLD analysis project Ga0055448, IMG submission 57744) | Wetland microbial communities from San Francisco Bay, California, USA, that impact long-term carbon sequestration - China_Galinas_PWA_D2 | ecosystem: Environmental > Aquatic > Marine >... | reverse complement strand
CCAGCAAGGGGCTGAGCGGACTGCCCCGGGCGATGCCGCGCTCGATATCCCGATAGAGGCCGCCAACGCTCACGGTGCGCTGAAGGACCTGCCAGAGAAGATTGAGCACCCTGCGGTCCGGCAGTCGTCGGGCGAGTTGATCGAGCAGGATGCGGTGGTCGATGTGCGCGTAGCGTAGTACGCTGGAATGCCGGTGCGCATCACGAACCCGTAATCCGGCAGGCGGGCCTGCACCCGCTCGATGGTCTGTTTCAATCCGCCATGACCGCGAACCTGGGTGCAGCACGGGGGGATGTTCAACTCGAGGGCCCAGCATCTTCATGACCAGGGCATCCTGGGCCGACCACAGGTGGATCGGCTCGCCATCGGCCTTGCGGATGGACTGGAGCGGGGAGAAGCGGTAGCGCCCCTGGCACAGCTGCGCCAGCAGCGGGAGCCTGATCGCCTCCCAGTGGAAGCGCAGGTCCCGGATATCGGCGTCTGGCGGGTAATGCCCGCGCTGCCGGCAAACCCACTGGTAAGCCGATTGCAGAGCCGCGGGATTGAAGAGGCTCCCGGCCCCAGCGCGCCGAAGGGAAGCGCTCACGCTTGTTTGCATCTGTGCCCTACGGCTATTTTTCCTGTTATTACGCGGTGAGGCAGCATGTATTCTGGAAGCCGGGTCTTGAGGAAAGTCCTCAGCTCCCGTCGCGTGGTGCGTGAGCCGTCTTTGAGCTGAACGGTCAATTCCAGGTGCTGGCCGGTGATCGGGTTTTCCACTCCGAGGGCACGGGCGAAGAGGACTTCGGCGTGCTCCATGGCGGCGCGCTCGACTTCGCCCGGCAGGAACTTGACGCCGCCGACGGAAATCCTTTCGCTGGTGCGACCAGTGATTCGAAGCCATTCCCCGGACTGCTCGACTAGGTCACCGGTGTCGTACCAGCCGTCCGCGTCGAAGGGGCAGGGTGCGTTGAGATAGCCGAGCATTCTGCGGGACGCGCGGATCTGCAATACGCCGCGCACGACCCGAGTGTCAACGCCCTCGCCCCCGATCTTCATCCACAGGCTGTCGCGGGTCTTGGACCGCACCTGCATTATGCCGAGCTCCGACAGGCCGTAGGTCTGGCGGAATTCCACTCCGGGCAGTGTCCGGCAGATTGCTTCGAGGGTGCCTCGGTCCATCCGCTCGGCCCCGTAGGTGATGAGCTTGAGGTGCGGCAACGCTTGGCTGTCGAGCAGGCCGCTCATGAGCAGCATGCGCAGGAAGGTCGGAGTGGTGGGCAGAAGCTCCACCTGGAAGTCCGCCAGGTCGCGGAGGACGGCCTCGGGCGAACGGCTGGAAGGGACAACCACGGAGCCGTTGTTGTACAGGGTGTGGAACAGGGTGTTGATCCCGCCGATATGGTCGAACAAGAGAAAGCTCAGGGTTCTTAGGGCGGGGCGCGGCTCGCGGTAGCGTTGGAGAAAGCGGGTGAAGTCGTGAAGGATTGCCTTGGGCCTGCCGGAGGTGCCCGATGAGAAGAGCACTAGACCGGGGCGCTCGAGCCGTCGCAGTTTATCCAGCAGGGGATGGGGTTGCCGGCGCCCCCGCAGCCGGGTGACCGCGCCGCCTTCGATGAGCAGGTCCACCTTGGCGGCATCGAAGTAGTAGTCATGATGCTGAGCCGTTTCGCGGGTGAGGGGCAGAACAATGGCCCTGGAGTCCAGCAGCCGAAGCAGCGAGGAGAGGCTTGAGGCTCCGAAATCGCCGACCAGCGCGACCACGTCCCCCGCCGCCACCTGCGGGAAGGGAGGGGGTCCGTTCAGCAGTAGATCCCGAAGACAGACCCTGCCGCCCCGGTGCAACAAGAAAGGGGCATCCGGGTCGGGTTGGCGGGCACGTAGATTCGCTATGACGCTCATCAGGCACCCCCGATGTGGATGACCTGCCCTGAGACCATACGCGCCTGGTCGGACAGGAGAAAGGAGACGCTGTCCCAGACATCGTCGCGGGTGCCCATGCGCTGGATAATCTGAGAGCCTATCAAGGCGTCGATCTGCTCCCCGGGGACGTTTTGGATAAGATCGGTATCGATGGGTCCCGGGGAGACGGCGTTGACGGTCACCCCGAAGTCCGCCATTTCGCGGGCGAAGGCGCGGCTGAAACCTTCCACGCCGGCCTTGGACGCTACATAGACCGCTTCGCCCTTGAGGGCAAGCGGGACCGCGAGGGTGGATAAGTTGACGATCCTTCCGGCTTTGTGCCGGGCCAGGATGCGGCCCATGGCCGCGCAGCAGTACATGGTTCCGAGCAGGTTCACCCCGACGATGCGCTGCATGGTCTCGGCGGGGGTTGTCAGCACCAGGTTGAGGGACGCGATCCCGGCGGCATTGACTAGGCCATAAAGGCCCGGTGCGGATTTCACCGAACGGAAGGTGGCGGCGACTTGCTCCGGATCGCTGACGTCGCAGGCGTGCACCGGGTAGGGGCGGTCGGACATCGGGGTGCGGGCCAGGCCGATGACGCCATAGCCTGCCGCGTGGGCGGCATCGGCCATATGGCGCCCCAGGCCGCGGGACGCACCCGTCACCAAGATCGTCCTGGGACTATCCGCCATGCTTCAAGGTTGTAGGCGAAACAGGTGCCGGGCCAGGCTGTCCACATCACGGTAGATGCTCTGGCTCGGCGACATGGCCGAATCGGTGGTCCAATTGAATTCCACCTGGAGCTGCTCCTCGGCAAATTCTTCCAGGTCCAGCAAGACCTCCACCAATTGCCTTGATTTCAGTGCCCGCTCCGGGCCGATGAGCGGTGTATTTCCACTTACGTTTTCCACGGGTATTTCGCCGAATTCCGCAACAGAACTGCAAACCCGTTCACGTATTGCATCGATATCCACGACCTTGATTCCTGATTGGTCCGGTGTCAGACGTTCACCAGGGGAAACAATTAGACTATATTCGCGCTTAAATCCAGCCAGTTGACGCCCCCGTGCCCTTGCCTGATGGGCGGCTCGGTTTTCCATCGGGCCAGATCGGAGGGTGCCGGGGATCGCTCCGATGGACACTTCCAGCAACGCCAGCATTGGCATTATCGGCATGGGTTGCCGTTTCCCGGGGGGCATAGCCTCGCCCGGGCAATTCTGGGAAAGCCTCTGCGCGGGCGCTTGCGGTATCACCGAGCTTCCGCCGGGGCGTTGGAGCCCGGAAAAGTATTTCGACCCTTTTCCGCGCAACAGTGTCCGCAAGACCTTCTCGCGCATCGGCGCGGTGCAGGGGTTCGCTCTGTTCGACCCGGGGTTTTTCAAGATCTCGCCCCGGGAGGCGGCGGCCATGGACCCCCAGCAGCGGCTCCTGCTCGCGGTCACCTGGGAGGCGCTGGAGGACGCCGGTTTGGCCGCCGATCGGTTGGAAGGGGAGGCGGTCGGGGTGTTCGTGGGTGCGGCGACCAGCGACTACCGGACCCTCAGCCAGAATCTTTATGACCGCTACGAGCCCCATCTCGCGACAGGCACGGCGCTGAGCATTGCTGCCAATCGCATCTCAAACCGTTTTGATTTCCGCGGCCCGAGTGTTGTGGTCGATACCGCCTGCTCCTCCTCGCTGGTTGCCCTGGACATGGCCTGCCAGGCCCTGGCCTCGGGCGAGCTGGAGCTAGCGGTGGTGGCTGGCGTAAACGGGGTGTTCGCCCCTTTCACCAGCTTGGTCTTCAGCACCGCGGGGATGCTCTCCCCCCGGGGCGAGCTGAGGGCGTTCGACGCTTCCGCAGACGGCTATGTCCGCGGCGAAGGCGCCGGCACCGTGGTGCTGCGGCGCACCGACGGACAAGCCCCGCAGGCCTGGGCACGCGCCTACGCCATGATTCGATGCACCGCCGTCAACCAGGACGGAAGGACCCTGGCCATCACCGCTCCCAGCGGCGACATGCAGGAGGCGCTGTTCCAGGGGATCTGCCGCCGGGCGGATGTTGATCGCGCACGGATCGACTATGTGGAGGCCCACGGCACGGGGACCGCGGTGGGCGATCCCATCGAGCTGCGGGCCATCGGCCGGAGTCTCGGACGGGCGCCCGGGCGGGAGCACGAGCTGTTGGTGGGCAGCGTCAAGGCAAACATCGGCCACCTGGAGGCGGGGGCGGGGATTGCGGGCCTGATGAAGACCGCACTCTGCATTCATCACAGAGCGGTCCCCCCGCAGATCCGATTGACGGAGCCGAATCCCCGGGTGCGCCTGAAGCGCCTTCGACTGCGGATCCCCACCGAGTTCACCCCGGTCGACTCCCCCGGGATGCGGGCGTTAGTCAACTCGTTCGGGTTCGGGGGGACCAATGCCTGTGCCCTGCTGGAGGCGGTGCCCGGGGAGGCGGCTGCGGCCGCCGCAATGTATAGGGCTGCATCGCCCGGGCCCGTAGACGAACCGCTTGGGACGGTGCGGCCAGTCCTCCTCTCGGCGGCCACCGGAGGGGCGTTGGCCGTCCACGCGTGCCAGTTGGCGGAGAGGTTGAGGGCGGACCCGGGGCTGTCCCTCGACGTGGTGGCCTCGACCTTGGCTCACCACCGGGCGAGCCTGGACTACCGGGCGCTCCTCCCGGCACGGGACCGGGAGGACCTGCTGGGGAGGCTTGACCGACTGGCCGCCGGGGATACCGGCGAAACCGGTGCCGCTGTGAGCGGCTTGGCGGGCCTGAGCGAGCGGCCGGTGTTCGTTTTCTCCGGGCAGGGCGGGCAGTACCCCCGGATGGCGGTGCCCCTGCTGGAGCAGTGCGCCGCCTTCCGCAGCGAATTGGAGCGGGTCGACCAGACCTTCGGCCGGGTGGCGGGGTTGCGGATCATCCCGGAGCTGCAAAAGGCCGGCGACCAGTCGCGCGTGGACCAGACCCGGGTTATGCAGCCCGCGGTCTTCGCCATCCAGGTCGCCCTGGCGAACCTCTGGAGGCGCCTGGGGGTGGCGCCGGCAGCGGTGATCGGCCATAGCTCCGGAGAGGTGTCCGCCGCCCACGTGGCGGGGGCGGTCTCTTTGGAAGATGCCTGCCGGATCGTGGTCCTGCGCGGAGCCTTGCAGCAGGAGCGACATGGCATGGGCGCCATGGCGGTGGTGGGCCTGCCGGGACCCAGGGTACAGGAGCTGCTCGACGGCGCCGATCCCGTCCAGGCGGCCCTGGCCGCAGTCAACGCCCCGGAGTTGGTGACCGTGAGCGGCACCCCGGATGGAATCGCGGGGTTTCTGCAACGGGTGGAGTCCGAATGCCCGGGTGCCTTCACGCGCCGCCTTCCGCTCGCCTATGCCTTCCACAGCCCGCAGATGGACGGAATAAGGGACCGTCTCGTCGAGGGACTCCGCGGCCTGGCCTTCAGCGACCCGGAGGTGCCCTGGTTCTCCACCGTGACCGGGGATCTGATGGCACCCGGCGGACTGGACGCTGATTACTGGGGGAGGAACGTCAGGGAACCGGTGCTCTTCGCGTCCGCGGTGGGGGCGGCGGTCGACCGGGAGCACCTGCTGTATCTGGAGCTGGGCGCCGCGCCGGTACTGCGCGGACCGGTTCGCACCTGCCTCTCGGAGCGGGGGTTGGCTGGGGAGAGCCTAGCCACATTCGACAAGGGCGCGGACGATCTGGAAGGGCTCGTCCGTTCCCTAGCGCGGCTCTACGTGGCGGGGGCTGCCATCGATTGGACGAAGGCGGTTCCGGCGGAACCGGGGTTCGTCCGCCTGCCCCTTACCCCCATGGAGCCCAGGCCCCATTGGATCGAAGCCTACGACGCCACCCGCGAGCTGCTGCAAGGGCCCGATCAAGTGTTCTTGGGCGAGCGTCGGGACACGCCCGTGCCGGTATGGCGAAGCCTGGTCAGCCTGGACCACTTCCCCTTCCTGCAGGACCACCGTATCGGCGGCGACCTGCTGTTCCCCGCCACCGGTTACCTGGAGCTGATGCTGCTCGCCGCCCGGCGGGCTCTGGCGGAAGAGGACCGGGACATAGAGCTGAGCGGCGTGGTCATTCACGGTCCCATGCCCCTGCCCGGGGAGGGCGCGGAGATACTGGAGACGGCCTATGACCGGGAGCGGAGCCGGGTCTCGGTGCACCGGCGACGCCGCGACAACCCGGGGCCCTGGGTGCTGTGTGCGGACGCCGGCGTCTTGGCCTATGCCATCGAGGAGGATCGGATGGCAGTGCGCGAGCCCGGGGAAGACTTCCCCTGGTCGGCGTCCGACGAGGCCTTCTATCAAGCGGTGGGCGAGCGGGGCTATGTCTACGGGCCCGGTTTCAGGGGCATTCGCAGTCTGGCCTGGAGCGATACCGGGGCGAGATCCGTGATTCGCTTTCCCATGGCGCCCGAGGCCGCCGGGTGGATGCTCCACCCGGCACTGATGGACAGCGCGGCCCAGACCTCGCTCGCTGTCGGCGGGCCGGATCTGGCCGAGGGGCGGCCGTTTGCCCTGCCGGCGTCCATAGAGCGGGTGCGCTTCAAGGGTCCATTACCTCTGGATGAAGACCTCGACGTCACGGTCAGGGCCGAGCGCGCGGAACAGAGCGGCTCCTCCTTTTCTCTCTCGGTCCGTGACCGGTCCGGTCGTCCGCTGGTGCGGGTCGATGGACTGCGGGTCCGTGCGGCACGGCGCAGGGCCGAGCCGCGGCAGACGGGCGTCCCTCGAGAGGTGGCGGCGATCGAATCCTGGGTCGAGGTGCCCCTGGAGGAAGAAGTCGCGCCCCGGCCCCTTTCGTTCATGGTGATCGACGACACGGAGCTGGGACAGGCGCTGACGGCTGTGTTCTCCGGTCAGGACCTGCCAGCGCGCTGCCATCGCCCCGAAAGTCCGGCAGAGCCCGTGCCGGCCGAGGACCCCTTGCATCCTGTCAGCGATGTCGTGCTTCTCCTGCCGCTGAGCGGGCCTCTGCGGGTAGACGGCGATCCCGACGGTCCCGCCTTCGAGCTCGCACAGCAGAGGGGCAGCCTGGCGGTACTGGAGCTGGTAAAAGCCTTATCGGCGTGGCAGCCGATGCCCCGGCTCTGGGTGTGCACCACGGGGGCCCGGGTACTGCGCATGGACCGGACGGCTGACCGGTGGCCGGAGCTCGGTATCGCCCACGTGCCGGTGGCGGGCATGCTGCGCACCGCACTGGCGGAGTATCCGCACCTGCGCTGCACCTCCGTCGATCTGGACCCGGCGGATTCCGACTCGGTGGTCGAGACCATTGCCGCGGAGGTCATTGCCGGAAGCGACGAGACCGAGGTGGCTTGGCGTAGCGGCCTGCGGTTGGCCCCGAGGCTGGAGCTGGCGCGTCCGGGCCGCCTGGCGCTGCGGAGGGCCGCGGTCCAAGAGGTGGAGAACTTTCGGTTGCGGCCTCGAAAACGGGGCGCCACGGACAGCCTCGACCTGGAGCGAATCCCCCTGCCGGAGTCCGGCGAGGCGGAGGTACAGGTGGAGATGCGCGCCTTCGGCGTCAACTTTCGGGACGTGATGGCGGTCTCCGAACTGCTTCCAGCGGAGGCGGAAACGGGCAGTGCGGTGGATGCCCTCGGCCTGGAGGGCGCCGGCGTGGTGGCGGGGGAGGGCGCCGCTGGCCTCGCACCGGGAGCCCCCGTGCTGGTCAACGTCCGCGGCTCCATGCGCGGCTGTGTCAGTGCGGATGTCCGGGCGGTGGTCCCCGTGCCGCCCGGGATATCGATGGAGCAGGCGGCCGGCTTGCCCACCGTCTTCCTCACCGCCCATTATGCGCTGCTGGAGGTCGGGCGGCTGTCGACCGGGGAGACCTGCCTGATCCATGCGGCGACCGGGGGGGTGGGGCTCGCTGCGATCCAGGTGGCCCAAGCATGCGGCGCACGGATCGTCGCCACAGCCGGCACGCCCGAGAAGCGCGCCTATCTGAACGGGCTGGGCATAGACGCGGTGGCGGATTCCCGTTCCCTGGCCTTTCGCGACCAAGTGCTGTTCCTCACCGGCGGCCAGGGGGTGGACTTGGTGCTCAACGCCCAGGCGGGGGCGTTCATCGGCGCGGGCATGGAGCTGCTGCGCCCCTTTGGGCGCTTTGTGGAGATCGGCAAGCGCGATGTCTACGCCGACAGTGCCATAGGTCTGAGGTCCCTGGCGGCGAACAAGTCGTTCAGCGTGGTCGATCTGGCGGCGATCAGCCGGGACAAACCGGCCCTGTTCGGCCGCCTGTGCCGGGACGTGATGGCGCGCGTTCGCGACGGCGTCTACAAGCCGCTGCCGACTCGGGTCTTTCCTGTAAGCGAGGCGGCTGAGGCCTTCCGTTTTCTCGGGCAGGCGAAGCACATCGGCAAGGTGGTGTTGAAAGGGCCCCAGCCGGGAGACACGGTGGCGGAGAACTTGGATATCCCGATACGCTTTAGAGGAGATGCTACCTACCTGGTTACCGGGGGCACCAGCGGCTTCGGCATGGCCGTGGCGGAATGGCTGGCAGCCTCGGGTGCGGGCCATCTTGCCCTGTTCAGCCGCCGCGGCCTGGCGACGGATGACGCGGCCGCTGCCGTAGCCCGCATGGAGGCGGCTGGGGCCCGGGTGACGGTACACTCCGTGGATGTGGCGGATGGGCGTGCGGTGGAGTCCGCAGTGCGCGGACTCCGGTCTCGGACGCCGATCCGAGGAGTGTTCCACGCCGCCATGGTGCTGGACGACGGGGTGCTGGAGGAGCTGACCGCGGAGCGAATTCTGCGCGTGCTGCGGCCCAAGTTGCTGGGGGCCTGGAACATGCACTGGACGACCCTGGGGCACCCGGTGGACCATTTTGTCTTCTTCTCGTCCCTGGCCGCGACCCTGGGGGCGAGAGGCCAGGCCAGCTACGTCGGGGCCAATCTGGTCCTGGACGAATTCGCCCGGTACAGGCACCAACGGGGTCTGCCCGGCCTCTCCGTGAACTGGGGCGCGATTGGCGACACCGGGGTGGTGTCCCGTGACAGACAGATCTCCGACACCTTGGAGCGTAGCGGGGTCTACCCGATGGCCTTGTCGCGATGCCTCGACCGTTTGGCGCAGTTGATGCGCAGCGACGTCCCCAATATCGCCGTGGCCAACATCGACGTGGAGGCGACGGCGCGCTTGGGGGCCAATCCCCATACCACCAAGGTTCCCCGTCTGGCAGACTTCGTGAAAGGGGACGATGGCGGGGGAGCGGACCTCATCGCCGGCATCCGGGGGGGCCACCCCCAGGCGCGTGCCGAGAAGGTGAATGCCTTCATCGCCGCGACACTTGCGGAGATATTGCAGTGCGACCCGGCCGAGGTGCACCTCGATCGCCGGCTGACGGACCTCGGCCTGGACTCCCTCGGATTCGTCGACCTTCGAATCCGCCTCGAGGCGGTGGCGGGTGAGCCCCTGTCGGTCGAGCAGCTCACCTCGCAGGCCACGCCGCGCGGACTGGCGGGCGTCCTGCTCTCGGTCCTGGCCCAGGGCTGATGGACGGGTGCAGGGACCCCACGCCGGAGAACGGCTCCCCCTTTCCGCTGCCCCTGGCCCCCTTCGAGCACTATATACTGGAGGACGACAGGGACGACTATCCCATGTGCCTGTGGGGCGGCCTGAGCTTCAGGGAGCGGATCGATGCAGAGCGGCTGCGCCGGGCCGTCGCCCAGGTCCAGGCCCGCCACCTCCTGCTGCATGCCGTGGTGCGGGGTCGGCCGGGCGGGCGCACCCCGGACCTGGCCTGGGCGGCCGCCGGTTCACTGGGCCCGCCGATCATTGAGTGTGAGCGAGCGCCGACCCGGGAGACGCTTATCCGGCGCATCGATCTTGCCCGGGAGACCGGGGTCAGGTTCTTCCTCAGCCCGGAGGGCCGCGGGTCGCGCCTCGAGTGCAGGTGCACCACGCCTGCGTCGACGGACGGGGCACGCTGATGTTTCTCGAAGAGATCCTGAAGTCCTATCGGGAGCCGGAGGCCCGGTCGGCGGATTCCCCGGCCTCCGATCTGTCCGGGCTTGCCCGGCGCCATCTCTACCCGACGGGCTGAAAGCGGCTTGGGCGCTTGCCCTTGGAGGCTTGGCGCACGGCGGTCTTCTTCCTGCGCCGCCCCGCCTCGCTGGCCGGACTTCCATCCAGTGACGGGATGGCCAACGAGGCGCCCTACCGGACTTTCCGGCTGGGTACCAAGGTGCTGGATGGCTTGAAGCGCGCCGGCAGGGAGCGAGGGGCTACGGTGAACGATCTGGTCGCAAGGGACGCCTTTCGGTGTATACGAAGGCCACCTTTCCGTCAGCCTCATCGTGGACCCACGAGCCTTCTCGAAGGAGCAACAGGCCGGGCTGCTTCGGTCGCAAGTATCACTTGGACGGAGTCCCGAAACCGCCCCTCCCAGAAGTGCCCGGTGCATTGGTCCTCCTCGTTGGCCTTGCGGACGACATGCTCGTTGAGCTGCGCGAGGGTGTTTGTTCGGCATGGCCAGCACGTGCTGGCAGAGCAGCGCATGGGCGGGCTCCTCCAAAGCGACATATTGAAAGAACGAATGGATTGCGCCCAGGCGGGCATTGCGCGTGCGCGCGCTGTTGCCCCGTTCCTGTTCGAGATGATCGAGGAACTGCCCGATGAAGGACGCATCGAGATCTTCGAGCCGCAGTTTCGAGGGCGTCGTGCCGAGGCGTTGTGCTGCGTAACGCAGAAGAAGACGGAAGGCGTCACGGTATCCGGCGATGGTGTGGCCGCTGGCACGGCGTTGCCGAAATAGGCGCTCGGTGAAAAAGGATTGAAGCAGGGCGGGAAAGCCGTTGGCGATCATGAGCTGACCTCCTCGGCTTTCTCCACCAGGCGCTTGGTGGCCAACTGGAGTAGCTCTGGGACGGCCTCGAGATACCAGTAGGTCTCGTTCACATGGACGTGGCCAAGGTAGGTCGCGAGCTTGGGTAGCTCGCGCTCAACATCGACCCCCGTGCGGTACCATTGAAGTAACATGCGGGCCGCAAATCTTGGCCTCGCGCGACAGGAATCGAAAGCAAGAGCGCAGTGCCGTGACCAGAAGCTGCGCGCTCGTATTGGCGCTCGAGCTCGGCCAGCGGGGAGGTGTCACAAACCGGCTCAGGAAGCGGAATGACCCCCTGACTCTGCAGATACCCAACAAACCTTACCGTGGTCGGCCCTTGACCTCGCTGCAGCCGTCCCAAGCGCCGCAGCTCCTTCAGGAACCGCTCGACAATGCTCTCGCTGAGCTGCACAGCTGCGAGCTGCTCTTCGTGCAGCCACCAACCAAGTTCGACGACCCAGAGAAGCTTCGATCGCACCGTCGATGCCGCATAGGCATCCTCGACCAGTGAGGTCGCAAACGAATCGAGGTGTTGCCACAGCGGGTTGCTGTGTAAGCGCTCTAGGAAATCGCCCTGTTTGAAGAACTCTTTCAGCATGTCTCTTCTCCTTTCTGACCCTATTGTCAGTCCGGAGAGATAACCCGATTATGCCGTGTCTGAAAACCCGGCTACCGCCGTAACTCGGCAAGACCAGGAGAGAAAAAAGCAAGCGGTTGCCGATAACTCGGCATAATCCGGTTGTCGGCATAATGGCGATTATGCCGCGCGCGGCATAATCGCCATACCTTTGCGGTGCACCGGCTGCTGGCCTGGTACCGCCAGGGGGAGGATCTCAACGCCCGCCTGCCGGCCCTGGCCACCTACCTGGGCCATGTCAATATCGCC
>Ga0055448_10000360_pt1 | contig 11598 bp, 14 predicted proteins | sample China_Galinas_PW_4_FD_57744 | JGI IMG/M metagenome (GOLD analysis project Ga0055448, IMG submission 57744) | Wetland microbial communities from San Francisco Bay, California, USA, that impact long-term carbon sequestration - China_Galinas_PWA_D2 | ecosystem: Environmental > Aquatic > Marine >... | reverse complement strand
CTCTCGTGCGCTGCTACAGCGCTATCTGGAAGAGCCCTCAGCTTATGCTGCGGTTCCCCGCTCCTACATAGAGGAAGTTCATTCCGCCTTCCTTATCGGGTGGATGCATGGCTATCAAGCTCGCGGCGAGAACGAGAATGCTGCAGTTGTACGACAGGCTCTCGAAGGTTTCGAGCGGCGTGCAGTGATCGCCGGATGAGCAAGCCTCTGAAACCTGCCTATCAGGCCCTTCTGCGGGATGTTCGCGAGCTCCAGGTCGATTGGGCCCAAGCTGGGCCCGTGCAACTCGTCGAAGCCGTCGCCGCTTTGCAGGAGTTCAGTGACGAGCACCTCGTCTCGAAGGTTACGTCGTACATCGAACATTCCTATCTCACACGAAGCCTGGTCGAGATCGAAGAGTCCGTCGCATCGACGCCGACAGGCGAGATCGCCGTGCATCGCTACCCGGTTCGCCTGGTGGATATCTTCGATACGGCCTACGCTGCCGCACGGCTCGCGACGTCTTGGAAACGATTCGCCCCTCGCGGCGCGACGCCGGTCTTCGTCGCCCGTGGGACTGCGTACCTCTATCTCGCCATGGAACTCGTCGGCGTACCGCGATGCAACCTACTCGATATCAACTATGCGACATTCTCGGACTTCGCCGGCACCGGATCGGCAGGATGCACAAAGCTCCGTGCCGAGATTCGCTCACACATCGACCACTGGGACGCGCAGGACACCCCTTTTGTGGAGATTGCCGCGAAGATGGTCGTAACGTTGGATGCCATCACCCAACTTCGTGGTCCCATTCTCGATCCCAGTCGCCTCGACCTGAGCTGCTATTCGCCAGATGAGACGGTTTTCGCCTTCGATGACCACGGCTCGTCGATTTACCTGCTGCTACTGCAGTGGCTCCTGGACAAGCAAGGTACCAGGGTGGAGGCATATCAATTCGGGCGCAACCCATTCGACACTCACCCGCGCACCGTCCGGCCTACTGTTGACGACTGCTTGCGTCGAATCTGCCCCGCGGACTACTTCGCTTCAAGGGTGCGGGGTGCCTTCAAGACAACCGCGGCTGTACTCCAGCCCCATCCAGTGACCGCGACGGGACACCCGAACGCCAAACCAGAACGTCTCCTCGCCACGTTGCTCGTGGCGACCATCATCCATTACTCCACGCTACTTCTTCGCGAGCCGATATGAACCGCAGCACTATCGATGTGATGGATGCCAATCCCATCCTCAGCGAGATTGCCCACGGCTATTACGCAGCCGCGGTGGAGGAAGGGCGCGACGCCCTACTGCTCACACCGGAGAGCTTCCGGGTGCAGCTCCGACAGCCCGATGTTGTCATTACGACCTGGCCTTATTCATGGGGGATCGAACACTATGTGTACTATCGCGACGTCGTTAAGGTCCTCATCGTGGCAGACGATCCATACGAGGTGGATCACCTGTCGGTTGTGGCCAGGAACTTCGACATCGTGTGCACCTACGAGAAGTCGTGCGTCGATAAGTATCACCGCGCGATCCTCCTACCTCTGGGCTACCAAGAGATACCGGCACCTGAGGTCGCTCCCGAGGCGTGCGACGTCCTCTTTCTGGGGGGCGAGTATGCTCCCAGAGATCGATTCGTTCGGGCCCTCGCGTCGGCGCCATTCGAAGCGGTTCTCCCATCGTCACAGAAGTACAGGTTGCAGTTCGACCGCCACTACCAACTCTGTCGCGCGGCCAGGATCAATCTCAACGTTCACCGAGGCAAAGCGGAACTCGATTACGCTCACTGCTCCAACGTAGACGGACTCGAGGCGACCAACCTCAACTGCCGCTTCTTTCAGCTCGGCGCCATGGGGGCGTTTCAGCTTCTCTACGCCAACCGGGAGTTTCCGTCCTACATCCCCGACGAGATCGTCTTCCACACCGCCGATGAGTTGCTCGAAAAGTGCCGGTACTTTCTCGCGAACGAGACGCGCCGCCTGGAGATCGCTAGGGCTGTGCAGCAGGGAATCCTGCCGGGCAATTCTTATGCGGACCGCCTGCGGGTCCTCCAACGCGCCTGCGCGGACATCACAGCTACAGCGAATTTGGACCTAACGGCCTACCAACGGGTGCTCGATATCGTCCGACCGCACCACGAAGAGATCTCCAACATGATGCGGAGGTTGATTTGGCGCTGACGCGGCCGGTACTTTGCCTTGATCTCTGCTTTACCCTCGCCGATCTGCATCAGACCGACTTCAGTTTGCGTAGGTGCCTGAGGGTCTCGCGAGAGGAATGGGAGCCTCTGTGGAGCGCTGGCAAGGTCGCGCGCTGGAAAGGCGAGCCCATCCTCAGCACTCTGAACAAGCTAGCCGAGGGGGCTGAGAAGCTATTATCGCCAGAGCGGCTCGCCGAGGTGTCGATGCTGCGTGCCACATCCCTCGCCGAGTGCATGTCTACTGCGGCGGAGCGATTCGCCTCTTTGCTCGTAGAGCTACGGGAGGCATGCAGCGCGATGTACGTCGTGAGCAACGCCGATCGCCAGGAAGCAGATTCGTTCCGCTCTTCGCCATTGGCGGCCTACTTCGATGGGGCGTTTCTCTCGTGCGCCATGGGCCTTCACAAACAGGAACCGGGATTCTTCCGCGAGGTAGCGGAGGCGGTAGGGAAGCACAACGGCGAGAAGTTCTATTGCGGCGACGGCGCCGACAATGAGTTGGCTTCGGCGCAAAGCATCCAGATGACGTCGGTGCTAGTGGAAGAATTTCCCAAGCGGTATTGGCCACAGGAACTGCCTTCCCTGCGTGCTGATGCGGACGTTTGCATCGAGGCGCTGCAGGACCTCCGGTGGGTGGTGACTCGCAATGGGAGGGCCGAGCGCAGATGAAGCTGTTCCTCCCACGCCCTCCTCTGCCCACGGAGTTTCTCCTCGACGCCGTGGCCAACGACGATGTGTCCGTTTCTCCCGGAAGCCGCGGCTACGTCTCGCGCCTCCAAGAGCTGCTGCAGCGCCTCAGCGATTACCCACACTGCTTGCCCACAACCAATGGCACTGCGGCCATTGCAGTGGCGGCGAAAGTGGAGGCCCAGCGCGCACGCGAGGAGGGCCGAGCCCCGGAGGTTGTTTTGCCCCCATATACTTGGTGGCCTGCCGTCACGGCATTCTTCGAAGAGGGCTTTCGGGTGCGCATCGCGGCTTACAGGGTCGGTCGCCGCACAGCCCATGCAGAGGAACTCCTCGAGGCGCTCGGCGAGGAAACGACGACCGTCTACGGATGTCATCTATGGGGAGACACCGTAGACCTCGCATCGGTCGCAGTCGAAGTGCCTCCAGCTGTGCGAATCGTGGAGGACGCCTGCCACACATCGTTAGTCGAGGGAGCGTACCCCGCCATCGGTGATTATGTCGTCCATAGCTTCCATCGCCAGAAGCCCATCGCTGCCGGAGAAGGCGGGGCGTTGTTGCTACGGTGCCGCGCGACGTGGAAGCGAGCTGTGGAGGTCGGTCACTGGGAGTATGTCGAAGAGGCGTATGGAGAACAGTCCTCGCGTGGGCAGAAATACCGGATGAGCGCCTTGAACGCGGCGGTCGCTTGCGAGGTCCTTGAGCAGTTCTCGTCGCAGCAGGAGAGACTTCGCGAAACCTGCAGTGCCTTCGTCGAGCGAGCCTCGGAAGCTCTCGAGTCGTCGCACCCCTGGATCCGGTGCGCACACACGACAGGGCACTGCCTACCGAATGACCTAGAGGGCACGGCGAGCCATCGAGCTTTCCTGCACGCTCTGCACGAGGCCGGGATTCCCCTCTATGGCAATCCCTACCGCTCACCAGCGAGGTGGCTATCCGAAAGGTACGGTCTCTCCGTATCTGCGTGCGAGCGCATTCAAGCCGCCCACGAGGAGGCAGACCGGCAGCGCTGGTTTCCGCCTGTCTCTCCGCTCGCTGGCGAGCAGGCCGTCGAGCAGTTCTTCCGACATGTCGAGAAGGGGGGGCGCTCATGACGGATGCTCCGTTGTGCATCGACGCCAAGAGTATCCGCGTGCTGCGATACCTCGCTACTTACGACTGCGCTGGTCACGCCTGCGCGCACTGCAGTGTCGGCGGCGGACGGGGGCGCCCTCAGTCGGTCGCCACGGATCAACTGATCTTGGCGTTGCTCGCTGAGATGCCACAGGACGCGGAGTTCTACTATCTTGGTGGGGAGCCACTAGCGCAGCCCGATTCGTGCGTGCGGTTTCTCAAGCAGGTGCTCTGCGAAACGTCTGTAAAGGTCGTGCTTGAGACCTCGGGGATCTGGTTTCCTGGAGCCGCCCCTGCCCTACTTCAGCTTCTGTGTGAACATCGAGAACGTCTAGCGGTACAGGTGAGCTACGACGGCTTTCACTTTGCGCCTGGGCAGTCGAAGGAGACCGGAGCCCTCTCTCTGTTCAGATTCTGTAAGCGGTCGCAGATAGAGATAGGCTTTTTTGCTCGTTCCCTGGGAACCAAAGAAGACATCGATTCGCGCACGGAGGCGCTGCTTGAGCGGGCCTTGTCGTACGGGGTTCCGTCTCGTGACATCTCGCTGCTCGGGGTTTGCCCTATCGGCAGGGCATCGCGACTCTCGATAGCTCAAAAGCGATCCTTCCCTCTGCAAGCGCTGCAATGCGACGGATGTCCATGGATGTCGTTCGACTTCGCGGCGCCAACAGGGTGTAAGATCGATTGCCATGGCGACGTCTACCTGTGCGAGGGCATCCGCATCGAAGCCAATGTCCAAGGCTCCGAAGTACGATGGGACCGGCGCTCCTGCGAGGCTTACGCGTTTCTGAACCACCTTCGGAACGGCGATCTGGTCGGCTATCTCCAACGGGTGAAAGCAGCTGCCAGCGACCTGCGTGGTGACCTGAACGAGCTGCGCGACTCGCTCTTTTTGGACAAGTGCCACGCCTGCTACTCGCTTCGATCCGTCGTGCGCAGGGACGAGCGATACTCAAAGGCGTTCGGTTCCTCCCGGTACTACCCGGCAGCGATAAGGGTAGCGTAGTGGAGACCGTCATAAAGATCACCAACGAGTGCCTGTGCCGCTGCGCGATGTGCTACGGCGCATACGAGGGGCGCCAGCCGAAGACCCCAGAGATGGCGCTCCCTGTCTTCCGCAATATCGCTACCGAACGGACAAAGCATGTTGCTGGCGCTCCACGCCCGATCCTCATCGTCAGCGGTGGCGAGCCGCTGCTGCACAGCCAGATCGGCGAGATCCTCCGATTCTCTCGAGGGTTAGACGCGACCGTCGTGCTCAACACCTCGGGGAACGTGGGCGACCGATTGGACTGGCTCCTGAACCAAGGCGAGACGTGTTGGCCGGATGTGATGGTGTTCTCCATCGATAGCATTGACCCAGCGCGCCATGATTCGTCTAGGGGAAGCTCCGGGTTGTTTGACTTCATCGTCGAAAGTACGCAACGGGTACTCGATACAACGCACATCTCTGTTTGCTTTAGATTCACCCTCACGCGACATACCCACCGCGATCTTCCGCGCTTGGTCCGTGCCTCCCATGAGCTTGGGATTCAGGGCCTCAAGATCACATTCGTCGAAGCAGCTCACGACTCACCGGCGTGCTTTCGGAGAGAGGATATATCGGCCTTGAAAAGAACCCTGGTAGAAACACGCCGTGTCGTGAGCGAGCTGAGGCCAGAGGTGCTCCAGAGCCGCGCAATTGAGAAACACCTTAACGCGGTCCTCGAAGCCCTCGAAAGCGATGGCGGTGAGCGGTTCATAGGGTCTAACTACGACAGCTTCGCTGGCGATCCCTGTCCGGTGCTGAACTCCTTCCGCCTCTACCTGCCGGACGGCCACGACGTGGTCTGCTGTCAAGCAGAGTATTACTCTCGCGGTTCTGCGTCTCTGCGTCCAGTCCGAGGCACGCTACCCTTCGCGTTTTGTGAGAAGTGCGCGGAAGGGTTTCACTTCCAAATATCGTTCGCAGAAGCCGTGCGATCCATCGAGAATCGGAGGCGCGGCTATGGGGAATGAATCGGTGCTCCTCCCTCGGCCCATGGTTAAGCTGGGGGGCTCCCTGCTCCATGATATTCCCTCCGTGGTCGCGTTTCTCGAGAAGCTCGCAGTGGGTCGTCCCGACGCTGTGGTGACCGTTGGAACCGGAACGCTAGGTGATGCTGTCTGCGAGTGGATAGACGGCATGGGCGTGGTCCTTTCTGTAGGAGACTACTCCCGCTTGGTCACGCGAGTACAGGAGATCGTATTCTACTCTCTCTCCAGTCGCTGTCCGTTCCTCCGACTCTGTGCTGCGCGGTCAGAGGTCGAGGTCGCCCACGCGCACGGCTTCCTGCCGATGGTTTCGGATGGCGGGATTGCCGAACAAATCGCAGCCGAGTCCTGTCAAGGGACCGACACGCGTGCGTTGCTGTTGGCGGGGCACCTGACGTGCGAAGCGTTGCACATTGTCACGGATGTGCCGGGAGTCTTCGATAGAGATCCCGCCGATGCGCAGGCTCATCTTCTAAGCCAGGTCAAGATCCGAGAGCTGGGCGCCTTGCGTCCCAAATGTATTGACGCTGGCATCGCCCTACATCCAGAACGGCTAGGCTCTCTTTTTGTGACGGTGTCAGACATGCACGGGTTCTGGACATCCAAATGGACGCGGGTATTACCGTGACTGGGCTTTCGCCAGTGCAGCGAGCAGCCATCCCCAACTGGCTGAACGGGCTTCGCATTTGCCGTGTGCTACCGTCGGATCCGCGAAATCTGGTCGTCGAGGGGGACTGCGACGGCGAGAGCTTTATCTTGAAGTTCATGCCTGCCGAAGATCCAGCGCCCAACCTTGAGCTTCTTCAGGCTCTCGTAGGCGCACTCTTGGTTGCGGGAGCGAGCGATCCGTTCCTATCCGGCCACACCTACGCCGCTAGCACAAGTGAGGTTCGCTGCATCGTGCAGCGCAACGTAGGCATCCCGTACCTCGACGCCGACGAGGTTGAGATCCGAGAGTTGGGAAGCCTGTTGGGGCGCTTTTACCATGCTGCCTCGACGGCCAGCGTTTCTCGGTTCCCATTGGCTCCTCACACAGTGCTCCGGGGCGAGAATTGGCAAAGAGCGCTCCGCGCAGGCGCACGACTTCGGTCGTTCGTCCCACCGAGGCAACGTCCGCCAGTCGAGCTCACGTCAACGTTGGTACACGGCGATCTGAGGCTGTGCAACGTCCTGCGCGGAGACGCGGGACCGACGTTGGTGGACTTCGACGAGGCGGGTCGCGGGATACCAGAAGACGACCTCGGGCGCTTCCTCCAGGACATCATCTATTCTTGCGGTTGCCGCGACAAACGACGTGGCGCCGAGCTTCTCAGTGCCTTTGCGGACTCCTACGACCACTCCCCACGCAGCGAGCTGCTGATCAGGGCGTTTCTGTACAACCTGGATCGTAGGTTGTGCGAGGACGAAGCCACGGAGGGAGATGCGGCGTGGAGGCGTGCTCAAGCCGCGTCCAGGACGGGGCTAGCGGCCATCTGGACCATTGAGGACCAAAGCGTCGCTAAGAGAGCAAGCACGTGAAGCACTCGATTATAGGTTGCGGCAGGGTGGCCCCCAACCACGTAGACGCAGCAGCCCACGCTGGGGTGGACGTGAAGTGGTGCTGCGATATCGACGAGGGGGCTCTCCGCGCATTTTCCGAAAAGCACTCCATCTCAAACGCGACTGTAGATCGGAGCGAAATCTTTGGGGACAGCGATGTCACCTCGGTTTCGATCTGTACGGATCACGGCAGCCACGCAGCCATCGCGCTCGACGCCTTGGATGCCGGGAAGCACGTGGCAATCGAGAAACCTATCACAATCTCCGTCGAAGACGCTCGTGCCATCGTTGAGCGGGCGGCAGCGCTCTCGAGAATCGTCACAGTATGCTTCCAGCACCGATTCGATCCGCTCGTGGTCGAAATGAAGCGGCTCGTTGAGAAGGAGCGTCTCGGTACCGTCGTGAGCGCCGTCGGCCACGTTCAGTGCGCCAAAACCGCCGACTACTATGATGGCTGGAGAGGACGCCTCCGCACAGAGGGTGGGTCTGCGCTCATAAACCAGGGGATTCACACCCTAGACTTACTTCAGTGGTTCTTCGGGCCGCCCGAGGTCTGCGGCGCAGAAATGGATACGCTTCACCTCGGTGAAACCATCGAGACCGAGGACACTTTGTGCGCCCTCTTGCGGTTTCCCAACGGCGCCCTCGGCTCACTCATGTGTACAACGGGTTCGTTCGTGGAATGGGACTCCTACATCGAGATTGTGGGTACGCGGGGGCGCATCCGCTTCACGACCGACTTCCCGAACGAGATCGTCGCCTGTGATCTTGCGGGGGTCGGCGACGAAGCCCGACTCGACGAGATCGCCAGATCGCGCCTAGCGCCGCCTCCAACGCAAACATACTACGGCATCTCCCATCGACGCCTCCTCGCCGACTTCTTTCGCGCCATATCTTGGAACGAAGCACCGGGCGTAACGGCAAGACATGCGCTCGATACGCTGAAGACGGTCCGGAGAATCTACGACGCCGCTCAAGTGCGGAGAGAACCTTAGCAAGGACAAATCAGGTTTGTAGAATGATGTCTTGCAGTCAAGCATTTTCTTCGACCAGGCAGTGTCAGGTTGTCTGCAACCCCGGCTTCTTGCACTGTCAATTCGAACCAGCGGCTCGGGTGCAACCGACCATGGCTGCGCCTGAACGCCAACAAAGAGTCCGAAGCCTCCTTATGGGTCGGACGCCGACGCTACGGCGCTAGTCGGCGATTGTATTCCCAGATTCAGCAGGTGGGGTTCGAGCATGCCACGCATAGCACGTGCCAAGGTCCTGCGCGATATTCACCGGTTCGGATGATTCTCGAACTCCTACACCGCTCGGGGAGAAGTCTCAGTTATGCCCGCCAAGCATGTGTATCGCCGCCTCCGCATACTGGTGACGGGGGGCGCGGGCTTCATCGGTTCCCATCTCTGTCGCAATCTGCTGAAGCAAGAACATGACGTTCTCTGTGTCGATAACTTCTACACAGGTACCAAGGACAACATAGCCGGACTCCTGGCAGACCCTCATTTTGAACTTCTACGCCACGACATCACTTTCCCACTCTACGTCGAGGTCGATCGAATCTACAATCTGGCCTGTTCGGCTTCGCCGATCCATTACCAACGTGACCCAATCCAAACTACAAAGACCTGTGTCCACGGCGCGATCAACATGTTGGGGCTTGCCAAGCGAACCGGAGCGCGCATTTTACAAGCATCAACTAGCGAAGTTTATGGCGATCCGACCGTGCATCCTCAGCCAGAATCCTATTGGGGAAACGTCAATCCCATCGGGCCGCGTTCATGCTATGATGAGGGCAAGCGCTGTGCTGAGACCCTGTTTTCTGACTATCACCGACAACATGGGGTGGCGATCAAAGTTGCGCGGATCTTCAACACCTATGGGCCGAGGATGCACCCGAACGATGGGAGGGTGGTCTCCAATTTCATAGTGCAAGCTCTCGAGAACCGACCGCTGACCATCTTCGGCGACGGCCAACAGACCCGCTCGTTCTGCTACGTTGACGATCTAGTAGATGGCCTGATGCGGCTGATGGACAGCGACGCGGCCCTGACGGGGCCCCTGAACTTGGGTAATCCAGAGGAGTACTCGATGCTTGAGCTAGCTCGCAAGGTTGTCGACTATACCGGCTCTTCTTCAGAGCTGGTGTTCAAATCTATACCGGTCGACGATCCGCGTCAGCGTCAGCCCGACATCGAAAAGGCGAAAAGCGTCCTCGGGTGGCAGCCGCAGACTAGGCTCGACGATGGTCTACAGTCGACTATTTCCTACTTTAAGGATCTGATGAAGGGGCCTGACAATCATCGTAACGAAAACTCACGCTAGAGGCGCGACCGACCGACTGAAGTTATATGATCGGCCGTCTCAGCAGGCATCCGTATCTTTTTCATGCCACGCGACGTTCTCGGCGTAGTCGAGCGAGTGTGCTCTGAAAACTGGAGAGAGTCAGGGAAATTCCCTGTCCATGCAAAGTCTTGAGCACTGCACTGTGGCTGGCGCCCGCGGAGAGCGCATCCTCGACATCATCGAGAACCTCTCGCAGGCGCGCCGTGTCGGACCGCGGGATGCCGCGATGCTCGTCTGCCGGCTCCCGCAGTGCTGCGGAAACCTTCTCCTTGTTGACAACGATGGTCTGTCGCGTAGCGCCATCGGACTGAGCCTTGATGTCAGTCGTCATGCTTCATGTCCTCAGTTGGCCAGATCGAAACTGCGGGCGTCGGTGTCAGGTCTTGTTTCTTGCCTGGCGGCCAGGGCGAAACCAGGGTAAAGGGCGGGGAGTGCCGCATACAGCCGCGCTTTCGAGTCCACGGGGGATGTAATCAAGTTTCGCCGCTTTTGGTTCCCCCCCGAAAAAACCACCTTCGCTATTGGTTCGGTTTTCCATACCCTCGCTTTTGTCCGTATCCGATCATGGGCTCCATGCGCTCAGTCGGAACAATCCAACTGCCATCATTCCAGGCTTTTGCCAAGGCATTTTTCGGCTGTCTTCTGGCGTCGTCGCCCGTCTTAGCTGGTGCGGACGGCGAGCGCGCAGTCCTCGCTCGTCTCGTCCACGAACTGGAGACCCTCGATGGCGTGATCCGCTCAGCCGAATCCCAGTCCGACCCGGACGCCCGCCTCCATTTCCGCTATGACTGGCTGCGCCAGGATGTGGAACGCGTGCGCCGCGGCATCCAAGACCACATCGATGCGCCACGCGTCGACCCAAGGATTCTCCCGCCGCTGCGCGGTGACTACCGGCAGTGACAGGCTCCGATGACCGGGGCGCAGAGTTCCGCTTTTCAAGCCGGCGCCGGTGTGCACGCCGGCACTTTGCTGGTGGCCATCGCGGGCGTTGTTCTGGTGTTGGCGTTCGTCTGGGTGATCTGGGTGACTTTCGGGGCGGTCCGCGCCTGGCAGGGCGGACAGGTTGGGTTGTTCGATCTGATGTGGAGCGCGCTACGCGCGAGCATCGTGCTGCTGGTGCTGGGGTTCTATTTGCGCTGAGCGGGTGAGGTTGACAGCCGGTCTCGCCGTGCCCCGTCTCTCTGGTTCGGCGTCGATACCGGCCTGTGACAGAACGGGGGGCGACCCCAATGACCGAGGAGGTCAGACCATGAAGTTAAAGGGGATCAAGCGAACGGTTGCGGCGATAGGGTTGTTCGCCATGGGCGCATTCCAGTCCGCCTGGGCGGCACTGCCCACGCCGGTGGCGCCGAGCACGGCGCCCGCGGCCGGCGACTGGATCGGCCTGATCAAGGGCTACATCAAGGATGGCGGGGTGGTGCTGGGGCTCGCCATTGCGGTGCTGGGCTTTCTCTGGGTCGCCTACGTAGGCTTCGCCAAGTTCAACGAGGCCCGGGTCGGCAAGGCGGAGTGGGCCGAGGTGGGGGTGCTCGGGGTGGTCGGCGCGGTGGTGCTGATCTTCGCGAGCTACCTGCTGACCGAAGCCGCGGGCGTCATTTGACGCAGGATCGAGCATGGCTGTCCGCAACGACATCTTGGCCGACCGGCTCAACGCCGAGCCCGCCATCTTCAAGGGCTGCTCGTCCTCGGAGCTGGGGATCATCGTGGCGGTGGCGGCG
>Ga0055448_10000357_pt1 | contig 11617 bp, 11 predicted proteins | sample China_Galinas_PW_4_FD_57744 | JGI IMG/M metagenome (GOLD analysis project Ga0055448, IMG submission 57744) | Wetland microbial communities from San Francisco Bay, California, USA, that impact long-term carbon sequestration - China_Galinas_PWA_D2 | ecosystem: Environmental > Aquatic > Marine >... | reverse complement strand
CTTAATTGTCAAGGGTACTCCAGCTGAGAGAGAGACTGAGCGGTTGATCAAGGCTTCAGAGCACTTGGTGTGAACGCAAAATGAAGAGTCACCTTCAACAGTTTATAGATTAGAGGAGAAGACTAAACCTTAGATCAATCTGTCTCCTCTTCTCGTCAAACCGTACGTGCAGATTTCCCGCATATGGCTTACCATAGACAGCTTCTCAGCATTCATTCTGTTACCAATCAAGCAAATATTTCTATACAGTCCCATTAACACAGGGCTTGTCCGAGCAATGGTTTTTACGAACCTTGAAATGTGACCTCAAGTCCCCAACGATCAATATACATTTGGATAATTGTTCATGCTGTCAGCATCACATCTGTATTCATTAGAGGAAGTGGATCCATCCCTCGTCAGGATCTACTATAGTGGGTAGAGAGATCAGACCTCTCTATCCACTATTGTAAAATGGCAATTTTAAAGAAAGATTCTCACTATATTTCGTGACCTTTCAATGCGTGGCATAAGCTATACAGCTCTATCCACCGATAATGATGCTTGTAGATCATTTTGGCTTTTCGTCGAGCTTCCACAGTTTTTCGGTTATCTCCAAATGCCTGAAAGCCTCATTGATGGCGTAAAATACCATATCTCTTAGCTCTTCATCCCTAATCTCGGCAATTGACTCGTAGATGTTTTCACTCAGATGATGTTCTGAAAGTTTTTTGGAAATCATTCCCTCTGAATTCAAAAATTCATTAGTCCAATGATTCCTCAAATCTTTTAAGTCTTGAGAAATTCCGAAACAGCCATTTTCATCTGTGGAATTGAGTCCGGCTTCTTCTGCATACACAAGCTTGTAGCAGAGATTAAGGTAGTCCAAAGCCACGCAAAAAGCTTGATCAGCTGGAGTACTTACACGATTGGTCAGCTTAGATGAAACTGTATTATAGAATTTTACATTGGTAGCTAGCAAGGCTTCAATGACATTCTTGTGGTGTTTCTCAGGTTGTTCGATCATGTATATCTTTTGCTCGGGAAAGGGTTCTTTTTCGGCAAAAGAAGGCTGCGGAGGCAAAAGCAATAATCCAGCTACAAAATAACGTTTCACTATTTACTCACCATATAATCATAAACATATATAGCTATTACACTTAACGTAAACAATACAATCGTTTTTAGAAGATGTTTCTTATCAAAAACGACTTTTTCCCTCGGAATGGGTTGGTAGCGATAAACCTAACCCTTCCAACAGAAGTTGCAAAAAAAGCGTTTAAAAAGATTACAGCCATCTAATCACTATTGGTTTTATTGAAGAGAATGCCTGCGGCGCTCTCCACCTTTTGAACAGTCGTCCTGAAGCTATCTAGGCGTGTGTTCTGTGGAATCTCCTCATTCGGGAGGATGTAAGCCCTTGTTTCCTTTTTGCCCTGCCAGTCTTCCATTGTGATTATTTTGAAGAAATGGGTCGGGACGGCAACATCATTATTCCCGATTACCTGATATTTGACAAATCGGTTTCCGTTTTCTTTGGTATAGGGCAAGTACAGAGGCCCTGTGATAACATAGATATTTTGGTAGTATTGCGTTAGGTCTCGTATGTGTTTCTCGAATTTAGACCAATAGCCTCGGTTGAATTGAGGGCATTGAGGACACATGTTGGTCATGAAAAAAGTGTCGTCCATTGCTTCCTTGCTAGAGCGATGATCCGCAGCGGGTGCCATATGTCCACGGTCAAAACCAGACCCTCGATAATCGGTCATGGAAGCCCTCAAGTGCTTTGGAATGACTTCGTCATCCTTGAAAGCGGAATGGGGGCGATCGGCTGACCCTTTGATGCTGTCTGCTGTCAGATGCTCATAGACCCAAGCAGGATTGCGTTGTCTTGCGTCATAAGCAAGAGAATAGCCTCGTTGATCAATGTGAAAGGAAGATGTCGGAAGACCCGTTATGCTACTTTTTTGTCTGAATAGGTATTCGGTTGGCAAGACATCGTTGGTGTATGCCCGCACCTCTGGAATACGCTGGCTGGCGATTCCAAGAACTAGGCCTATGAGGAGAGGTGCTAGCCATGGCAGACGGAAATGGGAGAAATTTTTCCTTTTCTTAGACATAACAGTCGCCTATTTGATTGGAAATACCAAGATAATCACGTAAGAAAATTTTGGCTACTGTTTTAAATACGCTACTCAACCGCAAACAAATTCATGATGCAAAAACAGCCAACACATCTGATCTAGATTAGTACTGGGGTGTGACAAATTTGATCTAAAGGAGCAAACAGAAGAGAAAAAATTCTAGCTTATTTCTGTACATAGACCCTAAAAACCATGCGTGAGGGCTTATGCATAAAATCGGGATGGAACTATTTTACGTCCGCTATCCCATTTTTCCTAATTTTTCCATACCTCACCTGGATGCCCAGATTAAAGACTATTCTAAATACTTCGCAATAATTGAAAAAGATTACTATCTGCAAAATTTGTATGAATTTCATTATAGTTAAATATTTTATAACATGTTGATATTCATTATTTTACTTCCAATCAATATTGGGGTTATGGAATCCTATTAGGCATGTTATGAGCTCTTAGGAAGGGTTGTTATTTTTAGGGAATTTGTGACTACCGCATCCGTCGCTAGTTCGGGGTTTCCTTTTTTCTACAGGAAATTGTTCTGATGATGTTGCTCTAAGCGAAAACAATGACATTGACAAATCTAAGCATGTCGAGAACTACGTTTACACTTCTCAAAACACTGCTTCTAAAAAGATTTCTCAGTGCACAACTTTGGTAATAGAGGTGGAAACAACTGAAAGTATCAACCAGAGCTCTTTTAACTGTTATCAAATGTTTCAATGGGGGTGCGATTGAACAGTTTTCCTATGAAAACAGTAAAAACATCGAGTTACTTTTGGGGGAAAACAGACAGCAAGTCTGACAGTCGATGGAATCCTCTAGTATTACATCTTATAGATGTAGCAGCCAGTGCTGATGCGATTCTTTGCCGAGAGCCCTATTCAACTCGAGAACGCATGGGTGAAATATTGGGATTATCGTGGGATCAGGCTTTACCTTGGTTCCAACTCATAATAGCATGTCATGATTTGGGAAAAGCTTGTCCTGGGTTTCAATGCAAATGGGACGGAGCAATTGTTTATCTTGAAGAAGCAAAATTAAGAGTCCCCACATCTCCTAATACTCATATTAATCATGCTTTTGTCAGTCAGATCGTAATTACTCAACTTCTTATAGAAAAGGGCTGGTCGGAAGATCTTGCCGAGAAGATTGCCGACGCTGTGGGGTGCCATCATGGAGAGCGTGCAGGGCCAAGGTTGATTGACAATCTAGAAGGTGATCGAAAGGCTTTAGGAGACAACTTATGGTTTGAGAGCCGCAAAGAAATTTTTCATCTACTTTTAGAACTGTTCAAGCCCACAGTTGTACCGGAGAAGTCAAAGCTTTCTGGATCGGATTTTATGTTGATAGCTGGGTTAACAAGCTTTGCTGATTGGATTGGATCTAATGAAAATTGGTTTCCATTTGGAACTCTTGAAGATACCCATGACCTAAATGGATGGTGGGAAGCTCGAAGAAACTTGGCCGAGAAAGCTCTTGACAGTCTAGGATGGGAAATTAGATGTCCTCTATCTAAAGTTGAAACTCCTTTCGAACAAGTTTTTAACCAGAAGCCACGTCCTTTACAGGAAGCTGTTGCAATAGCATGCAAAGAACTATCTGAGCCGTCAATACTACTTATCGAGGCTCCTATGGGTGAAGGGAAAACAGAAGCAGCTTTCTATGCACATCTTGAGCTTCAGCGTCGTTTTGGACATCGGGGTCTTTACATAGCCCTTCCAACAAAGGCTACTGGAAATGCTATGTTCAAGCGGACACTACAATTTCTTCGTCTACAGCATTCTGATAAAAGTATCGATTTTCAGCTTCTACACGGCGCAACGCAGCTTAATGATGACTTTCAAGAACTTCGCCTAAGTTCAATTGATACTACTGATCGTCATGGTGGGGTGCGTGCTGCAGAGTGGTTTACACATAAAAAGAGAGCCCTCTTATCAGAATATGGTGTAGGAACAGTCGACCAGGCATTGCTTAGCATCTTACCTGTGCGACATCAATTTGTCAGATTATGGGGTTTAGCAAATCGAGTAGTCGTCTTTGATGAAGTACACGCCTACGACACGTATACAGGGACACTTTTACTTGAGTTGATAAGATGGTTGTTATCACTTGGTTCTTCTGTTGTTCTACTATCAGCAACATTACCCCCAGGGTTCAGACAAAAATTAGCTGAGATTGTTGGAGCAAAGACAACGGACCAAGATGTATCCTATCCCCGCCTTTCATTGTACATGGACAGGAAGATGAATCAAATCGCCTTTAATGCTGATCCTCAACGGCGATACTCTTTGAAGGTAGAAGGTGTCTCCCATGACCTAAGCGTGATCAAAGCAAAGATGGAGGAAAAATTAGGAAAAGGCGGGCTGGGATTGATCTTAGTCAACACTGTACAAAGATCTCAAGAGCTATATCAACTTTTTGCTTCAGGCATCCACATAGAAAAAAATGGTGTCCTCGTAGGCAAAGTGCTCCCTGACGGAACAGAGGTGTTTCTCTTTCATGCAAGATACCCTGCAGATAAAAGACAAGAACGAGAGGATTACGTTTTGTCAGTATTCGGAAAGGACGGCCTGCGGGATGGGAGAAAAATATTAATTGCAACTCAGGTGGTGGAGCAAAGTCTTGACTTAGATTTCGATTGTATAGCTACCGACCTAGCTCCTATAGACCTCATCATTCAGCGTGCAGGCCGTCTTTGGAGACATCAACGAATCTCCCGTCCTGTGTTTGAACCCGTGCTTTTAATTGCCGGCTTAATGGGTGAAGAGCCACTGTCATTCGGCAAACCATTGTGGTGGGACTCTGTGTATAGAGAGGATGTTCTCTTACGTACGTGGGTGTTATTGAGATCGAAGGTCTCTATGTTGTTCCCAGATGAAATTGATGACCTTGTGCAGAGTGTTTATGAAGAGCAGGTAATCATCCCTGAAAATTTACAGAAGCGTTACGAAAATGCAATCCAAGGCGGAGAGGGAAAAAATCATGCCTACAAAGGGCAGGCATATCGGGCGATCATTGGTTTCCCTGATGATGACTCCTGGGATAAGCCGGAAAGATATCTAAAAGCTGACGATGATGATGCTGGACTACATCCTAGCTTAATTGCTCAGACACGTCTGGGCGAACGATCAATTGTTGTGATTCCAATATTTCCTCATCAGTCCGATGAAATTGAAGGAAAGCAATCTATTATTGAGGCTAAGCATCTATATCAGAGTTCTTTGAGTATTTCCCGTAAAGGAATGGTAAATAAGCTTATTAGCATTGGTAATCCTGAAAGTTGGAAGGAATCTCCGCTGCTTAGGAATTGTTATCCTTTGCTGATTACAGATGAAGGCTGTTGGCAGGAGGATCCGAGTGTTCGATTAGATGATGAGTTAGGCTTAGTATATGTATCCAAGGAGGATAAGTGAGACGTTATAATCTTATAGATGAGAAATGGATTCCAGTTCGAATGCTCGATGGCCGTCATGATACACTTGGTATAGCCGAAATATTATTAAGAGCTAAAGAGATCGCCTCTATTGAGAATGCCTCTCCTTTGATTGTAGCTTCTCTTCACAGATTTCTACTGGCGCTGCTTTACAGAGCCATCGAAGGCCCCACTGACTTTGAACACGCTAAAATTCTATTTAAAGAAGGGTTCCCAAAAGAAAAAATAAAATCCTACTTAGAAAAATGGCATGAACGCTTCTGGCTGTTTGATGAAAACTATCCCTTCTTTCAGATTCCAACATTCGAACCAAGAGAATGGAGGGCATGGACAACTCTTTTTGCTGAAAACAATGCCGATAATGCGAAAGTATTATTTGATCATATTGATGTTGGTCGGCCAGGCGGAATTCCAGAAGCCAAAGCTGCTTGTGGAATTTTGGCTACTCAAACATTTGCTTTAAGTTGCGGCAAGAGCGAACTCTCTCATACAGGTACAGCGCCCTCTGCAACAGCTGTCATGGTATTGCCTATTGGCAGCAATCTGGAAGAAACGCTTCTATTCTCTCTCATTGATGAAAATAGAGAAATCCTGAAAAGAGATGTGCCTATTTGGGAACGTGATCCGGAAACGATCAATTCTTTGAAATCAGGACAAGCAAGAGAGATAAATGGAATTGCTGACCTATACACATGGAGATCACGATCCATTCGATTGAAGAGTGATTTAGTAGATGGCATTGAAAATGTAGCTTTTGCATCAGGTGTTAATTACACGAAAACAGAGCTTGTTGATCCCATGTTGGCATATAGAAGTGATGATAAGCATGGGCGACTACCAATTCTTTTTGGTGAAAGAGGACTGTGGCGAGATTTTGACTCTCTTCTACCTGATGACTCAAAGCTTGGTCCGCAAGTTATCGAACATGCTATCAGATTAACCCGCCATATTCCTCAACGATTTCCACAGTCAATCTTGGTGCTTGGCCAATCTAATAATAAAGCTAAGGTTGAATTTTGGCGTATGGAGAGATTTGTCATTCCAAAAGCACTTATAGGCGAAAAGATGATTCGTTCAGATATTAAACGGCTGTTGGATATTGCCAAAGACATGCAGTCGATATTGTGGAGGGTATGCCAAACATTTGCAACGCATTTGTTGAGCCATGGAGAGCGAAAGCCAGAAAAGAAGGATATTAATTCTTTCATTAAACAGATGGCTTGTGAGGACTTGTATTGGTCAACCATGGAAGCTCAATTTCATTCTGTATTAGAGTCTTTTACCCTGGAAAAAGATTATGATGAAATTGAATTGGGTTGGCGAGATGCAGTTAAAAATGCGCTTACAAACTCATGGAATCAGCATAAAGCGTCAGTGTCATATACTGATGCCTGGGAGCTCAGAGCGATTGTAAAGGCTGATTATCTACTGATTCGCGAACTGCAAAAGAACTCGAATTCAACAAAAAATGCACACAAGGAGAGTCGATGACAACATTCATTGAAAGACTGGAAGCATTGATGGCAAAGGATAAGAGAGTAGGTGCCATTCTGCGAAGAAGTCTAGCTTTTGGGCCTGGCCTATTTCCAAGAGCATACCCATACGTAGAACCCTTTGTGGAAAATGAGAGCGACTGGTCGAGAGAGATACACTACTTGGTTGCAGGCTTATTGGCCGCACATTGGAAAGAAGAATGTTCATCAGAAAAAATATCAATTGCCAGAGCCTGTGCGAAATATATGGAAAAAGTCGAATCTGCAAGTATTGAAAAACGTTTTATAAGTCTTATAGATGCAGATTCTGATCAACTACCCCACCGTATAAGGCAACTTTCATCCCTTTTAAAAGATTATCCAATAGATTTCGGCAAACTTCTTGAAGATCTTTTACGTTGGAAAGGAGAAAAGAGAACAACTCAAAATGCTTGGGCGAAAGATTTTTACCGTAGCTCAGCTGCAGATAAACAAGATACAATCAATTAATTAGTGAGAGCATTTTATGAAAAAATTAATAGAAATTCACATTTTGCAAAATTTTGCACCTTCGAATTTGAACCGTGATGATACAGGGGCACCAAAAGATGCCTTCTTTGGGGGAACACGGCGAGCTCGTGTCTCCAGTCAATGCTTTAAAAGGGCTGTCCGGCAGCATTTTGTCTCTATGGTTAAGCAAGGTACTTTGGAAGATCAGGATGTGGCTCAGCGTACTAAGCGTGTGTTGGAATCAATCACATCAGTTCTCGTAAAAATGGGGCGCTTAGAAGAGGAATCTCGCCAGAAAATAATTAGCGCACTTTCATCCATCTCAATTGCACTTAAGGACGACGGGAAGAGCGAATACCTGCTTTTTTTAGATAAACGGGAAATTCAGGAAATCGCGAATATCATTAATGAAAAATGGGATTCTATAGGTGGCAATGATGATAAGAATGCAGAGGACAAGAAACCCCGTAAAGGAAAAAAAGACGCAAAAAAGGATGCTGATCCTCAATTAACAAAAGCTCTTGAAACAATTTTTACCGGTGGAAAAGCGGTGGACATAGCCCTTTTTGGGAGAATGTTAACCGACATGCCAAAAGCAAACCAGTATGCCGCATGTCAGGTTGCCCACAGTATATCATCGCATGCAATTGAAAGAGAATTCGATTTTTACACTGCTGTGGACGATCTAAAGCCGGATGATATAGCCGGAGCAGATATGCTAGGTACTGTGGAATTTAATTCAGCTTGTTTATATCGCTATGCGAATGTTGATTTCGATAAATTGGTTGAAAATCTAAACGGCGACTCAGAACTTGCTGAAAAAGGACTTAGAGCATTTTTAGAAGCATTTGTTATTGCTTCTCCTTCAGGAAAGCAAAATTCATTTGCGGCTCACAATCCACCCGAGTTTGTGGCTATCACTGTGTGTAATAATGGGGCACCTTGCAACTTATCCAATGCGTTTGAAGCTGCAATTCGCGTGAAAGCAAATGAGTCACTGACAAGAAGGTCAGCTGAGGAGCTTGCTATGAAAGCTCAAGTACTCCAAAAAGCCTTTGGTAGAGATGAAGTGACCTATGTTCTGAACATAGTTGGTGCTAATTTGTCGGGGTTAGGCTATGAAGTGGGCTCGTTGAACGAGATTATAAATAAAACAATTGCAGCTGTTAAGGAGTAAATCATGGCTACTTTGTTGCTACGGTTGGTGGGACCTATGCAATCGTGGGGTATTACCAGCCGTTTTGATGAACGAGACACTGGTAAAGAGCCGAGCAAATCTGCTGTTACAGGACTTTTAGCTGCAGCAATGGGGATCGATCGTGAAAGTTGGGATGGATTGAAGGCTTTGGCTCAGATGAAGATGGCAGTTCGTCACGATCGTCCTGGAATTCTCAAACAAGACTATCAGACTGTGGGTTGTGCCCAAAGCAATGAGATTATCAAGGCAGATGGAAAACCAAGTAAGGATGGTATTATATCTAAACGATATTATCTCGCTGACGCTGCTTTTCTGGTCGGATTAGAAAGTGACGATTGTCAATTCCTTGAATCAATTCAAAAAGCTCTGCAAAATCCAGTGTGGATTCAATATTTAGGCAGAAAATCATATTTACCCTCTGAGCCAACTTGGTTTAAGGAAGGCGTTCAAAATGGTTCATTGCAGCAAGTCCTTCCACAGTGGCCATGGATCTCAACATTAAGGAAACATGAACGTTATCCTCAAAAGTTACTCATGTCACGAGAGTCGGAAAAATCTGAAGGTGTGCTGAAGATGGATCTACCTGTTTCTAGCTTTTCCTTAAGACAATTCGCTGGACGTTACGTGATATCAGAATGGATTCCATTTCCTCAGGAGGTTTCTCATGTTTCTCCATAAACTCACATTGAATCCGCGTTGCCGTGAAGTTCGCAGAGATCTTGCTAGCCCATATGAAATGCATTCCACACTTTGTCGGGCATTTTCCGATAGAGAAGAAAAATGCCATCCAGGAATATTTTTATGGAGGCTTGAATTAAGTCAAAATGGCTTTGAAAATCCTCAGGTGTTGATACAAAGTGCTGTTGATCCAGATTGGTCAAAAATTGGCGTGGATAAATGGCTTGCCGTTCAGCCTGATTCTCCGTTGGACTTAAAAGATCGTCTGTCTCTTGGAAAACTTTCGAAAGGTCAACGTTTTCGTTTTCGATTACGTGCAAATCCTTGCATTTCACGTTCCGGTAAGCGAATAGGGATTCGAGAAACGAATGATCAGGAAAAGTGGATTGTTCGTAAAGGGTTATCTCATGGATTTGAGTTGCCTAATTGTTCATCCTTTATGATGGATGAATCTAGTCGTCCCGATGTTATAATTTCACAAGAGAGCATGCTTAGAGGTCACCAGAGATCGGGTCATCAGATAAGCATTTATTCTGTACAATTTGATGGGGTTTTGGTTGTAACTGAAGTCGGAAAATTCATTTCTGCTCTGGAAAAAGGGATCGGGCATGGCAAAACTATGGGATTGGGTCTAATTTCAGTTGTACCAGTGACATGAGAATCGAATCAAACCCAATACTAATGAAAGAAAGATCCACTATGGCATGGCTTGCCTATGGGCAAATTGATGTGCAGGATGGTGCTGTCGTTCTTATCGATAAATCAGGTGTGCGAACACACATCCCTGTAGGTGGACTAGCGTGTTTGATGTTGGAGCCTGGTACGCGTATTACACATGCAGCAATCGCTACGCTTGCTGAAGTGGGATGTTTGGTGCTTTGGGTTGGAGAGGGAGGGGTGCGTCTCTATTCAGCTGGTCAACCCGGAGGGGCGCGTTCAGACCGTTTGCTTTATCAGGCTAAACTAGCTCTTGACGATGATCTGCGTATTAAAGTTGTCCGTGCAATGTACAAATTTCGGTTTCAAGAAGAGCCGCCAGCTCGTCGAAGTGTAGAACAATTGCGGGGTATTGAGGGAGTTCGCGTGAGAACAATGTATAAACTGATGGCTCAGCAATACGGGATCCCTTGGGAAAAACGTTCTTATGATCCTAATTGTTTTGATGCAGGAGATGTTATAAATAAGTGTTTAAGCACTGCTAACCATTGTCTCTATGCTATTTGCGAAGCTGCAGTATTGGCTGCCGGATATGCTCCAGCAGTAGGTTTTATCCATACTGGAAAGCCATTGTCATTTGTTTATGACATTGCGGATCTTTTTAAGTTTGATACAGTTGTTCCGATCGCATTCAAAGTTGCAGCTTCCAAACATATGGATCCAGTTCGGGAAACGCGAATCCATTGTCGAAACAGTTTTCGTAAACATCAACTATTGGGAAGAATTATCCCCACTATTGAACAGATACTGTCGGCAGGGGATATTGCGATTCCATCTGCACACAAAGAAGCTGTTCCAATAGCTATTCCTAATAAAGATCAGGTAGGAGATGTTGGTCATCGTTCTTGAAAATGCGCCTCCTCGCTTAAGAGGGCATCTTACACGCTTATTTCTTGAAATCCGCGCAGGAGTCTATATAGGCGATTTCTCTGTCAGAGTTCGTGAACGAATATGGGATTTGATAAAAAGTGAAATAGGAGAGGGGAACGCAATCATTGCATGGTCTTGCCCTAACGATTCTGGATATGATTTTGATACATGTGGTAAGAATCGACGGATTCCTGTTGATCTAGATGGTTTGAAGCTATGTAGTTTTATCCCTTCTGATAAAGCAAACGAAACGATTGATTACAATAGATTAGATGAATCATTTAGTAATTTAGAGGAAAGTTATAAGAGTAACATCACCTGAACCTCTAATTTTATTCTCGTTTTTAACAATTATTTTAGTGCTTCATAATTTGGTGGATATTTTAGACTGTCATAAAATCTATATGCTTAGTGACTTGGTTGGAAGACTGTTCCCCGCGCAGGCGGGGATGAACCGGGTTGAGCCTTGAATTTTGCGTACGGCTGATTCTGTTCCCCGCGCAGGCGGGGATGAACCGAGAGAGGTTAAATGCTAATGTCCCTGCAACGACTGTTCCCCGCGCAGGCGGGGATGAACCGGGCGAATCATTTGGCTCATTCACGCAAAGGGGCTGTT
>Ga0055448_10000352_pt1 | contig 11709 bp, 8 predicted proteins | sample China_Galinas_PW_4_FD_57744 | JGI IMG/M metagenome (GOLD analysis project Ga0055448, IMG submission 57744) | Wetland microbial communities from San Francisco Bay, California, USA, that impact long-term carbon sequestration - China_Galinas_PWA_D2 | ecosystem: Environmental > Aquatic > Marine >... | reverse complement strand
CCCAGGCTGGCCCACTTTGTTTTACCAATTAAAGGTAAGGGCGGGAGTAACTGGCCATATTTCCTGTTTCCCATTCTCGGACCATTTTTTGGATCTACTGCGGCGGCCATTTTTTATTTGAAATTTTTGGTTTAAAAGTGTGTATTAATTGTGGACAAGGCAATATGTATTTTGTTATAGGCGCACAATTATCTAAGATTAACACGCTAACCTTACAATAAGAATATTTCAACAATTTAATGCTATAGTACAAAATAAAATCTCCGCGTCTGTATATAATCATAAAATAAAGTAATAAAATCATGTTTTGTCAAAATTTGATCTTTACCTGACAGAGAGAGTAATATTTGGAAATATTAAAATATTTAATTTGGAAACGCATTATTTTTAATTAATTTTTGTTGTTATAATGGATGATTTTCACTTTAAGTGTTTTTAAGATGATAAGACGGGGTTGGAAAAGGATGTCACATATAGGAGTGGAGACTGATTTGCCGGAGTACAAACAGAAAGGAATTATACTTTCAAATCAAATTTCCACGATACTGATTGTTTCACTGGTAATAAGCATTTCTTATGTTTCCACCCTTGGCGATTTAGATCACTTATTCAATGTAATTTCCCTGATAGCCATCAGTTTAATGATCTTGGTATTGAATAAACTTGGATTTATCAATGCGTCCAGGTTATTGGGAAGTATCGCCCCTCCCTTGCTGATTTACATCTCCATAGTCGTTTCAAGCTTAGATGATATCGCTTTTTTTTATAACTCCTATGTTATTTTGACCTTTTGTATTGTTCCGGTATTGGTTTTCGATTTGAAAAATGAAAAATTCTACCTGATCACCTCTTTAATAATAAGTTTTTGTTCCCTTCTCATTTCTGATCAATTATTAATCCAGGCGAAAGAAAGTTCGGCGTTATCGGATTATTTTGATCAAAACGCTTTGCTGATTAAAATCCCATTAATTGAAATGTGGCTGATTTTCGTATTTGCTATGTTGTTTTTGAAACATATCAACAGTAAGTATGAAAAGATGTTGCGGTCAGCAAATGAGGAGTTGTCGGAAAAAAATGATGAGACAATTACACGAATGCAGGAGCTGTCTCAGGCTAATGAAAAACTGAAACAGCAACAGAATGATATGATTGCCCAGAGGGATTTCATTGATAAAAAGAATAAAGAACTCAAAGCATATCAGGACAAGCTTTTGGATTATGTGTGTGAATTGTCGCGATCAAAAGATCAGCTGGCCGTCAAAGAAGCGGAAAATGAAAGTATTTTGCGCGCTCTGCGTCAGAATTTTATCATGGCAGAATTTGATCTGGATGGTAAAATAGTATGGATAGCACCAAAAACTCTAGCATATCTTGGGATGTCAGAATCGGACCTGATCGGCGTTGATAGCAAATCTTTTATTAAAAGCATAGATGAAGATCTTAATTTTGATGAATCGCTGAAAACATTATGGGACAATATACTGGATGGCCAATCTGTTTCTGCAGATCTGGAGCTTAATTTTAAAGGTAAATTATTGCATGTAAGCATAACCTACGCACCTATAGTAGATGCAAAGAACCAACCTTTCAAGATATTAGCTATTGCAGAAGACATTTCAGACGTGACCAATCAAAAGAAAAAGTTTATTGAAATGAATGAGATCCTCATGAAGCAGCAAAGTGAAATAAAAGATCAGAATGAAAAGCTGCAACAACAGAAAGAGGAAATATCTGCTATGAATGAGACACTGGAGGACAGGGTAAAAGAAAGGACTCTGGTGCTGGAGCAAAAGAACAAACAGCTGGCTGAATATGCGTTTATTAATGCACATCTCTTACGAGCCCCCGTTTCCAGTATTTTGGGGTTGATTAATTTGTTAGAGTATGAAAAATTGAGCGAGGAAGAGAAGGAGATCTATCACTATTTGAAAAAGTCAATCAATCAACTAGACAAGATCGTTTTTAAGATCAACAGTGCTATCCAACAAAATAAAGAGATAGATCGAGAATTTTTACGGGAATAGTAAAATTGCCAGATTTCTTTTCAACCATCTGGCAACAAAATGCAGTTTATCCCAAAACAATCGTCACCTCGTGTTCCCTTCCATCTTCAACAATCGGAATTTTATTCGATGCCAGCGCATTCCCGTCCAATTCAGTGGTTTTTACTCCTTTTGAAACGTGGGCTGGATTTTTAACCGTTATGTGATACGTATCGCCTCGGAATTTTCTGGTTATTTTAAAACCGTCCCATTTTTTGGGAATGCATGGTTCTATTACAAGTCCGTCATAATCTGGTTGGATCCCTAAGATATATTGAGTTATTGCATAATAATTCCACGCCGCGGTGCCGGTTAACCAGGAGTTCTTTGCTTCGCCAGGTTTAAATGCATCTTTTCCGGCAATCATTTGGGCATAAACATAAGGTTCCGTTCTGTGAAGATCACTGATGTCTTCCAGATAAGATGGCGCTATCTTTTTGTAATAATTAAATGCTTCATCGCCACGTCCGATAATTGTTTCGCCGATCATGATCCATGGATTGTTGTGACAGAAGATTCCGGCATTTTCTTTATAGCCGGCAGGATAGGTGGAAATTTCACCGTATTCTATATAATATTTGGTAAATGCCGGGTTGTTTAAGACAATGCCATACTCACAATCAAGTCTTTCTTTTACAGAATCGAGAGCTTGTTTTGCTCTTCCGTCTTCAGCGCCAATGCCGGCCATGGTGCAGAATCCCTGTGATTCAATAAATATTTTTCCTTCTTCATTCTCATCGCTTCCTACCTTTTTTCCGAAGAAGTCATAGGCACGTACAAACCAATTACCGTCCCACCCATGTTGATTAATGGCTTCTATCATATCATTGATGTGTTTTTGAGCCGTTTTTGCTTCGTCGGATTTGCCGATTTTCTCACATAGTTTTACAAATTCATTGCCATATAGCACAAACAATCCGGCAATCATAACCGATTCTGCTGTGCCGCCTTTTTTATTTTCAGTTGTCTGAAATGATTCGTTTGGATTTGATGAAAAACAATTGAGGTTTAAACAGTCGTTCCAGTCGGCTCTTCCTATCAAAGGCAGATTATGTGGCCCCAGGTTATTGACGATGTGATAAAAAGATGCTTCTAAATGTTCAAAATGACTTTTTGCTTTTGACTCGTCGTTGTCGAATGGTACCATTTCATCCAGGATGGAAAAATCTCCTGTTTCTTTAATATAAGCGGTTGTAGAGAGGATAAGCCATAAGGGGTCATCATTGAAATTGCCGCCGATGGCATCGTTTCCTCTCTTTGTAAGTGGTTGGTATTGATGATATGCCGATCCGTTTTCAAACTGGGTTGCGGCTATATCCAATATTCTTTCTTTTGCCCTATCCGGAACCTGGTGCACAAAACCGATGAGGTCCTGGTTTGAGTCCCTGAAGCCCATACCGCGCCCTATACCGGATTCGAAGTAGGAAGCGCTTCGCGACATGTTAAACGTGACCATGCACTGGTATTGATTCCAAATATTAACCATCCGGTCAAGTTTTTTGTCAGCACTTGATAGCACATACTTTGACAATAACTCATCCCAATACGATCTCAGTTCAGCCAGGGCACGATCAACTTTTTCAGAGCTATCAAAATCTGAAATCATCTGATAGGCCTTTTCTTTGTTGATGACGCCTTTTGACTCCCACTTCTTATCGTCTTCATTTTCTATATAACCCAATACAAAAATAAGATCCTTTTCTTCTCCCGGGTTTAGCTCGATCTCCAAATAGTGCGAAGCAACCGGAGACCAACCATGGGCGATGGTGTTTTTCGATTTTCCATCAGAAACTACATCCGGATTTTCAAAACCATTGTAAAGTCCTATGAACGCCTCTCTGTCCGTGTCAAATCCTTTGATGGGTGTGTTGACCGAATAAAATGCAAAATGATTTCTTCTTTCTTTGTATTCAGTTTTATGAAAGATCACCGAATCTTTTACCTCAACTTCACCAGTGGAGAAGTTTCTTTGAAAATTGGTCATATCGTCTTCGGCATTCCACAGGCACCATTCTATGAATGAAAATAATTTAAGCGATTTTTTTACAGATCCCGTATTTTTTAATCTGACTCTTTGTACCTCACCACGGCAGTGAAGAGGGACAAAATAAAGCGCCTCTGCTGAAATACTATTTTTTTCTCCCCGGACGATGGTGTAACTCATTCCATGGCGACATGAATAGCTGTCGAGCTTGGTTTTTACAGGTTTCCAGCCGGGGTTCCAAATGGTGTCACCATCTTTGATGTAGAAATATTTTCCGCCATTATCGATAGGTACATTGTTATATCTGTATCTGGTCAACCGCCGGAATTTTGCATCTTTGTAAAAAGTGTATCCTCCTGAGGTATTTGATATCAAGGTAAAAAAATCGTGATTACCCAGATAGTTGATCCATGGGTAAGGAGTTTTCGGCTCCGTGATTACATATTCTCTCGCAGCATCATCAAAATGACCGTATTTCATTTGATTTGTATTTTAAAATTTAAGGTTGAACAGTCTTGTCTTTTGGTAATTTATCAAACCAGGTTTTCTTTAATATTAATGTAGTAATGGCTGCTATCACTATGCAGATTATCAATGGAACTGTTTCCATAAGTATAAGGTAAATGGGAAAGGCCACCAGGGCTGTCTGCCAGATAATTCCGATAGCCACATTAAACATATCTGATTTGAAGTTCTTGTTTCTTTCAAAGGTAGGGTCTTCGGCAATCACCATATCGTGAACGGGTTTCCAAAAGCCCCATGGGCGCACGTTTTTATAGAATTTTTTAAGAATTTCCATATCCGTTGGAGGCCGGCTATATGTGCCCGCAATAGCTCCTATTAGCGACAGCACCAGGATAAACGGAAAGAAATAGAGCGGATGTAAGGCAGAAACCTTATAAATAAAAGATTCGTCCTTCATTTTTTCTAAATAGCCATGCAGCTGTTCGGTGGTGGTAATATTTTGAATGGATTCCGGTACCTGAGTGGTAAAAGTGGCGGGATTCGATGGCAGGTTTTCTACGTATTCGTCATATGTAGCCTTCTCGATACCTGAGGTTAAGATTGTTTGATTGACCTGGTAGCTAAAGATGAAGCCAAATAAACCGGGCATTAAGGCGATCACTATCCCACTGGTCATACCCCAGAAAAATCCATGGCCGTTAAATCTCCACCAATACCATTTCAAGACGTTGGCCGAAATGTAAGCCCCGTAAAGTGACGAGACGATCCATTGCAATACCTCGTTGACATCTTTCGCAAAAAAGCCGAAAACAATGCTGATAGTGACAAGGATAAGCCCTGAAATGTAGGTTATGCCCTGAACTTTTCTCTGATCCGGGTTGGTATTGATATATTTAAGATAGATATCATTAACTACGTAGGCCTGTGCAGCATTTAGCGTGCCCGCAAATGTCGACATAAACGCAGCCAGTAATCCTGCCAGTAACAAACCCAGTAATCCGATAGGGACAAATTGGTTTATAGCCGAAGGCAATATCTGTTCAAAATCAAGTCCTTTGCCGGGAACCATGAGGTCCAGCTGATTGTAAAAGATCAATCCCAAAACAGCAAAACCTGCAATCATAAAGTATCTGATGGGCATAAGAATTGCCGATACGGATCCGCTCATCAGTGCCGCTTCTCTTACTGATTTGGTCGACAGGATCTTCTGCATGTCGTAAGTTGGTGCCGGACCAGCCAGACTCACCAGTACGCCTTTAAAAACCATCATCATAAAAAATATGGTAAAAAGCGAAAATCCGTCATCTTTTATCTTTTGATTGACTTCCGTTATGATTCCCGACCAGTCCAGATTTAACTTCCAGTCAAAGAAGGGATTCATCCAACCTTCCGGTACGACGACGGAATGTGTGGCCACTGCCTGCATGGCAATGATCCCGATAACGATACCCGAGACGGCCATTATAGTGTACTGGATTACGTCAGCCCATACTATGCTCATCATACCTCCGAGTAAAGAGTAAAAGATAGCAAAACAAGTGAAGGCTATTCCGTAAAAATGAGGAACGTATTCAAGTGGAATGTCGAACGGAACGTATTGACGTAAAAATTCCCATGGGACAAATATTTCAACGAATTTTCCGATTCCGATGAAACCATAAGCCAGGTAGCCCAAACCCATTATAATAGCAAAAATGACGACTATTATATGAGAAAGGCCGGCTCCTCTGCTATAACCGAAACGCGTGCCTATCCACTCAGCCCCTGTCGTCACATTTGATTTTCTTAGCCACATGGCCAAAAATACCATCAAAAAGATCTGGTTAAATACCGGCCATAACCATGGCAACCAGATGCTTTTCAAACCATAAACAAATAAGATAGTTACCAGCCAGACAGTTCCTGAAATGTCAAACATTCCCGAGGCATTTGATAACCCTAACATATACCAGGGAAGCTGATTACCCCCAAGTAAATAAGATTGTTTGGACTTTTGGGCTTTCTTTTTTAATGCAAAACCTATTACAACAGTTGAGGCAAGGTATGCCAGTATAATGAGGATGTCTATAAGATGGAGTTTCATTATTTTTTACTTAGAATGATAGCTAAACCGTAAAATCAAAAAAGTCTTTCTTTGTTTTTTCATACACATCTTTGCTGAACATAAAAAGTTGAGCGGGTTTGTGTGCGACTCCCTTTTGTTTTTCATTTAATGGCACCAAATAGTCCATTCTTGAAATCTTTTTTCTAAAATTTCTCTTGTCATAGGCTATTCCCATGATTTCTTCGTAAAGCTTTTGTAATTGTGTAAGGGTAAATTTTGTAGGCAGAAGCTCAAATCCTATTGGATTAGTCCTGATTTTTGTTCTGAGAGCTTCGAGGGCCAAAGATATAATGTTTTCGTGGTCAAAAGCAAGATCGATGGGTTCGCCCACGGGATGCCAGATTAACTTCCTTCCTCTTTCCTGAATTTTCATATCATTTAACCTGATCAAAGAATAGTAAGCTGTAGTCACAACCCGGTTGTCGGGATTTAGTCCAATGCTGTTGAGCCAAACAATATCTTTGTTCTTACTCAACCTTTCCGGATTTCCAAAAGTATGGAATTGTTCGAGGTAGATGTTTTCCAGGCCGGTAAGGTCATACAATATCCGTCCTGCAGCTTGATCGAGGTTTTCGTCATTGTAAACATGGTTTCCGGCAAGTGTAAAATCATCAATCAAAACCTGACCGGTTTGATCATCCGCTAATTTACGCTCTACCAAAAGAACCTTTAGTTTTTCAAAATCAAACCCGAAAACTACACAGTCAACAGAAAAATTCGGACTAAGTATGTGTTGTTGCATTTAATTGTAAAAATGTAACAGTTACACTAAGCTTGAAAACTTCGAATTTAACTTTATTATCAGCATTAACAAATTGAAAACTTCATTTTTACAAAATATTTCATTGATAAATTAGAAAAATGAAATGATTTACAGGGATTTTTATTAAAAAATTTGCAATGATTCATTAAGTGTAATTAATACACTTAATTTTTAGTTCTTAATTTTATTAATAAGATCCTCTACTTTTCTCCTCATCATCTGGCAAAATTTTGTTCTTTCTTTTTCTGAGGCGACGCTTATTAATATGGAGTTATTGATGATATTTTTGACGGTGTTGTAAGTATAATCACAGAATTTCGGATCGGTAGTAGTCAGGATATTGATAACATTGTGAGCCAGGTTGACCACCTTGATATCTCCCATCCGGAATATAACAGAGTTGTCCGCTATTGTCACTTCGTTGAGGTACAGGTTAAAAGGATTGTCCGGTTCTTCGATGTGTGGATTTTCACCAAAGTCAAACTTGTAGCCTTTTGCGGCTTGCCTTTGTATATGATCGATCAAGGCATACACATCTTCACACAATTCAAGGGCATCCTTTTTATTTTTAAATTGACCGCTGTCGTAATAAAATTCAATTTGCTTAAGCGTAACGTTAATGCTTTCTTCACTCCAGATTTCCGATGAAGGTATTTTAATATAGTTTTTCCAGACCTGATTTGCCAGATTAAGGGTTTCTTCAGGTACAAAATCGGGCGTGAAAGGCTTGTCTTCCAATTCATGGAATTTTAAAATATTTTTTGTCCAGAAGAAGATCTTGAAAGTAGCCAGCCGGGTGAACATAAAGAGGTAAAATATGGGGATGTCTTTGGCTGCATAGATCAGCTCCTTAACCTCAAATCCCCTGATGGTCTTCAGGTTTTCAATTACTGAACTCAGATAGGTGTTAAAATCAAACTTTTCGGGCTCAATAGCGCGATAGTTAAAAAGAACGGTATCGTTGCTGACTGCCAGAAAGGAATCGAGTGAGATCTTGTATTTGACACACAGCTTTTTGAGCTCATCAATGGAAAGGTTGGTTTCGCCTCTTATCCTCCTGTAGGCGCTATCTGTGCTGATATTTAGATCTTCGGATAAAACTTCCGCAAAAGAAAGGTTCTTTGGAAGCTTCTCTTTTATTTTCGTTAAAAATTTTATTTGAACATGTTCCGTGGTCATCTATGTACACCAAAATTTGTTATTAGCTCAATTTGAGTTGATTTCAGTTCTATTATTGATGTTTTTTGCTAATTCAATCCTTCGGACAACAGATTATCTCGCTATCTGAGTAATCCTACTTTTATTTGTAACACTAAATGCCAAGTTAAGCATTAAGTTATTAACAAAAGGCGAAAATTAAGAATTTCTGCAAATAAACAACCTCTGATTTGCAATTTTCGCAAATTCTTAAAAACACTCTGCAAAATACAGTTTTAGGGCTGTTCCTTTTTTTTCTACTTTTGATATATAAGATATCCATAAGGGATATAAAAATTGAAAAATTACCCCTTTTACATCAACCCCATGTGATTCCTCCAAACATAGGGATCACATTTTTCTTGAATCCAATCTCTATAAATCATAAGCGAACTCTTGGGAGGTACCACACCTCCCATTTTTTTTGCCAACAATTGACAAAATGACGATCAATAATTTTCCAAAGGCTACAGTGTGAGGATGATGTGAATACAACTTACAGCAAAAAATAGATGAGGATCACAATTGTCAACAACATTACCCAGATCACCAGTCTTTTATTTCCTTTTGCCCGTTTGTTCCTTCTCATTTAATAAATGATTGAGTTTACATCAAATTTAGTCCTTTATAAAAATATAAATAGAAAATTTTTGGGCAATTCTGCCAATACCACCCGGGCATTTCTATTCTTTTTTTTGCTTTCATAGCACAATAACTAACAAAGCCTGTAGCCTCATGATGGTTTTCAATATTCATTTGAGTATTTTTTGCTATTAACTAAAATACTGACTCAAATCCTTTGACTATGTTGCCTTATCAAAAAAAGATCAACCGCAGATCATTCATTGAAAAATCAGGTGCGCTGGCTGCCGGAGCTGCTATCTTGCCGTCTTTTGTCCCTTTGCCGTCTTTTGCACGGGAAGCAGGTAAAAAGAAGCGAATAGCACTGGTGGGAACGGGCATCAGAGGAACGACTTTTTGGGGAAAAACGGTTTTGGAGAATTATGGAGATATAATAGAATTTGTGGGGTTATGTGATATCAATCCGGGCAGGTTGGAATTTGGTAAAAAACACATTGGCGCGAATTGCCCGACCTTTACAGATTTTCATGAAATGATGACTACCACGAAACCGGACATGTTGATCGTCACCACGGTCGATGCCACACATCATGAATTTGTCGTAAAAGGCCTGGAAATGGGAGTGGACGTCCTGACCGAAAAACCTATGACAACCGACGAGGTGAAGTGCCAGCAAATACTGGATGCAGAAAGGAAAAGCGGCAAAAAGGTTATCGTTGGTTTTAACTACCGGTATGGCACCCAATTCACCGGGTTAAAAGAATTACTGGTTCAGGAGAAAGTGGGAAGAATTACTTCCGTGGACTTTCATTGGTATTTAAACACCTATCATGGCGCTTCCTATTTCAGGAGGTGGCACGGGTTGAGGAATAAAAGTGGCACATTGCTGGTACATAAGGCCTCTCATCACTTTGACCTGCTTAATTGGTTCATCGATTCCGATCCGGTTGAAGTGGTAGCTTATGGCGGATTAGAGCATTACGGGTCAAACCATTCTTTTCGGGGCGATAAGTGTCGGGGATGCCAATATCAGGAAGAGTGCAAGTTTCACTGGGACATTACAAAAGATAAGTTCCTGATGGATCTGTATGTGGCGAATGAAAAGCACGATGGCTATATCCGGGATAACTGTCTGTGGAGAGATGAGATTGATATTTTTGACAAAATGGCTGTTCAGATCAAATATGCCAATGATGTGCAGGTTAGCTATTCTCTCACGACCTACTCACCTTACGAAGGATACAGAATTGCATTTAATGGCATGCACGGAAGGATCGATTCCTGGGAGGGGATACCGTGGAGAAGTGATGAACAAATCAACCAGGCTAAGCTGCATGCACAGGAGATGAACCAGAATAAAGAAGCCGAAAATGAAGAATATGATGAGATCATGGTAACTCAGAATTTTGGTGACTATGAACTGGTCAAAGTGCCTAAAGTAAGAGGTGGTCATGGTGGAGGAGATAAACGGTTACACGACAAGATTTTTCGAAACCCTGCAATGGAAGATCCTTTGAAACATTCGGCCGGCTCAAGAGATGGGGCGATGGCCATATTAATTGGTATAGCGGCCAGAAAAAGTATCGACCAAGGTCGTCCCATTCGGATCGAAGAACTTACTGACTTGAAACCAAGTGTAAAACGGCTGGATTAGGGAGTTCGGGGAACTCCCAAAATTTTTCTCTCGTCAAATTGATCTTTGTCCGATGGTTTGTGCCCGGACATTGATTTGCCTAATCGACAGCTGATTTCTTAATGAAACGCTGTCACCCATTCAGCAACTCTACTACTTTCTTCGGAAAACCAGTCCGGCTATCAGCGAAAACAAAACACCAATGGGAAATACTTCCAGGAACGTGAACCCCATTTGTATAAGGGGCTGTTGATAGATCTTTTTAAATTGTTCCATTTCCTGCAGTTTCATTTCCAGTTCTTCTTTGGGCAAACCCTGACTTTTTAGCTGGTCAACCGAGTAGGCAAAATAAGCATCTACAAATTGGGCATCTACATAATTAGAGTAGATCATCCAACCGGCCACATACAGCAGAGAAGCGATGACGGAAATGGACAGGCCAATTACAAAGCCCTTCCCAAATGTCAATATACCTCCGGTAGATTGCCGGTACTTGTATACACCGGCCAGGATCATGGTGCAGGCCAGGATGATGCTGGCGTAGCCAAAATATTCCCCTTTTTGGAAGTCGCCGCTTTTTTCCCAAACGGGGGTTAGGGTAAACATGAAAACATTTAAGATCAATGCTGCCAGCAGCCCGTAAACAAGTATTATCTTTTTCATTGGAAAATCATTTGGTTCGGTGCAAGAAAAAAAATTGATGTCAATCCGGTCTCATACTAAAGTATGAAATTAAAACTATTCGATCATTTTTAGCTCTCTGGCTCTTTTTATCGCCTGCGTTCTTCGTTTGACATCCAATTTGGTAAACAGATTGGAAACATGTGTCTTGATCGTTGGAAGTGAGAGGAATAATTTTTCGGCAATCTCCCGGTTGGAATATCCTCTGGCGATCAGCACCAGTACCTCAAATTCTCTTTCGGTAAGATCAAATTTGGC
>Ga0055448_10000351_pt1 | contig 11727 bp, 5 predicted proteins | sample China_Galinas_PW_4_FD_57744 | JGI IMG/M metagenome (GOLD analysis project Ga0055448, IMG submission 57744) | Wetland microbial communities from San Francisco Bay, California, USA, that impact long-term carbon sequestration - China_Galinas_PWA_D2 | ecosystem: Environmental > Aquatic > Marine >... | reverse complement strand
GTCGTTCATTGCCCAGATCAATCTGTCCGACACCGCCGGGTTTCCCGCAGCCGAACCTCTGCCGGCGAACGGCTCGCTTCTCTTCTTCTACACGAGCCGCCAGGACACCTGGGGTTTCGATCCGGCGGACCACGGCAGCTGGACCGTGATACACGCGGCGGCGGGCGCGACGCTGCGGCGATCGGCGCCCCCGTCTTCGATGCCGTCGGGCGGAGTCTTCACGGCGTGTCGCATCGAGTTCCGGCCCACACTGACATTGCCCGTGTGGGACTCGAGGGATTTCGACGCTGTGCGTTCCGACCTGGACGATCCGGAGTTGTGGCGCGGCCTGCGAGATGCGCTCGGCTTGCGGGGTCATCACCGGCTGCTCGGGCATCCCGATCAGATGCAGGATGACATGGCGGACCAGTGCCAGCTCGTGACGAACGGTCTGTTCGCGGGCGACGAGACCGGCTGGCTGGATCCCCGCGCCGCGACGCTGCTCCGCGGCCGCGACCGCCGGCTGCTGCTGTTCCAGGTCGCGTCGGACGACGCGGCGGGCATGAAGTGGGGCGACGCCGGCTTCCTCTACTACTGGATCACGCGGGACGACCTGACGGCGGGTTCGTTCGATCAGGTCTGGACCATCCTCCAGTGTGCCTGAGCCGCCCGCCGCCCTTCCGGCGCCGCCGCTGGAGCTCAGGCGGCCGTCTCCTCCGGGTCGCGTGACGACTCGCGCATCTCGCGCGCGACGTCGCGGAGCTCTCGAGCCGACACGCCGCGGTTCTTGCGCCAGGCCATTTCCTCGACGTACGCGTCAGCGAAGATGCCGGCGACATCCGCGCCAGCCACAGGCACAGGCGCGCCCGCTGGGCGTTCACGCTGGAACGCCAGGTACAGTGCGGCCGTCGTCAGACCGGGCTTGCGCACGAGCGTATGCCCCGGCTGCTGATCCAGGCCGCCACCGCGGCTGGCGTTGCAGAAGGTGACTCGCCGGCCATCCGCATATCGACAGAAAATGTCCGTCCATACCCCGACCTGCGGGTGCGTGACGGGCCCTTCGACAGGCTCGAGCGTCAGCGTGTCAGGCTGGCCCGCGAGCGCTGCGCCGCCAATCGCCTTGGCGGCCACAGCCGCGATCAATCCGATCACCCACCGCGACCGGTACCTCAGAACCAGATAGGCCGCCAGGAGAAGGCTGATCCAGATGACGTTACCCATTGATCCCTCCGTATGGATGACCACGGGAAGGTGCAAACGCGTATTCTCAGTATCGGAATAGCCGAGCTGAAGCTCCAGCCGGCGGCAAACGTGCACGCCTCCACTGCCACAAGCGATCACCGGCGTTCCGTACGTCGGCGCCTGGACGGGCACGCTGCCGAAGGCCCCTTCCGCCGTGAACACGAAAGCCGCCCGCCGCTCGCCTGTCAGCGCCATCGATCGCCAGACCCGGGACGTGCATGAGACGAGGCCGTCGATGACCGGCGGTGGCTACGGAATGCGCATGATGGGAGTGCGACCCTGATACCGAGCCCTGAGTGCGTCCGGTGCGCTTGCCCGGTTCCACCCCGGATGCGTACGTTTCGGGCAACCGGTTCTCACCAAAGCTACCTTCCGGAGGCCGGATCGAGTGTGAATCCCGTTCTCCTCACTTTCCGGTTGTCGAGCGTCGGCGATGAGTATGTCGTCCGCCTGGAAGCCGAAGGCCACGATTCCGTCGAATCGCCATTCGAGATCGACCTGGCCCCCAGCTCCCGGCTGTCGAACGTCATCGACCAGATCGACTCGAACTACGCCACCCGCGATGATCTGGCCGACATAGGCAGCCACCTCTGGGCCGGCCTGATGCCGGACGCCGTAGCGGCGTTGTTCGACAGGATCTGCGCGGAGAACGAACCCCGCCAGCCGGTTTACCATTTCCGGCTGGCCGTACCGCCCGAGCTCGAGTACCTGCCGTGGGAAACGCTCTACGATGAGAAGAGCCGGGCGTTCCTGAGTGCGCATCCCCGCTTCTGCCTGATGCGGGACGGTCCCGCCAACTCCGGCGGCCGCCGCTCGAGCGGGCCGCTGTCTGTGCTCGTCGTAATCCCGGAGGGCTCGAATCTCCAGGTCGCGTACGAGTGGAAGAACCTCCAGAACGCGGTCGCGAAACTCGGTCCGGCCATCCGGCTCGAACTGCTCGATGGCCTGGTCACTCCCGACCGGCTCGCCACCCGGCTCGACGAGGGCTGGGACGTGCTGCACTTCGTCGGTCACGGCAAGGTCGATGGGGACCAACTGGTCCGGATCCGACTGAACGACGAGACCCGCTCGGACGGCGAACTGTGGGCGGAAGCCGAACAGTTCGCGGCGATCTTCGCCGATTCGGGTGTGCGACTCGCGGTGCTGAACTGCTGTCTGGGCGCTCATCCATCGCCCTCGCGCTCTCTCTCCGGGCTCGGCCCGTTCCTGCTGCGGGCCGGCCTCGCCGCCGTCGTCGCAATGCGGTACGAGATCCAGGACGACGACGCGATTCACTATGCGCGCGAGTTCTACGCGAACCTGCTGGAACCGGAACACACGGGCCGTGTCGATCTGGCGGCCAAGCAGGCGCAGCGGTCGTTGTATCTCAGCCACCGGCCCGACAACGTGCGCAGTTTCGTGACGCCGGTCCTGTTCCTGTCGACGGGTTTCGAACGACTCGAGGACATGGTCGCCTCGAACGGCGTCGTACAGCAACCAGTCATCGCCGCGTCGACTGACATCACGGTTCCGGACGCACTGCTGCGTGCCGTTCGCGAAGGCAGGTGCGTGCCGGTGATCGGGCCCGGCCTCGCCCGGGGCGCGGCAATGCGATCCCATCCGCTGCCGCCCGGACCGCGCGAGCTGGCTGAGCGCCTGGCGAAGTCGTTCGCCTACCCGGCGACGCAGGAATTCGATGCCATGGATCCCGCCGACATGGTTCTCGCTGACCAGATGCTTCAGCGTGTGTGCCAGCACGTCCAGTGGAAGTGCAGGGAAGAGCCGTTCACTCTGGTCAGTGCGATCCGCGACGCGTACAGCGAGGCCCGGCCGCCGGTGACGTTCCGGGCCTTCGCGCAGTGGAACATCCCCGGTCTGGTCTACACCTTCTTCGACGGCATGATGGCGCAGGCGCTCAAGGGCCACGAGTACCGGGTCGTCAACCGAATATCACAGGCCGTACCGGTCACGGGTGACATGCCCTTGCTGGTGAACCTGCGCGGCACGGTCGACGACGCGGCCACGCTCGTGCTGACGGAGGAGGATCACGACCGGCTGGTCTGGGACGACCTCGTCAATCTGAGCCCGACCGTCGCCGATCTCGTCACGGCCGGTCTGGGCCGGTCCCTGATGATCGCGGGAGCAAGCCCTCGCGATCCGCTCGTCCGCCGTCTCATCAACCGGCTGATGCCGTCCGGTCCATCGCGCATGCAGGGCCCGATCTTCTTCATCAGTGAAGTTCACTCGCAAGTCGACGAAGCCTACTGGCAACGATACAACGTCGTCTGGGTCCAGGCGGCGCCGCACGCGATGGTGCAGGCCGTTACGCATGCCGTGACGGATGGAGCGCAGGCGTGAGCACGACGATGTCGCCGCTGGCAGCACGTTCGACCGGGCCCTTCAAGTTCCTGGACTATTTCGGCACGGCCGATGAGTCGTGTTTCGATGGGCGCGACGATGCGATCCAGGCCGTCGCCTCCGGCGTGCTTCGCAATCGCACGTTCGTTCTCTACGGCCGTTCCGGCTGCGGCAAGACGTCGCTCATCCTGGCGGGTCTGTTCCCCGAACTGAAGCGCCGCGGACATGGCGCGACATATGTCCGAACGCTGTCCGATCCGCTCGCCGACCTGCACCGCGCTCTCGCGAGCCACGACGATTCGACCGGCAACATCCCATCCACGACGGCGGATACGGCATCAACGTCGATCGGTGTCGACCTGACGCGCACAATGGAGCGCCGCCTGGACGACCTGCTCGCACTGGCGGTCGCGTCCAAGCCGTCCGTCATTGTGTTCGACCAGTTCGAGGAGTTCTTCGTACGGTTCCGCAAGGATCCCGCCCGGCGGTCGGCTTTCATCAGGGCGATCGGCACGCTGCTGATGGATCCGTCCCTCGATCTCCACGTGCTGTTCAGTCTGCGGCAGGAGTATGTGGCCGAGCTGGACGACCTGCGCGACTTCCTGCCGAGCATTCACGCGAACGAGTACCGGCTGCGGTCGCTCACGGCGTTCGGTGCGCGCCAGTCGATCGCGCGTCAGCTCGCGGCAGCCGATGTCGCATACGAACCTCGCTTCCTGACGGGGGTCGTCGATCTTCTCGAGGGCGTGCGTTTCGACCCGACGATTCTCCAGATCGTATGCACGGAAGCCTACCGCTGTGCCGTCGAGCGGGATCCGGACGCGGTCCGTCTGACGAACCCGGACCTCGCGGCACTCGGCGGCCTCGAAGACCTGTTCCGCAAGTTCCTGTCGAACCTGACCGAGAAGCTGACGAACCAGCTCGCGTTTCCCTGTCGCGTTGTGCTGAAGGCGCTCACGACGGAGGAGGGTACGAAGCGGGCCTGCCGGGCCGATGACCTGATGGACTGCGGGTTCGTCACCAGTCGGGAGGAAATTGCGACGGTTCTCGAGAAGCTGGTCACGGCCCGTCTCGTCCGGCGCGATCCGAGACCCGACGCTGTCTGGTACGAGCTGATCCACGAGCGTCTGGTCTCGATCGTGCTCGACTGGCTTGCCGTCGACGATCAGTTCACCGACTTCGACCGCACTCGCACGTTGATTCGCGACATGGAGCGCAGCGGTATATGGCGACGCGTGTCCGATGCCCTGCTCACGCCCGGTCAGATCGTCGACATCGTCGGACCCCATCGCGCCCGGCTTCAGCTCGAACCGGCTCAGCTCGAGTACGTGTTCCGCAGCGCGATCTGCCGTTGCACGGACAACCCGCGAACACACGACGATGTCCGCTACTGGGCCGGACGCATGGGCTCCGAACCCCGCCTTGCCGTTCTCGATGAACTGATCGAAAGCGACGATGCCGTCCTGCGCGCCGGTGCCGCCGAGGCGGTCGGCATACTCGAGGAACACGCGCTCGTCGATCGCTGCGTCGACCTGGCGCTGCATGACGATGCAACCAGTGTCCGGAAAGCCGCGGCACGCACACTTGCGACGACGGGCACAACTTCACAGCTCGACGAAATCGCACAGGCCGTCCGGTACCGGAAGGACCGCGATGCGGCCCATGCCGTCCTGATCGAGCGCCGCCGGACCGGTCATGCCATGCCGCGACTCCCGCTGTGGCGAAGATGGATCATGGAGCGGCGGGCGATGCGCGACGCCCGAACGCAGCGGGCGCACGAGATCCACGCTGCCGGCCGGATCGGCGCGGCCCGGGGTGCCCGGGCCGGCCCGGCGTGGGGGCTGACCGCGGGTCTGACGACGCTTCTGGTGATCTCGTGGCTGAACGGCACCCGGATCACCGATATCGAAATCAGCCAGCTCGGCGGGCTCGGCCTGTTGCTTCCCGTACTGGCGCTCGCCGGCCTCGTGCTGGGCCGAAGCCTCGCGAGGTCGGCGGCCAGACGGAGCTTCCTGACTCCGGACCCGGATTGGCACGGGGTCGTGATCCGCAACTGGCTCACGTCGGGTACGTTCTGCCTGATCATCTTCAGCTATCTCGTAGCGATCGTCGAGATCGTCGACGTCGTCGACAGCAGCAGGATCGGACTCGTCATTGCGTTCATAGTCACGGCCGCGGCCGTATCCCTGCTGGCCGGACTGGTGCGCATTCATCAGCACCTGATCGGACACGGTGTGATCGAGCGCGAAGGCTGGATCTGGGGATTCCTGCTCGTGGCCGGACCCGTCGCGACTCTCGTCTGGCTGACGGAATACGCGATCGCGGCCACGGAACGGTCCACTCGTGTGCTCGATGGCCTCCAGGTCGCTGCCGTCTCACACAGCGGCCTGGGTATGGCCGCGATCCTGTTCACATCCGCGATCGCCTTCATTGCGTCCATGGCGTTGGCGAACCCCGACGGAACACGCGGGTCAGCGGCAACCGACCGCGCTCCCGTTCCGGTGGCCAGCCGGGCCCTGTGGCGCACTGCACTCCGCATGACGCCGGCCCGGGCCACCGTCCTGGCATGGAGCATCATGAACGTGGTTGCGTACCTGGTCTACTATGGACCGGATACGCTGCCGTTCCGCATAGTCATACCGGCAACGGACGCCGCTTCCTCGGCGAGTCTCACGGGCAACCTGGTCGACCTGACGATCGACGCCGACTTCCATCGTCTGAACGTAGGGTCGCATTCGTCACCGGCGGTCTATACCGTCCAGCGGTCCACGAATTCCGACTATGGTACGGTCCTCGACATCGAGGGGACGAGGACCTCGTATTTCGGGACGCTTGCGGTCACGTTGCCCGCGGGGAAGTCGAAGGTCTGGACTTCGGTATCGGGAGCGGGCGGCCCGTACCGGATGGACTTCCTGCGTCGTCCCTTGCACGCGTCGAGTGACACGGTTGCGCTCGCGCCGGGGCGCTGGACGTTCTTCATGGTCGAACTCGTTGCGGAGAAGGCCGGATCGGCAGCCATTGGCGGAATCATGGGCCACCTGCCGCCGGGCACCTGGGAGGAAGGCGACGAAGTCGTCCTCACGTTCGTCGATGATGTTCTCGATCCACCGCCGGCCGGCTTCAAGGAGTCCGGCACGCTGGTCGCGGGATCGGGCTTCGGCGGCGACACCGGCCCGGCCTATCCCACCACGTGGGTGATCGGGTTCAACAGGCCTGTCGGCGTCAGCACATTGCCCGGGATGCGAGACGATCCGTATCTCGATGTCGTGCGTCGCCTGCCGGTCGATCCGGCCACCGGTGTCTGGGGCACGCGCCTCACGCTCCGTTCCGGGTACGCCTTCGGTGATCCGGCGTCGGCGCCGGAGGCGGCGACACAGCGCGTGACCCGGGATACACTGCCCGAGCACCGCGTCCACCTGATCGCTGCGGTTACCATCACACCCGGCAACGCCGTCGCGGTGGCGCCGAACATCGACCCGTCGCTCGGTGCGATCGAAGCGCTCGAACGCGCCGAGTCGGCGAGTGATCCGCAATCCGCACGCAGGGCGCTTGAGGATGCAGTGCGCCTCTCGATGACGAGCATGGACGCGGAGGCGGCCAGCTCGGTCTGTTGGCGAGGCATGCTCGAGCGCGAAGCCGCGACGGTCCTCGAAGCGTGCGAGTTCGCTGTCGCCACGGATTCGACGAACGGCGATTTCCGGGACAGCCGCGGCGCGGCGAGGGCGCAACTGGGCGACACGGCCGGCGCGGTGCAGGATTTCGAGGCGTTCATCGATTGGGCCCGCGGTCGGTTCTCCGAAGACCGGATCAACCAGCGCATGATGTGGATCAAGCGCCTGTCCGCCGGCGAGAACCCGTTCACCGACAGTGTCACGTTGAGGCGGCTCGGCGCGCGATGAATCGTATCGTCATCATTGGCGTCGGCGGCAGTGGCATCCGCACCGTGAACCGACTCGCCACGACCGGTTCGGGTCCGCATTCATATGTTGCGATCGATGTCGATCCGGTGGCGATCGAACGCTGTGACGTGTCAACGAAGATCCTGCTGCCTTCACCGCCGGCCGACGATCCCCGGCCCGATTCCGTTCGCACGGTCCTCGATGAGCGACTCCGTCCGGTCCTCGAACGATCGGCCGCGGCGATCCTCGTGGGTAATCCCGGCGGCAACACGGCGAGCCGGATTCTGCCTCTGGTGGCCCGGTTCGCCCGGGAAATGGGCGTACCGGTCTTCGCGGTCGTCATCCGGCCGACCGCCTCTGAGGAAACGCCAGCTGCCGACCGGTCGGCGAAGAGCCTGGCCGAGGTCACGAGTGCGGCCGCACTCATTGCCTCGGTTGCCGCTCGCCGGGCCGGTCCGGCTGCTGCCGCCGACCCGATTGCGCCCATTGCCGGCCGTCTCACCGGCTGGCTCGCGCAGAATCCACCAACCCGGTCGGACATCGGGCGGCTCGCCGGCGCGATCCGGACTTCGCTGGAACGTGACACGCGGGTGCTCGCCGATGGCATGGAACCGAGAGTCACGTGCCGCCCATATCGCCTCCCGGCGGTCGACGCCGCGGCAATTCCTGACACCGGTCCGGCCCGCGGTGGCAATCAACGATTCCTCGCGCGCCGGCGCAGCAGATCGGAGCCGACCGCCCGTCCGCGTGCGACTCGCTCTGCACAGCCCGCCGCGCCGACCGACGAGCCGACAGCGGGCACACCCGACCGTTCCGCGGCGGAGCCCGCGGCCATCACGGATGCAATTCACTTCACGATCACGACGCCATGCGTAGTCGCGCCCGGCGCGTTCTTCGTGCTCGGTGTCTGGGCGCATCTCGGCGATCGCCGCGACGAAGTCATCGCACTCGCGCGTCAGGCCGCGGCCGGCGGCGATGTGCTCGCGAGGGGCAAGGGACCCATCCACGTGACGCGAGGCTCGCTCCTCACCGTTCGTCTCAACATCGATGGTGTCCAGGTCGATGATCCCGAGGATGTGCTGCTCTGGGAAGGCGAGACCGCCAATGCCGACTTTCCCGTCCGCGTGCCGGCCGATGCCGCGAGCGGCGCAACGCCGGGCACTGTGACGATCCATGCCGGCGGCATCCGGATCGCCCGCGTCCATTTCGCCCTCGAGATCGGCAGCCGGACCGGAGAGGTCGCCGCGGAACCCGTCGACGTGCTGCGCTACAGGAAGGCGTTCGCTTCGTATGCCAGTGAAGACCGCGCACTCGTCATGGGTCGGATACAGGGAATGCACGAAGTCGCGCCGAACCTCGATGTCTTCGTGGATGTCGTCAGTCTGCGGTCCGGCCAGCCGTGGGAGCAGGAGCTGTACCGCCGCATCCCGGAGAACGACGTGTTCTACCTGTTCTGGTCCGAGAACGCGCGCAGGTCCGAGTGGGTCGAGAAGGAATGGCGCTGCGCACTCGATGCCAAAGGAATCACCTTCATCGATCCCGTACCACTCGTGTCACCAGACGTCGCGCCGCCGCCGCCCGAACTCGCTGCACTTCACTTCAACGACTGGCATCTCGCGTTCATGGCCGGACCGTCCTCGCCAACATCGGCGAGTCCGACCCGCTGAGCCCACACGTGCCTCAATGCTGTGGGGGCCGGCGCTCGTGCTGCCGGGTCTGTCGGGCTTCTGGATCTACATCACCATGCGCCAGTCCCGGCGGACAGGGTTGAAGCGAATCCACTGGTAGTCGCGCGCGCCGGGTCCGGGACGCAACGCATCGACCCTGTCGTCGTCCCGAACCGTCTGTCCGCCCCCGTTCAGCGATGGTCCAACTCACCTCTCAACGCCCGACCCGCAATCCGAGCACGATCATGCGCCCGGGAGCGCGATAACCACGCACCTCCTCCCAGGTCTCATCGAGCACGTTGCTCACGTCGGCGGTGATCGACAAAGGGGCGTCGAAACGCCGATTGATCGTCACGGCGATGCCCGTGTCAACGGTGCTGTACGCGGGCAGTGTGACACGGGAGAAGGATGCGAAGTCCAGATCGTCACGTTCGCCGGTCCAGCGGAGCCCTCCGTGCAGGCGAATCGCGGCCAACGGCCGCCAGACCAGACCGGCCGTCGCCGAGTGCGCCGGGCGGCGGAGCAGGGAAGCGCCCGGCCGGAAGTAGCCGGTCGCCGTCGTGTCGAAGCCGGCATCGAGGACGCGTGTTCGAAGTCGCGTGTAGCCCGCGCGTACAGCGAGGTCGTCGCGAAGCGTGAGGTCCGCCTCGAGCTCGAGGCCGCGCGATGTCGCGCTCGCGATGTTGAAGTAGTTGGATGCGCCGGGTTCTGTCGTGAACGTGTACTCGATCAGATCGCGGAATCGCTGATCGAACACGGTCGCCCCAATGCGAACGCGTCGGTCCAGCAGCTCACGCGTGACTCCGATGTCGAAGCTGCGTGTGCGTTCCGGCCGCAGATCCGGATTGCCCACGGCGAAACCCTGCGCGTAGTTCTGGAGAAACGTCGGCTCACGGAACGCGTTGCCGGCCGAAGCGCGGATCCGCGTTGCGGCGTCCGGTCGCCAGACGACACCGCCACGCACGGTCGCGAACCCGCCGAACGCATCGTTGTCATCGACGCGGACGCCGACCTGCCAGCCGAACCGGCGACGATCTCCCGCCAGCTGTGCGTAGACGGCATGATTGCCGCGCTTCGCTTCGAAGCTGCCATCATCGGAACCGAATTCGCTCTGCGATCGATTGAAGCTGCGCTGCTTCTGCTGCTCGAATCCGAAACCGGCCGTGGCGATGATGCCGGTGGAGAGCGTGGCATCGACGCGCACGTCCGCACTCCTGCGCTGCACGTGGTCCAGGCTTTGATAGGCAAAGAAGCCGAGCGTGTCGGCGGGACCGTCCTGCCCGTCATCGAAAGCGCCGTCCGCATCACTGGACGCAATCATGAGTCGTGCATCGATCCGTGAGCCGATGCGACGACCCACCTCGAAGCCGGCCGTCACCCGCCGCAATGTCTGGTGCGCGTTGCGGTCGACGACATTGCCGGAGCCGTCGGTTGGCACGTGTACGTCGTTTTCACCATACTGGAGCGTCAGGCGCGCATCGGTATCGGCATCGGGTGACAATACGACGTTGCCGTTGAGAGATGTCCGCGCGTTACCTGAATTGAACGCGTAGATGCCGTCCGTCCGGTAGCTGCCGGCCTCGAAGCCATAGTGGACATCTGCGTTGCCGCCCTCGAGTCCGAGTGCGAACTGTCGCGTTGCGAATGTCCCGCCGCGCGCTGTCGCCGAAAGTCGCGGTTCGCCTTCACCCCGGCGCGTGAAGATCTGGATTACGCCGGTGACCGCATCACTGCCATAGAGAACGCTCGCGGGCCCGCGGACAATCTCGATGCGGTCGATGTTCTCCGTCGTGAGCATGCCGAAGTCGAAGTCGCCACCGGGATCGTTTATCGGTACGCCGTCGACCAGAACGCGCACGTAGCCTCGTTCGCCGCCACGCAGGTATAGCGATGTCTGTGCGCCGAACGAGCCTGCGCGAGCCACTGTCAGGCCCGGCACATTGCGCAACGCGTCGAGCACGTGTGTGATGCCTCGTGCGCGCAGATCCGTACCCGTGAGCACGGTCGCGGCGGCCGTAACCGCGTGCAACGGAACACGCGTGGCGGTGACGACGATCGGATCGAGTGGTGTGACCTCCGCGATGGTCGCGTCGCCCTGCCGACGTGACAGCGTCGTGTCACGAATCTGAGCCTGCACGTGGTCCGTACTCGCTGCCAGCAGTGCGGTGACGGTGGTGAAGAGCACCGACCGGTACGTCACATCCATCGGAATCCTCCTGTCGTGGACGAAGAGGAGACAGGAGATCGGAACACGATGGCGTTCAGGGGGCAGCCGGATCGTTCGAACGAACCGACGGCCACCTTCGAGGCGGACCCGGCAATCGGGATGCCGGCTTGACCCACGCAAGCACCGTGCATCGAAAAATCCCGTCTCCTCCGGTCGGAGGAAGACGGGATGCCGGGATGGGCGGCCCGCTCCCTTCCATCCGAAGGGCGTTGGGCGCGGGTGGACCAGGTCTCCTGACTCGAGGCGGCGACGCTCGCCTTCCCGGGATGCTGCTTCCCAGTGGCTCATTGAGCGCGCCGGACCGGGCTCACGCCCGGGCCTCTCACAGTGGCGGGGCCGCGCCGGACTCTCACCGGCTTCCGGTATGCCCCACCCG
>Ga0055448_10000350_pt1 | contig 11729 bp, 8 predicted proteins | sample China_Galinas_PW_4_FD_57744 | JGI IMG/M metagenome (GOLD analysis project Ga0055448, IMG submission 57744) | Wetland microbial communities from San Francisco Bay, California, USA, that impact long-term carbon sequestration - China_Galinas_PWA_D2 | ecosystem: Environmental > Aquatic > Marine >... | reverse complement strand
CGATACCCGCCGCAGCCTTCATCGCTGCTACGACTGTGCTTTTCTATACTGACGAGGGATTCGGGCACGAGCAAAGTTACTTCGCCCTGTTCATCGCGGTCGTATGCGCCGGACTCATGGTGAGCACCATGAAGTTCCACAGCCAGAAGGATATTAACATCGGCAAGAAACAGCCCTTCATGATACTCGTTGCCCTGGTCGTTTACCTCTCGCTGTTCATCCTGCATCCCGAGGCTACGCTGTTCATCACCGGGGTTCTCTACCTCATTAGCGGCCCGGTCGAAGTCGTCTATAATCTCGTCTTAAAGAAGAAAATCACGCCAACGCCAAGCGCCTGAGGGCGAACCCTCGCACTATTTCACTACCGTGCCTTGACACCCGCCGCATACCGGTAATATAATAATTTCAATGAAATATGCACCGGCAAGAATGGAGCGACTTAGCGGGCCATGGCACTGAGGCCGTGGCTGGAGGTTTGCGTCCGAAAGAATTAGCCGGTTGATAACTCGAACGATTCAAAGCCACGGCCCCTGGGCCGTGGCTTTTTTTGGTTCGCGTAAGCATGTAATTTACAAACGATTTGTGTTATAAAAGGAGTTACTCAAATGGCTAACGATATAAGGAATATAAGGATATTCGACACCACCCTGCGCGACGGCGAGCAGTCGCCGGGCGCCTCGATGACCACGGAGGAAAAGGTCACCCTGGCGCGGCAGCTCGCTCGCATGGGCGTGGACATCATAGAGGCGGGCTTCGCCATCGCCTCGCAGGGGGATTTCGACGCCGTAAGGCGCGTGGGGGCGGAGGTCGAGGGCCCCGTCATATGCAGCCTCGCCCGCGCACGTGAGGGGGACATCAAGCGCGCATGGGAGGCGATCAAGGACATCCCGAGAAAGAGGATACACACGTTCCATTCTTCCTCGGACATCCACCTGAAATACCAGTACCGCATCAGCCGCGAGGAGGCGCTGAAGCGCTCGGTGGAGGCGGTGAAGCTTGCAAGGAGTTTCGTCGACGACGTGGAGTTCTCCCCTATGGACGCCACCCGCACGGACGTGCCTTACCTGCTTGAGATGGTGGAGGCCGTGATAGCTGCTGGGGCCTCGACGGTAAATATACCCGACACCGTGGGCTACACCACGCCCGAGGAGTTCGGTAAGCTGATTCGCACTATCAAGGAGAAGGTGCCGAACATAGACGACGCGGTGATATCCGTCCACTGCCATAACGACCTGGGTCTCGCGGTGGCGAACTCCCTGTCCGCCGTCGTAAACGGCGCGGGACAGGTGGAGTGCACCGTAAACGGCATCGGCGAGCGTGCGGGCAACTGCTCGATGGAGGAGGTCGTGATGGCCCTGAGGACGCGCACCGACTTCTACGGCGCGGACACGGGCGTTACGTCCGAGGAGATCATGCGCTCAAGCCGCCTGGTCACAAAAATTACCGGCATGCCCGTGCAGCCCAACAAGGCGATAGTCGGCGAGAACGCCTTCGCCCACGAGGCGGGCATCCACCAGGACGGACTTTTAAAGGAGAAGACGACCTACGAGATCATCCGTCCCGAGACGGTAGGGGTGCACGGGGCGAGGCTCGTGCTCGGGAAGCACTCGGGCAGGCACGCATTTAAGGCCAGGCTCTCGGAGCTCGGCTTTGAGATAACCGAGGAGGAACTCGAGAGCGCATTTGAAAAGTTCAAGCGTCTGGCCGACCAGAAAAAGGACATCTACGACGAGGACCTCGAGACCATCGTCACAGAGGAGATGGAAAAGACGCCCGAGGTCTATAGCCTCGTGTCCATGAACGTGGAAAGCGGCACCGGTGTGAAGCCCACGGCGAAGATAAAGCTCACCTGCCGTGGCAAGGACGTCGAGGCCACTGAGCACGGTGACGGCCCGGTGGATGCGGCGTACAAGGCCATAGCGGGGCTCACGGGCACCAAGAGCAAGCTCCTGAAGTTCGAGGTCAAGGGCATCACCGGGGGCATGGACGCCCTGGGCGAGGTCATGGTCACGGTCGAGCAGGACGGGCGCACGGTGCGCGGGTTCGGCGCGGACACGGACATCCTCGTAGCCGCGGCCAAGGCGTACATCACGGCGCTTAACAAACTTGAATACAAGAAACACTGATATAAGGGGAACGAAATGAATATTACCGAAAAGATTCTGGCTGCACACGCGGGCAAAGAGGAAGTATCGGCCGGAGAGCTGATTAACGCCAAGGTGGACTTCCTGCTCGCAAACGATATCACGGCTCCCATAGCGATAGCCGAGTTCAGAAAGATTGGCGCAAAGGACGTCTTCGACCGCGAAAGGGTCGCGCTCATTCCCGACCACTTCGCGCCGCAGAAAGACATCAAGGCCGCCGAGCAGTGCAAGCTCATGCGCGAGTTCTCGAAAGAGCAGTCCCTCTCGAATTACTTCGAGGTGGGCCGCATGGGCGTGGAGCACGCACTTCTGCCGGAGCAGGGGCTCGTCCTGCCGGGCGACCTCATCATAGGCGCGGACAGCCACACCTGCACGTACGGCGCTCTGGGCGCATTCTCCACGGGCGTAGGCTCCACCGACCTCGCCGCGGCAATGGCCACGGGCGAGTGCTGGTTTAAGGTGCCCGAGGCGATGAAGTTCGTCTACTTCGGTAAGCTCGGCAAGTGGGTCACCGGAAAGGACCTCATACTGCACACCATAGGCGACATCGGCGTGGACGGTGCGCTTTACATGTCGATGGAGATAGAGGGCGAGGCCATTCGCGAGCTGCCGATGCACGGGAGGCTCACCATTTGCAACATGGCAATAGAGGCCGGGGCCAAGAACGGCATTATCGCGCCGGACTCTATAACGGAGGACTACGTGCGCGGCCGCGCCAAGAGGTCGTTCGTGTTCCACTCCTCGGACGCAGACTCCAAGTACGTGGACGTGCGTGAGTACGACGTATCGAAGATACCGCCCACCGTGGCATGCCCTCACCTGCCCTCGAACACAAAACCTGCGGCGGAGCTCTCTGACATAAAGATAGACCAGTCGATAATAGGCTCGTGCACCAACGGCAGGCTCGAAGACCTAAGGGAGGCCGCCGCGGTGATCAAGGACAAGCAGGTGCACCCAGACGTGCGCATGATCGTCATACCGGCAACGCAGAAGATATACCAGCAGGCGATGGAAGAGGGACTGCTGAGCGTATTCCTCAACGCGGGCGCTTCGGTCTCCACTCCGACCTGCGGTCCGTGCCTGGGCGGGCACATGGGCGTTCTTGCCAAGGGCGAGCGCTCTATAGCCACCACGAACCGCAACTTCAAGGGCAGGATGGGAGACCCCGAAAGCGAGGTCTATCTCTCCAACCCGGCAGTGGCCGCGGCCTCGGCCGTGCTGGGCAGGATAGGCACCCCGCAGGAACTGGGCCTTTAAAAGATAATGCATCCCGAGGAAAAACTTAAGGAGCTCGGCATAGAACTTCCGCCCGCGCCCGAGGCGCTCGGAAGCTACGTGCCAGCGCGCAGAACGGGCAACCTGCTCTTTCTAAGCGGCATCCTCCCTCTCGTGGACGGCACGCTGCTTAGGACAGGCAAGGTGGGCGCGGAACTCACGCTTCAGGATGCGCAGCGCGAGGCCCTTAAGGTTGTCATCAACGCGCTCTCGGTGCTCAAGGCGGCCACGGGCGACCTCGACAGTGTGGCCGGATGCGTGAAGGTCACCGGGTATGTGGCATCGGCCCCGGGTTTTAACGAGCAGCACTTGGTCATGAACCCGCTCTCGGAAGTCATTGCAAAGACCTTTGGAGATGCGGGAAGACACGCGCGCGCCGCCGTCGGAGTGAGCGAGCTTCCCCTGGATGCGCCTTTGGAAGTGGAATTCGTCTTTGAGCTTAAAGACTAAGTAACGGTGTAGCCCGCTTCTTTGATCAGTTCTTCCCTCGAATAAAGCAGTTCCAGGAACGCGTTTACCACGAATGGGTCGAACTGCGTGCCCGCGCCCTGACGGAGTTCGTCGAGGGCCTTGTTCATGGGGAAGGCTTTTCGATATGGCCTGTCCATAAGCATGGCGTCGAAGGTGTCCACCACAGCAAGAATCCTCGCCTTAAGCGATATCTCGTCGCCGGCTATGCCGTAGGGGTAACCGCCGCCGTCGTAGCGCTCGTGATGCTGAAGGATGGTCGTGCGCACGCCCTCGAGCGTGCCGATGGGGCCGAGAATCTCGTCGCCGATTATGGGGTGTGCCCTCACGAGGCTGAACTCGCTCGAAGAGAGCTGGCCCTGCTTGTTGAGCACCATGGAGTCGATGCCGATCTTTCCGATGTCGTGAAGGATGGCGGCGTGCTCGAGCACTTCGAGCTCCTTGAAGTCGAGCCCTACGTACTTGGCCAGCTCCATGGAAAGCAACCTCACCCTCTCGGAATGACCCTTCGTGTACTGGTCGCTGGCCTCAAGCGCGTTAACGAGGGCCTGGATGGTGCCGAAGTAGTTGTTCTTCACGGTCTCGTAGAGCCAGGCGTTTTCAATCGCCACCATCGCCTGGTTTGAGAGCGTCATAAGAAGTTCAAGCTCGTCCTCGGTGAACTGCCCGCCCTCGGACTTTATCTCAAGGAGCATACCGCCGATGACCTGCCCCTTCATCTTCAGCGGGACGCCTATCGCGGGTTTGCCCGATGCGTCATCGGCCCCCACGATAACGCTCGCTCCCTCATAGAGCAAGCGTTTATAGAGGGGGCTTATCTCCTCCGCAAGCATGCTCGTGGCTTCCACTCCATGTCCCCTCTTATACACCAGCGTAAGCTTTTCGTCCTCGCCCCTCTCCAGATGTATCGAGCCCTTCTCGGCACCGAGGAGGTCCGCCGTCGTCCTGATGATTATCTTTATCAGCTCGTCGGTCTCGATAATCGAGGTCAGCACCCTGCCTACCTCGTTTATCTTCTCGAGCCTGCCGACCATGGTATGGAGCTCCACGTTCTTTGACTTCAGTTCCTTCGAGAGGCTGAGCACCGCCTTGTTGGCCGTCTCAACCTCTTTGACCTTGTACTGGAGCTGGGTGTTAAGGTCCTCGAGAGCCCGCTTGTGGTCGAGCTCCACCTTGACCTTGGATATCTCTTTTTCCTTCCTGATGTTCTTGTCGTAGAGGTTCTTTATCTCCTCGAGCATCTTGTTGAAGGCCGCCTGTATGGAGCCGAGCTCGTCGTTGCTCGTTACCTTGACCCTCGCGTCGAGGTCGCCGTCCTCGACGGCCTTTATGGTGCCCATGAACTTGTTAAGCGGGTTTGTGACGAACTTGGTAAACATCACACCCAACAGGGCCGCCACGATAAGGATGGTTAGTATGTTCGAGAGAACCAGGAACCTCTTTACCGCGAGCATGTCGGCCTCGGTGCGCGAGATGTCGTATTTCATCTCGATGAGCCCGTTAACGCTTATATTCGAGCTGTGACAGCCGTAGCACTGGGGCTTGTTCTCTACCGGCACGAGGAGGTTTATCACGCCGTCGCCCACGAGAGGCTTGTATTTGTTCTCCTTGTATTTGAGCTGCGAGTACTCCTTGGACTTCTGACCGATCTCGCTGGCGTCCTTGGACTTGAGGATAAACCCGTCGTTTGAGACTATCCGGAGCGTTAAAACCTCGTTACTCCTGCCAATGCTCTCGAGCGACCGCTGTACGTCCTCTGTCCTTCCAGCGGCCATTGCGCTCTCGATACTGCGCAGTATGATGTTCGAGAGGCTCTCGGTATCGGCCACTTTCGAGGCAACGAGTTTCTTGTTCTGGGCGTGGAGGGTCACTGCGGTCGATATTCCGACCGACATTAGCAGCACAATCGCCATTATCGTTATTATTTTTGTCCTGAGTATCATATACCCGCCAGTATCCGTGAGAATAGTAAGCAAGTTCCATGCCCAACGCGAAATCCCTATCTGACTGAAATTTAGGGATATTTTTTGATGCCTACCTAATCCCTGAATTTACATGTACGTGTTTTCACACAAATTCGCTGAATTACACGCACTACACGCCGCTAACACGTTCTGTTACAATCATACTTATGCCGAAACCAGTTGTCGTGATAGTTGGTCGCCCGAACGTCGGAAAATCCACGCTTTTCAACCGGATCGTGGGGTTTCAGGCCGCCATCGTAGAGGACGTCCCTGGAGTCACGAGGGACCGAAACTACATGGATGCCGAATGGGAGGAAAAGGAATTCGTGGTGGTGGACACGGGCGGTTTCTACACGCGCACCCCTGACAACATCTTCGAGCAGATAAAGGAACAGGCCCTGTTCGCCATCGGAGAGGCGGACCTGATAGTGCAACTCCTTGACGGCAAGGACGGCATCAACCCCTACGACACCGAGCTCGTGGAGCTACTGCGAATGTCTGGCAAGAAAGTTATCTGGGCCGTGAACAAGGTGGATGCCCACACGAGGGAAGACAGGTTATACGAGTTCTACAATCTCGGCGTGGGCGAGCCAGTGGCCGTCTCCGCTGCGACGGGTTACAATTTCGATGATCTCATGGACCGGGTAGCTGCGGAGCTTCCGCAGTACACGGAAGAGCACGTGGACTATCCAAAGGTAGCCGTAGTAGGCAGACCTAACGTCGGCAAGTCCACCCTCGTCAACGCCCTGCTTGGCAAGAAGCGAATGCTCGTAAGTTCCGAGGCAGGCACCACGCGCGACTCAGTGGATTCCGTCTGCTCCTACTACGGCAAGCAATACCTCCTCATCGACACGGCGGGCATACGGAGAAAACAGAAACTCGGGTACTCGCTCGAGAGGTACTCGCTCGTGCGGGCCATGCGCTCAATCGAGCGCTGCGACGTGGCTGTCATACTGATTGACGCCTCGGAGGGAATAGTCTCGGACGACCAGAAGATAGCGGGCATGGTGCACAGCTACCGCAAAGGGGCGGTACTTCTTCTCAACAAATTCGACCTCGTCGAGGAGCCCGAGCTCGCGGTCAAGAAGCTCAGGACGGAGATCGAGAAGAAGCTCTGGTTTTTCAACCACGCCCCCTCGCTCACGACCTCGGGCCTGACGAGAAAGCGTGTGACGAAGGTCTTCCCATTAATTGACGAGGTAATCGAGGCCCGCGGCAGGAAGATAAGCACACGGGAGCTGAACCGTTTCATCGGCGGCATCTCGGCGCCGTCGTACAAGGGGAAGACTGTAAAGCTGAGCTATCTGTCTCAGGTGGCTACCAACCCGCCCGTATTCGCGCTATTCACGAACAGGCCGGAGGGCATAAAGGATTCGTTCGTAAGGCATCTTGAGAGCGAACTGCGCGAGAAGTACTCCTTCAATGGCGTTCCCATAAAGATAAGCATCAGGCAGAAGACCTGAGGCGTCCTACCCCATCTCGCCAAGCAGGAACTGTACGATCGTAACGGCAGATACGGCCGCGGTCTCGGCACGAAGAATGCGGTTCCCAAGGCTACCGACTTCAAGCCCCTTAGCGCGGGCAATCTCGACCTCCTGAGCAGTAAACCCGCCCTCGGGGCCTATGGCGATCACGAAGGGCTCCTCCGACGCCTCGAACTTCATCTTCTTCAGGCTCGCGCCGCCCTCTTCCCAGAAGATGCATCCCCTCAATTGCGAAGCCCCTTCAAGATAATCCTTGAAGGTGGCCGGCTCCGCCACTTCGGGCACCGTCGTTCGCCAGGACTGCCGAGAGGCCTCGAGCGCAATTTTTTGCCACCTGTCGTGCTTTCTCGTCTCTCTTACCTGAGAGCGGCTCGTCGCCACGGGGACTATCTCGGCCACGCCGAGCTCGGTGGCCTTCTGAATGACATAGTCCATCTTGCGGCCCTTCAGGATCCCCTGAAGGAGGACGAGCTTGTGTGCGGGCTCCTCGGCAGGTGGAAGCGCCTCCATGAGCTCCGCCACGACGCTCGTCTTCCCCACGCGCTTTATCTCGGCCTTAAAATGCGCGCCAGTGGAGTCAAAGACCGTAAACTCGTCGCCCGCGCCCATGCGAAGGACGTTCCGGATATAACGCGATTCCTCTCCGGTTATGAAAATGGTTTTCTCATCGGTGGGGATTGAGTTGAGGTAGAGCCTGGGCATTAGGTATGGATGCTAAGAGCCCGCGAAGATGTTCTTGATCCGGGTCTTGAAGTCCTCGTGGGGGTTTTCCTTGCTTATCTTCTCGAACTCCTCAATAAGCTCCTTCTGCTTGCGGCTGAGGTTCTTGGGAACGGCCACGTTCACCAAAACCACCTGGTCTCCGTGCCCGCGGTGGCCGAGCCTCGGCATCCCCTTGCCCCTGAGGGTGAACGCCGTCCCGGGCTGAGTGCCCGCGGGAATCTTCACCTTGAGGTCGCCCTGAAGCCCGGGCACCTCGATGTCCGCTCCCATGGCCGCCTGCGAGAACGTAAGCGGCACCTCGCAGTATATGTTGTCGCCTTCGCGCTTGAAAAACTTGTGCCTCTTTACGCCTAAAACTATGTAGAGGTCGCCCGGAGGGCCGCCGTGCTCGCCCGGCTCGCCCTCGCCGGTCATCTTCAGCCTCGTGCCCGTGTCCACGCCCGGAGGTATCTTGACCGAGACCTTTCGAGGGTTTCTCTTTTTCCCTTCGCCGCTGCAATCTACGCACGGGTCAGAGACCGTCGTGCCCTGCCCGCCGCACTTGGAGCACGTCCTCGCGACGCTGAAAAATCCCTGTTGGAACCTGACCTGCCCCCTGCCGTTGCACTCCGTGCACTTGGTGCGGTTCTTGGACTTTGAGCCCGTGCCTTCGCAGGTGGGGCAGTTTTCCCACTTCATCACGTCGATGACGTGCTCCGCCCCGGTGGCTGCCTCGAAGAGGTCTATCTCGAGGTCGTAGCGAAGGTCGCTGCCCCTCGTGTGCGAAGCGCCGCGCCTGCCGAAGCCACCGAAGAAATCGCCGAAGATGTTATCGAACACGTCGGTGAAGTCCGCGCTGAAGCCGCCCATGCCGGCGCCGAAACCTCCGCCGAAGCCGCCCATGCCCGGCTCGGCGCTGCCGAACCTGTCGTAGTGGGCGCGCTTATTGGAGTCGCTGAGGCATGAGTAGGCCTCGTTTATCTCCTTGAACTTCGCCTCGCATTCATTGTCCCCGGGGTTTCTGTCGGGGTGGTACTGCATGGCAAGCTTGCGATAGGCCTTCTTAAGCTCGACGTCAGTTGCCTCTTTCGAGACACCCAGCGTTTCGTAGTAGTCCTTAGTGCCTGCCATGTCAGTAACGTACCCTCTTACTCAGCGATGGTCTCGCTTTATTTTTCATCCTTATCAACGTCTTCGAACTCGGCCTCGACGACCTTTTCCTCGCCCTCTTCCTGGGCCGAGCCGTCGCCCGAGGGCTGCTCAGTGCCTGCCGATGCACCTGCGGCCTGCTGCTGCGCCTGAGCTTCCTTGTAGATATGCTCTGCCATCTTGTGAGAGGCCGTGGCGAGCTCGCTCACCGCGGACTTGAGCTCCTGCGGATCCTGGCTCGTGTCCCTGGTCCGCTTGCACTTCTCCAGAGCGTTCTCTATAGTCGTCTTCTCCTCCGGCGTCACCTTGTCGCCATAGTCGGTAAGGGATTTCTCGACCGTGTAGATGAGCGTGTCGGCCTCGTTGCGCGCCTCGGCGAGCACCCTGCGATTCTTGTCCTCGTCGGCGTGGCTCTCTGCGTCCCTGACCATGTCCTTGATCTCGTCATCGCTAAGGCCGCTCGAGGCGGTGATGCGGATGGACTGCTCCTTGCCGGTGCCGAGGTCCTTGGCCGAGACGTGGAGGATGCCGTTAGCGTCGATGTCAAAGGCGACCTCGACCTGCGGCACTCCCCTCGGCGCGGGCGGGATTCCCACCAGCTCGAACACTCCGAGGAGCTTGTTGTTGTCGAACATCTCGCGCTCGCCCTGTCCAATCTTGATGGTCACGGCGGGCTGGTTATCGGTAGCCGTAGAGAACACCTGGCTCTTCTTGGTCGGAATGGTGGTGTTCTTTTCTATAATCTTAGTGAAGATGCCGCCGAGGGTCTCGATGCCCAGAGAGAGAGGCGTCACGTCCAGCAGGAGCACCTCCTTGACCTCGCCTTTCAGTACCGCGGCCTGAATGCCGGCGCCCACCGCCACGACCTCGTCGGGGTTCACGCCCTTGTTCGGGTCTTTACCGAAGAACGATTTCACTGTCTCCGCAACCTTGGGGGTCCTCGTCTGTCCGCCCACGAGCAGCACCTCGTCGATGTCCTTGGTGCTGAGCTTCGCGTCCTTAAGCGCGGTCTCGCACGGTCCCACCGAGCGCTTTATGACGTCGCCCACCAACTGCTCGAACTTCGCCCTGGAGAGTTTCATGAGCAGGTGCTTGGGGCCCGTAGCGTCGGCCGTGATAAACGGCAGGTTTATCTCGGTCTCGGTAGATGACGAGAGCTCGACCTTCGCCCTCTCGGCAGCTTCCTTGAGCCTCTGAAGGGCCATCTTGTCGTTCTTAAGGTCCACGCCCTGGTCCTTGTTGAACTCGTCGACCATCCACTCGATTATCTTGTGGTCGAAGTCGTCGCCGCCAAGGTAGGTGTCGCCGTTTGTGGAGAGGACCTCGATGACGCCCTCGCCTATCTCGAGTATCGAGATGTCGAAAGTACCGCCGCCCAGGTCGTAGACCGCGACCTTCTCTTCCTTCTGCTTTTCCATGCCGTAGGCCATGGATGCGGCCGTGGGCTCGTTGATTATCCTGAGCACGTTGAGGCCTGCGATCTTGCCCGCGTCCTTCGTGGCCTGCCTCTGGCTGTCGTCGAAGTAGGCCGGCACGGTGATGACCGCGTCCGTGACCTTCCCGCCGAGGTAGTCCTCGGCCGCGAGCTTCAGCTTCTGAAGTATCATCGCCGATATCTCGGGCGGTGAGTACCGCTTGCCCTTAATCTCGACGTGCGCGTCCCCGTTCGGGGCCTCGACGATATTAAACGGCAGGTGCTTCTTTGCGTGCTCCACCTCGGGGCTCTTGTACTTTCTGCCCATGAGCCTCTTTATGGAGAACACAGTGTTTTCCGGGTTCGTGATGGCCTGCCTCTTTGCAACCTGCCCCACGAGCCTCTCGCCCTTATCCGTAAAGGCCACCACCGATGGAGTGGTCCTGTTACCTTCCTGGTTTGGGATGACTACCGGCTCGCCCGCCTGCACGACGGAGACAACCGAGTTGGTAGTTCCAAGGTCAATTCCAATAGCCTGTGCCATTAACTAATCCTCCTCATTCGATATCATATTTTCGATTTACAGATTTCTTTTTAATCGTTCCGGCCCTACGGGCCCGAACTTTACCCGGGCTTCTTGGACACCGAGACCATTGCCGCCCTGAGTACTTTGTCGCCGAACATGTAGCCCTTCCTGAACTCCTCGACGACCGTCTGGTCGTCGTACTCGTCCGTCTCCACCTGCGACATCGCGTGGTGGTACTCGGGATTGAAGGGCTTGCCTTCGGCCTCTATCACCTTTAGGCCGAACTTCTCGAGCGTCCTGTGGAGTTCCCTCAGGGTCATCTCCACACCCTCTTTAAGGCCCGCCGAGGACTTGTCCTCCTTGGCGTGCTTGAGGGCGATGTCGAGGTGGTCAAGCGAAGGAAGCAGTTCGTAAACAACCTCTTCCCTCACGTAGTTCGCCAGATCCAGCCTGTCCTTGGCCGCCTTCTTCTTGTAGTTCTCGAACTCCGCGTAGAGCCTCACGTACTTCTCGTTAAGCTCCTGTATCTCTTCTTGCGAGGTATCGTCCGCGGTCCCGTGGGTATCTACGAAGCTGTGGGCGTCCAGGTCCTCGAGCTCGAGG
>Ga0055448_10000346_pt1 | contig 11814 bp, 9 predicted proteins | sample China_Galinas_PW_4_FD_57744 | JGI IMG/M metagenome (GOLD analysis project Ga0055448, IMG submission 57744) | Wetland microbial communities from San Francisco Bay, California, USA, that impact long-term carbon sequestration - China_Galinas_PWA_D2 | ecosystem: Environmental > Aquatic > Marine >... | reverse complement strand
GCTGGATAGAGTACCCGGCTACGAACCGGGCGGTCAGAGGTTCGAATCCTCTCCAGTGCAAATCTTTTATCATGGAGGTTTCTCATGGGCGTTTTAGTTGGAAAAAAAGCTCCTGATTTTCATTTGAAAGCTGTTGTAAAAGGAAAAATTGAAAATCAGTTCTCCCTTTCTTCTCTTCGAGGGAAGTATGTTGTTCTTTTCTTTTATCCCCTCGACTTTACCTTTGTCTGTCCAACCGAATTACACGCTTTTCAAGAGCGTTTAGGTGAATTTGAAAACCGCGAGGCTCAAGTCATCGGGTGTTCTGTTGATAGCTGTTTTTCTCATACTGCTTGGTTAAATACGCCACGCAGTAAAGGAGGAATCGAAGGTGTTCAATATCCTATTCTTTCCGATATTAATAAGCGGGTTTGCCGTGATTATGATGTTCTTAAAGAGGATGAGGGGATTGCCTACCGCGGTCTTTTCTTAATCGATAAGGAAGGCATTGTTCGCCATCAAATCGTAAATGATCTTCCTCTTGGCCGTTCAGTTGATGAAGCACTTCGCATGATCGATGCGCTCGTCTTCTTCGAAAATAACGGTGAGGTTTGCCCAGCAGACTGGAAGCAAGGAAAGAAGTCGATGAAGGCTACACCCGAAGGGCTCTCCGAGTATTTCGCAACCTAACGGTTTGTGAGATAGTCGTAGAGGTCTCTTTCTGTTAAGATCAGGATGCTTTTGTGAAGTTCACAAATAGGGTCTGTTCCTTCGATGATTTCAGTACTCCCCACTCCGGGAAGACAGACTGCTGAAATCTTGGGGAATAGCTCTTTGTTCTCGAGAAAATTGAGTCCAAAGAGATAGTCATTTGTGCTAAAACCCTCTTCGCGTACCCGAAAGAAGACGACGCCCCGTTCATACAAAAGCGCCTGAACTGCAAAGTGTAAACCTTGGCTCTCCTCAGATGGAGGTTCCCCTAAAAAATCAGAAAGTTGCGCCAAACTCTTACAATAATAAGCCGTCTGGAATTCCCCTTTCTGAGCTTCTCCAAATAACGCAATTGTATGCATAGTAATTACCCCTTACTAATTTTAACAAATTAGTAGGAATAATTTAAAAAGATGAATTAATTAATTGCGTTTCAATGACCTCGACCAAGAGAGCGGCATCGATTTGAATCCCTGTAAAGCGCTTGACAGCCAAGCTCTTTCTCTATGGTAATGAGTCGGTTATATTTTGCTGTTCGATCAGTACGGGATAGGGAGCCTGTCTTAATCTGTCCTGAAGAGGTGGCAACGGCCAAATCTGCGATTGTAGTATCTTCGGTCTCTCCTGAACGATGGGAGAGAATGGCTGTATAGCTATGGGATTGAGCGAGTTGGATACAATTGATCGTTTCAGTGAGGGTGCCAATTTGATTCACTTTGATCAAGACTGAGTTGGCGACCCCTTTCTCGAGTCCTTTCCGCAAGAATTCGGTATTTGTAACGAAAAGATCATCCCCGACGATTTGGACTTTATCTCCGAGTTTATCTGTTAGCAGTTTCCACCCATCCCAGTCGTTTTCAGCCATACCATCTTCGATCGAGTCGATTGGAAATTGTTCACACAGACGCACAAGCTCGGCAACCTGCTGCTCTGAGGAGCGGCCGCTATAGGTATTATCTTTGTAAAACTCTGAGGTAGCGCAATCAAGGGCAAGAGAGATTTGGTCTCCGACTTTGTATCCCGCTTTCTGAATCGCATCTAATAAAATGGTGAGCGCCTCTTCGTTGGAGGCAAGGTTAGGGGCAAATCCTCCCTCGTCACCGACAGCTGTCACCAACCCTTTCTCTTTAAGTAGCCCTTTTAGGGTATGGAAAATCTCCGCGCCCCATCGAATGGCTTCCGCAAAGTTAGGAGCGCCGACGGGGCGAATCATAAACTCTTGAAATTCGAGACCATTATCGGCGTGTGCCCCCCCGTTAATCACATTCATCATTGGGCAGGGGAGAAGGCGGGCAAAAGGGCCCCCAAGATAGCGATATAGAGGAAGTTTAAGGGTGCATGCGGCAGCTTTTGCAATTGCTAGAGAGGCTCCAAGGATGGCATTTGCTCCAAAATGCGACTTATTTTCGGTCCCATCTTCTTTACACATCAAAAGGTCGAGCTCAGCTTGGTCGAAGACATTTTTACCAATAAGGAGTGCGTTGATTTTGTCATTCACATTTTGAACGGCTCTTAGCACACCCTTGCAGCCATACCGTTTAGGATCCCCGTCACGCAGTTCAATCGCTTCATGTTCACCTGTCGAGGCGCCTGAGGGGACAGCTGCTGTTGCTTTCACATTCTGATCGGTGGTAACAGAAACTTGCAGAGTTGGGTTTCCCCGTGAGTCGATAATTTCGATTGCCTCAACAACTGTAATTTTAGAATTGATCATACTTCTCCTTGTGGTTATACCTGTGGATAATAGGATTTGTTTGATTTTGTCACAATGCGCGAAGAAGAAAGGGGACAAAGAGGCTATGGATACACTTTTCGGGATATCGAATATTTTTGACTTTTCTTTTTACACAGGTTAAAGTCTCGTGCTCAATTCAAAAAATTCAGAGTACAATAATGAGACTTATTTTTCTTTGCTGCATCTTTAGTTATTTTGTTTCTGTTGGAATTGCTCAACAGACATACAGTCAAGAATATATGATTCAAGAATGCCCCCCTTCTCAACTCTGTACGGGTTGTACTTTTGCTGAAGTTGGCCTTCTCTATTGGCAAGCTAATTTAGGTGGGCTTGAATTTGCTTTTGAAAACAGCACAACTATTGATGACTCCGTAACGCCCAAAGTAGTCGATTCAGGGGGCAAACTATTAAAACCTGATTGTAGCTGGGATCCTGGAGTGAGGGCAAGTATCGGCTATACATGGGGTGATAGTTGTGATCCCTGTGCATGTAACTGGAGTGTTGTGCTTACAGGAACATATCTTCACTCTAAATCAACTAAAAATAAGTCCTTACCGGTTGTGTTTGAATCCAATAATAATCAATTCCTAGCCCCTCTTTACAACCCGGCATTTAGTGGGCTCGCTGCTGAGACTATTAAAGGTAGCTATGAACTTGATTTTGGAACTCTTGACTTATTAACGAGAGTCTCTCTGTTTCCCTGCAGATATTTAGGTCTTTTTCCCAATTTTGGACTACGGGGGGCATGGATTAATCAAGATTTTGAAATTAATAATGATAATGTTGTTTTTATTACAACGAGCTCCACTGTACCTGTGCTGACTTGGCCGAATACCAACACCTCTTTTAATTCTCAATTTCGAGCAATCGGCATCAAAGCAGGACTTGATTTTTCCATTCCTCTTCGCTGTGGATTTAGTCTTATCGGTAGTGCTGGTGGATCTTTGTTATACGGACATTCAAACGTAAAAGAAACAATCAACGGTGTTCATCAGGAAACTGGCAGTACTGATCCAGAATTAGCTATTTCTCATATTTCTATCCGAGATACGATTTGCAAACTTGCCAAGAACTGTGAAGGTGAATTGGGTCTTTCTTGGAATAGGTGTCTGAGTTGTTTTAACTTAACAATTTCCGCTAGTTATTATTTTGCAATATGGTTTGATCAAAACGACTTTAGAAATTTTGTATTTACTACAACGCCGGTTACACAAAATGATTTGTTGCTTAACTTTACGGATTTGAACCCAAGATATGGAAACTTGCAGTTGCAAGGATTAATTTTGAAGACAGATTTCGCGTTTTAAGTTTGAATTTCATGCTTTGATCAGCCTGAAAGAGTGCCTTTACCGAAGTGTTGTTTAATGCTGGAAGAAGAACTGATCGATAAAAGCTTGGCAGGGGACAAAGAGGCTATGGATATCCTTGTCCGTGAGCACTGGGATCGTGTGTATCACCACTGTTTGCGCATTGTTCAAGATGAGTCAATGGCAGAAGATCTTGCTCAGGAGACATTTGTGCACGCCTTCCAACATCTTGGCTCCTTTCAGCGGCGCGCACGCTTTTCCACATGGATTTGGCGTATTGCCCACAACCTTTCATTGAACTATCTCAAGAAGAAACATCGTCACGAGCAGATGCTTATAGAGGAGATTGTTCCGAGTCAAGAAACAAAGAATGAGACGGAGTTTTTCCAACAAATCGAAAAGGCGCTGGAAACCCTTGATGAGAAGCACCGAGTTGTTTTTGAGTTGTATGATCTCCAGCACATCCCACAAAAGGAGATTGCTGCTCAGCTTAACATTCCGCATGGAACAGTGCGCTCCCGCCTCCACTATGCCCGTCTTATGGTTCGGGAGTACTTCAAAAAGTTCCCACCCGAAATCTAAAAGGATGAATCGGGCACGTTCACGAGTGCCTAGAGTCAAAGTATGGGCATGTGGGTTATTTGATCTCTTGGAGGAGCTTGAGGTAGGAGTCGAAGCGTAAACGGGAGATCTCCCCATTCTCTACAGCCTCCTCGAGAGCGCAGCCTGGCTCGTGGGAATGCGTACAATTAGGATACTTACATCCGTAACTCTTCTCCTGTATCTCCGGAAAATAAGACTCTAAATCCTCTTTCTTCAAATCCCAAACACCAAAACTCCGAATCCCGGGTGTGTCAATGCACCACCCCCCAAAACTCAAGGGGATGAGATGGGTCGATGTTGTCGTATGCGCCCCTTTGCGTGTCTTTCTGACTACCTCACCAACTGGCAGTGCAAGGCCGGTCATGGTGTTGATCAAAGAGGATTTTCCCACACCCGATTGCCCTGAAAAAACGGATGCCTTCCCTTTCATCTGCTCTTTTAACTGCTCGATCCCCTCTCCTGATTCAGCGCTGAGTGCAATGACGGGGATTGCTAGCGCTTGATAAGTCTCTACAAAATGCTGGAATAGAGCAGCTTCGTCGCTTCCTTCTTCAAGAAGATCGATTTTATTCACGACGATAACGGGCTTCATATTCCCTTTGTATGTCGCAATAATATAACGATCGACAAGAGGTGGTTTAAGGGGGGGCTCGACAACAGAGACGGTGATCAAAACTTGATCGATATTGGCTGCAATCAGTTGCATCTGTCGTCTTCTGAGGTGCTCTTGTCGTGAAAGAACGGAATGTCTCTCTTCAATATGGACGATCGAACCCCCTTCTTCGAAAAGAACAAAATCCCCAACAGTGACGAGATTTTTAGCGCGAGTGACCTCTTTTTTTAATAAGCCGCGTAAAGCACATAAGTAGACTTGCTCATCATGCTGCACGGAAATCCCGTCAGGGGTGATGGCAAGGACACGTCCACGTAAAAGATCTTCTTTCTTAGCGAGCTTTTTCTCTGTCTCTTCTTTTTGAAGCCGTGTTCTCTTCTCACTGTCTGTTTTTTTGTATTTGGAGCGATCCTTCCTAGAAGCGATTTTACGCGCTTCTTTTCGCTCTTTGCGGGTGAATTCATCTTCTTCAAAAAACTTGCTCAAGTAGAGGTCCTCCCAAGCTCGTACATCATGATGGCTCCGCATGTCGCTACGTTCATCGATTCCATTTCCCCTGGCATGGGAATCGTAACCCGCTCACCAAACGAAGCTCCTTCTTCTGAAACGCCTTGCGCTTCATTACTTAGAAGAAGAAGGATCTTTTTTTGCGGTTCAATTTCATCGAGGGGGCGCCCCTCAATATCCGCCGTGTAGGCAGTTAAATTCAATTTTTTTAGCTCATCCCAGCTCCCTTCTTTCCAAGGAAGGCGAAAAAGAGCACCTCTAGATGCGCGAATTACTTTTTCTTGAAAGGGGTCGACACAGCCGGGAAGAAAAAAAATGCCTTCCCAACCCAATGCCAAGGCTGTGCGGATCAAGGTTCCTAAATTTCCTGGGTCGTTTATTCGGTCAAGGACCAGAAGGGGCGCTTTATCCTCCATAATGGAGGGTTTAGGGAGTGGAAATTCAGCTGCAATCCCTTCTGGAGAAGTGAGCCCAGTTATTTTTTTCATCACAGATTCGGAAACGAGGGTGTGGGGTGAGGGATACGTTTTTATGCTGAAAATACGTTTTGGTTTTGCAAACGATTGCAGCTCTTTCACTAATTTAACCCCAGAAACGAGCACAGAGTTCTGTTCTTTTCGATAGCGGGCATCCACTCGCAACTTGACAAGATGTTTGGTGATGGGGTTTTGTAGACTTATAATTTTTTTGGGTGTCTCTTTAAACATTTCATTTTATTATCTAGCGTATGATCCCATTTCGAAAGTCCATCGGATTCCGTCTTCTGGGCATTAGTTTTATTCTACTAGCCTTTCCCCTTTTAGTGGATTCATTTATCCTCGTCCAAAAGCGTTATGAGCATACAATTGCAGACGCTAAAGGCTATCTCGTCGAGATTGCACATCTAAGAGAGCTTCCTCTAGCACAGATCCAGCCACTTAATAAGCCTCTTCTAGAGGTGATTAGCTACTTTCTTAAGCTTCAGTCTAAATTCCCCGAAAAGCCAGACAAAGAATTGGATGGCAAACTACAAACAATGGCGAATATTGGGGACTTCTCCGGTATTTTTATCCTCAAAATCACTGAAGACAAACGCTATATCGTCACGGCCTCAAGTCTACCTCAGTTTGTTGGAAAAGATTATACAGACTTTTTCCGTTTGAATGATCTTTTTTCGGCTGATGCAATTGAACGGGGATTTAGCAGCTATATCTCCTATAATAGCAAAACTCTAGAACCTTATTTTATCGTGGCCCATTTGGTCTTTTCCATGAAGGAGGAGAGGCCTGTTGGCGTGTTGGCTGTTTCGGATGATATTACCTATAAATTGAATGAGCTTCTTGAAAAGGATGATCATCGTTATCCGGTAAGTTTTGCTCTTCTTCTCCCTTCGACAGTTGTCTTCGCTGCCACCGATCCGAAGATGCGTTTCAACTACTTCCTTCCCCTCAAGCCTGAGTATCGCCAGCTTTTTATCGAGGAAGAACCCTTTGCCGCAAAACTACTCCCTGAAGAACCTATCAAGGTCGACGATAAGATCGGATACCCTTTCTTTGAGTTTAGTTGGATGGGCGAGGATCAAATTGGGTATGTCAAAAAATTGCCCGGTGCCAATTTTGCTCTTTTGACCTACGCCTCGAAAGATGAGATCTTCCGTTCTCCTGTTATCAACTTTTTCAACATTTACAGCATTTATGGCCTGATCCTCATCATTGGGGGAACAGTGGCCTACATGCTCACAATGCGCATGGCAAAACCGATTCAAAACTTGAGCTTGATCATGCAAGAAATCCAGGAAGGAGACATCAACCTTCGGTATCAAAAAGATCCATTAGGATTTGAGATCAATGTTCTGGGTAATATTTTCAATGAGATGGTTGATGCGGTCTTAGAACAGAAAAAAGTTGCCGAAGAAGAGCGTGTGACTCGAGAAACTTTTGCGCGTGAACTGCGGCTCGGTCAACAGGTGCAGCGCAGCCTGCTTCCACAAAAAATGCCTAAATATCCTGGTGTCGATGTGGCGGAGATGTACATTCCGGCGATTGAAGTAGGGGGAGACTTTTACGATGTATTTGTCAAAGAAAGAGAAAAGGCTTCTTCACAACTTGTTCTTGCTGTTGCTGATGCATCAGGCAAGGGAGTGCAAGCCTGTTTCTACTCTTTGAGTGTGCGCAATATGCTGCGGACCTATGCCAAAGAGTATGATGATGTCGGACAGGCGATGTCGGCAACGAATAATCTCTTTAGACTCGATACGGGTGACACGGGAATGTTTGTGACGGTCTTGGCGGGGATATATGATTACGATACCCAGACCTTCCACTATTATTCTGCTGGACATAACCCAGCCATCGTGCGAAGAGAGGATGGAAATATCGAAGTGTTGCGGCATCATGGAATTGCCATGGGTGTTCTTCCTACAAAGGATCAGTTTGCTGAGTCCATTCAATTGAAAAGAGGGGATGCTGTTATCCTCTACACCGATGGTGTGACAGAGGCGCATAATGAAAAATATGAACTTTATGGTGAAGAGAGGTTAATTCAACTCATCCGAAGTGAAGGATGGAGAAATGCCTCAGAACTAGTGGAGCGCATTGTAACAAATGTCAACGAGTTTGCTGGAACAGCTCCGCAACATGATGACATTACGTTACTGATAATGAAAACAATATAGTAACTACTCATGATCCGCCAAAGTGATGAAGGCAGAAACTCTCAGCCCTGGCGGGAATGGGTAGTTACCCGCGAAGCCATTTTAGGAAAATTGCTTTAGAGGTGAATAGATACACAGTATAGTAACTATTCATGATCCGCCAAAGTGATGAAGGCAGAAATTCTCTGCCCTGGTGGGAGTGGATAGCTACCCGCGAAGTTATTTTAGGAGATTGCTTCGGGGGTGAATAGATAGACAATATAGAATCATGATTAAGCAGTCTTTTACACTTCGTGTTCTTGTGATCAGTTTTCTGGTTCTTGCGCTCCCTCTTTTGATTGATTCGTTTATTTTTTTCCAAAATTCGTACTACGACGCCATCAAAGATGCAAAAATGGATCTTAGAGAAGCGGCAAACTTTCGTACGTTTACACTCACGGAGATACAACCTGTTAAACAGGTCCTTCTACGTGAACTCGACTATCTTCTCGAGCTCAGCACAAGTAAAGAGGATCTCGATTCAGAAAAAATGAGTCGAGAATTGGCAGAAATAGCGCATATCGGTGGGAATTTTCAAATTTTCATTCTTAACTTAGGCAAGGATGATGAATACCAAATCGTTGCTTCCAGTATGCACACATTCATCGATACGACTTTTACAAGTTACCTAAAACTTGCCCATATCATCGAAGTAGGAGAAGGGACTTTTGTTCGCTATATCTACTCGCATGAAGAGGAGCGTTTTATTCCCTTTGTTTTTGTAGCTAGGGTGATTAAGTCTAGTAAGACAAGTAAGCCTATCGGCGTGATCATGGTAACAGCTGATATTGAAGACCAATTAAGCTCTGTGCTTGCGGTAGATCAGAAAAGAGATAGTATTAAATTTGCCGTGTTAAATGCAGATGGGATCGTCTTCGCATCCACAGATAGACATCTCACAGGAAAGTACTTTGACCCTCTCTCTCCCGAGCGAAGGAAAGAGATTATCACGTCAAATCAAATGGGAACAAGCTCCCTTCCTCTTAGCTCAATCCCTGTAATCAAAGGAGATGATCCTCCCTTTTTCGAGTTTATCTTTGATGATCAGGTTCAGATTGCATATCGTGCCTATATCTCCGATTTTGGGATCTCTGTGATTGCCTATTCCCCAAAGGAAGAGTTTTTTGGAAAAGCTGTTCGCCACTTTCTCCTCATCTACTCTGTGTATGGGTTGATCTTAGTTGTTGGCGGTGGGGTCACCTACTGGCTCTCCTTGTGGATTTCTCGCCCCTTGAGGCAGCTTTCCTACTTGATGGGAGAGGTCAGTATGGGGAATCTCGATGTTAGGTTTGAAAAAGAACCCCTTGGCTTCGAGATCAATATCTTAGGTGAGATCTTTAATAATACACTTGTTACTCTGCTTGAGAACATCCAACATGCAGAAGATGAGCGTGTTAAGAAAGAGACTTATCAGCGGGAACTTGCCATTGGAAGGCAAGTGCAACGCAGTCTGCTCCCCTCAAGAGTACCGGAAATCACAGGGGCTGAAGTTGCAGGAACCTATCTACCAGCCTTGGAGGTAGGGGGAGACTTTTATGGCTATATCCCACGCCCCTCGAAATCTGGTGAAGAGACTTTGGTGATTGCCGTTGCGGATGCCGCCGGCAAGGGGATTTCTCCTTGTCTCTACGCTCTTTCAGCACGAAGCTTGCTGCGCACATATGTGTCCATCATCGACGACCCGGGAGAGGCTTTAAGTCGCACGAACAATGCCTTTATGGAAGATGCGGGCGATACAGGAATGTTTGTCACAATGTTCACGGGTGTCTATCATGTAGACTCAAAAAAGTTTACCTATTATTCCTGTGGGCATGTTCCTCCAGTTGTGCGGCGCAGTGATGGCCATCTTGTGACGCTAGAACACTCCGGAATGGCTCTAGGATTAAAAGAATCAAAGGGGTACATTTCTGATACCATTCAGCTTGAGCCAGGTGATATTGTCATTTTTTATACGAATGGTCTCACTGAAGCTGTGAACGATCGCTATCAACCCTTCTCGGAAAAAAGGCTGCGCAACTGTTTGCAACAAAGAAAATGGACAACAGCCCAGGAAGCTGTCGATGGATTGACTGCTGAGCTGCAGGCATTTACTGGAAGTGCTTCGCAGGTAGAAGAAGTCATTATTGTCGCACTAAAAGTTGACTGATGATACGACCACCATCCCTTGATCAACCCTCTTTTCTGCAGCAGGCGTTTGAGAAAACAGCGCGCGGCTGTGAGTTCGTGGACTTTCTTGAGGAACTTCTTTGCTCAGAATTCATTGATATCTGCCGTGATTTTGATCTGACACAAATTCAAGATAGTTGGTCTTGGCGCAACACGCATATGGCTCGTGAGATTGTCAACTTTCTAATCGATGATAAAGGGGAATTTAAAAGGCGTGCTTTGATGAAAACGATACGGATTCTAGAGAGCAACCTTCACTCTCTTGGTCCTAATCGGTATCATGATAGTTTTCGTGTCTTGCATTTTCTCAAGATTCTCCGTCTTTTTTCAACCGATCAGGAGTTTGTGTATGCTTTGAGGCGGATTAGTCGACCTGAAAGCCATCAGGGAGCTATGCAGCTCATCCGAGATACTCTGTTTCTTTCTGAAACTGAACGGGTGACAGATGCTCATGCCAGAAGAGCTACTCTCTCAGCACTGCTGACAAGCTTGCGGCAAAATGTAGGCTCCTGCTTTGCGACAGGGCCTGCAATTATGATTCAGCAGGATCAACCCCTTCAGTTTTTTGCTGATATTGGACAACTTTTTGGGACAGGAAGGCTCACCCGTGTTTATGAGGGGACAGAATATACCGTTCCCATCAGTATCAACTGGGGGGTAGGCGATCTATTTCGTCCTGTTTATCTCACCTCTTTAGGCAGGGATCCCCTTAAAACACTCGCGTTTTCACCCGGGCTGCAAGCTGCTTTTGAAGCGACAGGCTTAATCGAAAAGAAAGCGACCCGCGAGCAGAAGCATAAAGCCACCGAGAAGGTGATCAAAGAGAGTTGCGAAAGGCTCGATACCGAAGATCCCTTCGCCCTTTTTACTGCCGACGATGTGTTGAAAAACGTTTTTCTCCATGTATATGGGTTGAGTGAAGAGGAGGTTAAAAACTATCGAGAGAGACCGGTTGAGGGAGTCGTTGGGGAAATCATCATTCAAGCGCCCCATATGCACGAAGGAAAAGGACGGTTATGCCAACAGTTTTTGAACGAGTATGAAAAAGCGAAAAAATCGTTCAAAGCACTCACGGACAATCCCCTTCTCAAAGCATGGGAATTTACCTTAGCCTCTCTCTCTGAGTCTAAAGCCGATTTTGCCAAGTGGAACCTCTATTCTAGTCTAGGTGTCCAGTCTGAAGAGCCCTTTGGAATTGGTCAGAGTTTGCATCAGCGCATTCAAGAGCAAGTCGATCTGATTAATGAAGAGATTGAAGAATATCAGTCTCGCTACGACCATCTCTTTGCTCAAGCAAAGTACCTCGAGGGGCGTATCCGAAGAGCCTCTACACCGAATGAACTTGAATGGTTGCGTGCCGATTATCGCATTCGGCAGCAAGAAATCAACCGCGCTTTGACCGAGCGCGACCAAGTGCACGACCGAGGACGCAGCCTGATCAATCTTTTTCCTTTCATGATCGACTTTTATGGGAAGAAGATCCGAGAGTACTTCCAAGAGGTCTACGATGCTCAGATGCACG
>Ga0055448_10000345_pt1 | contig 11830 bp, 5 predicted proteins | sample China_Galinas_PW_4_FD_57744 | JGI IMG/M metagenome (GOLD analysis project Ga0055448, IMG submission 57744) | Wetland microbial communities from San Francisco Bay, California, USA, that impact long-term carbon sequestration - China_Galinas_PWA_D2 | ecosystem: Environmental > Aquatic > Marine >... | reverse complement strand
AGCCACCCCAGCTGTGGCCCTGGAGTCCGATGTGGTCGGGATCCGCGTATCCCAGCTCGATCACCTTCCTGACCGCACTGCTCACATCGTCGACCGCCGACGTGCCGGGCCGCCCGATCTCGTACACAATGTCCGGCTGGAGCACAAGGTAGCCGTCGCTTGCGTACTCGGACATGTGCGGCCGGTCATCGTAGACCGGCATCGAGAACACGTGGTGGTTCTGCGACATCTTCTCGTAGAAGTAGACGAGCATCGGATAGCGCCGGCCCGGCTCATAGTTCGCGGGCAGAGCCAGTGTCGCCTGGAGCTTGTTGCCGCGCGAATCGGTGTAGTCGACCAGGATGCGATGGCCCCAGGCGTACTCCGGGATCTGTGGATTGGCGTTCGTCACCTTCCGCGCATCCTTCAGGTCCAGTGATGACACCCAGTAGTCCGGGAACTCCTCGAACGTCTGCTCGGTGAAGATCACGCGATCCGCACTGTCGGCTTTCTCGATCGAGCCGATCGCCTTGTCCACGAACATCGCCGGCTTCGGATCCCTGCCGACCTGCACGTCGTAGTAGCCGGACTTCTTGGTCCATTCGCCGTAGGCGGACAGGCGGATCGGCTTCGATGTGTCGATGCCACGGTCACCGCCGCCACCACCCCGTCCACCCCTGCCGCCTCTGCCGCCGAAGCCACCGCCCGGGTTCGCGACGCGGAACCGGATCTGCTCGGCATCGCCGCGGCCACGCGTCAGGTTGATCGCCTTGCCACCGTCGAGCGGCAGCATCCAGAGGTCGTACCGGTGATCGACGATCACGTACTTCCCATCCTTCGTCCAGCCGCCGAGCCCCCATGCCGGCTTCTCATAGTCGTGGTCATCATCGACATTGACGAATGACACACCGGCCAGGGCGGACAGGTCCGTGGTCTTCCCCGACTCGATGTTCCGCACAATCAGCTTCTCGTTCTCGAGGTAGAGGAACCACCTGCCATCCGGTGACGTGCCCATCTGCCGGCGCAGCGCGGGAACCATCATCTCGCGATCGCCGCTCCGGAGGTCGACGCGATAGTAGTCGGCTCGTGAACCGCCCCAGTTCAATTCGTGTCTGTACGGTGTGTCCAGCCGGCCGATCGCGTAGTGCGAGCCTTCCACCGGCGAAACCGTGCGCATGTCGTCATCGGCAAGCCGGATGAATGTGTGTTCGGCGGGGTCGAACACCGCGGCGAAGGTGAACCGTCTGAGCTGCTGCTCGCGTACCTTCTGGATCGACTGCACGTCCGCGTCCTTCCAGTGCCACACCTCGACGTCCGCCCGCGGCGATTCGGGTTCCTCCAGCTTGTCCTGCTGTTCCCGGATGCCGAGCATGACGCGCGTGCCGTCGTCGACCCAGCTCACGCCACCCATCTCGCTCAGGATGAAGCCGTCCGGGAAAGTCGCGTTGGCCGCAGGATCGTACATCGTCGTGCTCGCCTTGCCGGCCAGACCCGTGAACACCAGAAGTCGGTTCGCGCGGTGTTCCTTCCCGTCCGGCGTCAGACCGCGCAACACGGCCAGCCCGTCACCGGCTTCGTTCCACTCGAGACTCGAGTAGGTTTCCGCCGCGGCATCGAGCGTTCGCGTCATGCCGCTCGCCAGATCGAGCAGGTAGACGCCGTTGCCGACGTGATCCGCCGCGTCGACCGTCCATGCGAGCATCCTGCCCGAATCGTTCAGCGAGTAGTCGGCTGCGTTGCCGATATTGCGATCCGTACCCTTGCGCAGATCGCGGATGATCAGGTCGGCGCCCTGGTGTTCGGCATTGCGGTCTGCCCGGCTGCGCTGTGCGATCAGGTATTTCGCGCCCGCCGAGAACGTCGAATTCGCGACATTCGTGATCACGGACTTCGTACCCGTCTTCAGGTCGAGCAGCACGAACGTGCGCGTACCGTTCCCCTGTCCGCCCGCGCCACCGCTACGCTGTCCGGGCGGGGCCTGCCCGCGCTGCCCGCCGCGGCCACCTCCTCGCCTGCCGTTCGACTCGGGCGGCGTCACGGTGTACGTCACCCAGCGCGAGTCGCCGGAGAACTGCGGGCTCGTACCCCGTGGCACGACGTGGACCGTCCCGCCATCCAGCTCGCGTATGAAGAGCGTGTCGTCGCCTTCATTCGGATTGTATGCGTAGCTCATCCAGCGACCGTCCGGCGACAGACCCGCGGACTGTATCCGTTTCCAGCCGGGATAGTCACCGAGGGTAAGCACCTTGCCGTGAGATGCATCGGCCGTCGGCGTCGGCCCTGCCGCCGCCTGGATCGCGTGGGCGGGCGCCGGCTGAAGCAGTGCTCCGGCAAGAACGAACGGCAGTGCGAGGTTCGACCCGATGCGTCTGGACATTGGGATCTCCCGTGGGGACGGAAAACAGCGGCGGATCGGCGAAGATGCGGCGCTGCCCGCCCGCCCTGCAAGATGCCGCGTCCGCACACCGTCCTTTCGCGATTCGAAGCCGTCGCCCCGACCATTGTGCGGGCACCGCGGAACCTGCTGAATGGCCCCGTCAGCGGATCCGGTCCCTGACGAACCGCTCGAGCGCCCGCACGTGGGCCCTCGCGATCCGCCTCTGTACGTCCGGGTCCCGCAGCGCCGCTTCCTGTCGCGGTATCATCAGGAACATGGTCTCGGACAGGATGGACGGCATCCAGGTCGGCCTCACGAGGGCGAGGTCGGCGCGGCCGATCCCGATGTCGCGAAGTCGCAACTCCCGGAGCAGCTCGGCCTGCACGTCACGCGCAAGGTCGAGCGAGTGCGGCTGGTAGTAGTAGACGCTGGTGCCGTTGTTCTCGAACGGATTGACGCCATCGGGAAATGCGTTGTTATGGAGCGAGACCAGGATGTCGGCGTTCATGTCCGCGGCCAGGCGGGGGCGGTAGCCGAGGTCGACGGGCATCGCGTCCGTGCGTGTCATCAGCACACGGGCGCCGGCCGCTTCGAGCATCGATTCGAGTGCGCGCGCAACACCGAGGTTGGCATCGGCCTCGGTCAGACCGGTCGGGCCGGTGCCGCCGCCCGGAGGGTGGCCCGCGTCGACCGCAATGAGCAGTCCCGCCAGAGGGTGGCGCGGATCGATGCGGGGTGGACGGCGGATCGTGACAACCAGCGCATTCGTCGCATCGTACGATGTGCGGTAGCCCCAGACGGGTTCCGTGAGTTCGAGGTCGACGCGGAATTCTCCATCCGCCACCTGGCTCCAGGCCGCGCGCTCGATCAGCGGGTCGAGACCGCCGTACTGCATGAAGTTCACCGCACTCGTCGCGCCGTACACGGTCACGGACAGAGTGCGCTCCCCGCCATCGATGCGGATCGGCAGCCGCGTGTCCGCCATGATGCGGAGGTCCACGGCATTGATGAGTGGCGTCATCCGGACGCCCGTGACCGTCGCGACGGGCGGCGGCGAAGTGGCTGGCAGCAGCGTGACATCGCCGGCCGATGTCCACGCCGAGAGGGATCCGGTCAGACGGACGCGGTACTGGCCGTCGCGTTCGCCGTCGATTCGCAGTCGCGTACCGCGGTGCCAGAACCAGTGGAACGGACCCGCGCGTCCCGGCCGGCCCCGTGCCATCCAGTCCGCCGGCGCATCATCAGGCGCTCTCACAATGCCGGTGCGCGGCACACCGTCGACGAGCGGGACGACGGTCGACCGGAGCGGCAGCCGGAACGTGTCCTCGGCAACGACCAGCTCGAACACCGCCGTGCCGGTGTCGGGCGGAATCAGCGGACCGGCCAGCGTCGGGAACGGCGTCTCGCTGTCACTCGACGTCCAGCCCGCGCCGACCTCGATGGCGGCCTCGTACCGGGACACGGACCTCGCGACCGCCGGGACCGCGGGCGCCGCCCGGAAATCTGCTGCATCGGACGATCCGGTCTCGAGCAGCGGCCGTTCGATCAACCTGATGCGCCGTCTATCGGGCAGCAGCAGAGTGGCTTGCCCTCCCGCCAGTCCCGTGAAGGCGACATCGAGGAGTTCACCCGCCGGCAGCGCGATCGAGCCACGTGGCTCGTCCGATTCCGCGACGAATGCGCTGCCCTCCTCGATCGTCGCGGCCGGCGGCAGGACCACGGTTCGATCCAGCGTCGCCGTGTCACTGTCGGCCGTGGCCTCGAGTCGGTAGACGCCGTCGGACGGCACCGCCAGGTACGCCAGCCAGGCGCCATTCGGCGAGACCGGCACACTCACTCCGTTGACCCGCAGCCGGGCACGGCCCGTGCCGGCGGCGCCGAAGATGAAGTTCGAGTCGACAGCCGTGAGCATCAGACTGTCGGGTGGATAGACGACCGTGAGATGCAGCGGCCCGTCAACCGGCCGGATCGCGGGCAGCGCAGGCGAGACTTCCACGCGCAGGGGTGTGGGCGCGGGCATGCGGGCGCCACCCGAGCAGCCACACAGCCATGCAAGCATCGCAGTGCCCATTGCCGCGCGTGCGGGCGAACCGGTCCGCCGTTGCCACTGGCGTGCGCGCGCGTTCACGCCGGCCCGCCCGCGTTCCCGCCCGCCGCGGTGGCAAGCACCGGGTCGCGCAGCCGCCGCAGCCACAACAGCCCCGCAAGCGCCGTCACGCCCGTCCCGATCGACAGACCCGAGCGTGCGAAGAGCACCGCACCGATGAAAAACATCAGACCGAAGAGCACCATGAGACCGGCCAGCACGCGCAGGCTGTCGCGTCCGAGGTTCTGGGCCGCCGGCAGCCCGGTGCGCTCACGCTGCCGGCGCCAGCCCGGTCCGCCGGGCCGCACCCGCCGGTAGAACGCGTCCAGCTTCTCATCCGTTTCCGGCTTCGTGAAGAGCATGACCGGCACCCAGACCACCAGACTGATCGCCGTAGTGACCATCAGCCTGACGCCGAAGTCATCGATGCGCAGGTTGTAGACCGGATTGGAGACCGACGTCAGCAGACCGACAATGAACCCGGCAACCATGGCCGCCAGCTCCGCCCACGCATTCACCCGCCACCAGTACCAGCGGAGGATCAGCACGACACCCGGCCCCGTGCCGACCGCGAGGATCAGACGGTACACGGTCCGGATGTCGCTCGCTCTGAACGCGGCGAAACCCGCGATCGCGACCACGAGCACCGACGCGAGGCGAGCGGCCAGCACCAGCTCGCGCTGACTTGCGTGAGGTCGCATGAACCGGCCGTACAGGTCGTTCGTCATGTACGACGCGCTCCAGTTGATGAGCGTCGAGACCGTGCTCATGAAGGCCGCCAGCAGTGAGGCAACGACAAGGCCGAGGATCCCGGTCGGCAGGAAATCCAGCATCAGCCTCGGATAGCCGAGTTCGCGGTCTGACAGGTCGGGATAGATCACGATCGCGACCACCGCAACGATCACCCACGGCCACGTGCGCACAACGTAGTGCATCAGGTTGAAGTACCACGCCGCCTTCTCCGCATCGCGTTCCGTGCGCACCGCCGACAGCCGCTGGATGAACTCGCCGCCTCCGTCCGACCTGCGAAACGACCACCACAGGATCGTGACGTAGGACAGGAACGTCGCCGCACTGATGCCGGCCGCCTTCGACCAGCCGATCAGCGAACCTCCTTCACCGAACGTGAGCGGCGTGAACGAAAGCAGGTCGAACTCCGTCAGCGACTGCGCCTGTTCGCGCATCGCGCCGAGTCCGCCCACGTGCGCCACCGCGAACACGGCCACGATCACGGCGCCGATCATCGCGAGCAGGAACTGGAAGAAGTCGGTCGCGACCACGCCCCACAGACCGGCCACACCGGCGTACGCCAGCACCAGAACACTCACCGCGATGATGCCCCAGAGCTTGCCCGCATCGCCGACATCCAGGCCGAGGCTCTGGAAGATACCCAGCGCGTCCACAACCTTCACCATCGCGAGCATGGCGTAGCCGATGCCGATCGATCCGATCACGATCGCGAACAGAAAGCCCTTGACCGCGCGCAGCGTCGCCGCAGGCCGGCCGCCGTAGCGCACTTCCGTCAACTCGTTGTCCGTAACGATCTCCGCGCGCCGCCACAGGCGAGCGAAGATGTAGATCATGATCACGTGCGCCACGCCGTACGCCCACCACTCCCAGTTGCCCGCAATGCCACGTGTGCCGACAACGCCCGCGACGTACAGTGGTGTGTCGATCGAGAATGTCGTGGCGGCCATTGACGTTCCCGCCAGCCACCATGGCAGCGAACGGCCGCCCACGAAGAAGTCGACCATGCTGCCGGACGCGCGACGCGCCAGGTAGAAGCCGATCGCGAGCGTGCCGGCCATGTAGACCAGCACGATGAGCCAGTCGATCCCGCTCATGGACCTCCACCTTCGCCACCGGGCGGGACCTGCGGCGTGGCGCCCGGCCGCCAGTACGAAGCATCGCATGCCTCGATCGTCGTGTTCGCCGCCTGCTCCTGCGTCGTGTTCGCCACCGTGTCCGCACCGGACAGAACGCCGAGCATGAGCGTCGGACTCCGGTCGTTCCGCGACCGATGCATGATGCAGTACGCGGTGATGCGGCCGAGCACGGCCGGCGCGAGGTACTCCTGAGACAACCGGCCCAGTTGATCGAACACAATGTGTCGCGCACCGGTATCATCCGCCGCACGCACGAGTTCCGCGGGATCCGACGACATCGGGTAGTTGCGGCCGGGATGCCCGCCCGAGATCACGTAGAACAGCCTCGGCTTGCGCGAGAGGACCGCCGCGCCATCCGGCAGGGCCGTAGCCGCCCAGTCGCCGGTCTCGAAGAAGTCACGCCAGGCCGGCGCCATGCACGGATACCGGTCGCCGGTGCGGTACTCGTACATGCACTCGCCGCTGAACCGCACCGCCCGGATGTGCGCTGGCACGCCTGCCACCACCACGATGGCCACCACCGCCGCGCCGGCTGGCACCAGCGCATGCCGGCGCAACCGACTGATGACGCGCGTCAGAGCGTCACCCGCGTAGCAGAGCAGGATCGGCAGTGCCGGCAGCAGGAACCGCTCGCCGGACCAGACCGCGGGCCAGACCAGCAGCAACGCGATGTAGAACGCCAGGAACAGCTCGACCAGCGCGCGCCTCCGCAAGCGCCTCATCCAACCGAAGAGGGCAAGACCGAACGTCCCGAAGCTCAGTGCCACCGGAATCGCACCCGTCGTCCCGATCAGCAGAATCGGCAGGTGGATCGTGACGTACTTCGTCGCGTTCTCGAGCACGCGGTCGAACAGATCGACGGCGCCGATGCGGCCGAGCTCCGGCGCATACGGATTCACGAACCAGAACTGTCCGACGTAGTCGACCCCGCCCTGCGAGCGCGCTCGCAGCCACCACCAGAGAACGAACGGCAGTGCCGCCGCAGCGAAAGCGGCGAGGTGTCTCCACTGCCGACGCAGTGCGAGCCACCCGGTCACGGCCAGCAGCAACGGCAGACCGGCCGACCGCGTCAGGTATGCCAGAACCGTCGCCGCCACGCCAATGGCGAACCGGCCCGACTGCCCCGGTCGCAATCGATCGAGACTCCAGACCGCAAGCATCGTCAGGCACCAGAACGGCACATCGGACAGAATCCAGTGCCCCTGCTCGAGCACGCCGGGACTGAACGCCAGAATCGACGCGGCGCCGAGCGCCAGGAGCGGCCGGTGCCTGCGTTCGATCCAGAGGAAGGAAAGTGCGACTGCCGCCGTCGACAGCACGGCCATCACGAGCTTCAGCTGTGCCCATGACTCGAGACCCATCGCCATGGCGATGGCCAGGATGCCGGGGAAAACGGGCGGATACTGTGTGTGCGGCGGCTGCGCCGGATCCCACAGGCTCAGCAGTGCGTGGTGATCGAGCAGGGATCGGCCGAGTGTGATGTATGCCGCGTTGTCGCCGCCCGTATGCGGCTGGGGCAGAAAGGTGAGCAGCGACAGGATCGCATGCGCCACCGCAAGGGAAGCTGCCAGAGGCACTGCGTTGCGGGCGACGAATCGAGCGAGCCGTTTCGTGTTCGAATCGTGGCGCCGGCGCAATCCGACCCCGCCGCCGCGACGACGCCGGTCCCGGCGGCTACGCTGCCTGCTCACGCGGCGTTCGGCGGCGTGGCCACGCCGGCCAGCCAGAGTGCCGCGGCACTTTGCATCACGGCCTCGCCGCCCCAGGCCGCGACGACATTGCGCCCTGGAGCAAGCCGCGCGAGCCGTGCGTGAGCGAATACGAGGACGAGCGCATCAGGTCTCCGCTCGATGGTCTGCCGGATCGCGGTTTCCGCTCTCGTCGAGAGACCCGGCCGTCCCTTCCATGCACGGATGTCCGCGTACACGGCCAGCACGGCCGCGCGGCTGCCATCGATCGTCTCGACGATGTGTGGATCGAAGCCCGCCTCGCGCAGTGCGGCAACGAAGGTCCCTCGCGAAGGCGGAGGATACGGACCGCCGACGTCATCGTCCACGGTGACCAGATCGAACGCGCGTGGTACATCGACATCGCCGCGCACCACGTGGATCGTACGCTCGGCCACCCGCACCGCCCACTGAGGGTCGATGCTGCGATCGCCCGGTTCGGCCTGTGGCTGCCACGCGGTTGCGGCGCCAAGACGATCATGTGCTTCACGAGCCGCCGCTTCATCGAGCGCAGTGCCGAGTGAAGTCGCGAGAACCGTGGCGGCCGCCCCAACCTGCTCTGGATACAGCAGAACGTCACAACCCGCGTTCACGGGTGCAATCAGCGCCTGCTCGCTGCCGTCTTCGAGAATGCCCCGCATGATGAGTGCATCGGTCATCACGAGCCCGTTGAATTCGAGTTCGTTGCGCAGGAGATCACGCACGATGAGACGCGATGCCGTGGCCGGCGCACCGTCCGGATCCAGTGCGGGAAACGAGACGTGCGCGGTCATGATCGCGTCGGCCCCCGCAATGACCGCCGCCCGGAACGGCGTCAGGTCGAGCTCGAGATCGGCGCGTGAGGCCGGCACGACCGGGCGCCGCTCGTGCGAATCCGAAGTCGTCCTGCCGTGACCTGGAAAGTGCTTCGCGCAACAGTGTGCGCCCTCGGCCCGGCAGCCCGAGATCCACGCCGTAACGTGCGCGGCGACACGCGTCGCGTCCGCGCCGAACGAGCGCGTGCCGACGATCGGATTGTCCGGCTCGATGTCGAGGTCCGCTACCGGGGCGAGGATCCAGTCGACACCCAGTTCCAGCGCCTCACGGGCCGTGATCGCGGCGGCCTGGCGAGTCGTGTTCAGCTCGTCGAGGTAGCCGAGCGCCGCCAGCGGGGGAAGCTGCGTTGCGCCCGTGAACTGCTGGCCTGCGCCCCGCTCGAGGTCCGCCGAGATCAGCAGTGGCAGCCGGCTCCGGGCCCGCAGCTCCGACGTAAGGTCCCGCACGGCATCCACTTCGCCACCGAAGATGCAGAAGCCTCCCACACCGACCGCCAGTGCCTGCTCGATCGTGTCGCGCTCGTGGGCGAAGCCGGTCTGTCCGTTCCAGCGCAGTGCCGGCGCGAGCAGTCGTGCCGTCCACGTCACCCGCCTGCCTCGCGGAACGGATCGGGCAGCGGCACCGGATCCATGCTGTCACTCCGCAGCGAGAAGATGCCCGCATCCTCGATGATGCGCATCCAGCGCACAGGTGATGCGCCGCCCGAGACGCCGAAGCTCGATATGGTACTGATCGTGCCGATCGAGTCGGCCGGCACGGCCAACGCCTTCGCCGCGAACGGCAATGAGTACAGCACGTACTCGAGCTGAGCCTGCCCGCCCGTCTTCACGGGTGCGTGATCGGTGGTGACCGCGTACGTGAAGCGGTCCGTGAACGGCAGCGGGCGGGGTGCAATGCCCGGACCGACGACTCGTGTCGTCGCCGTCGCAATGTCGTGGACTCGAATCATACGCGCGTTCTCGAACACGATCTGCGCACCGTCGTTCGAGAAGAATGCGGGCACCACGTTCCTGACGACTTCCACGGAGTCGCCCAGCACGACGTGTGTGCCTGCGGCGGTCTCCAGTTCGAGCCGACCCGCCGACAGGTCCTGCCCGGGCCAGCGCGATACCGGTGGGTACGCGAGTCGGTCGCCCGCCGATCCCGTCTTGTGCATTGCACCTGTCGCATCGGGAACGAGTGGCGCGCCCCGCTGTTCCGCGACCCGGATCAGACCTTCGGCCACGCTCGCCAGCTGTTCGGGCGGACCGCGTCGCACATAAGCGCGCAACGCATCCGGATCCCGGTCCGAGATCGCCTCCATTGCGCGCACCTGGACAGCGGGCTCCGCATCGTTCAACGCCGTCCGCAGCACGGACAGCGTCTGGTCCTCGAGGACTGGCATGTACTCGCCCGCAGCCGCCACGACCGCCAGCCTGATGCGAACATCCTCCGCGTCGAGAAGCGGCCGCAGGATCAGGAAGTGACCGAGATCGTGACGCCGGCCGATCAGAAGCGCCGCATTGGCACGCAGCAGCGGATGGACCGCCGGATCCTCCGCTATCGCCGCCAGTGTGTCGCCGATCTCGAACATGGCTCGCGCATTGTACGCATCCAGGGCCTCGACCTGTGACGGACCCGGTTCCATCGCGAGGATTGTGAACAGCGCCGGATCGTGCTCGAATGCCGCACTGTCCGGCGGAGCATCGGCCACTGCCTGTCTCATGGTGGCCGCAAGCGCGCCGGAAGGCGAGACCGCCGCGCCCGTTGCGAATGCCATCAGCGCCATGCCCGTAGCGGCCGCTGCTCTGTTCCACCGCCTCATCGTTGCCCTCATGGCGTCCTGCCCGGAGTCATGCTTCCGAGGATGCGCGGTCCGCCCGCACCAGTGACTTCGCATACATTGCCCGGCACTCCGCTCAGGTGTGCCCACGCGAGGGCGGCAAACGCGACGGCCTCCTTCGCGTCCGCGTTCATGCCGGCTTCACCTCCCGTGAACACCGGCAGCGGATCGAGAAGTTGCCTCAGCCGTGACATGATTACAGGGTTGTGCGCGCCACCGCCCGTCACGATCACCTCATCGGCGCCGAGTGGCGCCACGTAACGCCTCACCGAATCCGCGATCGTCCGGGATGTCAGCTCGGTCAACGTCGCGATCAGATCGGCCCATTCGCGCTCACCGGTCGGCCCGCATGATGCCACGATCCGGGCAACCAGCTCGTGGCCGAATCGTTCGCGGCCGGTCGAACGCGGCGGCGCCATGGCCAGGAAGGGATCGGCCAGCAGATCGGCCAGCACCGTGCCGATCACGTGGCCGGCCGCCGCGCGCCGGCCATCCCGATCGAACGTCTCCCCACCGTCGGTCGCGCACTCGACCGCTCCATCGATCAACGCGTTGCCCGGTCCCGTGTCGAACGCCAGCAGCGCATCCGATGAACCGCGAACCGGTACCCGCGTCAGATTCGCCACTCCGCCTATGTTGACGAGCACGCGAATCCGATCCGGACTCGAGAACAGCAGCCGGTCCGCGAACGGTACGAGGGGCGCGCCCTGGCCGCCCGCCGCGACATCGCGCGAACGAAAGTCGCTGATCACGGTGACGCCCGTCCGCTCGGCGATCGTGGCTGCGCAGCCGAGCTGAAGCGTGGCACCTCGCCGGCCCGGCGAGGCCGGGCGGTGGCGGATCGTGTGACCGTGCGAGCCGATCGCCGCCACGTCCGCCGGCGTCATGCCGGACTCCTCGCAGAGCGACAGCGCAGCAGCGGCCAGCCATTCGCCCAGTTCCACATTGATATCGCACAGAACGGCCGCGTCACCTGCCTCGATGGCCCGTCGGATCGCCGCGCGGCGAGCCGCATTGTAAGGCGATGTGCGGAACGCCTCGAGTTCCCAGCGCATTGATCCCGCATCGCCGTCGAAACGGACGAGCGCCGCGTCGATCCCGTCGATCGACGTACCCGACATCAGGCCGATCGTGCGC
>Ga0055448_10000342_pt1 | contig 11859 bp, 8 predicted proteins | sample China_Galinas_PW_4_FD_57744 | JGI IMG/M metagenome (GOLD analysis project Ga0055448, IMG submission 57744) | Wetland microbial communities from San Francisco Bay, California, USA, that impact long-term carbon sequestration - China_Galinas_PWA_D2 | ecosystem: Environmental > Aquatic > Marine >... | reverse complement strand
GAGTTCTTGCGCGCGAGCGGACTGGCGGCCGGCAGTTTCGTCCTGATGAATCCGGGGGCTGGTTGGCCATCGAAAATTTGGCCGGTCGAGCGCTACGGCGAATTGGCCTGCCATCTGGCCAAGGCCCACGGCCTGGCGAGCGTGGCAGCCTGGGGTCTGCCAAGTGAGTTGCCGCTGGCCGAACGGATCGTCGCCACGAGCGGCTCGCGTGCACGATTGGCGCCGCCCACGACCATGACGCAATTCGCGGCCTTGTGTCGCCGCGCGGCGTTGTTCGTCGGCTCGGACACGGGGCCCATGCACTTGGCAGTGGCCGTCGGCGCGCCGACGATCAGCTTGCACGGGCCGAGCCGAGCCGATTGGTGCGGCGCCTTCGGGCCGCAGAACATCCGCTTGCAGGTCCGCTACGAAGCGGGATCGGCCCTCGAACGCCGGCAGGCCGACGACTCGGCGATGCGGGCGATCCGCGTCGCGCTGGTCGCGGAGGCGTGCGACAGACTATTACGAAACAGTGGGGCTCGGCGATGCGGTTAAACCGATCTGTCTCGTTTCGGGCGCGAACAAATGAGTTTCTTGCAGAGACACAGAGAAGATGAAATTCTGTTGACAGCGTTCACTCGATTAACTGGAGACAAGGTGAGTTGAAGCATTGAGGTTGAAAATATGTCTCGATGGATCGAAACTCTGCGACTCTGCGTCTCCGCGAGAGACAATTGGCAATGTCGAACGTGTTGAGTCATTAAAGGAGGAAAGAAATGAACTACCGGCCTAATTTTGCGATCTGTGTCTTCCTTGGAATCGTTGGGTCGCTTTCGACTTCGACGCTTTGGGCGCAGTCGCTCGACGGTGTGTGGGAAATCACCGCGGTGATCGATAATGGTCGCGTGGTTTCGCCGTCGGAAATCCGCACAAACTACGCCGCCGATGGCCGCGTGACGATCAACGGTCAAGTCGCGCAGTTCATTTTGCCGATGACCTACCAGCGCAAGCAGCTTCCGTTTGCCGTCGACGCCAGCCGCAGCCCGGCGCGGTTGGACCTGGCGGGCGCGGAGAAGACCGGCGGGCGGGGCATCATTTTGCCCAGCAAAGATTCGCTGATCCTTTGCCTGGCGAGCCGCGACCACGACCGGCCAACGTCGTTCTCCTCGCCGGCGGGATCGGGCAACTTGTTGATCACCCTCAGCCGCACAAACGGCGACGCAAGCAGCCCCCCGCAGCCAAACCAGCCGCAAACCTACTCCGACGATCAACTCCGCCGCATGCTCTCCGGCACGTGGGGCCATCAGGACGAAGAGACGATCCACTATCTGACGTTCGATACGGACGGCGACATCAGCGCCACGATGACCTGGAAGGACAACTTCAAGAAAATGTTCCACCAGGACGTCCGCTCAAGTGGCACCTGGAAAGTGCAGGACGGCGTCGTGCTGGTAAAGATCGACTCGTCGACCGACAAGGAGCGCAACGGCCAACTGTTCTCATTCCGCATCCGCTCGATCAACCCGACCGAACTGGTGGCGGTCGACGCCCAAGGCACCGTGCGGCAGGAATGGCGGGCCAAGTGAGCGGGCGACGCAGCGGTGCATGGGGCGTGGGCATGGGATATTACGGACGAATTACCATTTTGGTCGCAGAAAGTTTTCCGTTTGCCAGTTGGGTCATTACGTCAGGCACGTCTGACAAACCACATGATCCGCTGATTAGCCGCCCCAACGGTAGACTCGTGTCGGCAATCAAAGTGACGGCCGCGGCGAAGTCCTTTTTCGTGAAACCGTAGGAACCGTGAATCGTAATTTCCCTGCCCGTCACTCCCTGCAGTGGCAAGGTGAACTCCTGAGCCAAATTTCCGATGAGCACCAGCGTTCCGCCGCTGACACAAAGTTCGTACGCGGTGCGCACGGTGGCCGCCGCGCCAACCGCCTCGAATGCCCCCGATACCCCCAGTCCGTTGGTCGCTCGGCGAACCGATGCAATTGGGTCGTCTTGATCCACGTGGATGGGCTGTGCGCCGAATTGGCGAATGAGCTCCAACTTTTCCGGAATCTTATCGAGAACAAACACGGTGCGCACGCCGCTGACGCACAGCGCAATCGTCAAACCGATGCCAATCGTGCCGGCGCCAACGATCGCAATCGCGTCGCTGGGCTTGGGTTGCATCCGCTGGATGGCGTGGATGGCGACGGCGATTGGCTCCGTAAGCAGGCCGATCGCCGGATCGAGATCGGCGTCCAACGCAAATAGCCCAGCTTCCGGCCAGGTAAAGTATTCCGCCATGGCTCCCTGCGTGCCGGCATTCACGCCGAGAATGCTCTTGGTGACACAGAGCTGTTCGCGGTCTGATTTGCAGAAGGTGCAGTTGCCGCAGCTATTAATATTGAATACGGCAACGCGGTCCCCGACTCGAAACTTGCTCGCGTTCCTGCCCAGTTCGACGACGCGCCCGACGACTTCGTGCCCCATGACCATGCCCGGAGCGCGGCGGCCGCTCTCACCGGTAAAGCCATGCACGTCACTGCCACAAATGCCGACCACCTCGGAACGCAACAGTACCTCTCCAAGCCCGGGTTTCGGGTCGGGAAGTTCATGCATCACCAGTTGCCAGGGACGCTCAAAAACCAGTGCTTTCATCGCGTGGCTCTCAGAATATCGATATCGCGGCAGCCTCAGTTCAACCCGTGTTCCACCATTTTTCTTCGCAACAAGGCCACGGACGCGACGACGTCGGCGACGCTGCTCTCGGGACGCCGCTGCCCGAAACGCACGCGACAGTACGTGGCCCCGAGCTCGGCTGCCATGTCGATCCAGTGCTTTTCCTTGTCAATCTCTCGGCGTCGAGATACCGCATCGTCCTGCGTAAACTCAGGTGAGCAACATCGCATGGAAATGGAACGATTTTGATCTTCGACCCTTCGCCGATACTCCGACCACCGGCGGGAGTCCCGCAGATCACGAAAGCCGGCATAGAATTCCAATCCATCGACGTCAAAGGAACTTGACAGTTCGATCCATTCCTCAAGGTTCATCGTGCAGTCGACACGCAGTGCATCGAGCCAGGCTTTCGGAAATACAGCAAGTGTGGCCATCAGCACTCCAACTCTAGATTTGGATGCCGCCTGCGCAAGCCCGTTGACTGTCGGCCGTGTGCGTATGGTCCCTCGATCCCGTCCACACAAACAGCAGTCGCGCCAACTCATAGATCAGCGCGACCAACGAAACGCAGCCAAACGTTATTGCAATCAACCTGAAAGATACCATGCCGAATTTACGGGGACCAACCGGGTACACCCAACTATCATTCGCTTGGATTGTATCAGCATGGCTCATCCTCGTCACTGGTGCGGCCAGCAGCGGTGCAACGCGCGAGTGAGATGATATTTCCCCATCTCCGCGCCGTCACTCTGCCCCGTGGTAGTAACGCTTCATCAATTCGCCGAGCTGCGTACGACAGTGAATTTCACCGTCAGCTGGTGGTGCTGCTGCCGAAAACAATGGCCGGCACAAACTCCATCTACGACGTATTTCCTGTTGCCTATCAGGCGTGATACGGTGAAACTGACTGACGTCCAACGGGTTCGCCGCGCGAGCGGGCCCCCTAGGCGGGCAGATTCGTGAAACGTGTTTGGTAAGGGACGGCTCTATGGACGTGCTGACAGTTGATGTGGGTGGAACCCATGTTAAGATTCTTGCAAGCGGACAGGCGGAGCGGCGGAAATTTGTTTCCGGGCCGAAGCTGACGCCCACACGAATGGTAGCCGGCGTCAAGTCGCTCGTCGGCGATTGGAAGTACGACGTCGTGTCGATTGGTTATCCCGGACCGGCGCTGCATGGCAAGCCTGTGGCGGAGCCACACAATTTAGTTTCCGGCTGGGTCGGATTCGACTTTCCGGCAGCATTTGGATGTCCCGTCAAGCTGATCAATGATGCCGCGATGCAAGCGCTAGGGAGCTACCACGGTGGAAAGATGCTCTTCCTGGGTTTGGGGACTGGACTCGGTACAGCGTTGATCGTCGACGGCATCGTCGAGCCGATGGAGTTAGGGCATCTTCCGTACCAGAAGGCGACTTTCGAGGACTATGTGGGGCTTCGCGGTCTCAAGAAGCATGGCCAGCACAAATGGCGACAGCACGTCGCGGACGTGGTAAAACAACTGGTTGCCGCCCTGGAGCCCGACGACGTAGTGCTTGGCGGGGGCAATGTCAAACACCTCAAAGAGCTGCCCGCAGGTTGCCGGGCGGGCAACAACGCCGACGCGTTTGTTGGTGGGTTTCGGCTCTGGGAGCCGACGACCCTACCCACGTGAGGCGCTCGTCGCAAGACCGGTGCCGTTTGCAACCACCGTAAGAGAGTGCCGGCAAATCGAACTCACCCTATTGATTGAGGAGTTTCGCGATGCAACTCGGAATGATCGGACTTGGCCGGATGGGCGCGAATATGGTGCGCAGGCTTCTCAAGGGTGGTCACCAATGCGCCGTTTTCGACATGTCGCAAGACGCCGTGAAGGAGTTGGTCCAGGAAGGGGCGGCGGGAGCGTCGTCGCTGTCGGACTTCGTGAAGAAGCTGCAGAAACCACGGGCGATTTGGCTGATGGTGCCAGCAGCCGTCGTCGACAAGTCGATCGCCGATCTATTGGCCCTCGTGGAGTCGGGCGACATCCTGATTGACGGCGGCAATTCGTATTACGTCGACGACATCCGTCGGGCGAACGAATTAGCGAAGAAGAAAATCCACTATGTCGACGTCGGGACCAGCGGCGGCGTATGGGGGCTTGAGCGAGGCTACTGTATGATGATTGGTGGTGAACCGGATGTGGTGCAACATCTCGATCCCGTCTTTGCCACGCTCGCGCCGGGCAGCGGGAACATCCCGCGCACCCCCGGGCGCGAGAAGCTCGGTGGCACGGCGGAACAGGGATACCTCCACTGCGGGCCCAACGGTGCGGGTCATTTCGTGAAGATGGTGCACAACGGCATCGAGTACGGCGTCATGGCCGCGTACGCCGAAGGGCTCGCTGTCCTGCGCGACGCGAACATCGGCAAGCGCGCCCATGAAATCGACGCCGAGACGACGCCGCTGCGCAACCCCGAGCACTATCAGTACGATCTCAACTTGCGCGACGTGACGGAAGTCTGGCGGCGCGGCAGTGTGATCGCCTCCTGGCTGCTAGATTTGTCGGCAGCCTCCTTGGTCGGCGATCCAGACCTTGCGAATTTCGCGGGTCGCGTCTCCGACTCGGGTGAAGGGCGGTGGACGATCAAGGCGGCGATCGATGAAGCCGTGCCGGTCCCAGTCCTGAGCACGGCGCTATACGAACGATTCAGCTCGCGCGGCGAAGCCGATTTTCAGGACAGGCTGCTCTCGGCGATGCGATTCCAATTCGGTGGCCACCTGGAAAAGCCGCGAACATAGCGAGCAAGACGCGAGAATGCAATCATGAACGCTCACCATTCGGACGCGCTGGTGTTCTTTGGCGCCACGGGCGACCTGGCCTATAAGAAGATCTTCCCATCGCTGCAAGCGATGGTGAAGCGTGGCCATCTCAATGTGCCGGTGATCGGCGTCGCCAAATCCAACTGGAACGTCGATCAGCTTCGCGCGCGGGCACGCGACAGCGTCGAAAAGCATGGCGGCCTTGATCCAGCCGCATTCGAAAAGCTCAGCGAAATGCTCCGCTACGTGGACGGCGATTACACCGACTCATCGACATTTCAGGCCCTGCGCAAGACGCTCGGAGAGTCCCGGCGGCCGGCATTCTATCTCGCCATTCCGCCGGTCATGTTCGGACCGGTGGTGGAGCAATTGACCAACGCTGGCTGCGTGGATGATGCCCGCGTCATCGTCGAGAAACCGTTCGGTCGCGATCTGGCGTCCGCCCGGCGGCTCAACCAGATACTGCTGGCTGCGTTCGACGAAACCTCGATCTTTCGCATCGACCATTACTTGGGCAAAGCGCCGGTTCACAATATGGTGTTCTTTCGCTTTGCGAATTTGTTCTTGGAGCCCTTCTGGAACCGCAATTATGTCGAGAGCCTGCAGATCACCATGGCGGAAGATTTTGGCGTGCAAGGCCGCGGAGCTTTCTACGAAGAGGCGGGGGCCATTCGCGACGTCGTGCAAAACCATCTCTTTCAGGGGCTGGCGAACTTGGCCATGGAACCGCCAGTCCGCACCGACAGCGAAACCCTCCGGGACGAAAAGGTCCAGGTCCTGAAGGCCATGCCGTCGCTGGTGGCAAAGAACGTCGTCCGGGGCCAGTTCCGCGGCTACCGCCAAGAGAAAGGAGTCGCGCCGAACTCCCAAGTAGAAACATTCGCCGCGCTCGAGCTGCGAATCAATTCCTGGCGATGGAAGGGCGTCCCCTTCTACGTTCGTGCCGGCAAGTGCCTGCCGGTCACTTGCACCGAGATTGCGGTTCGGCTACGTAGGCCGCCTACGATGTTTGATAGCTACGATCTGCAGCCGAATTACTTGCGGTTTCGGATCAGCCCCGAAATCGTGTTCGCCATCGGCATGATGACGATCGCCCCCGGCCAGGAGAAAACAGCAACGTGTGTAGAATCGATCGCCAGCCGCCACCCCGCACCGGAAGAAATGGACGCGTACGAACGGTTGCTGGGAGATGCCATGGAAGGAGACCAGACGTTGTTCGCCCGGGAAGACTACGTGGAAGAGGCGTGGCGAATCGTCGACCCGGTGCTCAAAGATAAGACACCGGTACTTGAATACGATCCGAATACGTGGGGGCCCGACAGCATCGATCAGAAAGTTTGCCCGCCGGGCGGCTGGCAGAACCCGATTGTAGCGGAGGAGCGCGGGTGACCGAGGCGTTCGACTCGGGCCGGTCAGCAAGCGTGGCCTTCCTCTCATCATGATACCTGCTACGTCTGCTAACGCGACGAACTTTGATGGGGGAAACATATGAATCGCGACAGCTCCATTTGTGGAAAGTTGTTGATGCTCGCCGTTGTGGCGGCCGTGTGGGGACCGTCTATCGTGGCAACCGCCCAGCGGCCGAACATCCTGCTGATCGTCGCGGACGACCTCGGCTGGAACGACGTCAGCTATCACGGTTCGCGATGCCGCACTCCGAACATCGACCGGCTGGTCGCCTCCGGCGTCGAATTGGACGTACACTATGTGCAGCCGGTGTGTTCGCCGACACGGGCGGCGCTATTATCGGGTCGTTATCCCAGCCGGTTTGGTCCGCACGCCACGCGGCCCACGAATCGCCGCGTCTTCCCGAAAGGCACCGAAACGCTTGCATCCGCGCTCCAGTCGCTCGGCTACGAAACCCATTTGGCGGGCAAGTGGCACCTCGGTTCTCGTCTGGAATGGGGGCCACAACACTACGGGTTCGACCATTCGTACGGCACGCTTACAGGAGCGGCCGACCCCTGGACGCACGGCTACCGCAAGGGCCGGTACGCCTTCACTTGGCATCGCGACGATGAGTTCATCCATGAGGAGGGAAACTTGACCGAGCTGCTGGCCGACCAGGTGGTGAAGTGGATTCGCCAGCGGCGGCAGCCGTGGTTCATCTATGTGCCGTTCACGGCGGTTCATATTCCCGTCGACGCACCGAAGCAGTACAAACAGCCGTTCGAGAACGAGACGTTCTACGACGACCCGGCAAAGGATGAGTCGTTCAAGCGGTACGCGGCCTACACGCTGCAGATGGATGCGAAGATCGGCCAGTTCGTGGCCGCGCTGGAAGAAACCGGTCAGCGCGACGATACGCTCATCCTTTTCATGTCGGACAACGGCACTCTGCCGAAAGGCGACAATCCGTACATCAGCGACGTGCCGCCGACGCCGGTGCTGGGGAGCAATGCACCGCTGCGCGGCTGGAAAGGTCAGCTTTTCGAGGGTGGAATCCGCGTCCCCGCGTTTGTCAACTGGTCGGGCGGACTCGCCCCTTGCAAGGTTACCGCTCCCATCCACGCGGTCGACTGGATGCCTACGCTGACTCAGCTTGTGGGTTGGCAGCCGAACGACGAAATGCACTGGGACGGACACAACGTCTGGCCGCTGATCACCGGCCAGGTGGCGGATCCCGAGCCGCGAACGATCTACTGGGCAAAGTGGCTTGGCGAAGGGACGGATTACGCCCTTCGCCGCGGCGATTGGAAATTGATCGTGGCAAAAGGCAAAACCAGGCTTTTCAATCTCGCCGACGATCCATTTGAGAAACAGAACGTCGCCGACCAACATCGTGATCTTGTCACGCAGCTTCAAGCAGAGATTGCGGAGAACAAGCGCCAGGATATGCCTGAAGTCCCAGAGGACCTGCGGGGGGATCCGCAGTAGCTGCAATCGGGACCGCACTATCCACAGCAAACGGGGCGAGTGATTTGGCAAACTGGCTTGCTCAGGCCGCCCATTGGAGATCAGGAGCCGAGTGGCGCGAAGCCTGGCGGATCGTAGACGGGCCGTGGCGTGTGAGTTAGCTGAGGGTGTCCGGGAATTCATCAGCCGCGGGGCGCTAGCCCCCGGTTTGAATGGACGCGTGCTCGAACGAATCGGACGCTAGCGCGTGCCGGCTAATATGCGGATTGCAGTGCGTAATTCCCGGACACCCTCAGTTAGCTGAAATAGACGGCGACTTCGTCGACGAGCATCGTACCGCCATGCTTGTCAATGATGGAGTAAGTCGGACGTCACCTTCAATGATCTTGCGGTCGTACAGAGAGCGGCAATCCCAGTTCCTGACCACCAGTTCGCGCCACGCACTCCCTGCAAATGCTCGCGTAACCTTGGTCTAGCTATCAACAGCCTCCTACACAGCCCTCCCATCCCCTTCGTGTAAGAGCTGGTCAGAACGATTGACGGTAAGCTGTGGTTTGACGGTCACCCCGACGATTCGCGTCGTGCCGAGTCGTCGACAGCATCACTGCGCTAGGGAAAGCAGGACATCAGGGTGGTAGCCGCTCATTTTCCACTGGCCATCTACTTTGCGATGGACGTTCGTCGCACGGATGGTGATGAGCGCGTATCGGACACATTGGTCCATTGACGCTTGCTCCAGTCGCAGCGGCGTGGCCGTCACCACGAGCTGGTGGAACTCGAATCCGTTCGTTCAGCTCTTGGCCGCGGTGAGCGCGATGACAATCTCGGTCAGGCTGCGCGTGACGCGGGTGGCGAGTTGGTAGCCGAGCATGCCCAGGAGGATGAGGCCGATCACCAGCCCTTTGAACGCGGGTGACGCCTGGCCGTTGCTGAGCCCGAGCACCAGCACCGCGGCGATGAAGGCCGAGCCAGCAAGGCGCTGAATCCAGACGAGCCGGGAGGCCATCGGCGCGAGCTCATGGCGGGCCGTCGCGGTGAAGTGGCGGACGTCATCCCACATCCGCGGGTAAAGCGCCCGCTGGATCACGAATTGCGAGCCGCAGAGCGAGTAGGCCAGCGCGATCAAGCAGGAAAGCGTGAACGACGCGAAGAAGTGCATCCAGGCCTCCGGCGCGAGCATGCCGGTGCGGGCGGAAATCACGGCTGGAAACAACACTCCACCGGGCAGCCAGCCGGCGGCCGTCAGTCCGGCGACCCAGAGCGGCAGTCGCAGCGCCTGGGTTCGCGCCGCCGCCACGCGTTGCGGCGCGAGTGGCGTCACCGCGTGCATGTCGCGCCAGGTACGCCGCACGGGGAAGAACGCCCAGCAGAAAAGCGCGAGTGCCACCGGGTAGATTACCGCGTTGTACACGGTGACGAGCTTCAGAAACATCCGATGCTGAGGTGCCGTGAGGTGCTCGGCGATCTGCGAGGCGTTGTAGGAAACATTGAACACACTGGCGACGATCTGCGGCAGCACGACCAACAGGGCGAACCACAGGAACGGCCGGGCCATGACCCAGGGGACGATCCCGGTCGCTGGCGGAAGCGCCCGCTCGGCCTCGCGCAGTTGGCGGCAGCCATCGAGTTGCTCGGCAAGCTCCGCGCCGGAAGCGAAGCGGTCCTTGGGGTCGGCAGCCAAGCAGCGGCAGATGGTCTGCTCCAGCGTCTTACGAGCGCTGGGTATGGCGACCTGCGTGCAGGGCGGCCGCTCCCGGCGCTGATCAGCGAGCTGGCGGAGCCGGTCGGCCATGCCAGCATTCGGATCGAACGTGACGTGTGGATTCCGGCCGTGGAACAGCTCGTCGAGCACCAGGCCGAGCGAATAGACGTCGGCCTGGGCCGTGACGGCGGCTTCGGTCGTGTCGTCGGCCGGGTTGAAGGCGTCGAGGTGCTCCGGGGCCATGTAGGCGACCGTGCCGCCGAACAGCTCGCTGCCCTCCACCTCGACTTGCTGCGAGGAGATGTTGAAGTCGGCCAGCATCGGCCGGCCGTAGGGGCTCACCAGGATGTTGGCTGGCTTGACGTCGCGGTGCAAGACGCCGCGCTGATGGGCGAAGTCGAGCGCTTCGGCCAAGCGGGCGCCGATCCAGGCGGTCGCCTCGATGTCATCCATTGCTGCGAGTGCCTCGCGATCACGCAGCGCCGCCGGATCGAGTGCGGTGGGGAGCGAGGCATTGACGTCGACAATCGCCAGCAGGTCGCTGCCGCGCCAACCGGCCGACTCCGAATCGCCATCGGTGAGCGAAGCGGAGAGCGAGCGTCCGACACTCAGTTGCATTCCGATCGAGCCGATGATTTTCTCGAGCCCCACGCCGGGAACCAATTGCATGCACAGCAGCCGTTGGTCGGTCGCCTCGTCGACTTTCTCAGAAAACACCTGGACGATGTGGGCGTGTTCGAGCCGGGCCATGGTACGACCTTCGCTGCCGCGATTGGCCGAGACCTTGAGCGCGACTTCTCGATCGAGCGAGAGTTGCCGGGCGAGATAGACGTGTCCAAACGCGCCGCGGCCCAGCATGCGAACAATCTCAAAATCGTCGATCTGCGCGCCCGGTGCGAGAGCTGGCGGCCGAGGGTCGCGCCGCATGGGCGGCCGGGGCACCAAGCCGGGCGGCGGCGCTGCCGCACGAAAGCTCGGCGCCGCGCCGGTCGCGTCCTCCGCCAATCTGACGTCGGTCGCCTGGCTCGGCGCTTCCGGCGTAAACCGCTCCGTCGCCGCCGCCGGCTTTGGATTACGGTCACGTTTCGGAGACGTTTCGTCGGCCATGCGTTAGCAAGAAGCAAGACAGGACCACAGGATCGGCAGGATGTAGGGAATTTGAGCTTTGATCTTCATCCGGTCGATTCTGCAAATCCTGTTATCCTGTCAAAGAAACAGAAGTGATTCACGTTTTTTCCCGGCGGCGTGCGAGCGCGGGTTTACAGTATCTGAGTAGGTCAAGCTCGATCAGCTCCTGCTCTGCCGCGTCGAGCGAGCCGTCGGCCAGCGAATGGATGACTTCCTCGAGCAGCAAGTCGGCGAACGCGTCGCGCGAGCGATGCAGGAGCACGCGGACTGCCCCAGCGCTCGCCGGCTTGCCGAGCTTCTTCGACAGGCCTTCGGCAAGTGCTGGCGAGCGGACTTCTGGATGATCGACTCGATAGCGCAGCACGGTGTGATACGGTTTACCACTGGTGCATTCGTATTCGGCGAGCTTGCCCCAGCAGCGGGCGAGAAGTTCGTCGCGCCAACTGGCGTGAAACATGGCGTCCGCGTCGCCGTCCCCCATCGCCGCGGCAACCTCCCCGGGTTCGGCGAGGTTGGAGTGCATCTGCGCTTCGCGGCCCAACTTCTTCTGCCGCCGCTGGTAGTCGACGATCAGCCGGTACACGACGGTTTTCACAAACGCGCGGAACCGCCCGCGGCCGGGGTCCGCGGCGCGGAAATCGCCGCGGACGAACTTCAGCGCGAACTCTTGAAACACCTCGTCGGCTGCGTCCTCGTCGCGCAGCGCCGCCAGCGCGTATCGCCGCACCGCGCCGCCATAACGGTCG
>Ga0055448_10000341_pt1 | contig 11862 bp, 10 predicted proteins | sample China_Galinas_PW_4_FD_57744 | JGI IMG/M metagenome (GOLD analysis project Ga0055448, IMG submission 57744) | Wetland microbial communities from San Francisco Bay, California, USA, that impact long-term carbon sequestration - China_Galinas_PWA_D2 | ecosystem: Environmental > Aquatic > Marine >... | reverse complement strand
AGGTGCCCGGAATGCTGTCCCGCGAGACGGACGAAAGCGTCGAATCGGAAGGCAGAACGCGATGCGGGCGGTGACAGTCACTGCATGTCGCGGAAACGACCAGGCCGGCACGTTCGACGGCCAGGCCGTGGACGGTCTCGTGGTACTGCGCGACCGCGGACCTCGCGACCGAATCGGCCGGGTCCGTGAAGTACGTGTCGACGATCGTGGGATCACCGTGACATTCGCCGCACAGCGCCGCCTCGTTCAGCGGGTTGATCGGCGATTCACGGTTCTCCGGCCCGAGCACGCGATGCACGGTGTGACAGCGCACACAGGTCGGTGCGTCCCCGCTGGCGCCCGGCGCGGCGTGCATCGACGCGAGCCAGTCCTGCTGCTCCGCCCGGTGGCAGGACGCACACGTCTTCGTCTCGGCCGTCGGCTGATGCGGATACGCGCCGTCATAATTCGTGTGGCAGGTACCGCACGACAACGTGTCATGTCGAGTGCCATGCAGTATGGAATCAGGAACGAACAGCGCCTGCTCGGCCGTTCGGCTTCCACCCTTGCCTGCCAGGAACTCGCGGTTGCCATGGCACCGCTCACACCGAACGGAACCCTGCGCCTCGACCACCGCCGGCAGGGCCAGCAGCGACGCCGCCACCGCTGCGACCGCGAGAGCCGCTGCAAGAATGTGGGTACGGACGGATTCGTTCACTGCGGCTCCAGCCGTTGGGTGTGGCAGGCGCGGACGCCGGCGCTCGGACCGAGAACCGGGTCCACCCCGGCCTGGTGGATCGCGTCGATCATGTCGACAGATTGCCTGCCGGCGACCGTCCGGGCAACCGGTGCGGCACCGACGCGGCCATGACCGGAGACCGAACGACCCCGGAGCCTGGTGTTCGGCACCATTCTCCGGGGTCGGTACATCACCGGGACCATCCGCCGATCAGTTGGTCGACCGTTTCTGAAGGATGTTGTCCAATGGCACTCCCGGTGGTGCCGCAATGCCGTAATCCGCCGTAATCTGCTTCATGCTCGAAGTGATCAGCGCCTCGACCAGGAACGGATTGTGGACGATCGCGCCGGGTGACAGTGCAAGGTCCGCATTGAACTTCGCGCCTTCACCCGTCGTGAAACGCGTATCGGTCGTGCTGAACTCCGTTGCCGGAATCTGATCGATCATCGCCTCGAGCGAACCGACCAGCACTTCGATGCGACCCTCGGCCGTGATCAGCGCGGACCGCGCCGACGCCTGAGTATGACAGCCAATGTTGTCACAGCTCTGGAACGAGCGTTCCGTCACCGCACAGTCGCCCGCCGTCGGGACGCCGTTGGCATCCAGACACGGGATCGCGGCGAACAGGTGGCCCGTCGAGTTGAATACGAATGCTCCCGTTTCGGCGTCCGTGACTTCCGCGCCGTTCACGTGACAGCCCGCACACAGCTTCGGGTTCCGATCACTGCCGTGTGTGGCAATTATGGTCCCGGGCGGCAGCTCGAACGATGGCGCGAACCAGCCCGCGTTTCCGAGCAGCGTCGGTCCCTCGGGCGCGTGCGGCCCGCGTGACGACGATGGATCCGGATTCGCTCGCCGGTTGTGACAGCGCATGCACAGATTCGTGTCCTCGTTCGGCGTGTCGACCGGGAAACGCAGCTGCGCCGCGTTCGTCCGGTTGTGAGGATCGTGGCAGACGACACAGGTCGTGCCGACCTTGACGTCCGGATCGTTCTTCTCGACGTAGTTCGTGTTGATGCCCCAGGTCGCGAGCACGGTCGTGCCCACGTGGCAGATCTCGCACCCCGGGTTGCCGGCCGCATGGTCCTGCACGTGATTGTGAGCCGACTGTGCCCATTCCTCGACGAACGGATGGTGCACGCCCGAATGGCATTCCGCGCAGCTCTGGTCCGCATTCGCGCCAAGACTGAACTGCGCAAGCGGGCGGTTGGTCGCCTGCGGATTGTCGACGTGTGTCTGACCGGCACCATGACAGTTCTCACACTGCACGTCGTGGTAACGCGTGTCTTGTGTCGCATCCCAGCCGGCCTGCTCGCTCGCCGCATTGCCCTTGTCACTCACAGCATGGCAACCTTCGCACGTCGACGATGCGTGGCCGCTCGCCTGAAGCGTTGCCCACGCGTCCGCATGACGCGTGTTCGCCCACTCCGCCTGCGCGGCAACGTGACAGTTGCCGCAAACCGTCAGCCCGGTATCCTCATTCGAATAACCGAGGAAGTTCGCGGCGCCCGGCGGCAGCTCCTCATAGAGCTGACGATCCCGGAACACGATCTTCTCCTCGGTACATCCCGCACCCGCGGCTCCCAGCAACAGGAGCAGACCGAGCCGTTGGAGACTCACCTTCACGGGCGACATCCAAACCCCCTTCCGCTGCTCCCCGGTCTCCTCGTTCAGAAGCGGTCCCGGACCACCGGTGGATCCGAACCGCCTTCAAGGTGACACCGTGCCGGTCGGGCCGGCGCGGCGCCGTCGCGGGACACCCGGGCAGGCCTCGTCCCGGCCCCGGCCCGCGACACGCACAACATAGGTAGTTGCCCGGGGGTGAGGAGCCGGCACATCTACGGACCCCTTGTGGGGAAACTCCCTACAGCCCACTGTAGTGTGGAAGGCGCCGCACTGACTCTCTTACGCGGACGATCATCATGACCCCCAGGACCGAGTCCGTCCCGGAAGACCGGCATGACTTGAAGAAGGTACCCGCTGCAACCCCATCACGAAGGCTGCCGGGATCGGTTTTCGCGAGCACGCAGGAGTTCGTGATCGTGCTGTCTTTCGATGGTGCGGTCGTGGGGATGAACCGCCCGACACTCACGTTCACGGGTTGGCGGCGTGAAGAAGTGATCGGCCGGGCGTTGTGGTCGCTGGAAGCGATGTGCGCGCCGAACGATGAGCTTCGCGAGGCGGTCGGTCGGGCGGCGGCGGGGCAGGAGGTGTCGCTTCGTCAGAGGTGGTTGAACCGGGAGGAGCGGGAGCGGTCGATCGACCTTGTCCTGACGCCGGTCACGGGCGAAGCCGGCAGTGGCGGCTCGCTGGTGGTGGTGGGCCGGGACGTGACCGAAGCGGCGTCTGCACTGCGCGAGCTGGTCGACGAGCGGGAGAAGTACTCGGGGATCGTGAACATCTCGGCGGACGCGATCATCTCGGTCGACGACACGTACCAGATCACGGATTTCAATCAGGGCGCGGAGCAGGTTTTCGGGTATTCGGCGGACGAGGTCCGGGGCCGTTCGCTGGACATCCTGATACCGCGTCGGGTGCGGGCGGCGCACCTGGAGCACGTCCGTGCGTTCGGCCGCTCGAAGATCGAGGCGAAGCGGATGGGTGAGCGGAGCGAGATTGCGGCTGTACGCAAGAGTGGTGAGGAGTTTCCGGCGGACGCATCGATCTCGAAGCAGGTCGTGGGCGGGACCCGGTACTACACGGTCGTGCTGCGAGACATTACCGCGCAGAAGCGGGCGGAATGGTCCCAGCGGTTTCTCGCTCGCGCGGGCAGCATGCTTGCTTCATCGCTGGATGTGGCGACGACGCTGAACAGTGTGGCCCAACTCGCGGCGGACAGCGTGGTCGCGGACTGCTGTGTGATCTTCGACGCGATGGAGGCGGGCGTGGTTCGCCGTGTCGCGGTAGCGTCGGCGGATGCGCGCCGGAGTGCAGTGCTCGAACAGTCCCGCGGCGAGTCACTGGCGGCGGGATCGTCGCATCCGGCGGTCCGCGTGGTGGCGACGGGTCGGCCGATCCTGACCGAGGACACGACGGAGCTGCTCTCGGCGCAATCGGAGGACGATCCGGACCTGGCACTGATGCGGCAGCTGGGCGTCAGGTCGGCGATCGTGGTTCCGATGATGGCCCGGGGCCGCACGGGTGGTGCGATCGGGCTGTACCGGGTCGCGGATCAGGCATTCGACGGGGACGACGTGGCGCTGGCTCTCGATCTGGCGGTGCGGTCGGCCCTCGCGGTCGACAATGCGAGACTCTACGAATCCGCGCGACGCGCGATCCGTGCGCGAGACGAGATCCTCGCGGTTGTGTCACACGACCTGGGCAACCCGGTGGCCGCCGTCCGGATCGGTACGACCGTGCTCGCGCGGGCCATCGTCGGGCTGGAACTGCCACCGGCTGTAATCGAGCATCTTGGCGGGATTCGCAAGTCGGTCGACCAGATGGACCGGCTGATCCGGGACCTGATGGACGTCGAGCGGATCGAGTCGGGCCGATTCGCGATCGGACCGACCGCGGTGCGCCCCGAGGCGGTGGTCTCGAGTGTGATCGAGATGTTCAATGCGCTGGCGTCGGCGCGGCCGGTGGCATTGCGCTCACGTGTGCCGGCGAACCTGCCGCCGTTGCGCGCGGACCGGGAGCGGCTGGTCCAGGCGCTCTCGAACCTGGTCGGCAACGCGATCAAGTTCACTCAGCCGGGTGGAACGATCGAGATCGTGGTCGAACCGGCCGGCGATGCGGTGCTCGTGTCGGTATGCGACGATGGGCCGGGCATCGATGAATCGCACATCGAACACATCTTCGACCGGTTCTGGCAGGCCGCCGCACGGCGTGAACACGGGCCGGGTGGCGGGCTCGGTCTCGGCCTGGCGATCGTCAAGGGAATCATCGAAGCCCATGGCGGCCGGATCTGGGCCGAGAGCCAACCGGGCGAAGGTACGCAGATACGGTTCACACTGCCGTACGGAGGTCCGGTCGGATCGCGGACCGACGACGAGTCCCGCGTCCGAACCTCCCCGACGCCGGAAGGGGATATCGCCTGACAGACGACGCCCGACTGCCGGTCAAGATTCGTTCAGCACGGGACGGGATGGCAATCGCCCGGACCGGATGCTGCATTTCGGAAAGCGGGGGCGATGGCGATGATGCCGTTCGGCGCCCCCCGCCGGCCGGGAGGGTGCAATGCTCACGCTCGGAGACATCATGACGCCGGACCCGGTAAGCGTGGGACCGGAAACGACGTTGCGCGACGTTGTCGAACTGCTCAGCGCGAGGTCGATCACCGGGGTCCCGGTCGTCACGGGCAGCGGCCGCGTCATCGGGGTCGTCTCCGCCAGTGACATCCTGACTTTCGCGTCATCGACGCCGGGCGTTCCGGCCGACCGGTCGAACACGTACGTCGACTGGGGCGAGTTCGATCAGACCGATGACGATGATTCGCCGCCGGCGTTCTACGCGAAGCTCTGGTCCGAGTCGGGTGCGGAACTCGTCGAACGGATGAGCGAGAGCGCGACTCCCGAGTGGGACCTTCTCGAGGAACACACGGTGGACGAGATCATGAGCCGGCGCCTGGTGACGATGCCGGTGGAAACGGACCTCGGCACGGCCGCGGACCGCATGATCGAGGCGGGAATCCACCGGTTGCTCGTGACGCACGGCGACCGGCTGGTCGGCCTGGTCTCATCGACCGATTTCGTACGCGCCGTGGCGCGCCGTCGCACAACCCGGGGCTAGAGGCCGTCAGGGAAGTCTGCTGGCGTCGGACTGCGTGCACGCCGCGTGGCTGCGGCCGCCCTGCTCAGGTCGTGAAGCGCAGCCGGGCACCGATGCCGGCGCCCTCGCGGTCCAGCCTGAGCCCTGGTTCGTCACCGCACTCCTCGACTTCAGCGTCCTGCTCGAGCGCGGCGCCGACGCACATGTCCGCCAGCTCTGCGTGATCGGCCGTGAACTGACGCGACAGCAACAGCATCTCGACTCTTCGCTCATCGAGCGCATCGAGCGTGGCCTGTCTGCCGAGTGCGCCACGTCCACCCGACGCCGCGAGATTCACAACCTGATCGAGCAGCGAATCCTGTCTCGACCGCGTCGCCTTCGCGGCCGCCTGCTCCGCGGCGAGCCGAAGCTCCGCATGCGACATGTGGAAGTCGAGTGATGGATCCTCGATCACACGGCCATCCATCTGGCGACGCAGGCGCTGTACGAGCTGAGCGGTCACTTCAGCAGGACCGCCGACGAGGACGGTGCCGTATCCGCCAGCCTCGTCCCGTACGGTCTCGGTCAGGCTCTTGAGCAGCCGCTCCGTACCGACTTCCTCGAAGCGGCGAGCCGCATCGGTGTCCGTGAGGCCCCTGACACCGGAATGCGTTGTGGCACGCTTCGACATGTTGACGTCGGACAGGTCGCCGAAGAACGTGTCGGCGCTTATCGAAGTGACTTCGCCGAAGTCGCCGTGCCGGTAGCGGTACAGGCGAGCCTGCCTGCTGTCGACCAGCACGGTGATGACAGGGATGGTCTGCCTGAGTGCACGGACGTAGGGCGCGGCACGCAGGCCATCCTCCCAGCAGGCGAGGTCCGGCATGGTGACGGGCAGCGTCTCCGCGCAGAGCAGCTCATCGGCCGTCGCGAAGCCTGCCCACCCGCGATCGGGCAGGAACGCGTCGTACTGTCGCAGGTCCGTCTTCAGCCTTGCCTCTGCGCGGTCGAAGGCAGCCCGGTCGCCGGCCTGATCAGCCATCGAGCGGGCGTGATCGAGTACCCTGTCGAGCGTGCGGCGCCATGCCCGGCGCTTGGCGGGATCGTGCTCGTCAGCATCGAGGTAGATGCTCAGGACCTTCTGCTCGCAGTACTTCCTGTAAAGGCTCGAGAGTTTCTCGCGTGTCAGCATTGCCGTGCTCCAGCCTCCGGATGATACACGGCTTTCATCATAGGCCGCCGTGTTCGGGAATGGAAGGCTGGCGCGGCAGGTACTTCGGCGGTATCGGATTGTCGGGCCGTTCCGAGTCCCAGAATATCGTGACGACCCACCAGCGCTTGCCATCGTTGTACAGTTGCATGCTGTTGATGCCGCGGGCGGTACCGGGCTGGCCGGCGCGGGTGTAGCGGGATTCGTACGTACTGAATGCGTGCACGATGTTGCCGAACGTCTCGACGGTCCGTGCGACTTCACGCTCGGTGAAACCGCTGTCCGTGAGTCCGGCAGCGTTGGACTGGACGTATTCAGCGGGCGTCATCGCGCGATATCTGGGGCCATCGGGGCCGATGCCGGTCGCGATGAGCCGTGCCTCGGGCAGGAACAGCGAGCGGAACCGGTCCCAGTTGCGGGCCTGGCCGGCGGGTCCGGAGATCACGTCGTAGACGGCCGTGAGGATGGCATCGACGCTGGCGACATCGGCCGGGTCGGCCTCGCCGGCCGGCACCTGCGCGACGGCCCGACCGGCAAGGGCCATGAGGAGGCACGTCGCGAGGACGGCTGCGCGCGGCACCTGCGGGGTGCGTTCCATGGGCTACGGCTCCATGTTCGAGATGTGATGTGGCACGCGAGATGAGCGGCAGCGTAACGGCGGGGCGCCACGTACGCAAACACAGCGGCACGAGCGGGTTCGCGCCGGCGCTCGAGCGGAGGACCGGGGAGGGGATCAACGGGATGAGCAGTCGATCCGAAGACATGATCGCGATGGTGCTGGAGGAGCAGGGCGAACCCCTGGTCGTGCGGCGGAGGCCGGTGCCGCGGCCCGGGCCCGGACAGCTGTTGTTGCGGGTCCGCGCCTGTGCCGTGTGCCGGACCGACCTCCACATCGTGGACGGAGAGCTGTCGCATCCCGTGCTGCCGCTGGTCCCCGGTCACGAGATCGTGGCCGACGTCGTCGCGGCCGGTCCGGACACCGAGGTGCCATCGGCGGAAGGGCGAGTTGGCGTGCCCTGGCTGGGCTGGACGTGCGGCACGTGCACCTTCTGCCGCGCCGGTCGCGAGAACCTGTGTGACAATGCCCGCTTCACCGGCTACGACATGGATGGCGGTTTTGCGGAGTACACACTGGCCGACGCGCGCTACTGTCTGCCGGTGCCTGAGGGATTGTCGGACGCGCAGGCCGCACCGCTGTTGTGTGCGGGGCTGATCGGGTTCCGCAGCCTGCACATGGCCGGAGACGCCCGTCGAATCGGGTTCTACGGCTTCGGCGCGGCCGCGCACCTTCTGACTCAGGTGGCGGTGTATCAGGGGCGTGAAGTGTACGCGTTCACACGGCCGGGCGATGATGCGGGTCAGGCTTTCGCGCGCGAGCTGGGAGCGCACTGGGCCGGCGGGTCGGATGCCTTGCCACCGGCCACTCTCGATGCCGCGATCCTGTTCGCGCCGGTCGGGAGCCTGGTGCCCGCTGCGCTACGTGCCGTCGGCAAGGGCGGGACCGTCGTGTGCGGCGGCATACACATGAGCGACATTCCGTCGTTCCCGTACGAGATCCTGTGGGGTGAGCGAGTGGTCCGTTCGGTGGCGAATCTCACGCGTGACGACGGCCGCACGTTCCTCGATCTCGCGCAGCGCGTGCCGGTCCGGTCCGAGGTGATGACGTATCCGCTCGAGCGGGCGAACGACGCGCTCGACGATCTGCGTGAAGGCCGCATCCGTGGTGCGGCCGTGCTCGTCACGCGCGGCGGATGAGACGTCACTTCAGGCGGCTGGCGGACCAGCTGACGGGGATGCGGCTGGTGATGGTCGTGCCGTTGTGGGTTCTGGCGTTGCTCGGTCTGCGCACGATTCTCGGCATTGGACTCGCGATCGCGTCAGCTACGGACGTGCTGGACGGTCCGATCGCACGGCGGCAGGGCCGGACCTCACGTTTCGGCAGTCAGCTCGACTCGGTGGCGGACCACACACTGACGGCATCGACGATGGCGTGGCTCGTCATGTTCAGACCTGACCTGTTCCGCGAGCACGGCACCGCCATCGCCGCATGGGCTGTACTCGCCGCCATCACGGTGGTGGTCGGGTTGGCGAGGTTCCGCCGTTTTGCGAATCTGCACCTCTATTCGGCGAAACTGGCCGGCTTCACGGGTTACCTGTTCGCGATCTGGCTGCTGATTCTCGACCGGCCGTCGACGACGTTCTTCCGGGTGGCCATCGTGCTTGCCTTCGTGGCGACAGCCGAGACGCTGATCGCGCTTGCGCTGCGTTCACGTGTGGACGAGCACGTCGGCACGATCATCCCGGGCTTCGGCGCCGGCGCGAGCGGCTCCCGTAGCGCCTCGCCCCCGGACTGACGGCGATTGCGTGCCTCTCCACGCCGAACGACATTGCCGGTGTGGATCTCACCATGGTGCAGAATCTGGCTATTGCGCTCGGCCTCGGTCTGCTGGTCGGTGTCGAACGCGAGCGAGCGTCTGCCGGTGTCGCCGGCGTTCGCACGTTCGCTCTGATCACAATGCTGGGTGCGATGGCGGGCTCGGTCCCGGAGGCCGCACGTCCCGGCGCACTGGCCGTTGCGCTCGCGGGCGTGGTCGCGCTGCTGGTCACGGGCAACATGATCGCCTCGCGCGCGGGCCGTGGCGATCCCGGCATGACGACCGAAATCGCGGCAGTGCTCATGTTCACCGTGGGCGCCGCACTGGCCGGTGGTCTGAGGGTGATCGCGACCGTGGTCGCGGGCGTTGTCGCCCTGCTGCTGCACTGGAAGAAGCCGCTGCACACGCTCGTGGCGCGGCTGGGCGAGGCCGATGTCCAGGCAGTGATGCGACTGGTGCTCATCGGCCTCGTGATCCTGCCCGTTCTGCCGGACCGCACCTTCGGGCCGTACGGCGTGCTGAATCCGTTCCGCATCTGGCTGATGGTCGTCCTGATCGTCGGCATCAGTCTGGCCAGCTACGTGGCATGGCGTCTGTTCGGCGCGCGCACGGGTACGCTACTTGGCGGAGCACTCGGCGGCCTGATCTCGAGCACTGCCGCCACGGTCGGCTACGCGCGGAGGACGCGCCACTCGCCGTCGGATGCGAGTGCGGCCGCCGTCATGATCCTGGTCGCGTCGACAATCGTGTTCGCGCGCGTCCTGTTCGAGGTCGCCGTCGTCGCGCCCGAACACCTGCTCACGCTCGGCGCGCCGATCCTGGCCATGCTGGGCATCATGGCCGGCATTTCGGTGGCATTCTGGTCGCGGACGCGGACGGCTCTCGACGTACAGGATGCCGCGGAGCCGCCGTCGGATCTGCGAGCGGCCATCGTGTTCGGCCTGCTGTACGGCGCGGTGCTGGTCGCGATTGCGTTCGCCCGCGAGCACGCCGGTACCGGCGGTCTCTATGCGGTCGCGGCGCTGTCGGGGCTGACGGATGTCGACGCGATCACGCTGTCGACGTCACAACTGGTCAGTGCAGGACGGCTCGAGGTCGCAACCGGCTGGCGGCTGATCCTGGTCGGTGCGATGGCGAACCTGCTGTTCAAGGGAGGCGCGGTCGCGGTGCTCGGGCATCGGCGGCTCACGGTACGCGTGGCCATGCTGTTCGGCATTGCGGTCATCGGCGGGCTGTCGATCCTCGCGATCTGGCCTGGATAGATGAATCGAGGGCGGCCATCTCTCGACGACCGCCCCCCGCTCCGGTCGTACCGATCGCCCGTGTGAACCCCCGAACCCACGGTGACCGGCCGTCGCCGGCAGCAATCAGAACCGGTTGTGACCTTCCGCTCCGGCTCCCGTCGCGACGTGCATCAATCCCCGGCCGCCACTGGCTGCAGGGCGGTAGAGGATCACAGGCGTGAGCGAGCCGCGCAGCACCTTGTCCGCCACACTGCCGAGCGCGAGCCGGGTCCAGCCACCGCGGCCGTGCGTCGCGATCGCGATCACGTCGACATCGTTCGCCGCGGCATATTCGAGGATCGCCGTGGCCGGGACGGTGTCATCCACGATTGCAGTCTCGACCGTGAGCCCGCTGGACCGTAACGGCGAGGCGATCTCATCGAGGTACTCGTGCGCGTGGCGGTCCTGTTCCGCGAAGACCTTCTCGGCGAAGCCGTTGTCGGACACCGGGCCGGGCGCGTGGAGCACCGCCATCGGCACCGTCACGCGTAGCAATGTGAAGCGCGCACCGGTGAGCGAGCCGAGCCATGCGGCCGGCTCGACGATTCCGTGCGACAGCTCGGAGCCGTCGAGCGTGATGAGCACGTGACGTGGACTCAGCCCGGCGTCGTAGTCGACGGCCTCTGCCGTCGGCCGCAGCAGCAGGACGGGGACACCGCTTCGCCGCACCACGCCGTCCGCCACACTACCCAGCCACAACCTGCTGATGCCGCCCCGGCCATGCGTCGTCATGACGACGAGGTCGGTCTCCATCTCGCGTGCGTAGGTCGCTACCGCCATGGCGGGTGAGCCATCGAGCAGCTCGGTCCGCACGATGAGGCCCGCACGTTCGGCAATGCGGTTCGCGACCGAGTCGAGGTACGACTTCTCGGATTCGCGCATCGCCTCGTCCCAGGAGCCGTCGTACGGGACCAGGATGTCAGGCGAAGACGGGACCGGCGGCGGCTCGTGCGCCTGGACCAGGTGCACGCGTCCGCCGCACTTTCGCGCAATGCTCAGCGCAGTGGGCAATGCGTGTTCCGCGAAGGTCGAGCCGTCAAGCGGAACCAGGATACTTCTGGCCATCGCTTCCTCCAGCGTTCCTCTGAGTGCAACTTGCACGTCACGCCGGCGGGCTTCTGTAGGGATTCTGCTGAAAGGTCGTGCGGTTACGGCCGATAGCGGCCGTACTTCTTGGAGGCGGGATGAGTCGAGTCAGAGTTGCGGTCGTGCAGGCGGAGACAGTCTCCGATCCGGAAGCCGCTGTCGAGGCGACGGCCGGGCTGGTGGCCGGTGCGGCTTCGCGCGGCGCGAAGCTGGTTGCGTTTCCCGAGACCTGGCTGCCCGGCTATCCGGCCTGGCTGGACGTGTGTCGGTCGGCGGGCCTCTGGGACAATGCGGCGGCGAAGCGCGCCTTCCGCGAGATGGCGGAGTGCAGCGTGGTGGTCCCCGGCCGCTCGGCTTCTCGGCTGGCGGAGATCGCCGCGGACCACGACGTGACGCTGGTCGTCGGCGTCGTGGAACGCGTCGAGGTGGGACCCGGCCGCGGCACTCTCTACAATTCGCTGCTCACGTTCGGCGAGGAAGGCCGCCTGCTGAACCACCATC
>Ga0055448_10000340_pt1 | contig 11863 bp, 9 predicted proteins | sample China_Galinas_PW_4_FD_57744 | JGI IMG/M metagenome (GOLD analysis project Ga0055448, IMG submission 57744) | Wetland microbial communities from San Francisco Bay, California, USA, that impact long-term carbon sequestration - China_Galinas_PWA_D2 | ecosystem: Environmental > Aquatic > Marine >... | reverse complement strand
GGATCGTACCGCAGCAGCGAGTGGAGCGGATCAGCGCGCGGACAGGGCGGCCAGCGCGCGGCGGACCAGCTGTTCGGGACCGGAGATGGTGTCATCGCTGTCCAGCACACGGCGCACGGCTGTTGCCGCATCGGTCGCCGAGTATCCGAGGGCCGTCAACGCGCTCACGGCTTCGTCGGCGCCGCGCGTCCTCCCGGCCTTCGTCGTGGCGGGCGCCACGGCAAGGTCGTCGAAACGGTCCGCCATCTCGACCGCGAGCCGTTCGGCCTTCTTCGCGCCGAGCCCCGGAATCTGACGAAGCGTGGCCAGGTCCTTCTCGATGATCGCGCGGACCAGCCGCTCGGCCGGCATCGTCGACAGCATGTTCAGCGCCAGCCTCGGCCCCACGCCCGATGCCGTGAGCATCCTCCCGAAGACCGCGCGGTCGTGAGGATCGAGAAAACCGTACAGCGTGACCCCGTCTTCACGGAACACCTGGTGCGTCACAATCTCGATCTCGCTGCCCTCATGAGGCAGGCGCTCGTAGACCGTGAGCGGGATCTCGACTTCGTAACCGACGCCCGCCGCCGTCATCACCTCGATGATGCCGAGTTCGCGCGTCGCCAGTGTGCCCAGCAGTCTCCGGATCAAGCCATCCTCTCCTCGATCCGGCTCATCAGTGCGTGCGCATTGCAATGACAGAGGGCGACCGCGACGCCATCGGCCGCGTCAGCCGGTCTCGGCGGCGTCCTGAGCCGGAGCAGCCGCTGTACCATGAACTGAATCTGTGCCTTCGTCGCGCGGCCCGTGCCGGTGATGGAGTTCTTGATCTCGGTCGCCGAATATTCCGCGACCGGCAGGTCCCGCAACGTGGCGGCGAGCAGAACGGCGCCGCGTGCGTGACCGAGGATCAGACTCGTGCGCGCGTTGCGGCCGTGAAAAACGCGCTCGACGGCAACGACGTGCGCCGGGTTCCGGTCGAAGACTTCGCCGAGCCCCTCGAAGATCACGCGCAGCCTGTGCTCGAGCGGATCGATCGCCTCCGTACGGATGACACCGCATTCCTGAAGCGACACGGCGCCGTCACCCGTCGCGACGACGCCGTAGCCCGTGGCCCGAGTTCCGGGATCAATGCCGATGACAATCAAGCGCCGGCCTCCGCGAACGCCGACTCGTCAATGTCCGCGTTCGAGTAGACCTTCTGCACATCATCCAGATCGTCCAGCGCATCCAGCAGACGCACCAGCTTCGCCGCATCCGCGCCGGCCACCTCCACCACGTTCTTCGGAACCATGGCCAGCTCCGCATCCTCGAATTCGATGCCGCGGCCGCGCAGCACATCCTGCACGTCGGTGAATGACCCGGCATCCGTCGTGATCACGAAACCGTCGCCGTCCCTGCGCATGTCGGATGCCCCGGCCTCGAGCGCGGCCTCGAATGTCGCATCCTCGTCGTAGCGCGCCGCATCGATCCAGATCTGACCCAGCCTGTCGAACTGCCAGGCGACGGAACCGCTCGTGCCCAGACTGCCGCCGTGCCGGGTAAGCGCGTGCCGGACGTCAGCCACCGTGCGCGTCGCATTGTCCGTCAGCGCTTCGATGTACAGCGCCGCGCCACCGGGGCCGTAGCCTTCGTACGTGACCTCCTCGTACTCGACGCCCTCCAGCTCGCCCGTGCCCTTCTTGATCGCACGGTCGATGTTGTCCGCCGGCATGTTGGCGGCCTTCGCCGTGTCGACGGCCAGGCGCAGGCGGGGGTTGAAGTTGACATCGCCGCCGCCGAAACGCGCGGCTACCGTGATCTCGCGGATCAGCCTCGTGAACTGCTGGCCACGCTTCGCATCGTTGGCCGCCTTCTTGCGCTTGATCTGCGCCCACTTGCTGTGTCCGGCCAAGGGCGCCTCCTTACTTCCGTGGAACTCATTGCCAGAAAACAGGTTGTCCGAACGAAACGTGTGTCAATCTAACAGCCCCGCACATGCGACGGCAACGTCGCGCGCGAGGTCTGCTCACCCGCCTGCCACGCCGCTATCACGCTGGCGCAGGCGCCACTCCGCATACGCGCCGCGCATTGCCCTGTTGTGCGACGAGTTGCGGATGTGACGGGCACGCGGTAACAATGACGCCGCCGCGCGTACGGTAACCGTACGCCGGTCTTCGGGAGAGCACGTCTTGACAGCAGAACAGCCCGGGCACACCGGATCGGGAACCCCGTCCGCAGCACGCAGACCGCGGCGCAAGGCACTCGTCAACATGCGCGACCTGCGCAACGCCTGGGAGCTGCCGGCGTGGGCCAGAGGCGCAATCACGACGGCATTCCCATCGGACTGGGACGTGGTGTTCGTCGAATCGGCCGTCGATGGACGCGGCGATGGCTCAGGCCTGTCCGAGGAGGCACTCACGGCAGCGCCGGGCACGGAGGTCTACTTCGGGATGGGCATGCCGCGGGAGCTGTTCACGGCCGCGACGGCCGGTCCGGAGTCCGCACTGCGCTGGATCCACACAGGCACGGCCGGCATCGCGTCGTTGCTCTATCCCGAGCTCGTCGAATCGGACGTGATCCTCACCAACTCGGCCGGCGTGCACGCGCCAGCGATCGCCGAGACCGCGATCGCGATGATGCTGCACTTCGCGCGCGGCTTCGACTGCGCCGTTCGCTCGCAGGCCGCTCGCCGTTGGGATACCTCACCGTTCGCCGACCGCCCGGAGACAGTGACCGAACTCGCCGGCAGCACGGTCGGCATTCTCGGGCTCGGCGGCATCGGCCGCGAAGTCGCGAAGCGCGCGCTCGCGCTCGGAATGCGCGTCCACGCCACTCGCCGGTCCGGCAGACCCGCGCCCGGCGATATCGAGCTCTTCAATGGGCCCAATGCAACGAGTCGCGTGATCGAGCACGCGGACTTCATCATCGTATGCCTGCCCTCGACGCCCGCGACGCGAAACCTGCTCGATGCCGACGCGATCGGTCGGATGAAGCCGAACGCCGTGCTCATCAACGTGGCCCGCGGCGAAGTGGTCGATGAACACGCTCTGGCGGATGCGCTGCGTGAGAACCGCCTGCGTGGAGCCGGCCTCGATGTCTTCCGCACCGAACCGTTGCCGTCGAACTCGCCGCTCTGGGACCTGTCGAACGTACTGATCACGCCGCACGTGAGCGCCACCACACCGCAGTTCTGGGTTCGCGAGACGGAGCTGATCCGCGAGAACGTCGCCCGATACCTCGCCGGCCGCGGTCTGCGCAACGTCGTGGACCGGAGCCTCGGGTACTGAGCCGGCGCCACAAATCGGCCGCGCTCAACCCCGGCTCACGTACGCCCCTGCAATCGCACGACCCGGCTCAACCACCCGCGCTGCGCGCGCCGTCCCGGCACTGCGGCCAGTTCGTCCCCACTCGCCGCTCGCGATCGAGCCGATCGTCCTCGGAGGCCAGATACGCGAGCATTGCGGTGAGCGTCGCGTTGTTCCTGAGATCGTCGATCACGAGCTTGTCGTACGTGTCGCGATTCGTATGCCACGTGTACGTGCCGTAGTCCCAGTTGAGCGAGCTCAGATTGAAAGCCGGCGCACCCGCGCAGATGAACGACGCGTAGTCGCTGCCGCCGCCGCCGGGCGAGCCCGGGATCCGCAGCTCGATAAAGTCGGAGATCTCGGTCGGGATGCGTGACATCCAGTCACCGAAATGGTTGGCGACGTTGACCAGGCCCTGCATGCTGATGTTCACGACACGGCCCGTGCCGTTGTCCTGGTTGAACAGCGCCTGAAGTCCCTGTACGATCTCGGGATGGTCCTTCGCCCAGGCGCGCGAACCGTTCAGACCCTGCTCTTCACCCGACCAGTGGCCTGCCATGATCGTGCGTCGCGGGTTCGGATACGCCTGCTTGATGATGCGCATGGCTTCGAGCATGGTGATCGTGCCCGTACCGTTGTCCGTCGCGCCCGATGAGCTGTCGAATGAGTCGAAGTGGGCCGACAGCAGGACGTACTCGTTCGGCAGTTCGCTGCCCCGGATCATCCCGATCGTGTTGAACGTGGGTACATCGCCAGGGAACTCGGCCTGCGCATCGACACGGAGTGTCGGGCCCTGGCCGTTCTCAGACAGCCGGTACAGCAGGCCGTAATCCTCGCAGCTCAGGTCGAGCGCCGGGACTTCACGCGTGTTCGCCGTGAAGACCTTGTTGATGCCTGTCTCGTTCGACCAGTACGACTGGAGGATGCCCGCGACACCCGCCTGCTCGAGGGCTGTGCGGAGCCGGTCGGTCGGTCGGCCCTGCCGGTTGCCGTCCGCCGCACGCATCCAGTCCCGGAAGAGGGTGTTCAGACTGTCCTGCTTCATCTGGAGGCGTTCCCATGAACTCGGCGGCGGCGAACCGCCACGGCCGCCACGGCCGCGGCCACCACTGCCCGGCTGCCCGAATTCGTCCCACTGACGGGCCGGGCGGCACGACAGGCGGGGCGCGTCCAGAAGCACGAATTTGCCTTTCGCCTGTGGCAGCCACTCCTGGAACTGGGCCTGCGACGTCACTGCCGGGAACCGGATGACGGCGCCCTCGACGGGGCCGTCGGTCCCGGCGCTCCAGCCGAGTAGTGTGCCCTCGATCGTCCGCACCCGCGGCGTCAGCATGTCAATGTGCGTGATCCCTCGACGCCAGCCCGTCCACGTACCGTACTGCTCCTTGCGTGCCTCGATGCCCCACGACCGGTACATCTTCACGAGCCAGTCGAGACCCATGTCGATGGGCGGTGTGCCGGTGAGACGCCCGCCGATCGAGTCCATCAGCGTCTGCGCGAGTTGCGCGGCGTGCGAATCGACCATTCCGAATTGCCACATCTGGCGGATCACCGGATCCTCGGTCGGAAACGTCTGACCGGTGACGGACGCGGCGCTTCCCCCAAGTCCGACCAGTACAGCCGCGATCACTGCTTTCCTCATGGCTCCCTCTCAAGCAGGTTGCGTGGCTCAGTTGGCTTCAGCAGGCTCCTGTCGCGACCGCAGGCGGAAGCGCGGCCGCGAAAGGCGCAAGGTCGCGCTGCCGCAGACCCGGGGCAAGAGCGGCTCGAACGGTAACACCGTGGGCGCGCGGATGGCGACCACCTCGAAACCACCGTGACGGCGGGGCCGTTCTGTTGACCATGACCAATCCGACAACATGGACACGATACCAATGAACCGCATCCTCTCGACAGTCGTGGGCGCAAGCTGCGCGGCGCTGCTGTACGTGGCCCCCGCGAACGCCCGCCAGAGCCTCGACCTCGGCGTCAACCACGTCGGCCTCAGCATTGGCAACTCCCAACGATGGACCGGCCTCCGAATCAACTTCCGCGACCATGACGTCCGTCGTGTCGATGGCCTCAACGTCACGATCTGGAAGCCGGGCGACAATCCGGAATTCGTGATGAACGGGATCGCGGCCGGCATCTGGCCGGCTGCCGGCACACTGAATGGTCTGGGCATCGGCATCGGCGGCGTAACCGCGCAGTACGCGATCAACGGCTTCGCACTGTCCCCGATCGGCGCTGTGTCCCAGGGTTCGATCAACGGGATCGCGATCGCCGGCCTGGGCGCCGTCGCGCAGCAGGATGTCGCTGGCCTGCTCGTCGCCGGCCTCGGCGCGGTGACGCAGGGCGGCATCAGGGGCGTGATGCTGGCGGGCCTGGGCGCCGTCGCGCAGCGTGACATGGTCGGCATCAACATCGCCGGCCTCGGCACCGTCAGCCAGGGTTCGATGATCGGGATCAACGCAGCCGGTCTCGGCCTCGTCGCCGAACACGACATGATCGGCATCAACCTGGGCGGCATGGCCGCAGTCGCCGAAGGCGACATGCGCTGGATCAACATCGGCGGCCTCGCCACGGTCGCCAACGGCAACGTCGAGGGGCTCTCGATCGGTGGGCTCGCCGTTGTCGGGACCGGCTACGTCCGCGGCATCTCGATCGGTGGGCTCGGAGTGGTCGGCACCGGCGGCTACGACGGCATCGCGATCGGTGGAACGGCAGTCGGCACGGGTGAAGCGCCGCTGCGCGGCATTGCGCTGTCACTCGGCAAGGTGGACTCCGGCAGGGCCGCCGGCCTGCTCATCGGAGGCTACCGGGTCCGGGCCGAGCGCATCGACGGTGTGTCCGCATCCGCCGTGATGCTCCGCAGCCACGGGTTCGGTGGCCTCGGCATTGCCCCCTACAACGAGGTCCGTGGCGTCCAGCGCGGCATCACCATTGGCATCTTCAACCGCGCCGACGAACTGCACGGTGTACAGATCGGGTTGCTCAACTACGCGGGCAACAACGGAACGCTGCGCTGGTTGCCACTGATCAACGCGCATTTCTGAGTGTTCGGATCGGCGGTTCCTCGAAGAGACCGAGCTGACCCGCAGGCTCCGGTCGGCGGAATGCCGCGGTCGAAAGCGGAGGGATGTCGTCCGCGATACCCGCCTTGCGCTTCGCGACATCCAGCAGAGCCCGGATCTGTGCGGCCGTCTCACCGCCGCCGCGCATGCGGGACCCGAATCGCGAGTCGTTCAACCTGCCGCCACGCATTTCGCGGATCTTCGCGAGCACCTTTGCCGCGCGCTCCGGGAAATGTCGTTCCAGCCACTCGCCGAACAGATCCTTCACACCGTGCGGCAATCGGATCAGCGTGTACCCGATGGCGCACGCACCCGCATCCGCAGCCGCCTTGACGATCGCAGGTGCCTCGTGATCCGTCAGACCGGGTATGATCGGAGCGACAAGGACGCGCACCGGAATGCCCGCGCTCGACAGCTCCCTGACTGCCGCGAGCCGGCGGGCTGGAATCGAGGTGCGCGGCTCCATCACGCGCTGAAGCTTGGAATCGAGAGTCGTGACGGACACGTTCACGACCGCCGCACCCACGCCGGCAAGCTCGGCCAGCACGTCAGCATCACGCGTCACCAGATGGTTCTTGGTCACGATCGCGACCGGATTGCGGAACTCGGCCAGCACCTCGAGGCATCGCCTCGTGATGCGCAACCTCCGCTCGACCGGCTGATACGGATCCGTGACTCCGCTCATGGCCAGTACCTGTGGCGACCAGCGCGGCGAGGCCAGCTCGCGGCGCAGCAGTGCGGGCGCGTCACGCTTCACGAGGATACGCGTTTCGAAATCGAGGCCGGCCGAGAATCCGGCGTACTCGTGTGTCGGACGGGCATAGCAGTAGATGCAACCGTGCTCGCACCCGCGATACGGATTCACGCTGGCATCGAATCCGACATCGGGACTGTCGTTGCGCGCGATGATCGTACGCGTCGTGTCCCGGTAGAACCGTGTCGCTGGACCCGGATCGTCCGGATCCCGCATGGCGGGGTCCGGCAGGATCTCGAGGCTCTCGAACCGGTTCCGCGGGTTTTCCGCGGCACCCCTGCCTCGCACTGCGGGTCCGGTCAATGGCCCTCTTCAGGCACGGAAATCATGAGAAACGCGACCAGCAGGACGGCCAGACCGGTCAGGTAGGGCACGGCATTCGCCGTGAGCAGGTAGAGCACCCCGCCGAACAGAGCCGGCGCCTCACCGAGCGCCCAGCCGACGACCGTCAACGTGCTTCGTCGACCGACATCGTCCGACCTCTCGCGCAGCGATCGAACGACGCTCAGCGCGGCAAGGCTCGCCGCGGCCAGCCCCATGAAGGCGAACGCCAGGTACCGCGCCATCTGCTCCGGCAACCCGGGGAGCGGACGATTGCGAGTGATGTACCATGCCGCCACACCAAAGAGCGCGACGCCTGCGAACAGAGCGGCTCGTATCACTCGCGCCACCGCCGGTGTCGCCGCATTCCCGTTCATTCCGTTTCCTCCCGCTCGGTTGGCGTTCTGCCGCCACAGGGCCGACGACGGGCGGCACCACGGACGGGCCCACTCCACTGCTCTCGGTTGACGACCGTGTCGCTCCGTCATCATCATTCGGCTGTTATCCGGTCAGACACTGAATCACGAATCCGAATCCCTGCCCATGACTCCCGGGCCCCGGGTCACCCTGCTGATCACTGGATCAATGCGCTCTACGAACGCCCGTGAGTCCTGTACCGGCCGACCCGCTTCAGGGGACCACGCACCGGCGATCATGCCCGGTCCGAGTCCCGCGGTCGCGGCCCATTGCACGCGTGCGCTGCTTCGACTGGCCATTGCGGCCCTGCTCGCGACCACGGCCAGCGCCATTGCAGCGAGCGCAGCCGCGCAGGAACCGGATCGCGAGACCGGCGAGCACGAGGAAGACTCGCCTCTGTTGCGCTGGCGGTATTTCCACGACCCGCGCGCATTCCCCGGCACGACCATACCAGCGGGCGCACTCGAGCGCGCGCGCAACCAGATGCGCGACCGCTGGCCCGGACTCTTCACCCGCCGCAACGGCAACGTCGCAGCCGATTTCACACTGTCGGCATCCAGCTGGACGCAGCTTGGACCGGCGCCGATCAGCAATGGCTCGGCCGGCCGCGTCTCCGCGATCGCCGTCGATCCCGCGGATCCCGCGACCGTCTACGTCGGCGCCGCGCAGGGCGGCGTCTGGAAGACGACGGACGGTGCACTGACGTGGACGCCACTCACCGATGGCGAGTGTTCCCTGGCCATGGGATCGATCGCGATCGACCCGGTCGATCCGGGGATCATCTACGCCGGTACCGGCGAGCTCCATTTCTCGAGTGACAGCTACTACGGATGTGGCATGCTCCGCTCGATCGATGGTGGCCTGACCTGGACCAGGCATGGCGCCGCAGAGTTCCAGACCGCGACCGGCGGCGCGCGCGTCAGCCGCCTCGTCATCGATCCGACAACCGCCGGCTCGACAAGCTCGACCACCGTCTATGCCGCGACCAGCGTCGGACTCTGGATCTCGCACGACAGCGGCCAGTCGTGGGCCCGCACCCTCGCCGGCGTGATTGACGACCTTGCCACGGACGCCGCCTCGCCCGGCACCCTCTATGCCGCCAGAGGCCTGCTCGTCGCCGACATCGACAACGGCATTTACAAGTCGGCCGATTCCGGCACCACGTGGAACCGCCTCACTTCCTTTCCGACGACCAATGCCGGACGTATCGCTCTTGCCGCCTCGCCCGGCACGCCGGGCGTCGTCTATGCCGCCGTGCAGAACAGCTTCGATGGCATCGACGACGGCAAGCTGCTCGGCATCTGGCGGACCGAGGATGGCGGCACGTCCTGGGAGAAGAGGAGCGCGTCGCGAGCCGATTGCAGCACGCAGTGCTGGTACGACCTCGTGCTCGCCGTCGATCCCCGCGACCCGAACACGCTCTACTTCGGCGGCGTTTCGTTCTACCGCTCCCGCGACGGAGCGCAGACGTTCGAGAACGTGCTGCACTCGGCGCACGTCGATCAGCACGCCATCACGTTCGATCCGTCCGATCCCGGCACACTCTACATCGGCAACGATGGCGGCATCTATCGCAGCAGGGATGAGACGGCTTCGTGGCAATCGCTGAACGCCGGGCTCGCGATCACGCAGTTCTACCCCGGTGTCTCCCTGCACCCGAACGACACGACGATCGTGCTGGGTGGAACACAGGACAACGGCACGCTCGAGACCACCGACGGCGATCCGGTCTGGTCGGCTGTCCTCGGAGCCGATGGCGGATATACCGCCATCGACTACCTCGACCCGCGCTTCTCGTGGGCCGAAACGCAGTGGACCCCGCTCTCGAACTTCTCCGGCCCCCGCCTCCGCATCGGCGCCGGCTCCTTCGAGCGGATGGCCAACGGCATCCAGACGGGCGACCGTGCGCTGTTCATCCCGCCACTCGTGATGGACGGCACCGATCCGACCACGCTCTACTTCGGGACCTACCGCGTGTATCGCACGCTCACGCGCGGCGCCACATGGACGGTGATCAGCCCCGATCTGAGTGCCAATGCGTCCGTCTCGACCATTGCGCCGAGCGAAGCGGACCCGAAGACAGTGTGGGCAGGCACTACCGATGGAAACGTCCACGTCACCCGGGACGACGGCATGACGTGGAACCTCCGGATCAGCGGACTGCCACGTCGATGGGTTACCGACATTGCCGCCGACGCCACGGATCCGGAAACCGCCATCCTCACCCTGTCGGGATTCGGCACCGGCCACGTGTTCCGCACGACGAACGCCGGGCTTTCCTGGACCGACATCAGCGGTGGCCTCCCCGATGTCCCCGTCAACTGCGTGCTCACCGACCCCGCGCTCGGCACGTCGATCTACGTCGGCACGGATCTCGGTGTCTTCCGCAGCTTCGACAACGGCACCACGTGGCAGCCGTTCATGGACGGCCTGCCCAATGTCGCCGTGTTCGATCTCGTCTACAACCGACATACCGGCGTTGCAGCCGCAGCGACTCACGGCCGGAGTCTGTGGGCGGCACGCCCCGCCATTGCATCCGTTCTTGCCATCGAAGACGATTCCGTGCACTTCGATGCGCTGGGTGACACGCGGCAGCTCACTGCCGTCGCCATCGATCTCGTCGGCGATACGATCGGCGAGCTCGCACCGGTCTGGCGCTCGCTCGACCCGACTGTCGCGACCGTCGATGCAGGCGGCCTCGTCACTGCCAGGGGTAATGGTCATTCCAGCGTGATCGCGCTGTTCGCGGGTGCCGCCGACACCGCCGACATTGTCGTGCGCCAGATCGCTGTCTCGATCGAGAACCTGCCGGCTACGCTCGATCTCGTCGAAGGCGAGACCCGCATCCTCGGCGCACGCGGCGTCGATGCGCTCGGTACCGCTATCAGTGACGGCTCGATCACATGGACGTCCTCCGATATCGACGTAGCCACCGTCGACCCGGACGGTATCGTGCATGGCGTCGGCACCGGGAGCGCCAGCCTCGAAGCAATGATCGATCGGGCCCACGCCACCGTCACCATATCGGTCGGAGCGCCTTCCACCGCGACAATCGACGCGACCGCAGCCACTGTCACGGATACGCCACTCGGAGTCGCCGGCACCATGGTGCCGCTGCTCCGCTTCGACATCACGGTCGACGGCATCGAGCCGGTCCGCATCACGCAACTCGTCTTCGACGTCGCGGGCCGGGATCCGGGCGCGAAGCTGTTCGTCGTGCAGGACGCGAACCGTAATGGCCGGTTCGATCCGGACGAAACGCCTGTGGCCGGCGCGACGCTCGATCTGCACAGTGTCGAACCCGTGCAGGCCACGCTCCGGCCCGCCGCCATGGATATCGCGGGCAATGCCGCAGCCGCCTTCGTCGTCGTGATCCAGTTCAGCGGCGCGTCGCCGAACGGTGCACGCTTCCAGGCGACGTACCAGCCGCGCCTGACGACCGCCGTCGGCACTCGCTCCGGCGCACAGGACCGTCTCGTGCTCCCGGCACAACCCGTCGCCTCCGAGGCTGTCAGCTCGACCGTGCTGCGGGACGGTGAGATGCTGACGTTCAGCGAGAACCCCGTCCGTTCCGATCGCGTCATCTTCAACTTCCGCGTGCCGCCCGGCCGTGCCGCCGTGTACACGATCACCGGCAGACTGGTCATCGATCTGACACGACACATCGAGAATGATGCCCGCCTCGAATGGGACCTCCGCAACGGGAACGGCAACCGCATTGCGCCCGGCGTCTACCTCGTCATCTTCGATGTCGCCGGAACCGTGGTGCGTGAACGGCTGCTCGTTCTGACACGGCGAGACGACGGCGAGACGCAGGATCCCGACTCGATCACTCATTCGCCCGCAGGCGTCCGCTCCCAGGGAACGATCCGCTCCCATTCGTCCGCGTCGGAGCGGGCGACCACCGCTACGACGGGCTCCGTGTCGCTCAGGTTGTAGACTTCGTGCGGTACGCCCGGCTCGATGAAGATGAAGTCACCCGCTTCGTTGTCGATCGTCTGGCCGAGGTCCGGCCCGTACGCGTGACGAACCCGGCCTTCCAGGATGAACAG
>Ga0055448_10000339_pt1 | contig 11882 bp, 9 predicted proteins | sample China_Galinas_PW_4_FD_57744 | JGI IMG/M metagenome (GOLD analysis project Ga0055448, IMG submission 57744) | Wetland microbial communities from San Francisco Bay, California, USA, that impact long-term carbon sequestration - China_Galinas_PWA_D2 | ecosystem: Environmental > Aquatic > Marine >... | reverse complement strand
CAGAGCCGCTGACTCGAACAGCCACCTGGCTGAATAAGCTGGACGGCGGACTGGACTACCTGAAAGACGTTGTTGTAAACGATAGCCTGGGCATGGGCGAACAACTGCAAAGCGAAATGCAAACCCTGATTGATAAGTATGAGTGTGAGTGGAAAAAGGTAGTCGAAACGCCTGAGTTGAGGAGGAAGTTTACACATTTTGTCAATTCAGATGAAACAGACACCAATTTAAAGTATGAAGAAATGCGCGGGCAAAAAGTGCCGGTAGATTGGAATAAATAAATTTCTAAAATCTCTTGATCATGGAAGAACTAAATGCACTTAAAGAACACATGACCACACACACCAATGCAGTAAAAACCTGGTTCAAAGCGGCGCACATACAGGCTTTTCCTGAAAATGGCGGAGCTTGTGTGAAATACAAAGACATGCAGATAGCCGTTTTCAATTTTTCCAGAAGGAGCGAGTGGTATGCCTGTCAGAATCTTTGTCCGCATAAGATGCAAATGATCCTTTCACGCGGCATGATCGGTAGCCATAGCGAAGATCCGAAAGTGGCCTGTCCCTTTCACAAAAAGACTTTTTCACTAAAATCCGGGGAATGTTTAAACGCCGAAGAGCACTCTATCGCTACCTTTCCGGTGAAAGTTGAACAAGGTTACGTATACATCGGTTTTTCTAAATAAGTAACAAAAAAACGTTTACCAGTTAATTAGCAGCTCAAAGCTGCTTTTTTTGTTTGAGTAAATAAGTATTTTTACGGAATGTACGTAATGATCTTTGTGAAGAAATTTACTTAGTTTACTTTCATAGGTTAAAAAAGTCATTTAGAATGCAGGAATCACATTCCGCGAATAAATTGAGTTAAAAAATTGGTATTTAAATTTAACAATTTCCGCAAGCGAAACAGGAGTGATTTTTCACGGCTGGGAACGCTGTACATTCTTGCCTTAAGTTCGATCGCTACATTTATCACAGTCGGTCAGGTGCTGATCCAGAATTTTCTCAAAGATCAGTTTTATGATTCCCGGGTGATCAATGTGGCAGGCCGGCAAAGAATGCTCAGCCAGAATATTTCCAAGCAATCCCTGTTGCTTGAGAAAATAGACGCGAAAACCGGCCGAAAAAATTTCTACAAGGATTTCAAGGAAACGGTTTACCTCTGGAAGACCTCGCAAGAGGGTTTACTTTATGGCAACGATTCCATGCACCTGCCAGGAAAGAATAGCCGGGTTATCGAAAAAATGTTTGATGAAAATGCCATCTATTACGTGAAAATGATTGGCAGTTGCGAAACCATACTCTCCAAACTCGAAAAGGATATGGAAACGGACCTTAGCGAACTGCAGCCTTTCATCAACACGATCCTGGAAAATGAGCATAATTTCCTGGCCAGCATGGATGCGATTGTATTCAGATACGATGCAGAAGCAAGTCACAAAGTGAAAAAATTGAGGATAACCGAGTACATACTTTTGGGGATTTCCCTATGCGTCATTTTGTTCGAGATCGTCTATATTTTTAAGCCCACTGCCCAGAATGTCAACAAAACACTGAACAAGCTGATCGAATCCGAGAAAAATGCCCAGAAGATGACTAAGGAGATCGGGGTGCTCTATTCCAGCCTTGAAAAATCCTATGAAAAGCTTTCGTCAGTTAACCAACCGATCGATAACCCGAAATTGGTTGCCAAGACTGACCGCGGAGGCAATATCAAATTTGTGGGCGACTATTACCTGGACGTAACCCAATATAAAAAAGAAGAGATAAGAGACACGTTTGTTGATCTATTTATTGGGTATGAAGATGCGGAAAAAATCATGGACGACCTGATCGACACCGTATCTGAAGGAACGTCCTGGCAAAAAGAAATCAAATTCAAAGGAAAAGAAGACAACGATCTCTGGATGGACGTTACGGTAACTCCGGTATTTAACAACCAAAATGAGATTACTGAAATGCTGGTAACGGGTACGGACCTGACCAAGCGAAAAATCGCTGAAATGCAAATGCATAAAAAGGACAAGGTCGAAATAGAGAAAAAAATAAAAGAACAAAAATTCAGGTCCGTTTTGATCCTGGAAGGTCAGGAAGAAGAAAGAAAAAGGATAGCCATGGACATTCACGATGGTATTGGCCAGCTGCTCACCTCTTTGAAATTTCAGATAGAAAGCATCGATATGGGTAACTATGTAGAATCGAGGAACAAACTGGAGGAAGCTAAAAATCTGCTAAAAGATGTTATAAAAGAAGTAAGACGGGTAACTTTTAATTTAAAGCCAACAGTTTTAAGCGATTACGGAATCAGTCCGGGTTTGTCTGTATATGTAAAAGAAATAAACAAGCTGACAAACGTCGAAATAACTTTTTCGAACAAAACGGGGTTTTCTCAGCGTTTACCATCAAAAATTGAAAATAACATTTACAGGATCATCCAGGAAGCCATAAACAACTCCCTGAAATACTCTAAAACAGAAGCTATAAGCGTGAACCTTCAGCATGATCAGGACAATGTTATCGTGGAAATAATTGATAACGGGGTTGGATTTGATGAAGAATTGTTAGAAAAACCTAATTTTAAAGCTGAATCCGGAAACGGATTTTTCAATATGTTTGAGAGGACAGAATATATAAACGGAAAATTGGAAGTTAAATCATCTCCCGGCGAGGGGACCAAAGTGACGTTAACCGTTCCATTGAATGAATATTTATAATTTGGGATTATGGAAAAGATAAGAATACTTTTAGCAGATGATCACGCATTGGTTAGAAAGGGAATAATAGCCATGCTCGAATCTGAAAATGACCTGGAAATTGTGGGTGAGGCCAGTGACGGTGTGGAGGCATTGGAAAAGTCAAAAGAGTTAAATCCCGACCTTTTGATCATCGACATTCGCATGCCTGAAATGAATGGACTAGAAGCTACTTCCCATCTGCCGGAATACAGTCCGAATACCAAAGCACTTATCTTATCCATGCACGACTCCGACGATTATGTATTGCAATCTCTACAAGTTGGCGCATACGGTTATTTATTAAAAGACACAGAAAAAAATGAATTTGTAAAAGCGATCCACCAGGTGATGACAGGAAACAAGTATTACAGCGGCGCTGTTTCCAATGCGTTGGCCAGTCAATTATTGGGGAAAAAATCCATCACCCCCACCCCATCACAAAAAGAAGATTACGGACTTACCAAAAGAGAATTGGAAATTTTGGGATTGATCATCAACGGAAAGAAAAACCAGCAAATTGCAGATACATTGGATAAAAGTGTCCGGACCATAGAAACCCACCGTTTCAACATCATGAAAAAATTAGGAGTGAATAATGCCATTGACATGGTCAATAAAGCGATGAAAGAAAATATTGTATAATTTTTAAATCAAACCCTAACCACCTTTTCATATCATTAATTCCTCATTTTCAATTAATTAAGTCTATTTCTCAATTCTAAACACATCAGTATCTACGTATATTTACGTATAAATACTTAATTTTTTAAGCATATTACTTAGATAAGTAAAATATTTACGTATATTTGCTACGTATATATTCGTAATTAATACGTAGTCTCATTAACAACCTAAAACTTTTACACATGGATAATTGGATAAAAACCCTATTCGTCGCTCTTTTCCTGGGATTGATCTGCAGCGACCAAGTTTATGCTCAGTTTACGCTTTCAGCAGAAATACGGCCACGGGCCGAATTCAGAAACGGATTTAAAAAGCCATTGGAAAATTCATTGGACCCGGCCTTTTTCGTAGAACAAAGAACAAGGCTGAACGCCAACTATGCCTCTGAGAAATTTGACATTTATATCTCGATCCAGGATGTGAGGACCTGGGGAGCCGTAGGCCAGGTTTACAAAACCGACCCCTCTCTGCACAATCTTTATGAAGCCTGGGCCGCATATAAAATAAATGCGAAACACTCCATAATTGCCGGAAGGATGGCATTAGATTATGACAATGCCAGAATCCTGGGTAACCTGGGCTGGGCTCAACAAGGCCGTTCCCATGACCTGGTAAAATACGTCTACAGCGGCGAAAGCTCAAGCCTGCATTTGGGCGCAGCGTTTAACCAGGATGCAAACACACCCGAATTTGCCAAACTCAGCAGCACTTATTATTCAGGTGTAGGCAATTACAAAACCATGCAGTTTGCCTGGTATCACAAAAACTGGGAGAAATCGCAACTGTCTTTGTTATTCCTGAATAACGGCGTTCAGGCGGCTGACTCCTCGGTTAATTTCTCACAAACGCTTGGCCTGTTTGGCAAAAAAGATCTCAGTGGAGTTAAGTTGGGATACGAACTGTATTACCAGTTTGGAAAAGATCCTGCCGGACGAGACATAATCGGCCTTTTGGCGAATGCCGAAATCACATTTTTTGCTAACAAACCTACTTCTCTAACCTTAGGTGTCGACTATCTGTCGGGCGATAAAGCAGATACCGAAAAAGACGAAGCCTTCAATCCACTATATGGAACACATCATAAATTCTATGGATTTATGGATTATTTCTATGTCGGAAATGGGCATAAAAACAAAGGCCTGGTAGACATATATGGAAAGACCAAACTCAAAACAGGTGACAAAGCCGCCCTGATTGTCAACCTGCATGAATTTATATCGGGTACATCGGTAGGAGTAGATGAAAGCGGATCCGACTATTCGTCAACACTGGGAACGGAGTTAGACCTGGTTTACAACGTCAATCTGGCTCCTTCGGTTAATTTTAAACTCGGCTATTCACAAATGTTTTATACCGAGTCAACGGAATTTCTTAAGAACTCTGTCGATCCGGCGAAATACGCTGCCTGGGGATGGGCCATGCTGACAATCAACCCAACTCTTTTCACCACTAAATCAAACTAATCTTAAAAATCAAACGATATGAAAATCAAGATACTCAAACATCCATACGTCATCGCCATACTGGTACTATTCACAAGTTTTTTATTGGAATCCTGCGGCACCAAATCAAATTCTCAGGATAAAGGCAGCACGTCGGAAATCGTCTTAAATGATGATGAGCCCGAAAAGATCGAATTGACCTTCGGCTTCATTAAACTAACCGATATGGCTCCATTGGCTATAGCCAAAGAAAAGGGGTTCTTTGAAGACGAAGGATTATACGTCAAGCTGGAAGCTCAGGCCAACTGGAAAGTATTACTGGACAGGGTCATATCCGGTGAACTGGACGGTGCACACATGCTGGCGGGCCAGCCCATTGGCGCTACCATCGGATTTGGCACTCAGGCTGATATCGTGACACCTTTCAGCATGGACCTGAACGGAAACGGCATTACCGTTTCAAATGAAATATGGAGTGAAATGAAAAAGAACGTGCCCATGGAGGGAGGAAAACCCATTCACCCCATCAAAGCGGATGCACTCAAACCTGTCATAGAAGCCTATAAAAAAGATGGTAAACCTTTTAATATGGGAATGGTATTTCCGGTATCTACTCACAACTATGAGATCAGATACTGGCTGGCGGCCGCCGGCATTTCACCGGGTTTTTATACGGAAAGTGATATTACCGGAACCACCGATGCCGACGTATTATTGTCAGTTACTCCCCCACCCCAAATGCCTGCCACACTAGAAGCTGGCACCATACTCGGGTATTGCGTGGGAGAGCCCTGGAACCAACAGGCCGTTTTTAAAGGGATCGGCGTACCTGTAACCACCAACTATGATATCTGGAAAAACAACCCTGAAAAGGTATTTGGTGTAAGCAAATCCTGGGCAAAAAAATATCCAAAAACATTGGTCGCGATCACAAAGGCATTAATACGCGCAGGGAAATGGCTGGATGAAAACAATGGCGCCAATCGAAAAGAAGCCGTCGAGATACTTTCCAGACCTGAATACGTTGGCGCCGATTTCGAAGTAATAGCTAACTCGATGACCGGTACCTTTGAATTTGAAAAAGGAGACAAAAGATCCATGCCCGATTTTAACGTCTTTTTCCGGTACCACGCTACCTATCCTTACTATAGCGACTGCATTTGGTTTTTAACGCAGATGAGAAGATGGGGTCAGATCACAGAGCCCAAACCAGAGACCTGGTATCACGAGACGGCTAAAAAGATCTACCTGCCCGAAGTATGGTTGGAGGCTGCTAATAAACTGTTGGAAGAAGGCTATCTGACCGAGGATGATATCCCAAAAACAGACGGATATAAACCGGCGACGGCTGACTTCATCGATGGCGTTGCTTATGATGCCAAAGACCCGATAGGATACCTCAATACATTTAAAGTGGGGAAAAAAGATCCCGTTCAATAATTAGTTGGACAAAGGAGGGGAAAATATCACTGCCCCTCCTTTTTAAATCTACATTTATATTTACAAAACAAATCCTGAATACACAATGAAAGCAATAGCATTAAAATTCTTCCACGTCACGGGTATGAAATGGGGAATACCCCTTGTAAAATTATTTACCGGAGAGAAGGTTATTGATCAATTGAGAGAAATATGGAGCTCCATTGGTATTCCCATATTTGCCATATTTTCCTTTCTGTTGATCTGGCACTTTGGGGCCAAACAAATTGACACAAGCCTGGGTCAGGTACCCGGTCCTGCAATGGTTTGGAAACAGGCTAAAACGTTGTGGCTGGAGCACGTGGAAGAACGTACCAAGGCAGATGAGTTTTATGCAAGGCAAGAAGCCAGAAACGCGGCAAAACTGGCTAAAAACCCAAATGCCAATATCAGGACTGTAGATTACACCGGCAAACCTACCTACGTTGATCAGATATTTACCAGTTTGAAAACGGTTTTTATGGGCTTTATTATTGCCACACTATTCGCCCTGCCGATTGGCATTGTTTGCGGATTAAGTAAAAAGGTCATGCAGGCTTTAAATCCCATGATCCAGATCTTTAAGCCCGTTTCGCCTCTTGCATGGCTGCCAATTGTCACGATGATCGTAAGCGCGGTATATGTGACAAACGATGGCTGGTTGGAAAAATCATTTATCATATCTGCTATAACCGTTTCACTTTGTTCATTATGGGCTACTCTGATCAATACCGCCCTGGGTGTCTCGTCAGTAAATGAAGATTATATTAACGTAGCCAAAGTGCTTCAGCTTTCACCCGCCAAGAAGACATTCAAAATTGTGCTGCCAGCAACTCTGCCACTCATTTTCACAGGTTTGAGGATATCACTTGGCGTAGGCTGGATGGTGTTGATCGCGGCAGAAATGCTGGCGCAGAACCCCGGCTTAGGCAAATTTGTATGGGATGAGTTTCAGAATGGCAGCAGTCAGTCGCTGGCCAGAATTATGGTAGCCGTATTTACTGTTGGTATTATAGGCTTCATTCTCGACAGGATCATGGTAGAACTACAGAAACTGGTAAGCTTTGAAAAGAACGTGGTGGCATAGAATTGGGCATTGGGGATTAGACATTAGGCATTGGGGATTGATTGAGTAAGAAACGAAGAGAAAAGAGTTATTAGGGTTAATTCGGTCTCAGAGCTTTGCCTGCAGCCGGAAAATTGAACTATTTCAATAAAAACAATTAACAAAAAAATGGCATTACTGGAATTAAAATATGTTTCGAAAGGTTTTGGCGAAGGAAAAAACCGGACCGAAGTGTTGAAGAACATCAATCTTTCCATAAATGAGGGAGAATTTCTGGCAATAGTTGGCTTTACGGGCAGTGGCAAAACGACTTTGATCAAAATGATAAGTGGGTTGCTATTTCCCGATAAAGGGGAAATTCTTTTTCGTGGAAAACCTGTAACAGGTCCCAGCCACGAGCGAGGGGTAGTATTTCAGAATTATTCATTGCTGCCATGGTTTACCGTCTATCAAAACGTGGCCCTGGCAGTTAATGAAAAATACCCGGATTGGGATAAATCAAAACGAGAGGATCATGCCATCAACTACATCAAAATGGTCAATCTGTTACCAGCTATACACAAACGACCGGCAGAACTATCCGGAGGCATGCGCCAACGTGTTTCGGTAGCCAGAGCTCTGGCCATGAACCCGGAAATGCTCTTAATGGATGAACCGTTAAGCGCTCTGGATGCGTTGACACGGGGAACGCTGCAACAGGAAATCATAAATATCTGGAGTAAAGATAAAAGGACAGCTCTGTTAATTACTAATGATGTGGATGAAGGCATCCTGATGGCCGACCGGATTATTCCGTTGACCACAGGTCCAAATGCCACTTTAGGCCCCGAATTCAAAATCGACATTGAAAGACCAAGGGATAAGACGGAGCTTAACGACAACGAAGAATTCAAAAAAACGCGGAATGATATCATTGAATACCTGATGGATATGGGTGCTGAAGTAAAAACGAAAAAGACAACCCGGTACAGGTTACCCGAATTAAAGCCAATCATGCCGGGAAAAGTGTTCAAAAAACGAAAAGAAGAAGACAGGTTAAGATATTTCTAAACTGACAAAATATGAGTGAAATTGCTATAAAAGAAGAACCTATAATAAAAAATAAACAAAGAGAAACCAGCAACCATGTTATGTTGGATATTAAAGATCTGACTAAAATATACCCAACACCAAAAGGGGAATATGTAGTCTTGGAAAAGCTGAATCTCCAGGTGTTAAAAGAAGAGTTCATCTCCATTATCGGGCACTCAGGCTGTGGTAAGTCCACTTTGCTGACTATGATTGCCGGTCTTAATCCAATTTCAGGTGGAGAAATACTGTTGGATGGGAAACCCGTCACGAAGCCAGGTCCGGACAGAGGCGTTGTTTTTCAATCTCCCAGTCTGTTCCCATGGATGTCGGCGTTGCAAAATGTACTGTTGGGCGTAGACCAGGTATTTCCTCAAGGTACCAAAGCTGAAAGAACAGAAATATGTAAATACTACCTGGACAAAGTGGGCCTGGGCGATTCATTCTATAAGAAAGCTTCTGACTTAAGCCAGGGAATGCAGCAACGGGTCGGGATCGCAAGAGCCTTTGCCTTAAAGCCGAAGATCTTATTGCTTGACGAGCCTTTTGGCATGCTCGATTCGCTGACAAGAGCGGAGCTCCAGGATGTATTGCTGGAAGTATGGAATAGAGAAAACATTACAGCCATCGCCATTACGCACGATGTAGATGAATCTATTTTCTTAGCCGACAGGGTAATCATGATGACCTCGGGACCTAAGGCTGTTGTGGGCGATATTCTGGACATCCCACTTGATCGGCCCAGAACCCGAAAAGAAGTAATCGAACATCCTGACTATTATCACTACCGTGGCCATTTGATCAATTTTCTCGAACATTAAAATAGAACTCGCTGGTTGTTTTTGACTCGAGACAAATAAGCATAAAAACGGCAAAGGCTGTTTCACTCGAATCCGTGAAGCAGTCCATTGCTTAATTTATTTCTTCATCAATTCTCTTTCACCATTTCCTTCTTTGTCTCCCCATCATGTGTATGATGAATATGCAACAAATTCCCGTAGATCCTGCACTCATCCAGCCTGCATGAGTTAACCAGTTTTCCTTCAAAGACGCACATATCCGGACAATCATCGCACATGTCAATGTTGCCATCCGGCAGAATATCCGGAGCCTGAACTATTCCTATTCCAATAGCTTTAACAGGAGTAAAAAACCGGAACGGATTGCCAAGCAAATACCTCATGAATTTTCCAAATGCTTTTCGTACGGTTTTGTCAAAGATTGACATAAAGAAAACCCGTTTGCCGATTTTAACCTGGGGATAAACCAGGTAGGTGCCGTAAACCAAATGGTGAAATGTCTGGGCCAGCTCAAGGGTTTTCTTTCCGAACGCGCCAAACATTTTCCCTTTTCGGTTAACTATAATATTTCCAATCAACCATTTGAAAGAGGTGTGGTCATGCGTTCCGCCTAAATAGCAGCTTGCCTCGTATTCGGGGAACTGCTCTTTTATCGTAGCATAGACATCCTGCGACTTAACCTTTATTTTACCAATTTCGTCATCTTCAATGGCATACCCGAGACTTCCCAAACTCAAATCGACCTGTTTGCCATTACTGTAATATTTCACCCCGTCGTGTACGGGAAGAGTTCTGTAAATGATCAATGAAATGCCCGAAACCATGTTAATGTGATCGATTCCCCATTGAATAAATTTAGGCACTTCGTGTAGGTTTTTTTCGGTTACGGTTATCCCAAAATGAGCATAAAACCCAAATTTCTTCAGCATTCTCGCATAATTTAGCCTTAGATCGTTAAGATCGAGCTCCGATTTAATTTTGTCTTTGTTGAACTCAGGTCTTGTTTGAGTTGAATCGATGTGAAAGCTCAATCCGGTTAAACCCGCCTGTTTCAGATCGGACAACAGCTGATCGGTCAAGGCATATCCGTTTGTCAGAATGATACTTTTCATTTTCATACTCTTTATAAACCCGACAATCTCGAGTATGTCAGGATGCAGTATGGGTTCTCCGCCAGCCATCGTGATGTTATCACAATTGCGCCATTTCTTTAAGAAAAGTATTTCTTGTTTGAGTTGCTCCAATGGTTTATGGCCTTCACCCATAATGAGCCGATAACATCCTTTACATTTGATATTGCAAATATCGGTGACTTCCACCCAGCCTATCGGATTGTCGTTGGTTGACCAGGGTAAACGGTAGAGGTTTTTCTTTTCGGGGTAGATTTTCATGGTGTATTGTTAATCATGTTGGTTTATTCTTATGATTAACAAATGTGACGGCAACGAAAGTTCATAGAATCAGGATAAAATATCTATTTGGTTCTGATATAATCTTTTGAAAGTTATAAGTTGTCCGTTTCAAACTGTTTAATCGTTGATTTGCCCGCGAGCGAGGCAGGCAGTTCAGCAATTAAACAATTCAACAATAGATAGAAAAAGTGTCAACCTATTTCAAGCACACACAAATTGGCAACCCACATCTGTCAGTTCATCGCATTTACTCTTGCAAGGGTGCAGGTAGACTTATGGCATATTTATCACTTAATTCTTTCAGGGATTTCCATACGGCAGGATGCAGCTCGACGCCATTTTCAATTTGATCTCTTTTTAATTTGAGAGCCCGTTGCCCTGGCAATCTCACCGGTCGACTTTTATTGACCGGCTCTGATGCCAATGACCTTTGTGCAAAAAATTGCATTTCCTTTTTAAAATGAGCTAATCCCCCAAACGCCTCCGGATCAATTATTTGCATAAAAACCGACGCTCCCCATCTGTTTGGCATGTCAGACCTGCCCAGGCCACCCAATGCATTGGTCAGGACCTCAACTAAAATTCCTAATGCAAAACCTTTGTATCCCAGATCTGATGAGCCTAAAGGTAAAATGGTGGCCGGTGGTTTTTCGAAAAAAGAACCGGGGTCGTCTGTGGGCTTACCGTCATTATTCAACAACCAGGGTTGGTCCAGCTTCTTACCTTCTTTTTCCTTCCTCATCACCAAACCATTAGTAGTGGTTGACATGCTGATATCAAAAATAATGGGGTCTTTTTCCGTTGGAAAACCAGCCGCAACGGGATTGGGACTGTACACTCCGGTTAGTCCGCCGTAAGGAGCAACCGTTTTATTTCGCGGGTCAGAGCAAGCCAGGATCATGATCAATCCCCGCCGGGTAACTATTTCAGGATAAACAGCAAGGCACCCTATATGATGACTGTTCCGGAGGGTTACCGTAACCACGGGAGTGGTTTTAATGCGATTCACTGCCTCATCCATGGCTTTTCTTACCAGCCAGGGACCTGGCAAATAACGCCCGTCCCAACTTATAGCGCCACCGGAATCATGGATAATTTCCGGATCTCCATCGGTCGTCATATCACCCTTGACCAGCTCACTTGCGTAGGGAGTTAACAGCTGTAAGCCATGAGTCGTGTGTCCCATCAGGTCCGCTTCTACCAGCATCTCGGACACCA